>Ga0299906_10004984_pt1 | contig 10837 bp, 12 predicted proteins | sample RVTome_14_FD_200259 | JGI IMG/M metagenome (GOLD analysis project Ga0299906, IMG submission 200259) | Soil microbial communities from uranium-contaminated site in the Upper Colorado River Basin, Wyoming, United States - RVT145D125 (version 2) ... | reverse complement strand
CCGTAGTTTTGGATGACCAGGTTCAAATGTTCGTCCAAATGGATGAAAAGATCCACAAAATAAGCGATTAGTTCCATACTTTCTCCTGTAAAAAACGTGGGCGAGATTATAGCACGGTTTGCCTGGGTTCAACTTCCAATTGCGATAACTTCTCTTGCTTCCTCAAAATACTGTTTGCGCCCAGCAGGATCGCAAAGGCAGTGATGGCCAGGACGCCCAGGCCCAGGGGGGCTATTTCGGCTAAATGCGTGATGAAATTATTCTCCAAAATGCCGGAACCGGTCAGCTCTAAGCTGGTGGCGAGTAAGGTAAGCCCGTTCCATGACGCATGCACGAACACAGCCGTCAAATAGGTCAGACCCAGGCGCAAGTAGCGCCCGTTTTGCCAGGCGGTGACCAGCGCCCAGCCGGTTAGCGCGGCCGTGACGATGTGAATCACGCCGGTGCCTATCCGAGCCGAGGCAACCAACGACCACTGGTTTGCGTTGCTCGTGAAGGCCAGGCTCTCAAAAAGGGCGAAGCCTGCTCCGCTCAACAACCCGGCTGCAAATCCCGTACTTGGCGAGATGTCTCGTCCGGCCAGCAGCCAAACGCCCACCGGTTTCAGCGCTTCTTCAATGAGAGGCACGACGACCGCAATAAAAATAAAGACTCCGTAGACAATGCCCGGCTGCAGCAAAATGGGTTCCAGGAGGCGTTGGTATACCGCCGGGTTGGGCGGAGCCTCGACAAGACGCTGTGCCAGACTGGAGAGTTCTTCGACCAACCCAGGTCTCTTGAGCAGGTAAAAAGCCCCAAAAACCAGAAAGAGACCCGCGGCCACAATTTCGGCCACCATGATGAGCAGCGGGCTCAACGCCAGCCCACTTCCCAGGATTCCCCAGGTCTGCTGTTGAGATCCGGAGGACAGCCCGCGGCCTCCCAGGAATACAAGCCAAAGGAGAGGCAAGCCAATCGCCAGCAAGTGAATGGGAGGCAGTAGCAGCCACTCCCAATCCGGCAGCTGGCTATTGACCAGATGACCAGCGTATAGAATTACCGGAACCAGTAGGAACAGGAGGGTGGGGCGGAGATAAGGAATATCAAGCTTATAACGATCCAGGAGTCGCGGATACCCAATCAGCCGCAGTAGAGCAAATCCGGCGGATGGCAGCAATAGCATTCCGCTCATCAGTAGCCCGGCTGCCATCAAGAAGAACGGGGTTGCCGAGATGATGCTTGCGGAGCGGTCGAATCGCCAGGCGAGCCCCGCCAGCGCTAGAGAAAGTCCCGCCCCCAACAAAGCTACCGCAGCGATGGCGCTTAGGGCGAACTGCCACACCGAAGGCCAGTGAATGTGGCGATTATCGTTCTTCAACGGTCACGCTCAAAATCTTATCGCCTGGTGGAAGATCGGCGTTTTGTGCCGGATTACGGGCTGTCAAACTCTCCACAACTTCCTGTCCGGAGATCACCTGGCCAAAGATCGTATAATCACCGTTCAGGTTTTCAGCAGATCCAAGCGTAATGAAAAACTGGCTGCCGTTGGAACCCGGTCCGGCGTTTGCCATGCCGAGCATCCCAGGCCGGTCAAACTTTAAGTCAGGGGAGATTTCGTTGTCAAAAGCGTAGCCGGGCCCGCCAAATCCGGTGCCGGTTGGGTCGCCTGCCTGGGCTACGAAGCCAGGGATAACCCGGTGAAAGGTAACCCCATCAAACCAACCATCCCGCGCTAGAAAAACAAAGCTGTTGACCGCCAGGGGAGCCACGTCAGGGAAGAGTTCCAATACAATCTCGCCCCTCTCGGTTTCCAGGGTGGCAGTGTATTGTTTGCCTGGATCGATGATCATGGGCGGGCACTCAATATATTGCTGGTCCTCCAGCAAGGTCATTTTAACGATGGCTTCCATGTTCCAGTAATCTCGCGGACCGCCATAATAATTCCCGTCAATCAATACGAACGGTGTACCTGGCAATCCGATCTCCCTACCGTAATCCCAGGCTTCTTGAATTTGCGCCTGATTCTCTTCACTGTCCAGCTCGGCGCTGAACTGATCCTGGTCCAGGCCAAGTTCCGAGGATTTTTCGAGCAGCCATTCATGGAACTGCTCGGGCGACAAGGTTGACCACTCACCCTGCTTCTCGAAGAGCAGGTCGTGCATTGCCCAGAACTCCCCATGCTCGCCGGCAGCTTCGGCTGCCTGTGCGGCTAAGGAGGCCTTATCATGGGTCTCGATCAGCGGGAAATGCCGGTAAACCACGCGAACATTCTCTGGAAATTCTTCGACGAGTTGCGCCAGCACGGGCGCAAGGCTGCCGCAGCCCGGTCACTGAAAGTCGCTGTACTCGATGATGGTAATGTCGGCGGTGTCCGATCCCAGTACCCAATCCGCCTCGCTAACTGGCGCGAAAATGGATTCCTGAGTCGCGCCAGGTGTGGGGTTGCCGCTGACCACCGAGCACTGCGCGTTTACCGCGAACGTATCGGGAGATTCCCCTTCAGTCTCCGGTTGAGTGGCCTCAACACGGGTTTGGGAAGGCGCCGGCTCAGAAGTGGAAAAGGGCGCTTGCGTAACGGCTGTACCCTGGCACGCCGCCACCAGCCAGCTCAATAATATTAACAAGGGGAGCAATCGTCTTAACATATGTCCCCAATTTTACCAGCCAAACCGAGACGTGTTAATGAATGCTGGATTAGCGATTTTTGGTGCAGCCGAAATTTGTCCGAGTTGACAGAACAAAGCAATGTGATTACAATGTGATTACTATTTGACGGAGGAGTTCAATGGCATTTCAGATGAGATCAAAGTTAGTAAAGATAGGCAATTCTCAAGGGATTCGCATCCCGCGCCCGTTGTTAGATGAGCTCGGCCTGGAAGTCGGCGAGGAGGTCGAACTGGCCGTCGAGGAGGATCGCTTGGTCATCCAGGCAGCCCAAAAGCCGCGTCAGGGTTGGGAACAGGCCTTCGCGCAGATGGCAGCCGAGGGGAATGATGTGTTGCTTGACGAGCCATTACCTACGGAGTGGGATATAGAAGATTGGGAATGGTAGTCCAGCGTTTTGAAGTATACCTGGTCAACCTGGATCCCACGGTGGGGAGCGAAATCCGCAAAACTCGTCCATGTTTGGTGATTTCGCCAGATGAGATGAATGCTTTCATATCTACGGTCATTGTCGCTCCTATGACAACTAAAGGGCGCGATTATCCTACCCGAGTTAACTGCCGCTTCCAGGGAAAAGATGGCCAGATCGTATTGGATCAAATTCGAACGGTAGACAAGCGCAGGTTGGTCAGGCGCCTTGGAAAGATTGGGGTGAATGAACGCCAGGAAGTCCTGGCAGTGCTTGCGGAGATATTTGCAGATTGAGTCTACCCCCACGATCGGCGAGGTCCGACCGGGCCCCTAGCCCGGCAGACCGATCGGGCCGGTCTCCCGACCGGACCCCCTACCCCTTCTTCTCTACTACTTCTTTTAGCTGCTCAAACGACGTCATCCACGAGATGCGGTTGAGAAATGCCGCCAGGGACGGGCTGTTTTCTCTTAGCTGCCGGACTGCCGCTCCCACAGGATCCTCACCCGCAGCGCCGCCTGGCTGGTCGGCATATGCTCCGTGAAAGGCAAAATAGGCCTGGTTTAGTTTGCGGATGATGTAGCCGTGCTCCCGGAAGAATAGCCGCCGTTCTTCCATATAAGCCTCGGCTTCTTCGATTTTTCCCTGCTCCAGCAGCTCGTCTACCGTCACGCGGGTCTCGCGCATTTCAGCCCGGAAATCGAAGGCGGGTGGAGTGATTGGTTCGGATGTCTCCGGCGGCAGTGGTGGAGGCGGTGGCGGCACCTGGTCTGGGTAGTAGCGCTCCAGCACGGCGCGCCCGATTTCTCTGCCAGCGATCGAGGCGGCGGTTTCGTTCATTGTACGCAGCTCCGGGCTGCTCATATAGTTCATTCCCAGCGGGCGCAGCGTCAGGAAATTATGGATCCATTCATGTGCCACAACTTCGGTCATGAAGTCCAGGTTGCTGGTTTGCATCACCATGGTCGGGTAAACTCCGATTCCGCCAACATCGACCACCAGGGAGGAAACGTTCAATTCCTGATCGACCTTATTTTCAAGCTCAGCGCGCAGGTCTACCCTTAGATCTGGCTGAAGCGAAATGTTTTTATCCTGGCGGATAATGTCTCGCGGGGAGACGATCAATGCCGTCGGTAGCGGGGTCGTGCGGTACAGCACCGCAGGCACCGGCTGACCGCCTACGGTCAACTCGAGTTCTGCCACAGTAGCGCTGATCTGCGACTGGATGACCGATTCTGCCAGCGGGCCGAGCGTATTCCGCTGGTCGTTCAGCCGCTCCAACGCTTCCAGGACCGGGGCTGCCGCCACTTCCGGATCCTCTATCTCCGGATTGGAAAAGATTGCGTTCAATTCCCCCTCAGTCTGCCGGATTTGCCTGACCAAATCCAGATAATCCAGCACGACTTGACGCCGGGTATCTGCTGGCAGATATTGGCTGGTACCGAGCGCAGATTGGTTGATTTTGACCCCCCAGGCTTTCAGCGTCCAGGAGACGTAATCAAACTCCAGATCGCGGGTAAAGGCGCGCACCCGCTCCTGCTGATCCCTGGCTGATAAAGCGCTGCTAGGCACGAGGAGCGCCGTGATTATGACCAGGATGGCTAATCGAATTAAACGTCCGAAGGTCATGGCGATGAGTTTACTTGCTTAAAACACTTGTGTCAAATCCGCTCTTAAATTCCTTGCATAATCTTAATATTTTCGAGTCCGCGACTTCTCATGCTATAATCGCCCAACCATGAACTTTCTGATCACAGGCGCAGCAGGCTTTTTGGGATCGGCGCTGGCCAACCGGCTGGGGCGGGAGGGACACCAGGTTCGCGGGCTGGACGATCTTTCCACCGGAGATCCTCAGAAGCTCTCGCCGGATGTGCATTTTACGCGCGGTGATGTCAATGATCGTCCTAAATTATGGACGCTGCTCCAGGAAGTCGATTGTGTTTACCACCTGGCCGCCCGGGTCCTGGTGGCCGAGTCGATCCTCTATCCTCGAGAATACAACGCTTCCAATGTCGGTGGAACCGTAAGCTTGATGGAGGCGATGCGCGATGTCGGAGTGCGGCGGGTGGTTTTAATCTCCTCCGGAGCGGTATACGGCGACCAGGGACAACAACCTTTGCGCGAGGACGCCTCCCCGGATCCGCATTCCCCTTATGCCGTCTCCAAATTGGCGGCCGAATTCTATGTCCGTACCATTGGAGATTTGTGGGGTATCGAGACGGTAAACCTGCGAGTGTTCAACGCATATGGCCCCGGCCAGCATCTCCCCGCCTCGCATCCCCCGGTGATCCCAAATTTCTTGCGCCAGGCCGTGCGCAACGGGACTCTGGTTGTGCATGGCGATGGCAGCCAAACTCGGGACTACGTCTTTGTGGATGATGTTGTCGGGGCCATGGTCGCCGCGGCCACGGCTCCAAATGTTGGCCGGCGGGTGATTAACGTCGGCAGCGGAACGGAAACCCGTGTCCGGGAGCTGGTGAGTTTGGTTATGAAAGTCACCAACAGCAGAGCCGAAGTTATTTATAATCCCCGCACAGACCCGGGAGTCTCGCGCATGTGCGCTGATATCTCGCTGGCGCGCCAGACGCTGGGCTACCATCCGCGTGTTTCCCTGGCGCAAGGTCTGCGCCTGACCCTGGAACGCGATCCCCGCCTGCGCAGCGAAGTACCGACCCGGCCCATCAATCCCTGAACCCTTCTCCTGTATCCTGCTACTCCCGACTTGATCGCCTCGGTCTCCCGGCCAAAGCCTTCATCTCGATTGCCCCGGTCTCCTGACCGGGGCCTTCACCTTGATCGCCCCGGTCTCCCGACCGGGGCCTTCACTTCGATCGCCCCGGTCTCCCGACCGGGGCTCTTAGTCCAATCAATCTCGTCCTACATCAGGCTGACATCATGAACGCCCGATTCCTTACCACCGGCTGCAGTGATTCGAATGAATTCAGCCTTATCCTGCAGCTGAGCAATCGTTTCAGCCCCGGCGTAGCTCATGCCGGACCGCACGCCGCCCACCAGCTGGTGCAGGATGTCTTCGACGCCTCCCCGGTACGGGACGACGGCCTCCACCCCCTCGGGAACTACTTCTCCCCATTCATCGGCTTCAATTTCTCTTTGCCGTTCGATCTCTTTTCGCGAGACATTAGCCGTCAGCGAAGCCATGCCCCGGATCACCTTGTACTGCCGGCCCTCGCGGATAACCGCGGCTCCCGGACTCTGTTCCGTTCCGGCCAGCAAACTGCCCAACATCACCGTGCTGGCCCCGGCTGCCAGAGCTTTAGTGATGTCGCCCGAATTGCGTAAACCGCCGTCCGCAATGACAGGCACGTCCAGCGCTTTTCCGGCTTCCGCGCATTCGGCAATGGCAGTCAGCTGCGGGACTCCAAATCCGGTAACGATGCGAGTAATGCAAATTGAACCTGAACCAACGCCGACCTTGACGGCATCTGCCCCGACTTTTGCCAGGTCCCGGACCCCCTGGCCTGTGGCGACGTTCCCGGCAATCACCGCCACTTCCGGGTGCTGTTTTTTCAGCTTGCGGACTGTTTCGATGACGAGATCCGAATGACCGTGTGCCACATCGACCACCAGGACATCGACCTCGGCCTGCACGCAGGCCGCCGCCCGCTTTTCGTCCTCAGGGCGTACGCCGATTGCCGCGCCCACCCGCAAACGGCCCTTGCTGTCTTTGGTAGCCTGCGGATGCTCTTGCGACTTGACGATATCCTGCGCGGTGATCAGACCAACCACCCTGTTTTCTTCGTTGACGAGAGGTAATTTCTCGATGCGGTGAGCGTGCAAAGTCAGGCGAGCTTTATCGAGCGGTTCGTTTACCTTAGCCGTTACCAATTGTTCCCGTGGAGTCATGACCGAACTGACAGGCGCCGCATCATCCGGCGCAAGCAAAATATCCCTGGCGGTAACCATCCCCAGCAAGCGTTCAGATTCATCGGTTACAACCAGTCCACCGACGTTGACCTCTCCCATTTTGGCCCTGGCCTCGGCCACGGTTAATTCTGGTCGGATGGTGATCGGGTTCTCGACGACAAAACTTTCCGAGCGCTTTACACGCTGAACCATGCCTGCCTGGCGTTCGGGCGACATGAAGCGATGGAGTATGCCGATTCCACCGGCCTGCGCCATGGCAATTGCCATTTCTGCCTCTGTTACAGTATCCATGTTGGCGCTGATGATCGGAATCGCCATTTCTATGCCAGGCACCAGGCTTGTCGTGGTGTTGACAGACAAACGGCTGCGGATTGTCGAATGCTTTGGAACTAACAAAACATCGTCGAAAGTTAATCCAGTTTCAGCTTTTAATTTCATACCTGCCTCCGTTTTTCGACTACAGGCATTGCAGCCTGGGCCAACCCCATGCATGTCTTGACGACACGCTCTTAGTTTTATTGTACAATATTCCAATGCCAAATTCCATGCCCCTGTCTCGGGAGTTCTTCCGCCGTCCAACGCTTCGCGTCGCTCGAGATTTGCTGGGAGCTCGTCTGGTCTGCATAGATCAGGGCAGCCGGATTGGTGGCATCATTGTCGAGGCTGAAGCCTACTGCGGCGAGGAAGACCAGGGCTGTCATGCTCGTGTGGGTCTTACCCCTCGCACGCAGGTCATGTACGGCCCACCTGGTCATGCTTATGTTTATTTCACCTACGGCATGCACTGGATGCTCAATTTCGTAACCGAGGAGGAAGGGTTCCCGGCCGCGGTTCTGATCCGAGCCATTATCCCCATCGAAGGGCTGGAGATAATTGCGTCCCGCAGGAAGGGACAGCCTGCCCATAAATGGACCGATGGGCCGGCGAAAATTTGCAGGGCGCTGGGCATCGATGGTAGGTTTAATGGGACCGACCTGTGCGAGGATGGCGCACCCCTCTTTGTAGAAACAGGTGTTTCCATTCCAGACGGGCGCGTCACTACCGGTCCTCGAGTGGGTTTAAATAATGTGCCCGAGCCATGGAAAAGCGTTCCCTGGCGTTTTTGCGCTAACATTGAAACTCATGAGATTATTCACGAGCCTTAGTTCCGTAGGTCATCGTGTTCTATCATATTAGAGAACTCGCTTCCAGGAGGAAAACATGAATCTGCTGCAAGGTAAAACCGCCCTGATCTTTGGTGTGGCGAATGAGCGTTCAATCGCCTGGGGGATCACCAAAGCCTTTCACGAACAGGGGGCGACCATTGGAATTAGCTACGCAGGTGGACCATTGGAGAAGCGAGTGGAACCGCTGGCTGAATCGATCGGGGTCTCCTTCCTGGAAGTATGCGACGTTACCCAGGATGAGCACATTCAACGTGTCGCCGATCGGGCCGCCGGGGCCTTTGGGGAAATCGATATCTTAGTGCATGCAATCGGCTTTGCCAACCGCGATGAGCTCTCCGGTCCTTACTACGGAACCAGTCGAGAAGGCTTTCACCTGGCACTGGATATCAGTGTTTACTCTTTTACGGGCCTGGCGCGGGCGTTCCGGCCCTTGTTTCGCCCCGGCAGCGCCCTGCTGACCTTAACTTATTATGGATCTGAGAAGGTGATGCCGAATTATAATGTAATGGGAGTCGCCAAGGCTGCCTTGGAAGCATCGGTGCGCTATCTTGCCAATGATCTGGGCCCGCAGGGTGTGCGGGTAAACGCCATTTCCGCCGGTCCCATTCGCACATTGGCAGCTGCGGGCGTTTCGGGTTTCAAGTCCATGTATCGCCAGTTTACTGAAATTGCACCCTTGCGCCAGAATATTACGATAGAGGATATCGGCAGCGCCGCCGTCTTCCTTTGCTCGGACATGAGCGCCAAAATTACCGGCGAAGTACTATACGTAGATTCCGGTTATCAGGTTTTGGGCGCGCCCGAGCCCCAGGAGTAGATACGATGTTTCGTAGGAGCAACGACAAGCAGACTATATCTGGCCCGGCCGCTCCCTCCGAACGGGTTACCTCGGTGCTCAGCGCCGGCATCTCATGGAAAGGGGATCTCAGCGGCAGCGGCGGCGTTCGCATAGAGGGTGGCTTTGAGGGTGATATTGCTTTACGCGGTTTGCTTGTGGTTGGGGAAACTGGTCGTGTGACCTGCCGGCAGCTGCGCGCCAATGTGGTGATCGTCGCCGGTGCGGTGAGAGGGGATATCACTGCCGAGAAACTTGAAATCCGCAGCACTGGCAGGGTCTGGGGAAACGTGGTGACAGCTGCTTTCTCCACAGAGGAAGGCGCTTTCTTGCGGGGCCAGATTCGCATGGAGGAGCAGGTTGATATTGGGGTAGCCACGCCCGCCGAATCGCAGACCGAAACTGATATCTCTCCGGTCCTTTCGCAACCAGAAGAGTAACCCCGGTTCTCTCAGCCCTGCTTAACTGAAAAAGGCGAACGGCAAGCCCGTTCGCCAACGCGTACATTCGTACTTCCAGTGGTACAAATTTCCCATCCACTTTTTTTAATAAATGATGTACAAAATTAAGAAATTGACTATACTTTTAATATTTCATAAAGGAAACGGCATACGTCGAGATTTCCAAGGAGGATAAGGCTTTGTCCCGCGTTCTAATTGTCGATGATGAACCTTTAATCACCGAATCACTGACATACAGCCTGCAATTAGAAGGGTTTGAAGTCGCCTCGGTAGGTGATGGTTCGAAGGTCTTAAATGTCGTAGATGAATTCCACCCGGATGTCGTTGTACTGGACATCATGTTGCCAGGCATGAGCGGCCTGGAAGTCTGCCGGCGTCTTCGCTCGCAAAGCTCCGTTCCTGTAATTATGTTGACGGCTCGCAGTGAGGAAATCGATCGGGTGATGGGTCTGGAAGGGGGCGCGGATGATTACCTGGTAAAGCCCTTTTCCTTCCGGGAACTCCTGGCAAGGATTCGGGCCATCCTGCGACGAGTTGAATTGGATCATCAAACCTTGCACGATCAGTCGATCACTATCGGCAAGCTAACCCTCGATCCACTCTCCCGCCGGGCGTATAAAGATTCTGAAGAAATCGAGCTTTCCGCCCGTGAATTTGATTTGCTGGCTGCGCTCATGAGGCATGGCGGCCAGGCGCTCAGCCGGGAGGAGTTACATGATAAGGTATGGGGTAAGGAATGGGTCGGCGATCCGCGCACCCTTGCAGTCCACATCCGTTGGCTGCGGCTGAAAGTTGAAGACGATCCGGCTTCTCCCCGCTACATTCAGACGGTCCGTGGGTTTGGTTACCGTTTTGCCGGTCCGGAGGAGTTACCCTAAGGTCGCATCGAGACTGCATTGCGCACCAACCCGGCGGTTAAACGAAACTTTCTCGCTCTAAGCCTGCACACGCGTCTGGTCCTCTCCCATGTTCTGGTAACTCTAATCAGCGTTATCCTCGTTGCTATCTTTGCTCGAGAAGCAATCTATCGCGCTGCTCGGGAAGATGCTGAACATCTAATGGAGGATATCGCCTTCGCTGCCAGCAAGGCATTGGAAGACCCCATGAAACGGTACCTGAACGGGGTGTCTTCCTTAGACGATCTTCAACAGGCTGCCACTCGCCTGCTGGGAGATGAGCATAATATCGGTTATGCTCTGTACCTGTCTGACGGTTCCTTGGTCTTAGATAGCGATCCGGACGCGCCCGTGCCCGGCGCAGGCTTATCTCCTGAGGTGTTTATGGCCTTAGAGAGCGAACATGGAGAAGCAGACTTAATCAGGCCAAATGATCAGGGGTTAGATTTCATCCACGTGGCCTTTGTTGTCGGTCACGCTGAAGAAATCTATGGCGTGCTGGATCTGAGGACGCCGCTGCAGCCTGTGCTTGATCCAGCCCG
>Ga0299906_10004983_pt1 | contig 10839 bp, 6 predicted proteins | sample RVTome_14_FD_200259 | JGI IMG/M metagenome (GOLD analysis project Ga0299906, IMG submission 200259) | Soil microbial communities from uranium-contaminated site in the Upper Colorado River Basin, Wyoming, United States - RVT145D125 (version 2) ... | reverse complement strand
GGCGGCCCTCCCCCGAGCGTGGCCGCCACGAGGTCGCGGACGTGGGCCTCGATCTCCCGCATGAAGCCCGGAAGGTCCGCCTGCCCGCGCTGGATCCGGGACAGGCGCGCCTCCCACCCGGCGGTCAGCGCCGGGCTCTTGACGTCGGGGTGGACGCGGTCGACGAGACGCAGGCCCCTCTCCGTCGCGGAGAGAGCGCGACCCTGCCTCTCGGCGTAGCCCCTGCGGACCAGCGTCTCGATGATCTCGGCGCGGGTCGCCGGCGTGCCCAGGCCGGTCTCCTTCATGGCTTCGGCCAGCTCGCGGTCGTCGAGGCGGCGCCCCGCCGTCTCCATCGCCGTCAGCAGCGTGGCGTCGGTGAAGCGCCGCGGCGGCCGGGTCCGCTTCGCGACCGGCTTCGCTTCGAGCACCTCGACCGCGAGGCCCGCCGCCAGCCCGGGGGGCAGCTCCTGATCCTGCTCCGCTGCCTCGCCTCCCGCATCCGCGCCGTCCTTCGCCCGCCTCGGGCGCGCCGCCGCTGCGGAGCGCCGGCCGGAGGGCTCCAGGACCTTCCAGCCCATCGACTCGACCGCCGTCCCGGTCGAGTGGAATCGGTCCTCTGGCGCGGCGGCGTCCGGATCGCTCACCCGAGTGATCACCGTGGTCACGGAGAAGACGTGCTCGGCGTGCCAGGCCATCAGCAGGCGCCGGCAGACGAGGTCGTAGATGCGCCGCTCGTCCGCCGAGAGCGACAGACCCTCGCTCGCCAGCGCGGTAGGCAGGATCGCGTGGTGGTCGGTGACCCTGGAATCGTCGACGAAGCGCCGGGACAGCGGCCGCTCGCCGGTCCCCGGCGCGAGCAGGCCGGCGAAGCTCCCCGAGATCGCCCCGGCCACGGCCGGCAGCGTGGCCGCCACCTCCGCGCTCAGGTGGCGCGAGTCGGTCCGGGGGTAGCTCAGTAGCTTCTTCCGCTCGTAGAGCGACTGGGCCGCGGCCAGCGTCTGCTTCGCGCTCAGGCCGTAGAGGCGGTTGGCGTGGCGCTGCAGCTCGGTCAGGTCGTAGAGCAGCGGCGGCGGGATGCGCCGCGTCTCCGCGGCGGCCGACTCCACCTCGGCGCGGCCCGCCTCCGCCCGCGCCACGATCGCCTGCGCCTCGGCGCCGTCCGGAGGAAGCCGCTTCGCCTCGGCGGTCGGAGACGGCGGGCGGAACCAGGTGCCGCGGTAGCGCCCGGCCTCGGCTCGCGGGACGCCGAACGCGGCCACGACCTCCAGGTAGTCCTCGGGCACGAACGCGCGGATCGCCCGCTCCCGCTCGGCGAGCATCGCGAGCGTCGGCGTCTGGACGCGGCCGACGTGGAGCGTCTCGCCGTGGGCCAGGGTCGCGGCGCGGGACAGGTTCATGCCGACCAGCCAGTCCGCCCGGCTGCGGCCGCGGGCCGCGTCGGCCAGCGCGTCCAGGTCGGCTCCGGGGCGCAGCCGGGCGAAGCCGGCGCGGATCGCATCGGGCGTGAGGGCGGAGAGCCACAGCCGCTCCACGGGCTTGCGGCAGCCGGCGCGCTCGTAGAGGTAGCGGAAGATCAGCTCGCCCTCGCGCCCGGCGTCCGTCGCGCACACGACCCGCTCGACCGAGCGGTCGCTCAGGACGCCCGCCACGACCTCGAACTGCTCCTTCCTGTCGGGGAGGACGACCAGGGGCCAGCGGTCGGGGATCATCGGGAGCCCCTCGAGCGTCCAGCGCTTCCACTCGGGCCGGATCTCGTGGGGCTGGGCGAGGGCCACCAGATGCCCGATGGCCCAGGTCACCACGTATCCGTTGCCCGCCAGGACGCCCTCGCCCCGGGTGCGCGCCCCCAGCACCCGCGCGACGTCCCGGGCCACCGACGGCTTCTCGGCGATTACGGCGACGGCCACGCCACCTCCCCGGGGCGCGCTGGGCCGGCCCCGCAGGGGATCGAGCATAGGCGGGGGAGGCTCCGGGGCGGGTCCCCAGCTCGGCCGGTCGGGGCCATTGGCGACGCTTTGGCTAGCGGCGGTCCCCCGCGGTTGGGAGCGCTTCAGCGAGGGAGGGGAGGCAACTTCGCCGGGCGGGGGCCATTCAGCCGCGCGCCCGCCAGCGGCTGGTACGGCAGCTCGCGACCCGCCCCGGCGGAGCGCAGCAGCAGGCCCCCGCGACTCATGTCCCCGCGTCCCACGAAATCCGTCGGGAAGTGGAGCCGCGCTCCCAGCACACCCAGGAGCAGCTCCACGTACTTCTTCGAGGCGATGCTCCCCAGCAGCACGACTGGAGCGCTCCCCGTCCGCCCGGCCAGGGCCTCCAGGTCACGCAGCAGCGGACGCCGGTAGCGGGGCTCCTCCGGGTCGACCGGGACCCCCGCGAAGCGCTCCAGGTCGGCCGACCGGATCGGGACGTCGGGCGTTCTCAGCCCGTCCGCGGGAGTGATCACGTAGGCCCCCTCGGCCCCGGCCGGCGGTCGGGAGAAGGCCGAGGCGTAGGCGAGCTTGCCCCGGAAGTAGAGGCTGCTGATGAAGGCGAACACCTCGCCCAGCGGCGCGCCGGCATCGCTCCGCAGCCGCCGCGCCAGCTCGCTCGCTCCGTCCGGAGAGCGCAGCAGCGCCGCGCGGCGTCCCCCCGCGTCGGCGGGGGAGAGCAGGAAGACCCGTTCGCTCAGCCGCGCCGTTGCCGCAGCCACCCGAGGAAGCGCTCCCGCGGCCATGTGTTCGCGATGCGGGCGGGGTCGACCCAGCCCCGGGCGGCCTGCAGCGCGCCCCACTGCATCCGCTCCAGCTCCCGGGTGTGGTGCGCGTCGGTGCTCACCACGAAGGTCACGGGCATGCCCCGTGCGCGGTAGAGCACGTCGCTCGTGGCGTCGAGCCGCCCGAGGGCGGCGTTGATCTCGATCGCGGTGCCGGTCTCGGCCGCCTGCTTCAGCACCGCGTCCACGTCCAGCTCGATCCCGGGGCGGCGCCCGATGCGCCGGCCGCTGAGGTGAGCGATCGCGTCGACGGTCGGGTCCTCCATCGCCTTCAGGATGCGCCGGGTCTGCTCCCGGGCGTCGAGGTCGAAGTGCGAGTGGACCCCGGCAACGCGCCACTCCAGCTCGGAGCGGAACTCCGCGTCGTAGTCGACCCCGCCGTCCCGGCCGATGTTCAGCTCGCAGCCGTGGAGCAGCGCCAGGTCCGGGTAGCGCCGTCTCAGCCCGTCGAGCTGAAGGCGCTGGGCCCGGAGCTCCTCTCGGCTCACGCCGTTCATGGCGAGGTCCTCGCCGTGGTCCGTGATCGCCAGGTACGCGTAGCCCCGTTCGGCCGCGGCGGCCACCACTTCCTCGAGGGAGCTGCGGCCGTCACCCGAGAGCGAGGTGTGGACGTGAAGGTCCCCCTCGAGCTGCTCCAGCGCCACCGGCTCGAGCAGGTCGCCGCTCTCCGCCGCCTCGATCTCCCCGCGGTCCTCGCGCATCGGCGGGGGGACGTATGCGAGCCCCAGCGCCTCGTAGATCGCCTCCTCGGTCTCGGCCGCGATCACCTCTCCCGACCCGGCGTCGCTCAGGCCGTACTCGTTGAGCGTCCAGCCCCGGGCCAGGGCCCGCTGGCGCAGCTTGATGTTGTGGGCCTTGGAGCCGGTGAAGTACTGGCACGCGGCGCCGAACTGTGCGGGAGCGACCACCCGCAGGTCCACCTGGAGGCCGCTGACCGTCAGCACCGACGTCTTGGTCTCGCCGCTGCCGATCACCCGGCCCACCCCCCGGAGCTTCAGGAACGCCTCGACCACCCGGGCGGGCTCCTGCGAGGCCGCCACGACGTCCACGTCGGCGATCGTCTCCCGGAAGCGCCGCAGGCTCCCGCAGTAGCGCGCCCGCTCCACCGCGGGCAGCTCCTGAAGCGCCGCCACCAGCTCCCGGGCCACCGGCAGCGCCTCGGCGATGGGGCGCCGCTGGTCCTTGCCCCGGGAGCCCATCCGCTCCAGGGCCTCCTTCAGCTTCTGCTCCGCCTTGGGGCCGAGGCCCTTGAGGCTCCGGAGCTTCTCCGCCTCGATGGCGGCCCGCAGGTCGTCCACGTTGCGGATTCCCAGCTCGTCCTTCAGGCGCAGCAGCGTCTTGGGTCCCAGGCCCGGGATCTTCGTCAGCTCCACGAGCTCCGGCGGGTACTTTTCCCTGAGCGCGTCGAGCTTGGCGATGTGACCCGCGTCGAAGTACTCGCGGATCTTCTTCGCGGTGCTCTTGCCCACGCCGTCCAGCGCGTTCAGCTCCCGTTCCGAGAGAGACCCGAGGTCGCCGCGGTACGTGACGATCGCCTCCACGGCGTTCTCGTAAGCGCGCACCCGGAACGCGTTCGGGGAGCCCTCGTCCAGCACCGAGAGCTGCGCCAGCTCGCGGAACAGCGCCGCCAGGGAGTCGTTTGGGCCGGCCATCCCGTAAGTCTAGAGTTGGAGGCTGCCATGGGGAAGAGCGCCGAGGTCCTCGAGGTCGCCGGGCGGGAGGTCAGGATCTCCAACCCGGACAAGGTCTACTTCCCGAGGGCCGGCATCACGAAGCTCGACCTCGTCCGCTACTACCTGGCGGTGGGGGAGGGGGCGCTGCGGGCGATCCGGAACCGGCCCGTGGTGCTGAAGCGCTACGTCGACGGCGTGGAGCAGGACGCCTTCTTCCAGAAGCGCGCGCCCGCCAGGCGGCCGGAGTGGGTGAAGACGGTGCGGCTCGCCTTCCCCTCCGGCCGGACGGCCGACGAGATCGTGGTGACGGACCTGGCCCAGCTCGTCTGGCTCGTCAACCTCGGCTGTGTCGACATGAACCCCCACCCCGTGCGGGCCGACGACCTCGACCACCCCGACGAGCTGCGCGTCGACCTCGACCCGGGCCCGGGGGTGGGCTTCGAGGCCGTGCGCGCCGTGGCCCTCGTGGTGCGCGATGCCCTCTCGGACGTGGGCCTCAGGGGCTGGCCCAAGACCTCCGGCTCCCGGGGGATCCACGTCTACGTTCGACTCGAGCGGCGCTGGGGCTTCGACGAGGTGCGGCGCGCGGCGCTGGCCCTGGCCCGGGACGTGGAGCGCCGCGTTCCGGACCTCGCCACCAGCAGGTGGTGGAAGGAGGAGCGGCACGGCGTCTTCCTCGACTACAACCAGAACGCCAAGGACCGCACCGTAGCTTCCGCCTACTCCGTCCGCCCGACCCCCGAGGGCCGGGTCTCGGCCCCGCTGCGCTGGGACGAGGTCGGGAGCTGCGAGCCGGGTCACCACACCCTCGCCAGCATGCCCGAGCGCTACGCCCGGCTCGGCGACCTCGAGGGGGAGATGGACGCGAGCGCGGGCTCCCTGGAGCGCCTTCTGGACCTGGCCCGAAAACACGAGGAAGAGGGCCTGGGAGACGCCCCCTGGCCGCCCCACTACCGCAAGCAGCAGGGGGAGGGGCGCCGGGTTCAGCCGTCGAAGCGCCAAGACATGCCCCTGCTGATCGTGGCGAAGGCGGCGAAGAAGCAGGACGCTCTGGCGGGTCTGGAGCGCTGGAAGCAGCGGCATCCCGGGGCCGCCGCACACGTCGCCGAGGAGGACGTGCTGGTGGACGCGATGCGCGGTCGCTACACGACCTGGACCCGGATCCGCGTCAACCTGCGCCACGTCCCGAAGCCGCAGCGTCCGCCCCCCGAGCCCCCCGAACCCGACTACGACCCCTGGGAGAAGATGCGCTCCAGCTCGTAGGGAGCGACCACCTCGAGCTGGGCGTAGCTGCACTCCGCCGGGCTCTTGTCGGGCCGCCAGCGCGCGAAGTGCGCCGTGTGGCGGAAGCGCGTCCCCTGCATGTGGTCGAAGGTCACCTCGAGCACCCGCTCGGGACGCAGCGCCTCCCACTCCAGCGTCTTGTCGCGGCTCCAGCGGCTCGCCATCCCGGGCACCCGCTGGCCGTGGGCCGCCCAGGACTGCCAGGGGTGCCCTTCCAGGGCGTTCTCCCGCAGCGGCGCCAGCTCGGCCACGAGCTTTATCCGCGCCGAGTCGCTGAAGCTCGCCGCCACCCCCACGTGCTGCAGATCACCGTCCGCGTCGAACAGCCCCAGCAGCAGCGAGCCGACGGCGACGTCCCTGGCCCCCTTGTGCCAGCGGAAACCCGCCAGCACCACGTCCACGCTGCGCTTGTGCTTCACCTTGAGCATGGTCCGCCTGCCGGGGGCGTAGGCGCCGGCGGCGGGCTTGGCCATCACGCCGTCCAGCCCCGCGCCCTCGAAGCGCCGGAACCAGTCGGCCGCCACCACCCGGTCGCTCGTGAGCGGCGTGACGTGGAGCGGCGGCCGCGCTCCCCGTAGCGCCGCCTCGAGGCGCGCCCGGCGCTCCGAGAACGGACGCCGGCTCAGGTCCTCGTCCGCCTCGCACAGCAGGTCCCACACCACGAGAGACGCCGGGATCTCCCCGGACAGCTTCTCCACGCGGGAGGCCGCGGGGTGCAGCCGCAGCTGGAGCGCCTCGAAGTCGAGCCCGCCCTCCCGGGCGATCACCAGCTCCCCGTCCACGACGCAGCGCTCGGGGAGCTGCGGGACGACCCCTGCTCCGATCTCCGGGAAGTAGCGCTCAAGGGGCTTCAGGTCCCGGCTCTGCAGGTGCCATGCGCCGCCGTCCCGGAACAGCAGCACGCGGAAGCCGTCCCACTTCGGCTCGAACAGCCAGCCGTCCCCTTCGGGGAGCGCGTCGGCGAGCTTCGCGAGCATGGGCTGGAGGGGCGGCGAGACGGGCAGGTCCATGCGCGTGACGCTAATGCGGGAGCGGCGCGGTGGGCAAGCCATGCGCTGCTGCGGGTTCGGGGCAGTACCGGGAGCTACAATCGGACGCCACCCGACATGAACCCCAATGCGCGCGCCGCGGCGATCCCGGGCACCGTCCCGGTTACGGCCGCCCCGAGTGGCGTGGCACCCGCGGCGTGACCACGTACGCGTCCCTCGCGATCCTGGCCCTGATCCTGGGCGCCCACGCGGTGTTTCGCCTCGGCGCGAGGATCCGGACGCGGTGGGCCGGAGAGACCCCGCCCTTCCGTGCCGGCGTCTTCGCGGAGGCCTCGAAGCTCGGCTGCATGTGGGGACTCGCCGCGCTCGTCGCCGTACTGCTCTCCTCGGCGGCGCTCGACGAGAGCGAGGGCATGGCGGCGGCGGCCGTGGTCCTGATGCTGGTCGCAGGCTTCGGTTTTGCAGCCTACGGCTTCACCCTCGGGCTCGGCACTCTCCTCGGGTTCTTCCGATTCCGCCCGGACCGGGCCGACGCGCCCTGGGGCCGCCAGGCGCTCGCGACGGGCCTCGCGGTCGGGGGCGTCTCCGCTCTCGTCTGCAGCCTGCCCTTCGTCGCCCTCGGGGCCGAGCCCCCGAGGGCGTGGCCCCTCCTCGGGTCGCTCTCTGCGCTCTGTCTCCTCTCGGTGGCGATCGCCGCCGGGGTGTTCCGGAGGGCGCGGACGCCGGCGGCCGCGGCGGAGCCCGCCGAGCCGGGCTTGCCGCGGCCGATCCGTCGCAACGGCGTCCAGGTCGTCCTGGTCCTCGGTGTCCTCTGGGCCCTGGCCGTGCCCATGAGCGCGCTGCGTCTCTACGACTGGCTCAGGCCCGGTGCGCTGGCGCCCGTCAACCCCGCCCTGGAGCCCTGGGGCCTGCCGTTCTGGCTGGTCCCGGCCGCCCTCGCCGCCGGCACCTGGTGGGGCGGCGAGCTCGCGCGCCGGTGCACCCTCGCGCCGTTCCTGCTGGCGGTCGCGATCCAGGCTCTGCACGTGGTCGGCGGGCTGGCGACAGGCGATGACCTCGTCGCCGGGGGGGCGTCCTTCGTGCTGCTCGTCTTCGCCTGGCCGCTCTGGTACCTGGGCCGCGACGAGCTCAGGAAGGCGTTCCGGAGCTAGGCCGGGTTGCGGCCAGCGTCTCCCGGGAGATCAGGAACAGCTCGGGAGGGTTCGCGATGTTCTTCAGGGGGCGGCGCCCGAGGCTGGACGCTGGCCACTCGAGGGCTCCCCGCAGCTGGCGGTACGCGTCCTCGGAGAAGCAGATCCCTCCCGGCTCCGCCTGCGGCTCGATCCGTGCCGCGAGGTTGACGTTGTTGCCGAGGACGTCGCCGTCCATGCTCAGGACGTCCCCGGCGTGGATGCCGATCCGGACCACGATCCGCTCCCCGTCCGGGTGCTCCTCGTTGTAGCGGGCCAGCGCCTGCTGGATCTCCACCGCGGCCCGGATCGCGTCGCCGGCCGTCCCGAAGTGGACCAGGAACGCGTCGCCGATCGTCTTGATCTCCCGGCCCGCGTGCCGCCCCAGGGCAGCGCGGACGATCTCGTTGTGCCGCATCAGCTTCGCGTAGGTGCGCTCCTCGCTCCGCTCCATGTCCCGGCTGAAGCCCACCATGTCCGTGAGCATGATCGCCGCGACGACCCGCCGCGGGAGCAGATCCCCCGGCGCGCCGTCACCGGCCGCGCCGGGGCCTTCGTTCACGACCGCCGCAGTCGGTCCCTGCCAGCGGTCCCCGCTCCCCAGGGACTGACGGCTGACCTCCTCGACCCGCAGGTGGCCGTTGTGCATCTCCAGCAGGAGGTGCGTCCCCCACAGGTGGAAGACCCCCGCGAAGACGAACAACGCGAGCACCCAGCCGACGAGAGCCGAGCTGAAGCCCACGCCGGCCTCGCTCGCAACGTGGATCTCCCGGACCGCGAGCACCGGCGAGATGGTCAGGGGCACGCTCACCACGATGAACAACGCGACCAGGCTCTGGTTCCGCCTCCAGCGCGCGACGAACTTGGCGGACGGCCTCACCGGGCGGAAGGCCGACGGATCGCCCAGGAAGCGCGCCAGCAGCAGCTCCTCGTACTCGTGGTCGCGCCAGGCGCGGCAGGCCCACGACATGAACTGCACGCTGGCGGCGCAGAACGCGAGAGCGGCGCCGCCCACGGCGACGTACACCCAGGTCTGGAACGCGTCCATGCCGATCGCGCCGGACAGCACCAGGACCTCGCTCGCCAGCTCCGACAGGATCAGCAGGACGCTGGCGGCGTAGAGGGCAAGGGCGACGTTGCGGTGGCCCGTGCCCACGCGGAACCCCCGATCGACGAGCCCGCGCCACGTCTGCTGCTGCTCCGGGGAGAGCGTCTGCGGGTCGCGCTGCCGCCGGAAGTGCTCCAGGCGCAACGCGGCGTGGCGCGCCAGGAGCGCGTGGCAACGCCACACCGTGTAGATCCAGAACGTCAGCAGGCCCAGGACCAGGAAGCCCGTGGTCTCCAGCTCGGCCCCGGCGCCGTACTCGTCCCCGGTCGCCGCGGAGAGCAGGTCGTCGTTCCCAGCTGGTTCGGGTCCCATCCCGCCGTCTCCCGGACGCTGCGCGCCGGACCAGATGATAGTCGAGGTGGCGGGCCGAATCGGGGAGATTGTCCGTCCCGCCGACCTCGAGCGGACGTTACCGGGAGGACAGCTCCGCCGCCGCTGAGGCCCCGGGCGCCGACTCGAGCGCCCGCAGGAAGTCCGGGGACACCGGGGCGCCCAGCTCCACGGCCCGGGCCGCGTGGTGCCGCGCGGCGCCGAGCCGGCCCAGGCGGAAGTGGAGGACGGCCAGGTCGTTGTGGCACAGCGCGTCGTCGGGGCGGAGCGCGACGACCTGCTCGTAGACCCGGCGCGCCTCGTCGCGCTGCCCCAGCAGGGCGAGCAGCACCCCGAGGTTCGTGAGCACGTCGGGGTTCTCCGGCGCGAGCCGTGCGGCCTGCCTCTGGTGTGCGAGCGCGCTCTCGACCTCCCCGCGTTGCGCCTGGATGAGCCCGAGCGTCGTGAGCGCCTCGGCGGCGCGGGGCTCGCGCCGCAGCGCCTCGCGGCAGGCACGTTCGGCTTCGTCCAGGGAACCGAGCTGCATCCGGGCGGCGGCGAGATTGACCCAGGCCGCAGCGCGCCCGGGATCGCGCTCCAGGGCCCGCTCCAGGTCGCCCGCTGCCCCCGCGGCGTCGCCACGCGAGAGCCTGATGCGCGCGCGCCCGTCGAGTGCCCCCGGATCGCCGGGATCGACCTTGAGGGCCCGGCCGAACGAACGTTCCGCGCGCTGCAGCTCGCCGGCGCGCTCCCACGCCGTCCCGAGATGGGTGAGGAGGCGGGCCTCTCGGGGCGCGCGTTCCACGGCCCGCTCCAGGCTGGCCGCGGCCTCCTCGGCCCGGCCCAGAGCCAGGAGCGCCCCGCCCAGCACCTCGTGGGCGCGCGCCGCTTCCGGATTCGCCGCGACGGCGCGGCTCGCTTCCGCCTCCGCACGCTCGATCTCGCCGGCGACGAGGTGGGCAGCCGCGAGGTTGACCCGTGCCTCGGTGAGGCCGGGGGCCAGCTCCAGGGCGCGCCGGGCGCACGCCAGCGCCGACGGGGCGTCGCCACGCCGGGCGTGCAACCGCGCTAGGTTCGACAGCGCGTAGGCGTGGCCGGGCTGGATCTCGAGGGCCGCTGCGTAGGCCGCGCGCGCTCTCTCGTCGTTCGACTCTCTGTCCAGGACGACTCCCAGGTTGTAGTGCGCCTGGGCGAAGCGGGGGTCCCGCTCCAACGCCGTGCGGAACGACGCGAGGGCTTGCGTCGATCGTCCCAGCTCGGCCAGCACGCGTCCCCTCAGATCGTGGGCCTCCGCGTCGTCGGCGAGGGCGACGAGCGCATCCGCCGCGCGGAGCGCCGCTTCGGGGTCTCCCCGGGACAGCTCCAGGAGCGCGAGGAACAGGCGCGCGTCGACGGGGGAGTCCGCCGCCGCGCTCTCGTAGAGGCGCGCAGCATCCCGCAGCGTCCCAGCGGGGAGCGGAAACCCGCTCCGTGAGATCCGCCGGTCGCGGTGCAGGGCGATCAGCCGCTCGTTCGTCGCGTCGACGGTGGCACCCGGGGCCCGCGCGCCCATCAGGGAGTCGCCTCCCTCGACGTG
>Ga0299906_10004982_pt1 | contig 10842 bp, 7 predicted proteins | sample RVTome_14_FD_200259 | JGI IMG/M metagenome (GOLD analysis project Ga0299906, IMG submission 200259) | Soil microbial communities from uranium-contaminated site in the Upper Colorado River Basin, Wyoming, United States - RVT145D125 (version 2) ... | reverse complement strand
CGGCTCGCCTCGTGCCGCTGGGCGGCGCGACCCGGCCCCTCCGGATCCTCTACGTGGGCCAACTGGCGGGCACCTCGCTCCAGCGGGCCGAGGCCCTGCGCGCCCTCGGGCACGAGGTGATCCACCTGCCCTCGTCCATGCCGCCGGCCTCGGGCTCCTGGCGCGACGTGCTGGTCTTCCAGGTCTTTCGCGCCCTCCACCGGATCCGGCGCTACCCCGACGTCCACTTCTCGAACGCCCGGACGCTGCGGCAGGCGCGCCGCGGCGGCTTCGACGTGCTGTGGGTCGACAAGGGCCTGACCCTGCGGCCCCGCACCCTCCGGCGCGTGCGCGCGCTCCTGCCCGGGGCGCGACTGGTCTCCTACAGCCCGGACGACATGGCGAACCCGGACAACCAGTCCCGGCGCTATCTCGAGTCGCTGCCGCTCTACGACCTGCACGTGACGACCAAGTCCTTCAACGTGGTCGAGCTCCAGACCCTGGGAGCCCGGGAGGTGCTCCCGGTTCCCAACGCCTTCGATCCGGCGGTGCACCGTCCGCTCCGCCTGGGCCCCGCGGAGCGCCTGCGCTTCGCCGCGGACGTGGGCTTCGTCGGCCACTTCGAGCCCGAGCGCGCCGAGACGATGCTCGAGCTGGCGCGGCGCGGAATCCGCGTCTGCGTGCGCGGACCCGGGTGGCGGCGCTTCGGCCGCTCGCATCCGAACCTGCGGGTGCACGACGAGTACCTGCACCGGGACGACTACGCCCGGGCGGTCTGCGCCACGAAGATCAACCTCGGATTCCTGTGCAAGGCGAACCGCGACCTCCAGACCACGCGCTCCGTCGAGATCCCGGCCTGCGGCGGCTTCCTGCTGGCGGAGCGCACCGACGAGCACCGGGCGCTCTTCCGCGAGGGGCGGGAGGCCGAGTTCTTCGGCAGCTTCGACGAGCTCCTGTCCAAGTGCCGCCACTACCTGGCCCGGGACGCGGAGCGGCGGCGGGTGGCGCGCGCGGGCCTCCGGCGCTGCCGCCTGGGCGGCTACAGCAACCAGCAGCGCCTGGCGCGGGTGCTCGAGCGGGTGCTCGAGCGGCCCGCCCGCGGCGCAAAGGCCGGGCGCGCGCCCCTGCCCCTGCCGCGCCTCTCGCGCCTGAGCCTCAGCCGTCGACGGCCTCCCTCAGCACCTCGCAGAGGCGGTCCACCGAGCGGCTCCAGCTGAACTCGGCCACCCGGGCGCGGCCGAGCGCCACGCGCCGGGCGCTGCCGGCGCGGTCGGTCAGGGTCCGGTCCACCGCCTTGGCCAGGGCCGCCGGGTCCGAGGGCGGGAAGAAGAGCGCCGCGTCGGCGGCGATCTCGCGGAAGGCCGGGATGTCCGAGGCGATCACGGGCGCGCCCGCGGCCATCGCCTCGAGCAGCGGGTGGCCGAAGGTCTCGATGAAGGACGGGAACACGAAGGCGGCGGCGCCGCGGTAGTAGGAGAGGAGCCGCCGGTACGGGACGGCGCCCAGGAAGCGCACGCGATCGCCCACGCCGAGTGCCCGCGCCCGCCGCTCGAGCTCCAGGCGGTGCCCCGGATCGAGCAGCGACGTGCCGGCGATCCACACCTCGAGGTGCCGATCCTCCACCAGCGGCAGGCACTCGACGAGGGCCGCCACGTTCTTGTGCCGCTCCGGGGCGGCCGCCAGGAACAGGTAGCGGCCGCGGGAGTCCACCGGCGCCAGGTCCTGGAACGCGTCCAGGGAGACGCCGTAGGGGACGACGCGCACGCGCTCGGCCGGGATCGGGATCCGCTCGGAGATGAGATCGGCAGCCGCCCGGGAGGGAAAGAGGATGCGCCGCGCCCGGGGCACGCCCCAGCGGGCGAGCCGCTCCAGCATGCGCGTGCGCCGGTCGTCGTACCAGCGCCGGTCGTAGATGTTGAGGTTGCGCATCAGCACCACCGTCGGGGTGGAGCCGAAGGGCGGCGAGATGTCGGCCAGGCAGTAGAGCAGGTCGAAGTGGCGGGCGCGCTGCGGCAGCAGCGCCTCCTCGTAGAGGACGCGCCAGGCCACCCGGCCCCGTCGGGGAAGGCGCGGCTCCACCACCCGCACGGCCCGCGCGTCCATGCCCTCGAGGGCGCCGGGGAGCGCCAGCAGGCTCCACTCCATGCCGCGCGCGTCGCGCGCCAGCTCGGCGAGCAGGTTCGAGACGTAGCTGCGGCTGCCTCCGGCCCCGGCCCCGAGCGAGAGCGCGTTGACCAGGACGAGCGGGCGGCCCATCCCCTGGGAGACTAGCATGCGGCCCCTGGCGCATTAGGTTCTGCGCCCTCCATGGAGATCGAGTCCCGAGCCCCGCTCCAGGCGCAGGTCCTCGTGCGCCCCGAGCTCGCCCGCGACGCGGCCTGGTCGCTGCTGGTGGCGGTGCTGCTGGCGCTCTCGCCCCTCACCGGCTCGGCGCGGCTGCTGCCGTCGATCGCCCTCGGCGCGCTCGGCGGCGCGCTCGTCTTCGGCCTGCGCCGCCGGCGGCCGCGGCCGCTGCCCGCGCGGGCCGGCCTGCCGATCTCGCTCGGCGCCCCGGGCCTGGCGCTGGTGCTCGGCGTCGCGGCGGTCTTCGCTCCCACCCTGGCGTGGCTCTACGCACAGTCCACGGACAGCATCTGGCGGCACGCCCACGGCCTCTTCGTGCCCGTCTTCGTCTTCCTGCTGGCCCGCTCGGCGCTGCGCCGCGACTCCCGGGGCGGCGAGGAGTCCTCGGCCTGGGGCTTCGCCTTCCTGGTGCCCGCCCTCGCCCTCGCGGTCGTCGACGCGGCGGTCCGCTCGCAGCAGCTCGCCGCCATCGGCCTCGTCCTCGCCCTGCCCGGACTCTCCCTGCTGCGGCTCGGCGCCCGCCGCACCCGCGCCCTGGCCCTGGCCCTCGGCGCCGCCGTCTTCGCCGTGCCGATCCCCGGCAGCTTCGAGACGCCCCTGGGGCTGCCGGCCATGACCGCCGCCGGCATGGAGCCGCTGCTCGAGGCCGTGGGTGTCCCGGCGGTGAGGCACAGCTCCTCCTTCCAGCTGAGCGGCGGCTGGCTCGGCATCTCGCGCAACTGCAGCGGGCTCGCGACGCTCCACGCCGCGCTGGCCCTCGGCGTGCTCCTCGCCGCCACGGGCCGCTCCCGCCTGCGCCGCCTGCTGCCGCTGCTCCTGGCCCTGCCCCTCACCCTGGCGGCGAACGTGGTGCGGGGCGTGGCGTTCGCCTTCCTCTGCGAGCGCCTGGGACACGACCTGGTGCTCGCGTCTCCGATCCACGGCCTCTCGGGGATCGGCGTCTTCTGGCTCGTGATCGCCGGCGTCTGGCTGGCCGGGGACCGCGCCGCCCTGCGGGAGGCGCTCACGTGATCCGCGCCTCGCGCCGCTTCGCGGCGCCGACCCTCGCCCTGGTGGTCGCGGCCGCGATCCCGGTTCTGTGGTTCGCCGCCGCGGAGCGCCGCCGCGACGACTGCGCGCACCCCGAACGGCTGTTCGAGGCCGACCGCATCGAGGGGACCGCGCGGAGCCGGGAGCGTACCGACGCCTACGAGCCGCACCTGGTGCAGTGGACGGACGGCGCGATCGCGGAGCGCGACGGCACCCATCCCGTGCGCTTCCGCATCGTCCGCAGCTACCGGCCCGAGGACTTCTACGCCACCCCTGCCCGCTACTTCCACCGCTACGCCACCCCGGAGGATCCGACCGAGATCCGCTGGCTGGAGGCCGACGGCGAGCGCCTGCCGGTCCACCACCGGATCGAGACCTCGACGGCCGCCCCGGTGCTCTTCCAGTACGTGCTGATCTTCGGGGGGCGACCCGTCCGCCACGTCTTCCTGTCGGGAGTCGCCGCCGCGCTCTCGCAGCTGCGACACGGGACGCAGCCCGTCACGCTGCTGATGACCTTCGGGGAGGACGAGCTCTCGTCGATCGACGCGATCCGGCGCATCTCGGACGCCTGGCTGCGGGCGGCCTGGCGCCACTACCGGGAGGCCTGCGGGTGAGCGCGCCCGCGAGGCCCTCGCCGCGGCCCCGACCCGCGATCCCGGGGCCCTGGGCGGGCCTGCTCGGCGCCTGCCTCGCGCTGGTGACGGGCGCCGAGACGCTGCTCCTCGGCGTCGGCACGGGCTACCTCACCAGCGGCTACAACACCGAGCACATCGGCTCGTGGCTGCTCCTGCTGGTCTTCCTGGCCTCGGGCGCCGCCATGGACCTGGCGCTGATCCTGGGCCTCTGCGCCCTGGTCGTGCCCGTCGCGCGGCGGCTTCGCGCCACGCCGCTCCAGGTCTTCTGCGCCGCCGGCCTCGCGGCCGCCGGCCTGCCCGTGGCCGTCGCCGCCGCACGCTACAACCTCTACTCGGTGCTCGGCGACCTGGTGAGCGTGGCGCTGCTGCGCGAGTCGTCGCAGCTGAGCTCCTCGGCCATGGCGGCCGAGATCGCCCAGGAGGGCAACGCCTTCGCCGCGGCGCTCGGCGCGGGACTCGTCGCCTCGCTGCTGGTGCTGATGGCGGCGCGGCGCGTCGAGCTCCGGCACCCGGCGCTCGGCCCCCGGCTGGCGGCGCCGCGGGCCCGGGCCCTGTGGTCGGGGTTCGCCGTCTTCACCGCCATCGGCGCGGGGCTCTTCGCCCTGTCCTCGCCGCTGGCCGCCCCGCTGCTCTTCGGCTTCGACCGCAAGACCAGCGGCATCCTGATCTCGCGGGCCGTCGAGCGCCTGACGGACGTGGATCGGGACGGCTACGGCCTGCTGTCGCGTCCGCCGGACCCGCGGCTGCTCGACGCCTCGATCCGGCCCTACCGGCCGGAGATCCCCGGCAACGGCATCGACGAGAACGGCGTGGGCGGCGACCTGCCCGTGGCCGCCGACCGGATCCCGCCGGCCCGCGAGCCCGTCTTCGCCCCGGGGCCCCGGCCCCACGTGCTGCTCGTCTACCTGGAGAGCTTCCGGGCCGACCTGATCGGCCAGCGCCTCGGCTCCCGCGAGATCACGCCCTTCCTGAACCGGCTGGCGGCGGAGGGCGCCGCGTCGGAGCACGCCTACGTCCACTCGCCCTGGACGCTGGCGTCGCGCGCCCAGCTCTTCGGCGGCCGCCTCGTGAACCGCCCCGGCGACGCCACGCTCATCGACGATTTCAAGTCGCGCGGCTACGCCGTGGCCCACTTCTCGGGGCAGGACGACTCCTACGGCGACAGCGAGTCCGTGCTGGGCACCGGGCGCGCCGACGCCTTCTACGACGCCCGCGGCGACCTGGATCGCCGCACCTCCCGCTCGACGGCGCCGGTGAGCCTCCAGGTCTCGTGGAAGACGCTCGTCTCCCGGGTGGAGGAGCACCTGGCGGAGGTGGACCCGCGGCGCCCGCTCTTCCTCTACGTGAACGTCGTGGACACCCACTACCCCTACTTCCACGCCGAGCTCGACCCCCTGCTCGACGTCGAGCCGCTGCGCCGCGCGCTGATCCGCGCGAGCCGGGCGCGGCAGGTGTGGGAGGCCTACGCCAACGCCGCGGCCAACGTGGACCGGGCGCTGGAGCGGCTGGTCCTCTCCTTCCGCCGGAGCCTCGGCGACGCCGACCACGCCATCCTGGTGACCGGGGACCACGGCCAGTCGTTCTACGAGAACGGGCTCCTCGGGCACGGCCAGGCCCTCGACGAGGCCCAGACCCGGGTCCCCTTCGTGCTGTGGGGGATCGGAGGCCGCTGGCCCGAGCCGCTGGCGCCCTCCGACGTGCGGGCCCTGCTCGCGGAGAACCTGGGGCGCGAGCGCGGCAGCGGCGCGCCGCGGGCGCGCTTCGTCCCCGATCCGGAGCGCCTCGTCTTCCAGTACCTCTCGGACCTGGAGAGGCCGCGGCGGGTGGCCCTGCGCGGGATCGGCGCCCGGGACGAGTACGACTTCGAGCGGGGGCGCTTCCGGCGCCTTCGCGCCGAAGGCGCGACGCTCGACCTGGCGCCCGCCGAGCGGGGCCTGGCCCTCGAGCGCCTGATCTGGCGCTGGGAGGCGGAGCAGCGGGCCGCGCTCGCCGCCGGAGAGGGCGGATCCTAGATGGGCTCCAGACCGCACTCGCGGATCTTCTGGAGCAGCGTCTTGTAGCTGACGCCGACCAGGCGGGCGGCCTCCTTGCGGTTCCAGTTCGTGTGGTCGAGTGCCCGCCCGAGGGTCTGGCGCTCCGCCTCCAGGGCCGCGCGGCGCCCCACCTCGCGCAGCGGGATCTCCCCCGCCGTGCGCTCCACCTCGTCGATCAGGCGGCGCAGCGAGTCCGCGGCGCCCCGGCCGCCGCGCCGCGCCTGCCGGATCTCCTGGAGGATCGACTCCTCGCTCTCCAGCACCACGATGCGCTTGATCATGTTCTCGAGCTCGCGGACGTTGCCCGGGAAGGGATGGGACTCGAAGGCCGCCAGCAACCGGGCGCTCGGTCGGGGGGTGGGCCGGCCGTAGCGGGTGGCGAAGCGATTCAGGAAGCGCTCGACCAGGGTCGGAATCTCCTCGCGGCGCTCGCGCAGCGGCGGGATCGATACGCCCACGACGTTCAGCCGGAAGAAGAGGTCCTCCCGGAAGGTGCCCTCGCGGATCATCTCGTCGAGCTGGCGGTGGGTGGCGCACAGCACCCGCACGTCCACCTTCACCTCCCGGTGCCCGCCGAGCCGGGTGAACTCGGCGTCCTGGAGCACCTGGAGCAGCTTCGCCTGGAGGGCGGGACTCATCTCCCCGATCTCGTCCAGGAAGATGGTGCCGCCGTGGGCGAGCTCGAACTTGCCCTGCTTGCGGCCGTGGGCGCCGGTGAAGGCGCCCTTCTCGTAGCCGAAGAGCTCGCTCTCCAGCAGCTCCTCCGGCAGCGCCGAGCAGTTCACCTTCACGAAGGGGTGCCCGGCCCGGGGCGAGAGCTCGTGCACCGTGCGCGCCACGATCTCCTTGCCGACGCCGCTCTCGCCCTGGATCAGCACGGTCACGTCGGCCTCGGCGATGCGTTCGACCAGGTCCCGGATGCGGTTCATGGCGGCGCTGACCCACACGGCTCCGCGGTGTGCCGCCGGATCCGAGGCCAGGCGTCTGCGCTCCTCGGCGAGCTCGCGCATCTCGAGGGCGTCGGCGATGCGCGCCTCGAGCTCCTGCGCGTCGACGGGCTTGTTCAGGTAGTCGGTGGCCCCCAGACGCATGGCGTCGACGATGGTGCTGGCCTTGCCCACCACCGAGAGCACCACGACCGGCACCTTCTCGTCGAACTCGCGCACCCGGCGCAGGGTCTCCAGCCCGTCCCAACCGGGCATCATCACGTCGAGCAGGATCAGGTCCGGCGCCGCGCCGCCCTCCAGCAGGGCCAGGGCCCGGCGCCCTTCCTCGGCGGTGTCGACCTCGTAGCCGGCGAGGCCGAGCAGGTTGGCCAGGTAGGTGCGGACGCTCTCGGCGTCGTCGATCACCAGGATGCGGGGTCGCCCGCGCCGGGTGCGGCGCGCTTCCGGGAGCAGTGCCGTGGCCTGCCTCATGCGCGGGCGCGGGCGCCTTCGGAGGCGGGCAGGGTGAAGGCGAAGCGCGAGCCGCCTCCGGGCCGCGGCTCGACCCAGATGGTCCCGCCGTGGGCCTCCACCAGGCGCCGGCAGATGGCCAGGCCCAGGCCGAGCCCGCTGCCGTCCCGGCCGGCGTCGCCGCGGGTGTAGGGCTCGAAGATGCGCTCGGCCTCGGCCTCGGCGACGCCGGGGCCGGCGTCGGCCACCGACAGCTCCACCAGGTCCCGGGGCGGCCCGCCGGGCCCGGGCACCTCGGGCCGCAGGCGCGTGGCCACGCGGACGGCGCTCTGCCGCGGCGCGAACTTCACCGCGTTCCCGATCAGGTTCGTGAGCACGCGCTCGATCCGCAGGCGGTCGAAGCGCGCGTGGGCCGCGTCGGGGCCGATCCCGACCTCCAGCTCGAGACCGCGCTCGTCCAGCAGGGGCTTGAGCAGGCGGGCCACGGATTCGATCACCGGCTCCAGGGCCGAGGTGCCGAGCTCCAGCACCTCGTCGCCGGCGCTGACCCGCGCCACCTCCATCAGGCTGTCGATGAAGGCGAAGAGGCGTTCGCAGGCCTGGGAGCTCTCCTGGAGGAAGCGCTCCTGCTCCACCCCCAGGCTCCCCACCTGCCCCGAGAGCAGCAGCCGGTTGTAGCCGGAGATGACCGTGAGGGGCGTGCGCAGCTCGTGGCTGACCAGGGTGAGGAACTCCTCGCGCTCGCCGTGCTCGCTGCGGATGCGCTGCCGGAGCGAGGCGGCCTCGGCGTTGGCCCGCTGGAGGGCCTGGCTGGTCTGGAGCAGCTCGGTCTCCAGCGTGCGCAGGACGCTCACGTCCTCGATCACCCAGAGCGAGGCGCCGTCCCCGCCCTCGGCCCCGCAGCGGCAGACGACCCGGCGGCTGCCGCCGTCCGGGCGCCGCAGCAGGCACTCGACGCTGCGCCCCGGGCCGGGGAGCCCCGAGCCGGTGTCCGCAAACAGCTCGGCCACGCCGAGCCCCACCAGGGCGGACGCCCGGCCGCGCCCGCTCATCTGGAGCAGGGAGGCATTCGCCCACGAGACGGCGCCCCCCACCACCCGGGCGACGCCCTCGGACATGCAGGCCGCCAGGCGCTGCTCGTCCCCGGAAGGCGCGCGGTCCCGGATCCCGCTTGCGGTCTGCCCCGTTCGGCTCATCTCCCACCCGTCCGCGGCCGTCCGGCCGGACCCGCCCACTGCACTCATCGCCGCAAAGGGCATCGCGCTTTAACGGCGTCGCGGCGGTGAAAGGACGCGCGGCGTGGCGGAGTTCCTGCGCACGAGTTGCCGGTCCGAGATGCGGGGGGAGCGCTTTCGGCTGGGTTATGCTTGGCCCCCCTCTCCGATGGAGAAGCCCGGGTGACGCGGAAGACGGACGAGGCGGTCCGCAGCAGGATCGAGGCGCTCGTCGCCGAGATCGACCGCCACAACCGGCTCTACCACCTGGAGGACCGCCCCGAGATCTCCGACGCCGACTACGACCGCCTGTTCCGCGAGCTCTCGGATCTCGAGGCGGCGCACCCGGAGCTGGCCCGCCCCGACTCCCCGACCCGGCGGGTGGGCGCCCCGCCGGCCGAGGGCTTCGCGGAGTTCGAGCACTTCGTGCCGATGCTCTCCCTCGACAACGCCATGGACGAGGAGGAGCTGCGGGCCTTCGACGAGCGGGTGCGGCGGCGCCTGGGCGTGGAGCCTCCGCTCGAGTACCTGGCCGAGCCCAAGCTCGACGGGGCCAGCGTCGACCTGGTCTACCGGGAGGGCTCGCTGGCCGTGGGCGCCACCCGGGGCGACGGCCGGGTGGGCGAGGACGTGACCGCGAACCTCAAGCTCTGCCCGAGCATTCCGCTGGTCCTGGACGCAGCGCCGGCGGGGCGCATCTCGGTGCGCGGCGAGGTGCTGCTGCCGATCGAGCGCTTCGAGCGCCTCAACGCGCGGCGCCTGGAGCGGGGCCTCGAGCCCTTCGCGAACCCGCGCAACGCCGCGGCCGGCGGCCTGCGCCAGCTCCACGCCATCGATCGGGCGCGCCTGCGGGCGCTGGAGTTCCGCGCCTACGGCCTGGCGGAAGGCGCGCCCCGGGACGTGACCAGCCAGGCCCAGGCCCTCGAGCGCATGACCCGCTGGGGGCTGCCGCTCTCCCCCGAGAACGAGCTCTGCCGCGGGATCGACGCGGTGATCGACTACGCCCGGCGCCTGCTCGAGCGCCGGGGCGAGATCCCCGTCGAGATCGACGGCGCCGTCGTCAAGGTGAACCGCCTCGACTGGCAGCAGGACCTGGGCGCCGTCACCCACCACCCGCGCTGGGCCGTCGCCTTCAAGTTCCCCGCCCAGCAGGAGACGACGGTGGTGGAGTCCATCGAGGTGAACGTGGGCCGCACCGGCGCGCTCACCCCGGTGGCGAAGCTGCGACCGGTGCGGGTGGGCGGGGTCACGGTCTCGAACGCCTCGCTCCACAACCAGGACGAGGTCCTGCGCAGGGACGTGCGCGTGGGCGACACGGTGGTGATCCAGCGGGCGGGCGACGTGATCCCCCAGGTGGTGAAGGTGGTGCGGGCGAAGCGCCCGCCGGGGACCCGCCCCTATCGCCTGCCGGCGCGCTGCCCCGTGTGCCGCTCGGCCAGCGTGCGCCTCGAGGGCGAGGCGGTGACCCGCTGCCCGAACCTCGACTGCCCGGCGCAGATCAAGAACAACCTGCGGCACCTGGCGAGCCGGGCCGCCCTGGACATCGAGGGCCTGGGCGAGAAGTTGGTCGAGCAGCTCGTCGACGGCGGCATCGTCAAGCGCTTCTCCGACGTCTTCGCCCTGGACGCCGAGACCCTGGGCGGCCTCGAGCGCATGGGCGAGAAGTCCGCGGCGAACCTGGTGGCGGCCCTGGAGCGCGCCCGGCACACGAGCCTGCCGCGGCTGCTGGTGGCCCTGGGCATCCGCAACGTGGGCGAGGGCGTGGCGGAGCTGCTGGCCCGGCACTTCGGCGACCTGGCGCCGCTGATGGCGGCGAGCCGGGAGGAGCTCGAGGCGGTGGAGGGCGTGGGCCCGACCATCGCCGAGAGCGTGGTGCGCTTCTTCGCCGACCCGCGCAACGCCCGGGAGGTGGAGCGCCTCCAGGAGCTGGGCGTGCGCTGGGAGCGCGTGGCGCCGCGGCCCGCCGGCGAGGGCCCGCTGGCGGGCAGGACCTTCGTGCTGACCGGCACTCTCGCGGGCATGACCCGGGCCCGGGCGAAGTCGCGGATCGCCGAGCGGGGGGGAAAGGTCACCTCGGCGCTCGCGCGCAAGACCGACTACCTGGTGGCCGGCGCGGAGCCCGGCTCGAAGCTCGAGCAGGCCCGCGCGCTCGGCGTCGAGGTGCTGGACCAGGCCGCCTTCGAGAAGCTGCTGGGCTCCTGACCGGCATGTG
>Ga0299906_10004981_pt1 | contig 10842 bp, 4 predicted proteins | sample RVTome_14_FD_200259 | JGI IMG/M metagenome (GOLD analysis project Ga0299906, IMG submission 200259) | Soil microbial communities from uranium-contaminated site in the Upper Colorado River Basin, Wyoming, United States - RVT145D125 (version 2) ... | reverse complement strand
ACCCGATCCGGTGCGCGGCCCTCGCCGCGCCCGCGCGCTCGCGATCGGCTGCGGCTGCGGCGCTCTCGGCTCACGTCCCTCTCCCCGTTCCATCGCGGTGGCGCGGGCCATACGTTTCGGACCGCCCGCCGGCCGTCGCCATGATGCGAGATTCGCGGCCGAGCTGCCAACGTTTTGCCGGCGCCGCTGCTCCGTGGATCCGCGGAGATCCGCGTTCCGTGCCTCGCGAGCGGTTCGATGCGGGCGCTGCGCCATGAAAGGCCGCCGCTGATCAACTCGCCCAGCGGCGCGGACGACCCCGCGCGCCGCGTGAGCTCGCGCGGGTTGCGCATCAGTCCATCGATTCAACAGGAGGCACCCGGTCCATGGAGGCGCTCCGATGGGTTCAACACGCGCGGCGATCGGCACTGCTGCTCGGCGGCCTGTTGTTCGGCGCGTGCGATGCGGCGCCGGCCGGAACCGACGCGCTGCTGGTGCGGGACAGCGCCGGCGTCGAGATCGTCGAGAACGCGGGCGATGTGTGGGCCGCGCCGGAGATCTGGACGCTTTCCGCGGATCCCGTCGTCCGCATCGGCGCGGCCGACGGCGATGAGGCGTATCTCTTCAGCGGCGTTCGAGGCATCGTCGTCCTGAACGACGGCCGCATTGTCGTCGCGAACGCCGGCGACCACACGATGCGCTGGTTCGATGCGGACGGCGGCTACCTGTTCCAGCGCGGCGGTGCAGGTGAGGGGCCGGGCGAGTTCTCGCGGCTCGGCGGCATCACGTCCGGCGCGGCCGACAGCATCATCGCCGTCGACTGGTCGGCGCGACGGCTCACGCGCTTCGCGCAGGACGGCGCAATCGGTGAGACGACCCGGCTGGTCGGGCTCACGGGACCGCCCGGCGCCGTACACCGTCTCGCGTCCGGCTCGTTCGTCGTGGGCGTGAGCGGCTTCAGCACGGCGCAGGTCGGACCGAACCCGCAGCCCGGACACGTGCGTCTGCCCTCGCCGATGCTGCGCGTCGCGGCCGACGGCTCGCGCGCCGACACGATCGGCATGTTTCCCGGCGTCGAGATCGAGATCCGCCCCAGCGACAGCGGCGGGCTCATGTTCGGACCCGCGCGCTTCGCGAAGAACCTCTCCTACGGCGTCGCGGGCGACCGCGTCTACGTCGGAACCGCGGATCGTTTCCACGTCGACGTCTACTCGCCCGCCGGCGAGCTCCTGCGATCGATCCGCGCACCGGACGTGGACGTGCGCATCACGCCGCAGGTCGAGGCGGAGTATCGCGATTACCTGCGCGCGCGCCTCGCCGACGTGCAGGCCGAACAGCGCGCACAGGCGGAGCGCGACCTCGCAGCGATCGAGCTGCCGCCCACACGGCCGGCGTACGCATCGTTCCTGCTCGACGACGGCGGCTACCTCTGGGTCGGCGCATACAACCTCGACTACACGGCGCCCCGGCGCTTCGTCGTCTTCGATACGGACGGCCGGATCGTCAGCACCGTGACGGTGCCGGAGCGGTTCAGGGTTCTGGCGATCGTGGGTGACCGTGTGTGGGGCGTCGCGACGGACGAGCTGGACGTGCAGTACGTGACGGCGTACGGGATCGAGCGGTAGCGGACCCGGATCCGGCGCGTCAGCCGGCGTCCTCGACCCGCTCGATCGCGACCTCACTGCCGAAGCTCCTGCCGAGCGCGCCGATGTACGTCTCCAGCGTGCGGTAGTGGCCGAACACGTACCTCGCCATGAACCGGAACAGCGGGTTGTAGACCTCGCCCTCTTCGGTGATCGAGAGACGGGTGCCGGCGCCGTCCCGGTCGAGGCGGTAGACCCAGCGGCCGCCGAACGGCTGGCCCGGATCGTCGATGCGCGCCGACAGCCGCGAGGGCGGGTCCGCGTCTTCACGGAGCATCACGATCGAGCCGAACCCGCCCGTCTCCCGCCAGCGCAGCGGCTCGCCAGGGAGGCTCAACACCTCGACCTGCTGCATGCCCTCGCGCCAAGCGAGGCCCGCCGAGACATCGGCGATGCGCGCGTAGACGGACTCCGGCGGCGCGTCGATGTGTGCGCGAACCGTTGCCGTGTGAGCGACGGGCAGTGCCGCGCCGACGCCGAAAACGAGCGCGATCAGCCCGACGATCACCAGCAGCGTGTAGCCCAGCCAGCGCATGGCCGAATCTCCGGAGGCGATGGTCGCGATGACGTCGGATCGCACGCGGGCAGCCCGATTCGCGGGGCGGATCCAAGGTCGCCGGCCGCCGCCGCAGCACGCAAGCGGCCGTGCGGCCGCTTCGCATCACTCACCGGCCGCGCTCGCCGTTCGTGGAAGCGGCCGCCGCCTTCTCCTCCGCCGGCAGCACGGGCTTCTGGCGATAGACCATGCGCGTGACGAAGCCTTCGTACTCGGCGGCATCGCGCTCGATGCGGTTCTGGCCCTTCGCGAGATAGCGCAGCAGCGCGCTCGTGTGCGCGAGGCCCGCCTTCGCGACGAGCTGGAGCCACTCGCCGCGCGCGGTCTCGTCCGGCGCTTCGGTCGTGACGGAGAAGTACGTGATGCGAGGGCTGCCCGGCCCCTGGCCGCTCACGGTCCGGCCGCGCAGCGACTGGTAGACGAGGATGCCGTTGTGAAAGTACTCGCGGAAGTCCTCGACGTCCTGCGCGCCGTACTTCCGATACCGCGCGTACAGGCGGCGGTTCATCGCGTCGACGTCCGGCTCGCCCGTGATCGCCGCCGCGACCGAATCGAGGATCGCGAACTGCGCCCGCTTGATCTCCGGGTAGCGGTCGTCCTCGACGTACGAGAAGCCGGGCACGAACCAGCCGCGCGGCGACCACCAATCGCGCTGCCCGCCGCTGCGGCTGCGCACCCAAGCGCTGTAGCCGGCGAAGTACTGCACCCACTCGTGCGACGGGTAGCCGTGCAGGTTCATCGAGATGTCCGGCAGCCACGTCTCGGCCAGCTCCGGCCGGACCTTGGATTCGGGATAGACGGGGTCGCTGCCGCCGCCCGACGTCGCGTCCACGCCCAGCGCGCCGAGGTAGCCGGCGTGCAGCATGAAGTCCGGGTTCTCGAGCTGCATCTCGTACGCGAGCCGCGCGCCATCGGGGTTCGTGATCGGGTGCAGCACGACGTTGACACGGTCGAGCATCGCGCGGTACGACGAATCCGTCGCGAGCAGCTCGCCCAGCCGAAGGATATGGCTCGTGCTCGAGACCTCGTTCGCGTGCTGCCGCCCCGACAGCAGCAGCGTCGGCTTCAGTGCGTTCAGCTTCGCCTGCGAGACGTACTTCGCCTCGTGCGGCGGCGTGAAATCCGCCGCATAGATCTCCTGACCCAGGAACGAGCGGCCGATCCAGTACACGTTCACGTGCGGGAACGTGTTCAGCCGGCCGAGGATGTCATCGTTCTCCGATGGCGGGATCGGCGTGTCCCACTGCACGATGCGGCCGCCGTCCCAGCGCCAGCCCTCGGCGATCGGCGCGGGCCGGACGGTCGAGCGCGGCTCGCGGCTGCGCGGCAGCCACGCGGTCCGCTCGAACGTCGCACTGTCGTCCTCGAGCGTGAACCGGAACCCGATCTCGGCGACACGGTCGTATGCCATTTCGGAGCCGAACAGGCCACGGCCATGCAGCTCGGCCATCGCAGCGACCATCGACTCGAGCAGCGGGACCGACAGGAACGTGCGATCGATGCTCGACTCCGAGCTGCGCGCGCGGTACTCGTCCCAACGGTCGACGGAGTCCTGTGCGACCACCTCGAACAGCAGGCGGCGCACCTCGTCCGCGCCCGCCGTCACGGATATGCCGCGCAGCTTCGGCGCGGGCGTCGGCAACGGCGATAGCGCGTAGCGCATGCGGACCGGCTCACGCCCGCGCGGCCGGTACGTCAGCGCCAGCTCCGGCACCGCCGTGTCCTTGCCCGTGAACGTGATGCGCGCGCGGCCGGGACGGCCGTCGACTGGCGGCTTGATGTACGGCAGCACGCGGCCCGCGTAGTCGAGCGAGCTCACGCCGTAGCGGTTCGCGATCAGGTCGAACAGCGTCAGCGTCTCGAAGTAGATGTCCTCGTGAAGCGCCTCCATCGACGAGATCACCTCCTCGTCGACACCGATCCGGTAGTTCGGCTCCGACAGCGTCAGCTCGACGCGCAGCTCGTCGAAGTAGGGCGCGTTGCCCGCCGAAGGACGGCCGTCCTGCACGTCCATCATGTATTCCACGATGCGGCCGTATGTCTCCGTCTGGAACACGTCCCAGAACCGCTCCGGATCCGTGATCACTCGCTCGTCGACCAGCGTGTCGCCCGCGCTGACCACCGTGACCCAGCCGGTCGTGACGCGGACCTGCTCGTACTCCGGGAACAGATCGAAGAACGGGCGGACCACGTACTTCGCATCGAACTCGCTCGCGTAGACCTCGCGGCCGCCGGCATCCAGAGCGCGCACGGTGTAGATCGGGGCGGCGCGCCGCGTCGGCTCGAACGTGATCAGCGTGTCCGCGATGCCCAGCTCTCGCGCGAGCACCGCATCGACCGGATACAACTCCTGCAGCCACCGCGTCGCCGCCGCGACCGTCTGCCACCGCACCTCCTCGCTGTCCTTCAGCGTGTGGTACGTGATCGCGATGCGAGCGACATCCTCCTCCCGCAGCGCCGGCAGCACTTCGTCGTACAGCCAGCTGTAGCCCTGCTTGTACGCGCTCAGCACCACGACGTCGTACGACGATGCGTCGACACCCCGCGCGCGCAGCTTGCCCACGATCTCCTCACGAAGACGCGCGCGGATCTGCGGCGACTCGCTTACCCGCACCTCGATCCGCCCGCTCGTCCCCGGCCTCAGCTTCGCGACCGCGGCGTCGACCAGCGCGCGCGCGTCGTCGACCTCCCACGGCACCTCGAAGTCCTGCTCGAAGATCGGCTCCCCCACGCCGAAGCCCGTCGCATGCGCCTCCACCGTTCGCTTCGCCGACGGGTATCGCTCACCGACCACGTCCTCCAGGAACGACTCGAGTCCCTCCGGCCGCCGCTCCGCCGCCAGCTCCACGTGGATCGAGTCGATCGTCTCGCCGTGCTCCGCGTCGATCCGGCCCAGCCACGTGCGCAGCTTCTGAACCGCGAACGCCGTCTGACCCGCGCCGCCCCGCGCCTGCACGAAACGACGGACCTCGTTCTCGACTTCCGACAGCCGCCAGTTGCCCTTCCCGTACTCCCACAAGTACGGCGCACGGCCCGCCAGGTACCCCACGATCGCCGATACGCCCGCCGAATCCGAGCCCGATACCACCAGCGCCGGCTTCTCGTCCGCCGCCTTCGCCACGTACTCCGCGTACCCGGCGCCCCGCTCCGCTGTCTTCAGATGCAGCCGGTCCTCCTCCGCGAGCCGCCCCGTCAGCGCGTGGCCGCGGCCGAACACGATCGGGAACCCGGTCTGCGACGGACGATCCGCCTGGCCGCCGATCTCCGCCAGCGGCAGCCGTACGCCCGCTCCCTCGAGCCCGACGCGCATCGCGAAGTCGACCAGCCCCGCTGCCGCCTCCCCGCCATGTACCGATAGGTACGAATCCGTGCGGTCCGGGACCAGGTCCTCGTTCGTGTCGCGGAACAGGCCGCCCGTCGTGTAGAGCTCGCTCAGGCTGAAGTCCGGCGTGTCGCGGAACTGGAACGCGTTGGGCGCGCGCGTCGGCCAGGGACGGGCGGGCAGGATTCGGACGACGTGGCCGTCGGCGAGGGCGGACCCGGCTCCGGGCACGGGCGCCATGGCCCGTTGCGCGCTGGCGCGCGCGCCGGCCACGCGGCGCGGCTCGCCGCCCGCCGCCCCCCGACCGGCGGTGTCTGTACTGGATAGTATGAGGTGCAGGTCGAGGCGATGCAGGTCCGTGACCGGCAGGTCGCGAGGCGCGAGGTCCGCGTTGGCGGAGTCGGCCGAGGCGGTTTGGGACTCGAGGGCGGCGCGAGCGGCGGCGCGGTCCGCGGAATCGGCGAATTCGACGGCGGCGACGAGGCGGATCATGCCGAGTCGGGCGGCGTCGAGGACGGCGTGCTGGACGGCGATGCGATCGGGCTCGATGTCCCGCTGGCGCAGGAATCGGTCGACGCGGTCGGCCGCATCGGCGATCGAGGGCCCATCGACGGCCCAGACGCCGGGGTAGCGGCCGGCGAAGTAGTCGGTTGCGGCGAGCAGACCGGACGCGTCGTAGCCATCGATGAGTACGGCGCCGGCGCGGAACCGAGCGTCCGGCTCGATCCACGAAACGGAGCCCTGTCCGGGCGCGAGCTCGCCGGCGTCGGCGGGCGATGCGAGGTCGTCGAAGGCGCGGCGGCCGATGAGCACGACGGGCAGGTCGTACGTGGCGGCGGGGCCGGTGAGGAGGCCGAGGTTCGCGGCGGACGTCTCGTAGCCGAGCCGGGCCGCGACGTTGGCGGCGGCGGCCGCTTCCGCCTCGGCCGGCTCGCTGGGGATGACGATCCGGGCGGGCACGAAGTCGGCGACGCCGTCGCCGTTGCGGTCTTCGACGAGGTAGCCGATCGCGAAGGCGGCACGCAGGTCGCGCGCGGCGGCGGATGCGGAGCCGGTCGTGTCCTGCGCGGCCTGGCGTGCCGCATACGCGATCGACGGCGATCCGGACACGAGCGCAGCGACGGCGAGCGACGGTGCGGCGCGCATCAAGCGGCCGAGCCGGCCAGCGCGGCCGCGCCGAACCGGCATACGGCCGGTCGCGTGGGGAAAGGCGATCCTGTACCGATCCGCTGGACGCGACTCGCTCATCGCAAAGCTCCTGGGTGGGCGTGACGAAGCCAAGATGGTCAGCGCCGATGGAGCGGGCAACGCGCCTCGTGGGCGCGGCGGTAACGCGATTCGACTGGGCGAGCACAAGCGAGCGGCTCATGGCGGTCCCGGCCTTGACCGTCCGCGAGATCGCCCGACGCAGATCCTTCAGTCGCCCGCTCTCACTTGACCGCGCCCACCACGCTTCGAATCTTGCCCCGACCCGTTCCACCGTCAGCGGCTGGTCGTGGGTCCGCCGCATTCGCCCGAGCATCTCCGAACGGAGGCCGCAATGTCGAATCACTTCATGCACTCGCGCCGCGCCGCGCGTCCCGCCCGCTGGACGGGTTTCGTCACGGTCGCGGCGGCGATCGCGCTCGTCGCGCCAGCCGCACACGCCCAGCGTGCGCCGATCCCGACGCCGCCCGAGCTGCGCATGCAGTGGTACGACCGCCACGAGCAGATGCTCGAGCAGTCGCGCTTCAGCGGGCTCGAGTGGCAGTGGCTGGGCCCGACGAACAACGGCGGTCGCGTCACGGACGTCGCGGTGGTGCAGCCGCGCGGCGAGAGCTACGCGATCTACATTGCGACGGCGTCGGGCGGCGTGTGGAAGACGACGAACGAGGGCGTGAGCTGGCAACCGATCTTCGAGCATGGTCCGTCGACGTCGATCGGCGACGTGACGCTCGCGCCGTCGAATCAGGACATCGTTTGGGTCGGCACGGGCGAGGCGAACATCTTCCGCAGCTCGATGGCGGGGGCGGGCGTGTTCAAGTCGACGGACGGCGGCGCGACGTGGCAGCACATGGGCCTGGTCGGCACGCACACGATCCCGCGCATCATCATCCACCCCACCGACCCGGAGATCGTCTGGGTCGCGGCGTCGGGGCACGAGTGGACGGACAACGAGGAGCGTGGCGTCTACAAGACGACCGATGGCGGCGGCACATGGACCAAGGTGCTGTACGTGAACGAGAAGACCGGCGCGATCGACCTCGTGATCGATCCGTCGAACCCGAACACGCTGTACGCCTCGACGTGGCAGCGCGTCCGGCGGAAATGGAACGACCCGCGCGTCGATCCCGGCTCGACGGGCAGCGGCATCTGGAAATCGACGGACGGCGGCGCGACGTGGAACCAGATCAACGAAGGCCTGCCAGCCGCGCGCTACCGCGGCCGGATCGGCATCGACATCGCCCGCTCCAGCCCGAACACGCTGTACGCGTTCGTAGACAACTACGAGATCGCGCGCGCGGCCGAGCCGGGCGAGACGAACGCGTATGGCATGCCCGCGGCGGACGTGATCCGCGGCGCCACTGTCTACCGCACCGACAACGGCGGTGCGCAGTGGCGCCAGGTCAGCCAGACCGACTCGTACATGGAAGGCATCTCGAACACGTACGGCTGGGTGTTCGGCCAGATCCGCGTCGACCCGACGAACCCGGACAAGATCTACCTGCATGGCGTGCAGTTCCACGTCTCCGAGGACGGCGGCCGCACGTTCCGTCGCATCGGCGGCATGCACGCCGACCATCACGCGATGTGGATCGACCCGCGCAATCCGGACTACCTCGTCAACGGCAACGACGGCGGCGCGTACGTCTCCTACGACGGCGGCGAGAGCTGGCGCTCGTTCACGGACGAGATCCCGGTCGTGCAGTTCTTCAACGTCGGCCACGACATGGACGATCCGTTCCGCGTGTACGGCTCCGTCCAGGACCACGGCAGCCGGCGCGGCATGGTGGATCTGAGCCGCGGCCGCAACGACATCCCGGCGGTTTCGTGGGAGGGCGCGCCGGGCGGCGAGGGTAGCACGCACGCGGTCGATCCGACGGACCCGAACATCGTCTATTCCGCCGGCTTCTACGGCAGCATCTCGCGCACGAACCTCGCGACCGGCGAGAGCGGCGGGCGGCTGCCGGACCCGCCCGAGGGCGAGCTGCCGTACCGCGGCCAGTGGCTGGCGCCGTTCATCATCTCGCCGCACAACCCGCGCGTGATCTATCACGGCATGAACTACCTGTTCCGCTCGATGAACCGCGGCGAGAACTGGGAACGGATCAGTCCGGACCTGACGCACAACGACCGCGACCGGCTCGGCGACATCCCGTACCAGACGATCTTCTCGATCTCGGAGTCGCCGTTCACCTTCGGGCTGATCTACGTCGGGACCGATGACGGGCGCGTCTGGCTGACGCGCGACAGCGGGCGCAACTGGACCGAGATCACGCGCGGCCTCGTGCCCGGCAAGTTCATCGCGGAGATCGTCGCCTCGAAGTACGACTCGGCGACCGTGTACCTGGCGCAGAACGGCAAGCGCGAGGACGACTTCGCGCCGTACGTCTGGGTCTCGACCGATCATGGCCGGAGTTGGCGCGACCTCGCCGCGGGCATCCCGATCGGACCCGTCAATGTCGTGAAGGAGGACCCGAAGAACCCGAACGTGCTGTACGTCGGCACGGACATCAGCGTGTACGTGTCGACGGACCGGGGCGCGAGCTGGAGCGCGCTGTCGAGCGAGCTGCCGTCGACGTTCGTGTCGGACATGATCGTGCATCCGCGCGACGACATCGCGGTGATCTCGACGCACGGCCGCGGCATGTACGCGGTGGACGTGCGGCCGATCCAGCGGCTGACCGCCGAGGTGATGGCGAGCCCGGCCGCCGTGCTCGAGCAGGACGTGATGCGGCTGCCGGCGACGCGGCCGATGAGCCTGTACTACTGGTCGGCCCAGTCCGGACCGGTGACGCTCACCGTGCGCAATCCATCCGGCACCGTGCTCGCCGAGCTTCAGGAGGAGGCGTCGCGCGGCGTGAACGTGGTCGACTGGTCGATCGGCGGAGGCCGGGGCGGCCGCGGCGGCCGCGGAGGTGGCGGATTCGGCCGCGGCGGCCGGGGCGGCGGCGCGGCGGCGCTCGTGCCGGGTCTATATCAGCTCGAGCTGCGCGCGGGCGCGGCTACGGCGACGGGGACGCTGCGGGTGGAGGGTTGAACGGAACCGGAGACGGCGGGGATCGGGTGCAGCGGAACGCGGATGCGACGAATCGAAGAGTTGGGCGAGCAGCTCGTCCGGCTCGACGGCCGTTCATACAAGGCATACAAGGCGATCGCGGGGGTGTACGAGGCGGGCCGGTTCGTGCTGCACATCGACCACGTGCAGGGCGACCCGTTCGCGGACCCGAGCAGGCTGCGAGTGCACCTCGCGCCCGATTCGGCGAGGCTGCCGGACTGGGCGTTCGCGACGCCGGCGCGGCGCACGGCCTCGGCGGATTTCCTGAACCGCGTGTTCGACAGCGCGCTGCGTGGGGTCTCGTCGCGCCGCGGCTCGGGCCGGAGCGGCGAGCTGCGCGTGCTGCGGCCGGGGCAGGAGGTGCTGGACCGCTCGAGCCTGCACGTCCGCGCGGACGGCGAGATCGAAGCGCGGTTCCGGGCCGGGCTGCCCGCGCGCGGCCGTCGCATCCTCGGCCGCGAAGCGGCCGAGCTGATCGTCGAGGACGTGACGGCCGCGGTTGAGGCGGCGCTGCTCTTCGAGGCGCTCGACGAACGCGCGCTGCGCACGCAGGTCGAGACGGTCGAAGACGCGCGCGCGCTGCGCGGTCAGCTCGCGGCGCGCGGGCTCGTCGCGTTCGTCGCCGACGGAGCACGGCTGCCGCGCAGCAGTGGCGTCGATGACCGGCCGCTCGAAGGCGATGCCGTCGTGCGATTCCGGTCTCCGGACGCGCTGCGTGTCACGCTCGACGCGCCGAACGCTGGAGGCATCCGGGGAATGGGCGTGCCGCGCGGCGTGACGTTGATCGTGGGCGGCGGGTTCCACGGCAAGTCGACGCTGCTGCGCGCGATCGAGCGCGGCGTCTACGACCACGCGCCCGGCGACGGGCGCGAACGCGCCGTCGCAATCGGCACTGCGGTGAAGGTCCGTGCGGAGGATGGCCGCGCCGTCGCGGGCACCGACATCTCGAACTTCATCGGCGCGCTGCCGGGCGGCGGCGACACGCACGCCTTCACGACCGCGAACGCGAGCGGCTCGACATCGCAGGCGGCCGCGATCGTGGAAGCGCTCGAGGTCGGCGCCGAATGCCTGCTGCTCGACGAGG
>Ga0299906_10004980_pt1 | contig 10844 bp, 8 predicted proteins | sample RVTome_14_FD_200259 | JGI IMG/M metagenome (GOLD analysis project Ga0299906, IMG submission 200259) | Soil microbial communities from uranium-contaminated site in the Upper Colorado River Basin, Wyoming, United States - RVT145D125 (version 2) ... | reverse complement strand
GCAATCTGGTCGGTTCCCTCGAGAAACTTGGGTGCTGCAATCGGGGGATTCTCGAGGGGCTTGGCGATCATCACCACGCGATCGTCGCGCAGCGCAGCCTCGGCAAGATTGCTGCCAGTTTCGGGGAGACCCTCTTCGCCGAGCCGCCCACTACAGGTTGGAATGGGGTTGTCGCGGTAGATGTCGACTCCGATCGCGACCGCGCCAAGTTCGCGCAGTTTTTCGATCGCAACCGCCAGGCGGGCGTCGCACAGGGGGTGGCCGTATTTCTGGATCTCCTCTTCGCGCAGCTTGATCAGGACTACCGGGTTGTCGTCCAATTCGATTGACGGCTGCGAGCGAAGCAGCCAGTCGTAGGCGACGAGTTCGAGTTCTTCGAGCCAGCCGACGGATCGGACGCCCGCGACGGTGGCGAAGACCGCCGCCGTGATCAGCGCTGAAATCGCAAGTCGTGAGCGAGCGAACCTTTGCGCGACTCCCATTATCGGGCGGCTCCCTCGGAGCATTGAATGGATTCCTTGGGGGATTGATTGACTGCCTCTGGAGATTCGAGGGCTTCCTCGGATACGTCGCGGCTGCGGATTCTAACCCTCCAGGTGCTCGCGATTGCTCGGAGTCCGCCGCACTTCATCCGCGGCTAAAGGAGTTCGAGTACTTTTTCAGACGGGCGACAAATCAGCGCGCGATCGCCCGCGACCAGGACTGGCCGCTGCATCAATTCCGGGTGCTCGAGCAGGAGTTCAATGACCGCTTCGAGCGTCTTGTATCCGTTTGGGTCGAGCCCGAGTTTTTGGAAATGGCGGTCCTTGCGAATCAGTTCTTCCGGAGGATTCGGCAGCAGCTCCGCGATTCGCGCGAGTGTCTCCCGGTCGAGCGGCTGTTTCAGGTATTCGACGACATCGAATTCGGCGCCGCGTTCGCGCAAGATCTCCAGCGCTCCGCGCGACTTGCTGCAACCCGGATTGTGGTAGAGCCCCAAGCGCGCCATGGCGACCTCCGCCGCGCAGCATAGCCCGAGTCAGCGCAATCGGGCCTGGACGAGGTGGTCGTCGCGGTCGAACTGAAGCAGCGACCAGACGTAGCCCTGAGGTCCGATCGGCCGCGCCTGGAGGACCGAGTACGCGCCGAGTCCGGTTTCGAAACGCAGCCACTCCCACGGAACCGGTCGAATGTCGAGCAGGTGGGTGAGGATGACCGCATTGGTTCCCATGTGGGCGACGATCGCGATCGATGGTTTCTCTTCGGGGAGATCCCAGACCGTGAAGTCGTGTTCGCGATAGGCGCGGCACGAGTGCCGTAGAAGTATGTCGGTGATGCCCGATGTGACGCGCTCGTGAAAATCGCGGAAGGTCTCCGCACCCGGCCAACCGCTCCAATGCTCCCCGAGTGGGCGCCGGGAGCCCTCGACGAAGTAGCGATCGGCTTCTTCCGAGCTGAACCCCTCGACGGCTACGCCGACCTCAGCGAGCGGGTCGACCGTCACCAGTTCGAGCCCCGTCTCCTTGACGAGGGGGGCGGCGGTCTCGCGGGCGCGTCGGTAAGGGCTGACGTACAGTGCGTCGAACCGGTGTTCGGCGGCGAGCACGCGAGCGCTCGTCTCTGCCTGCCAGACGCCGAAGGGGGTGAGCGTGGGGTCGCTCACCGCGGGGCCATCGCCCACCGACCACTGAGGCTCGCCATGGCGCAACAGCACGATTTGCGCGTGGGGTTGGGCGCGGTCGTTTGCTTCTCGCTCTGCGGTGGCTCCGCGCCGAGGCGGACTCTCAGCTCTATCTCGACTCATTCGCGTCGCTCATCGCGCTGGCGTCACTTCTCACGGGTTCGATTCTTGCGGCGCGGAACATACAGGTCCGTGATCGTCCCTTCGAACATTTCTGCGCTGAAATTCAAGGTCTCCGCGAGTGTCGGGTGGGCGTGAATGGTCAGCGCGAGATCCTCTGCGTCGGCCCCCATTTCCAGCGCGAGCACGGCCTCGGCGATGAGTTCGCCCGCATTGCGACCGACGATTCCCGCACCCAACAGGCGGCGATCTTCCGCGCCGAAGATCAACTTGGTGACGCCCTCGGTGCGGCCGATTCCCTGGGCACGGCCGCTGGCCGCCCAGGGGAACGAGACCTTTTCGAACGCGATGCCCTCGGCTCTGGCTTCCGCTTCGGAGAGGCCCATCCACGCGATTTCGGGGTCCGTGTAGGCGACCGAAGGAATCGCCTTCGGGTCGAAGACCGCGGGCAGTCCGGCGATGACTTCAGCCGCGGTCTTGCCCTCGTGGGTCGCCTTGTGGGCGAGCATGGGCTGGCCGACGATGTCGCCGATGGCGTAGATGTGAGGGGCATTGGTTCGCATCTGGCTGTCGACGGCGATGAATCCTCGTTCGTCGACGTCGACACCCGCCTTGCCGGCGTCGATCGCGTGACCATTCGGGCGTCGGCCCACCGCCACCAGCACACGGTCGAAGCGATCGGATTCAGGGGCGTCGCCGCCCTCGAAGTCGACCTTCAAGCCGTCGGGCTGCGGCTCGATGTGGGTGACCTTCGCAGCGAGGAGGATGCGCTCGTAGCGCTGCTCGATGCGCTTCTGCAGCGGTTTTACCAGGTCGCGGTCGCAGCCCGGGATCAATTCGTCGGTCAGTTCGACGACCGTGATCTTCGACCCCAACGCGGCGTAGACCGCGGCCATCTCGAGGCCGATGATGCCGCCACCGATCACGAGCAGGCGGTTCGGGATCTCGTCGAGTTGCAGGGCGTCCGTCGAATCCATCACGCGCGGATCGTCGTGCGGGATCCCAGGGAGTTCGATCGATTGGGATCCGGCAGCAATGATGCAGTCGTTGAACGAAACGGTCGTCGCTCCCTCGCCGGTTGCGACCGAAACCTGATCGGCCGCGCTGAATCGGGCCTGACCCCGGAGCACGCTGACCTTGCGCCGATCCGCGAGCCCAGCCAGACTCCGGGTGAGGTTGCCGACCACGCCGTCCTTGAATGCGCGAATCCGGTCGAGATCGAAACGCGGCTCGCCGAAATCGACGCCGCGTTCGCTCAGTTCGCGGACTTCGCTCACGACTTCAGCGATGTGCAGCAGCGCCTTCGACGGGATGCATCCGACGTTGAGACAGACGCCGCCGAGCCGTTCGTAGCGCTCGATCAATACGACCTGCTTGCCGAGGTCCGCGGCCCGGAACGCGGCCGTGTAACCGCCGGGGCCACCGCCGATGACGACGACCTCGGCGTGCCGATCGGACGGTGTGAAACTCCTTGGCGTCGCCTCGGAAGCCGCGCCTGTCGCGGGTGCCTGTGCGATTGGGGTTTGCTCGAGCGGGTCGCGATCGGCCGGCTCGATTGGGGGGACGTCGCGCGCGGAGGTGGGCGCAGCAGGGGCGGGCTGCTCTGCGTCGTCTACCTCGAGCCGAAGCAGCACGGATCCCTCCGAGACGCGGCTGCCCAGTTCGACACAGAGTTCCCGGATCACGCCGGCCTGTGGAGCCGGAATTTCCATCGAAGCCTTGTCGCTCTCGATCGTGATCAGCGAATCGTTTCGTTCGACCCGATCGCCTGCAGACACCAGGACTTCGATCACTTCGACGTTCTCGAAGTCGCCGATGTCGGGAGTTGCGATTTCGACGATCGAACCCATCCCGCGCCTAGAGGGCCAGATTGCGGACGTCGGAGAGGACGCCTCTGAGTTTGGTGGTAAAGCGAGCGGCCGCAGCCCCGTCGATCACCCGGTGATCGTAGGAGAGGGACAGGGGCAGCATCAGTCTCGGGACGAACTGCCCGTCGAGATGGACCGGTTTCATCAGGTGCCGAGAGACCCCGAGAATCGCGACTTCGGGCCCGTTCACGATCGGGGTGAACGCCGTCCCGCCAATCCCTCCGAGGCTCGAGATGCTGAAACAGCCCCCCGAAAGGTCCGCCTGGGTGAGTTTTCGGTTGCGGGCCCGCTCGCTGACTTCGGCGAGTTCAGCGGCGAGGTCGAAGAGCCCCTTCCGGTCCACATCGCGCACGACCGGCACCACCAATCCATTGGGGGTGTCGACGGCGACGCCGATGTGGAAATAGCGTTTGAGGATCAGGTTGTCGCCGCTCTCGTCGAGAGAAGCGCAAAACTGCGGAAATTCCTTCAGGGTACTCGCGACCGCCTTCATCACGAATGTGAGCGCCGTCAGCTTGACGTTGCGCTTCTCGGCTTCGATCTGCTGTGATTTTCGATAGGCCTCGAGTTCCGTGATGTCCGCCTCGTCGAACTGGGTGACGTGGGGAATCGTGACCCATGAGCGGTGCAGAGATCTTGCGGCGATCTTGCGGATGTTGTTGAGCGGAGCGATTTCGATCTCGCCGAACTCCGAAAAATCGATCGGGCGCGCGGGCGCGATCTGCAGAACATTTTCGAGCGGCGCTGGTGGGCTGCCCTGGTGGAGTGCTCGCTTGATGTAATCCTGGACGTCCTGCTTGAGGACGCGACCTTTGCGACCCGACCCTTGAATGCGGTCGAGGTTCGCGCCGAGTTCGCGCGCGAATCTGCGCACGGAGGGGCTGGCGTGCGCTGTCCGCGCCGCGGAATCGGCGTGCAGCGCAGGGGCGGGCTGCGGCGCGCGCGGCTCGTCGCTCGTTGTCGGTTCGGAAGCTTCAACGGCCGCCGGTTCGGCGTCGACGGCCGTAGCCCGAGCAGCGGCTTCGCGTGCAACGGCAATCGGTTTCGCGTCGGGCTCGGCGTCCGATGTCGTGATGCGGGCGAGCAGCGTCCCCTCGCTGACGCGCTGCCCGACCGAGACGGCGATTTCTCCGACCACGCCGCTGAAGGGGCTCGGGATTTCCATCGAGGCCTTGTCGCTCTCGATCGTCACGAGCGAATCTTCGCGCTCGATCGCGTCGCCTGCGGAGACCAAGACCTCGATGACTTCGACATCTTCGAAATCGCCGATGTCCGGAACCAGGATTTCCTTTTCGACGGCCACCCATCCCCTCCAAGGAAGTGCACTCGCGGCGAGCGAACGCCGCGTCAGGCGCTAAACGGTCACCGGGTTGGGCTTCTCCGGATCGATGCCGTATTTCTTCATCGCGTCCGCCACCCGCGCGCGGGGGATCGCGCCGCGGTCGGCCAGCGCGCTCAGGGCGGAAATGGTCACGAAATATCGGCTGACCTCGAAGAAATAGCGCAGGCGACTTCGGGTATCGCTGCGACCAAATCCATCGGTTCCGAGCGCGTAGTAATCGGTCGGCACGTAGGGGCGGATCTGCTCGGCGTGGATCTTCATGTAGTCCGTCGCCGCAATGACGGGGCCGCGATCCCGATCCAGACACTCCGCGACGAAGTTCGATCGGGGCTCCTCTTCGGGGTGGAGACGGTTCCAGCGCTCGGCGTCGAGCCCTTCGCGCCGCAGTTCGCTGAAACTCGTCACGCTCCAGACATCGGCGAAGACATCGAAGTCGCTCTTCAGCAGCTGGGCGGCCGCGAGTACTTCGCGCAGGATCGCACCGCTTCCGAGCAGTTGAACCGAAAATCGCGCATCCGATTCGGCGGCGTGAACGCGATACATGCCGCGAAGGATGCCCTGTCGGACGCCCTCGCGATCGGGCATTGGCGGCTGGAGGTAATTTTCGTTCATCACGGTCAAGTAGTAGAAGATGTTCTCCTGATCGACGTGCATCCGCCGCATGCCTTCATGAATGATCACCGCGAGTTCGTACCCGTAGGCGGGGTCGTAGGCGACGCAATTCGGGATCGTCGAGGCGACCAGGTGGCTGTGGCCATCCTGATGCTGGAGCCCCTCGCCGGCAAGTGTGGTCCGCCCGGAGGTTCCGCCGAGCAGGAATCCGCGCGCCTGCATGTCCGCCGCCGCCCAGGCGAGATCGCCGATGCGCTGAAAACCGAAGATCGAGTAGTAGATATAGAAGGGGATCATCTGGACGCCGTGGTTGCTGTAGGAGGTCGCGGCGGCGGTCCAGGACGCGAAGGCCCCTGCCTCGCTGATGCCCTCCTGCAGAATCTGCCCCTGCTTGTCCTCGCGGTAGAACATCACCTGATCGGCGTCGGCGGGGTCGTAGAGCTGTCCGACCGAAGAGTAGATCCCGATGGTTCGAAACAGCCCCTCCATCCCGAAGGTTCGGGCCTCATCGGGGACGATCGGCACGATGTGCCTTCCAATCTTCTTGTCCCGCAAGAGCAGCGTGAGAAGCCGCACGAACGCCATGGTCGTCGAAATCTCGCGGTCGCCGGATCCGGCGAGCAGCGGCTCGAAGATTTCGAGATCGGGAATCGGAAGCGCCGGAGCGATCTCGCGTCGGGTCGGCAGATAGCCGCCGAGTGCCGAGCGCCGCTCGCGGAGGTACTTGATTTCTGCACTGTCATCCGGAGGTCGGTAGAAGGGCGCCGCGTCGACCTGATCATCGGGAATCGGGATTCGATATTGATCGCGGAACTTCCGAATCGATTCCCCCTGCATCTTCTTTGCCGAGTGGGTGGTCATCGCGCCTTCCCCGATCTCGCCGAGTCCATAACCCTTGACGGTCTTGGCGAGTACGACGGAAGGCTGGTCGACCGTGTTGGCGGCGCGGTCGTAGGCGGCGTAGACCTTGCGGGGATCGTGGCCGCCGCGATTGAGCAGCCAGATCTCGTGATCGGTCATGTGTTCGACCATCCGGAGCAGTTCGGGATCCTTGCCGAAGAATTTCTCGCGCGTGTAGGCGCCGCCCTTGTTCTTGTAGTTCTGGTAGTCTCCGTCGAGCGCCTCTTCCATCCGGCGCAACAATCGACCGTCTTTGTCTTTCGCGAGCAGCGGATCCCAGCGCTCGCCCCAGATGACCTTGATGACGTTCCAGCCAGCGCCGCGAAAAACCCCCTCGAGTTCCTGGATGATCTTTCCATTGCCGCGCACGGGTCCATCGAGTCGTTGGAGGTTGCAGTTGACGACGAAGACGAGGTTGTCGAGTTGCTCGCGCGCGGCGAGCGAAATCGCGCCGAGAGATTCCGGCTCGTCCATTTCGCCGTCGCCCACCAGCGCCCACACCTTGCGCCCCTTGGCTTCCAGGATTCCGCGGCTCTCGAGGTATTTGAGAAAGCGCGCCTGGTAGATGGCGAACAGCGGGGTAAGCCCCATGGACACCGTCGGAAATTGCCAGAAGCTCGGCATCAGCCACGGGTGGGGATAGGAAGAGAGGCCGTCGCATTCGATCTCGCGGCGGAAGTTGCGCATCTGTGTCTCGCTCAGTCGCCCTTCCAAGAAGGCGCGCGCGTAGATGCCGGGCGAGGAATGCCCCTGGATGTAGATGAGATCGCCGCCGCATTCGTGCCCGGGCGCGCGCCAGAAGTGATTGAAACCCACGTCGTAGAGCGTCGCCGCCGAGGCGAAGCTCGCGATGTGACCGCCGTATTCGGCGCTGACTTTGTTGGCCTGCACGACGAGCGCCAGCGCATTCCAGCGAATGATCGAACGAATACGGTATTCCAGTCCGGGTTCTCCCGGCACCTCGGGCTCTGCGTCTTCGTGGATCGTGTTGACGTAGGCGGTGGTCGCCTTGTACGGCAGGTGGGCGCCCGAGCGCCGCATCTGATCGATCAGTCGTTCGATCAGATAATGGGCTCGCCCAGTCCCTTCCTTCTGGTAGACCGATTCGAGTGCTTGCAGCCACTCTTCGGTTTCCTCGGGATCGGGATCGGGCTTGACGTTGATGGATCTAGTCGGCATTCCGATCCCTCCGCGCGGCTGCCAACCTCAATTGCGGACGCCAAGCGCGCGCTCGCGCGCCGCGACGAGTTGTTGGAAGTCTTCGTCGGCATGGTAGGAGGAGCGCGTCAGTGGCGAGGAGGAGACCATCAAGAAACCCTTGTCTCGCGCGACGCGCGCGTAGTCGGAAAACTCGTCGAGCGTGACGTAGCGCTCCATCGGAAGGTGCTTCTGTGTGGGACGCAGATACTGACCGATCGTGATGAAGTCGACGTCCGCTTCGCGCAGGTCGTCCATCACGGAGAAGACTTCGTCGGCTGTTTCGCCAATCCCGACCATGATCCCGGATTTGGTAAAGATCGCGGGCGCGATCTTCTTGACCCGTCGCAGTAGATTCAACGAGTGCTGGTAATCGGCGCCCAGGCGGGCGACCCGATACAACCGCGGCGCGGTTTCCAGGTTGTGGTTGTAGACGTCGGGGCGGGCTCGCGCGACCCGTTCGATCGCTCCAGCTTTGCGGAGAAAATCGGGCGTGAGGACTTCGATGGTCGTAGCGGGCGCTGCTGCCCGAATTTCCCGGATGCAGCGCTCGAACTGCTCGGCGCCCCCATCGGCAAGATCGTCGCGGTCGACCGACGTGATCACGATGTGGCGTAGGTCGAGTGCCGTGACCGCGCGGGCCAGGCGCATCGGCTCGCCGATGTCGAGCGGATCTGGACGGCCCGTTTCGACGTTGCAGAAGCCGCATTTCCGTGTGCAGACGCGGCCGAGAATCATCACCGTCGCGTGCTTTGCCGACCAGCACTCGCCGATGTTCGGGCAGGCCGCCTCTTCGCAGACCGTGTTGAGTTCGAGCGAACGCATGAGTTCGCGGGTTTCGCGGTAGCCGGCCGAATTCGAAGCCGCGCGGACCCGGATCCACGGTGGGCGCCGCTGGGCGCGCCGGCCGGCGTCGGCTCCCAGTTCGAATGAAACAGAAGCCTCGATCGGAACCGAGTCCTCGGTCTCGACCAATCCCTGGACCTGAATCAAATCTCGAGACATTGCCGGTGGATCCCCTCCGCGGGTAACGCGACCGCACTAGAGTATTCCAAAGCGATCGAAATCCCCATCTCTCCACCGCAGGCCTCGACCGGAGCCCGGGTTTTCGGCCCCACCCACACTGCGACTTCACGCTGCGGACAGGTTGCTGTTATGCTCGCGCCTCCCCCCAAACTCGTAGTGGAGGCGGGACGCCTCCTGGGTATCGGCGCGCAGCCCGGAAATCAGGAGGCGTGGCCGACACCCGCAGCGCGCAACCCACCGTGGGAGGGAGGAGCACATGAGTCAGCCGATCGGCCCCAGCGCTTCCAGTCGAAATCGCTACCACGTGAACATTCCGCTCTACCTGATCCTCACGCTGGTGACGTTCTTCATCTTCAATCTCTATTGGAACTACCGACAGATGGTCGCCTGCAACGAACTGCTCGGGCGGCCCGAGTTCAGCTGGACGACCTGGATCCTGCTGACCATCCTGACCTGCGGGATCTATCACCTCTTCTACCAATACAAGATGGGCGCCGCGATCAACGAGATCCAACACCAACGCGGCCTCCCCGTGACCGAGGGACTGCCGGTGCTGAGCGTGGTCAGTGCCGTGCTCGGCGTCGGTGTCGTCGCCGACTGCATCCATCAATACGAACTCAACAAGATCGATGCATGACCTGAGGCAGTCTGTCAGCCGGTCTGCTCACGGCGGTGATGCTGCGTTGCGGCTGCCGGATGCGAATCCCGTCTTGAGGGCCGCACTCTTCGCGATCCTCGGGGTGATGTTGGTCTCGGGCTTCGGTTGGTGGCTTTTCGGCGTCGACCTGATCGGATTCCTCGGCTGGTTGCCGGGCTGCGCGTTTCGCGCCTGGACGGGGCTTCCGTGCCCCGGCTGCGGGATGGGGCACGCGTTGATCCAGCTCTCCCGGCTCGAGCTGGCCGCCGCGGTCAGCTCGAACCCCGCGGCACCTTTTCTCGCCGCCGCGCTGCTGGTCGGTGCGTTTCGGCCGGCGCCGGATCGAGCGGTGTGCGGGATGAATCCCATCGCGGCCGCGCTCTGTCTGACGCTGGTTCTGGCGGCCTGGCTCTGGCGGGTCCTGCCGATGGCGGGTGCGTCGGCTGCGCTTATCTAGCGCCACGGCGATGGAAGGCGTGCGGGCAAAGGGTTTCTAGAACAGCGACGATTGGGTCGCCTTGTCGGTGCGGTCGGTCTTGCTGACCTTCGTTCGCGCCTTTGCCTTGGCGCTGCCGCGCCCTGTGCTCTTGACGCGCTTGACGGGTTTCGAGGCCAACCTCACGCCGCGCGCGTTCGTTCCCGTCTTCTCGAGCTTCGCGAGATCGAATTTACCTGCCTTGACGCGCTGACGCGGTGCCGGCGCGAATTCGAAGGTGACCACGCCCGCCTCATCGGGCGTCAACAGCAGGTCGATCTTGCCGGCCTTGTCTTTGATCAATTGGTACTCGCGGTTGCGGATGAACTTGTCGATCTGAGTCCGCTTGCCATAGAGCAGTTTCGCGTTGTCGCGATAGACCACGGTGAACTCCGCGCCGCGACCCGGGTCGAACGTTGCACAGTGGATCAGCCGGCCGGTAAACAGGATCTTCTCGGGCGGCGTCATGATTCGAAAGCTGCCGTCACTTGCAATTCCGAGAATCAGATCGTATTCACCGACCGATACGATGGGCTTGTCGGCCTTCACCGCTGATCCTAGGAATCCGGTCTCGCGATCGTAGTAGAGTTTGATGGTCTGCTGGGAAACGACCTTCTTGTCGATCGCATCGAATCGCTGCGTCTTGGTCCGGCGCGGAAAGTCCTTCCCGTAACGCTCGATGAAGCTCTCGACGGTTTCGATGACCGTGCGCGTCAGATGTTCGAGTTTCGCGGCGACCTCGATGAGTTTCGCGTCGATTTGTTCGATCTCGCCCCGGTTCTTCGCCTTGTCATACGCGGAGATACGCCGAATCCGCAGGGCCAGCAGATTGGTGATGTCGTCATCCACCAGCGGGCGCACGAGTTGGTCCGCGTGTTCCCGCATGCCGTCTCTGACTTCCTCCCTCACCGCGCGATCGGTTTCGGCGGTTTCGATTCGGCGGTAGATCTTGTATTCGACGAAGAGAGCCTCGAGCGTCAGCCAGTGCTTACGCTCGAGCAGCTGCT
>Ga0299906_10004978_pt1 | contig 10845 bp, 1 predicted proteins | sample RVTome_14_FD_200259 | JGI IMG/M metagenome (GOLD analysis project Ga0299906, IMG submission 200259) | Soil microbial communities from uranium-contaminated site in the Upper Colorado River Basin, Wyoming, United States - RVT145D125 (version 2) ... | reverse complement strand
GCCGACCTTACGCAAGCTCAGCTCAACGCTTTCCTTGACGCGGCGGACCCGCACGCAACCACGCCAGCCTTGCTACAAAGCGCAACCACGCGCATCGTCTATGACCTTGATCGCTTCCGCCGCACTCAGCAGGCAAACCCGAACGACCCCACCCAGTGGCAGCCGGCCTGTGCGGCGACCTTGGCGCGAGAAACCCATGCCAGTGCCGAATTGCCGCCGCATGGCCTCAAGATCCAGCTCAGCTTCTCCTACTCCGATGGCTTCGGCCGCGAAATCCAGAAGAAGATCCAGGCCGAGCCGGAGAAGCTGAACGGTGTCGTCGGCCCGCCGCGCTGGGTCGGCAGCGGCTGGACCATCTTCAACAACAAAGGCAAGCCGGTCTGCCAGTACGAGCCGTTCTTCAGCGCGACGCAGGGCTACGAGTTCAATGCCATCCACGGCGTCAGCCCGGTGCTGTTCTACGACCCGGCCGAGCGCGTTATCGCCATCCTGCACCCGAATCACACCTACGAGAAGGTGGTGTTCGACCCCTGGCAGCAGACCACCTACGACGTCAACGACACCTGCGCCGCCCGCAACGCTCAGTCCGGAGATCCGCGTACCGACCCCGACATCAGCGGCTACGTGGAGGGGTATTTCAGGGCGTTGCCCGTCGATCCGACCAAGCCCTGGCTGCCTTGGCACGCGCAGCGCAGCGGCGGGGCGCTCGGCCCGCATGAGCAGGCGGCCGCCACCCGCGCCGCGGGCCATGCGGACACGCCGACTATTGCGCATTTCGACGCGCTGGGCCGCCCCTTCCTGACCGTCGCCCGTAACCGCGTCGTCTGCGCCGGCCACGACCTCGACGGCACCGAGGAGAGTTTCGCCACCCGCGTGGAACTCGACATCGAAAGCAACCAGCGCGCCGTGCGCGACGAACGCAAACTGCCAGTCAACCACCTGCCGACCGGCGCACTCGAGCAGCGCATCGTCATGCGCTACGCCTACGACATGCTCGGCAATCGCATCTACCAGCTCAGCATGGAAGCGGGTGCGCGCTGGATGCTCAACGACGTGGCCGGCAAGCCCATCCGCGCCTGGGACAGCCGCGGCCACAACTTCACGACCACGTACGACGCGCTGCGCCGCCCGGTGGGGCAGACCGTGCGCAGCACCATCGCCAACGGGGAAGCAGCCTCCGACCCGCGCACGTTGAACCGCGACGTCCTGGTCGACAGGATCGAGTACGGAGAAAGCATCGCCAACGCCGAAGCGCTCAACCTGCGCGCCCGTATCCACCGTCACTTCGATTCCGCCGGCGTCGCTACCAACGCCAGGCTCGACGCCGGCGGCAACCCCATCGAAGCCTACGACTTCAAGGGCAACCTGCTGCGCAGCACTCGTCGATTGATCACTGACTACAAGGCCATCCCCGACTGGCTGCTCAATCCGCAACTCGACGCCGAGACCTTCGAGGGCAGCACCCGCTACGACGCGCTCAACCGCCCCATCCAGTCCATTGCCCCGCACAGCAGCCTGCCGCGCGCCAAACGCAACGTCATCCAGCCGGTGTTCAACGAGGCCAACCTGCTGGAGCGGGTAGATGTGTGGCTGGAACGCCATGCGGAAGCCGGCGTCCTGCTGGACCCCAACGCCGAAGCGCCATCAGTGGTGGGCGTCGCCAACATCGACTGCGACGCCAAGGGCCAGCGCCAGCGCATCGATTACAAGAACGGTGCCAGCACGCTCTACAGCTACGACCCGCTCACCTTCCGGCTCACTCAGCTTGTCACTCGGCGCAATGCGGCCGCCTTCCCCGGCGACGACCCACAGCCCCCCCTCGCCGGCTGGCCGGGCCGCCAGGTGCAGAACCTGCACTACACCTACGACCCGGCCGGCAACATCACCCACATCCAGGACGACGCGCAGCAGATCATCTATTTCAAGAACAAGCGCGTCGAGCCGAGCAATGACTACACCTACGACGCCCTCTATCGCCTGATCCAGGCCAGCGGCCGCGAACACCTGGGTCAAGGCGGCGCGCCCATCGTGCACTCGCACAACGACGCCGGCCGCGTGGGCCTGCTGAGTGCCGATGCTGCCGGCCGCTTCAGCCCCAACGACGGCAACGTCATGGCCACGCACATCGAGCGCTATGTGTACGACGCCGTCGGCAACTTCCTGCAGATGCAGCACCGCGGCAGCGACCCGGCGCATCCAGGCTGGACGCGTCGCTACACCTACGGCGAAACCAGCCTGATCGAAGCGGGCGAACAGAGCAACCGACTGACCAGTACGCAAGTGGGCAGCGGGGTCACTTCCGCGCCCGAGCCTTACGAGCACGACGCCCACGGCAACATGGTCCGGATGCCGCACCTGGGCGGGAGGCTGCCTGGGCCGAACATGCACTGGGACTACAAGGACCAGTTGCACCAGACCGACCTGGGTGGCGGCGGCACGGCCTGGTACGTCTACGACACTTCGGGCCAGCGCCTGCGCAAGGTGTGGGAGAAGTCGCCCGGCCTCATCGAGGAACGCATCTACCTCGGCGGCTTCGAGATCTTCCGCAAGCACGGCGGCCCCATCGGCGCCAATACCGCCACGCTGGAGCGCGAGACGCTGCACGTGATGGACGACAAGCAGCGCATCGCCCTGGTGGAGACGCGCATGCTCGACACAGCGGGGAACGACCAGGTGCCACGGCAACTGATCCGTTACCAGTTTGGCAACCACCTCGGCTCGACCAGCCTGGAGCTGGATGAGCAGGCACAGATCATTTCCTACGAGGAATACTCTCCCTACGGCAGTTCGACGTATCAGGCGGTGCGCAGCCACACCGAGACGCCGAAGCGCTATCGGTATACGGGGAAGGAGCGGGATGAGGAGAGTGGATTCTATTACTACGGGGCGAGGTATTACACAGCATGGTTGGGACGGTGGGTGAGCAGTGACCCGGCCGGGCTGGCTGATGGACAAAATCTCTACCGGTTTGTGCGAAACGCACCGACCCGACTCATTGACCAGACAGGGAACGATTCGGACGATCCGACTTTACCGCCTCAGCCGCAGGGTTTCGGACTTACCTTTGGAGGGGGCAAGGTTCGAATCGGACCGCTGACTCCACCGCCGCAGAGCGTTTGTGACGAACTGAACCCGGCGTGCGCCGGCGTCACCCTGAATCTGAATCAATCGAAGCCGAGTGAGTCCGCGGATACAAGTCAGCAATCCGGTGCTGACTCCGGTCAACTGTTCAATCCGCTCGGTGTTGTGAAGACGTACGCTCCGCCCGGGCCGAACTACATCTGGCGGAAGTCAAATCCGAGCCTTGATCCTAATCCGTACAAATTCGGCTTTTCACCCAGGGACCCGGCGGCGACCTTCTCACCGGGTGAGCACGCGCTGGGGCAGCATCTCCCCAAGGGATCACAGTATGTCTCCGGGACGCACAAGCCCGGCGGTCCTTCAAATTTCCAAGGTGACCCTTACGCCGTCAATCCCGAGAGCGTCCCGCCCACTACGAAGATGCATGACACGCCCGATATTGCGAAGGACCTCGACAAGATTGCAAAGGAAGGCAAGGTCGCGGCAGAGCGTGTCGAGAAGTGGAAGGGAGTGCAGAAGACAACTGAAGGCGTACCCACAAAGCCGGGACAAGGTCTTAAAGGTGAGGTCCTGTTCGAGGGACCGGTACCTGCTCAAGCTGTCGAAGGTGGGGGGCTCCGCGCCCTGAGAGGTGCAGCACGTGGTCTGTTCTGGGTTGGAGTGGCCTTCACCGCTTACGACCTCGGCAAAGCCGCCGTCGAAAGCTTCAGGCAAGGATCCATCAAGCCAATTGCACGTGAAGTGGTGCGCCAGAGTGTGACGTGGGGAGCTGCGATAGGAGGTGCGAAAGTGGGCGCGATCATTGGCTCTGCTTTTGGTCCCGTGGGCACCGTTGTTGGTGGATTGATTGGCGGCATCGCGGGTGGCATTGGCGGCTGGATTGCTGGGAGTTGGCTGTCCAGCCTTTTCTGATTATGAGTTGCCGAATGCTCTTGAAGTGCATCGACAGGCGCGACATCGCAGCGGTGAAGTCGCTCCTCGCGTCCGGGCGGCTTTCCGCCAATGGAAGCTGGTGGCGGCGCACGCTCACAAGAGAACCGACACCGTTAATCGCAGCAGTGAAGGCACGGGCTCCGGAAATCGTCGCTTGTCTTCTCGATTTCGGTGCGAATCCCAATCTCCGCTCGAGGAAATGGATGGAGCCACTGGTCCTCGCTTGTCAAGAAGGTGATCGGACGATTGCCCAAATGTTGGCAGACCGCGGGGCCGCCATAGACTCTAGCAGCAAAACCTCTCAGCAGCCTGCGCCAATCGAAGCAGCTGCTTGGCGAGGTCACGAGGATCTGGTTGCGTTTCTGCTCGAACGAGGCGCAAGTCCGACTGCTGTCTTCGCACGCGGAACGGGATCCTTGGTTAGGATTCGAAAGTCCATCCTGTTGCGTCTGATCGCGGCTGCTGATGTTGTACCCGACTGCGTGAAAGAACTCGTCGACTCCGAAACACGGGACGGAACAGCCTCATGAACTTCGACCCCCAGAAGTTCTTCATCGGCCTGATGGACTTCTTCTCCATCATGCTGCCGGGCGCGCTGCTCACCTGGCTGCTGATGGGCGAGGTGGGCCCAGCCGTCCTGGGGGATCGCTATGCCAAGCTCGACGGCGCACAAGCCTGGGCCGCCTTCCTGTTCGCGAGCTATCTCTTCGGCCACTTGGTCTTTCTGCTCGGCTCCTGGCTGGACGAGTTCTACGACTGGGCCCGGCGCTATACGCTGAACGCACAGATCATGCTGCTTGCCCGCCACGGCCGCCTGTTGCCATGGATCGCCCGCTCCCTGATCTGGCTGGTTTTCAAGGGCGAGCGCAACCTCGCCGTGGATTGCGCCGCCAGGATCAAGCAGCAGGCGCTCGGTGCCCTGCAGGCCAAGGATGCCATCAACACGTTCCAGTGGAGCAAGGCGTCGCTGAATGCCGAAAGCCCGGCGAGCCTGGCCGTCGTGCAGCGCTTCGAGGCCGACTCCAAGTTCTTCCGCTGCTTCACGGTCGTGCTGCTGCTCCTGCTCGCCGCATGGCCTTGGCAACACCACTGGCCGCTCGGCGGCATCCCCGTGGTGCTGGTGCTGCTCATCCTCGCCCTGTGGCGCTACATGGAACAGCGCTACAAGGCTACCAACCAGGCCTACTGGTCCGTCATCACGCTCACTGCCCAAGGGGGAAAGGTCACGCTCGACAAGCCAACGCCGGCCGCCAGCAGCCCAACCCACGCCGGAGGTGTCGTGTTCCGAACCAAGAGCGGCAAGACGGAGTATCTGCTCGTCGAGGCCACGAACGATCCAGGCCAATGGGTGTTGCCCAAGGGTCATGTTGAAGAAGGCGAGCTGCCCCGCGAAACCGCCGTGCGCGAAGTGCACGAGGAAACCGGTGTGTGGGCGCGCATCGTCCACGATCTGGGCGATGTCTCGTGCTCGGTGAACGGAACCGTCGTCACCACACGCTTCTTCGTGATGCGGGCGCTGAGCCGCGGGTTACGCAAGGACAAGGAACGACGGCACGAATGGTTGGCGCTCCAGGTAGCCGTTGCGCGGGCAAGCTATGCGGAAACGCGCAGCCTTCTGGAGGCTGCCGATCAGCAGAGGATACGGACATGAGGTCAACAAGATCACGTAAGGATCAGAATCAATAGAGGTGCGACCATGAACAAGATCTCTCATCCCTTGAATCGGGGAATGCAGGGACCGCCGGTGGCGGACCTGCACAACGCGTTGCAGGTGCTGCTCGACGGGGCTCTGATGCTCGCGAACGACGAGGCCGCCCGTCGTGAGTTGGCGGCAGAACTGCGCCGGGAACTCGAACGGGAGTCCTTCGGCGAAGCCACGGGGAAGCTGGTGAGCGTCTTCCAGCGGGAGCGACACTTGCAGCCCAGCGGTGACGTGGACGATCGGACAGCGGATGCACTGAACAAGCTGCTGCATGAGTTGGGGCTGCTGGACCCGGAGCGCCCGGCCTCCTTTCAGCTGGTGGCGGGCGTCGTTCGCCGCGAGGACGGAGTGCCTCTGCAAGGCGCGCGGATGCGCGCCGCACATGTGTCCGACCATAGGGAGATCCGCCTGGGGGACGACAGTACCGACGCAGAGGGCCGATACACGATCCGCTACGACGCGCTGCCAGGCGTGGATGCCATCAATCTGAAGGTCTCTGCGATCGACGAAGATGGCAGGACGATCGCAGCCTCCGAATCGGTTCCGGATGCGAAGCCCCTTGAAACCATCGACCTCACTGTGCCGATCGCCGCGCCTGCCGCGGATCGTCAGACGATCGAGGGAGCCATCCTGCTCGAGCACGGGCTCCCGGCAGAAGGGCTCAAGCTGCGTCTCTACCGGCGCGATTTTGGCGGCAAGGCGACTCCTCTGGGCGAAACCACGACCGTCAGCGACGGCCGTTACGCGTTTTCATTCGACGGCGAGAGTCGAGTACCCAGCCTCGAAGTCCGTGCAGTCAAGCCCGATGGGAAAGAGGTTCTGCTCTCTAAGCCGCTGAACGACTTGACGGCGGAGACCCGCGGCCATCTGAACCTGCTGGCACCGAAGAGCGTGCAACCGCTCGCAGCCGAGTACCGTCGCCTGTCAGGCGACCTTACGCCGCATGTTGGCGACATGAAGAATCTAAAGGACGCGACGGAGAACGCCGAGCGGCAGGACCTGTCTGTCCTCAACGGTGCCACCGGATGGGACGCAAGGTTGATCGCACTGGCGTCCGTCACCGAGCGATTGGCGGCCGATCCCGATGTGGGGCTGCCTTCGGAGTCGCTCTACGGGCTCCTGCGAGCGGGTCTGCCTTCCGACAAGCTGCTGCTTGCCCAGGTCGAACCGGAAGTCGTAGAAATGGCGATCACGAAGGTGCGTGACGCCGGCGTTGTGGAGATCGACGACGCAGGTATCGCGACACTCAAGACGAAGTTCAGCGCGTTCGCGAACAAGACGCGGCTGGCGATGCCAGTACCGGGCTCCCAATCGACCTACGGAGACCTGCTCAAGTCCTCGGGTCTGTCACAAGACGCGCAGGACAAGTTCGCGCCGGTCTACCTCAAGCACCGAGGAGATGGCAGCCAGCTGTGGGAAGAGGCCCGCAAGGCAGGCCTGGACGGTACGGACGTCCGCGAGCTCCAGATGCAGGGCAAGCTCGCGTTTCTGGCCGGCAACAGCGAGGCGATGACCACCCGGATGCTGGGCAAGGGATTGAAGGATCCCAGCGATCTGGCGGGGCAGGACTTCCATAGCGCAGCCGCGTGGAAGACCGAACTGTTCGAGCAGGCAGGAATCCCGCAGGACCGGCAGGCGAACCCGACGGACGCCGATCTCAAAAAACTCGAAGAGGTGATTCCGGCGACCTACGGAGCTGAGAAGGTCGAGGCACGCCTTGATGCCTACGCGGAGGACATGGCGCGCAAGGTCCGCCTGAGCTACCCGACCGAGGTACTCGGGCGCCAGATGGAGACGGAACAGCGCTTCAAGCTCCCAACCGGCCACGACGCCACCGTCAAGCTGCTCAAGAATGCAACTGCGCAAGGGTTCCGTCTGGGCGAAACACCGGTGTCAAGCTTCCTGCAATCGCGACCCGGCGTCAGCGATGGCTTGAGCGAGGCGGAGTTCCGCGAGGCCAGTCAACAAATGAAGGTAATGCAGCGGGTGTACCAGATCACCCCCAACAATGAGGCGATGCCCGTGCTGATGAGCCTGGGCATGACGTCCGCCTTCGACGTGATGGCGTATCCCGAAGAGCAGTTCATCGCGCTGTTCAACGCCAAGTACCTCGAAATCTACAAAACGCCCGCGCCGGCGGGAGTGCCTCAGCTCGTCAGCCGCAAGGCGAAGCAGGTGAGCAGCGTGACGTACAACCTGTTCGCCATCGCAAAGAAGCTCGACAGCGAGCCGCCCGTTGCGGGCATATCGGCCCCGCTGCAGGTACGCGAGAGTGTGAAGAACGAGTTGATCAAACACTTCCCGACGATGGAATCGCTGTTCGGCTCGATCGACTATTGCGAGTGCGAGCACTGCCGTTCCGTGCTGAGTCCTGCGGCGTACCTGGTGGATCTCCTGCAGTTCGTCGATGCGGAGCCGGCGGTGTGGGGCAACTTCCTGACGCACTGGAAGGAAACCCACGGGGGCCAGGAGTATCCACACAAGAACGCTGCAGGCGATGGGATGAAGCCTTACGACGTGCTCGTCGAGCGCCGCCCTGACCTGCCTCACATCGCACTGACCTGCGAGAACACGCACACGGCGCTGCCCTACATCGACATCGTCAACGAGATCCTCGAGTACTACGTCGCCAACGGCAAGCTGGCGAAGGAGGCCGCCCGCGACACCGGCGACGCCACCACTGCCGAGCTGCTCGCCGAGCCGCAAAACGTCATCCGCGAGGCCTACGACACGCTGCTCAGTGCGCGCTATCCCATGAACCTTCCGTTCGATCTCTGGCTCGAAACCGTCCGCAAGTTCTGCGACTACTTCGAGACGCCGTTGCACTGCGTGCTGGAAGTACTTCGGCCTGATGAGGATCTGTTCGCACCCATCCAGAACCCGACGAACGTCGGCAATGCGACGGCCACTGTCGGCAACCGCGAGGCGGCGACACTGAGCAACGGGATGAGCTGCACCTACCTTATTGGAGCCACAAACGAACTGAGTGGAGAGTCGAAGCGGATCTCCACAATCGGCGCTGCCGACTCGGGAGGTGCGGGCCAGACGACGATCACGTTTGTGGGTATCTGGACGTCCGCACCGGTTGCGGGGGATCGCCTTGTATCCCGACCGCTCGATCACCGTGCCGCCATCTTCATGGAATCCCTTGGGATAGCGCCGGCCGAGGTCGACATCTTTGCCGATCCCGATCCCCTGGCCAACGACAAGTGGCATGGCCTCTACGGTTTCCCGTCCGTTCGCGCCCCCATACAGAGCCCGACAAATGCCGCCAATTCGACGTTGAGCGTTACCAATGCCGATGCTCGGGAACTCAGGGCCGGCCTTGCCTATGCCTACTTCGATGGGAGCGCCAACGCGTTGAGCGCGGAGTCGAAGATTATCGCCTCGATGGGTGCATCCGATTCGGGCGGGGCAGGCCAGACTACCCTCACACTCGAAGGCTCGTGGACGACCGCGCCCGTCGCTGGAGACCTCCTTGTCTGTGATGCGCCCGCAATGCTGAGGTCGGCCAAAGCCCTCTCCCGACGCCTTGGCGTAACCTACAAGGAGATCGCGGAGATCGTACAGACCGGATTCGTCAATCCGGAACTCGGCAAGCTGAGCCTGCTCTACAAGCTGGATGTCAGCGTGCGCGACGCGAAGCTCTACGAAGACGAGAGCGCGTTCTACGAGGCGAACCGCGACCTTCTTGCTGCAGATCGCAGCACGCTTTCAGCAGCTGACCAGCAGCGCTTCGACGATCTGGCGAAGAAGCGTCCCAACAGGGAAGTCACCGGTTGGGAGGTGCTCGGCGAGGTGACGGCATTCGAGCAGAGACTCTCCGACCTCGCGCAGGCATTCGAACCCCCGCTGAACGTGGTCGACCTACGTAACGCGATCCAGGCCATCCCCTTCGACCGTGTTCTTGTGTTGGCCGATCCGGATACTGGATGCAATTTCGATCAGACCACCCTGCAATACGCAGACGGTACGAAGGCCGATGCGATCGTCTTCCTGCGTATCAACCTGTTCGTGCGACTGTGGCGCAAGCTGGGTTGGAGCATCGAGGAGACCGACCGGGCCCTGACCACCTTCGTTCCACAGTCAACGCCATTCGACGGTGCTGCAGGCAACCTGACGAAGCAGCCCCTCATGACCGCGTTGATCTATCTGGCGCACCTCAAGGCGCTGGATGAAAAGCTGCGGACCGGTAAGCAAGGCCGCCTGAAGCTGCTGGCGCTCTGGTCGAGCATTGCCACCGCCGGCAAGAACCCGCTCTATGCCCAGTTGTTCCTAAATCGCAGCGTGCTCAAGGCTTCTCCGGTGTTCGATCACCCCCTCGGGCAGTACCTGACCGACGCGACCATCAAGCTGAAGGACCATCTGCTGGCGTTGCAGGGCGCCTTGGGGCTGACCGCGGACGAGATCGGCCGCATCCTGGCCGATGCCGGAAAATCGCTCGACACACTTGAGCTGTCGCTTACGAATGTGTCGCTGCTCTACCGGTACAGCCTGCTGGCAAAAGCAGCCAAGCTGCCAGTGCGCGACCTGATCGCGCTCAAGCAACTCTCCGGGCTAGACCCCTTCAGGCCGCTTCTCCCAGACCCGCTGGTGACCCTTGATCAAGACCATCCGTTCGTCCAGACGCTGGAGTTCTTCAAAGTCGCTGAAGAGGTCAAGGACAGCGGGCTGAAGGTCGAGGACCTGGACTATCTGCTCCGCCATCGCTTCGACGACACCGGCAAGTACCGGCCCAATCGTGAGGTGATGGTTTCCCTTCTAAAGTCACTGTCGGAGGGCGTCCGGGCGATCCGTGTTGAGCACGCCGTGCCGGACGAGCCGAGCGCGTTGAGCGACGACGTGCTGCGGCAGAAGCTAGGTTTGGCGCTATCCCCCGACGTCGTCGAGCGGTTTCTGGGGATGGTCAACACCACGTCCGAGTTCACTGCAACCACGAGCGGCGTGAATACTGCAGACAAGTTTGACCCTGAGATCTTTGCCGCGGAAGAGCGGATTCGTCACGTCAGCTACAAGGAAGTTCCGCGAAAAGAACAGACACTGACCGTCCGGGGAGTGTTGATTGACCCTGCAAAGACGGCGATGCGGACCATCTTCGACGCTGTGCTGACTGCGCCGCAGAAGCAGAC
>Ga0299906_10004977_pt1 | contig 10846 bp, 9 predicted proteins | sample RVTome_14_FD_200259 | JGI IMG/M metagenome (GOLD analysis project Ga0299906, IMG submission 200259) | Soil microbial communities from uranium-contaminated site in the Upper Colorado River Basin, Wyoming, United States - RVT145D125 (version 2) ... | reverse complement strand
GTCTCGGCGCCGCCCAGCTTGTTGAGCAGCTTGTAGCAGATGTTGCCCGACTGCAGGTCGGGGAAGATGAAGCAGTTGGCGTCCCCCTTGAGCTTGGAGAAGGGGAACTGGTTGGCCATCAGCTCAGGATCCAGGGCGACGTTGGCCTGCATCTCGCCGTCCACGATCAACTCGGGCGCCCATTCCTTGACCAGGGTGGTGGCCCGCTTCACCTTCAGGGAGAGCGGATGCTCGGTGCTGCCGAAGTTGGAGAAGGAGAGCATGGCGACGCGCGGCTCGACCTCGAAATACCTCGCCTTCTGGGCGGTGAGGATGGCGGTCTCGGCCAGCTCCTCGGCGGTCGGCTCGATGGTCACCGTGGCGTCGGCGCAGAAAACCACGTCCTTCTTGAAGACCAGCATGTAGACGCCGTGCACCTTGGAGAGGCCGTCCTGCTTGCCGATGATCTCGAGGGCCGGGCGGATGGTGTCGGGGTAGTGGTGGCTGATGCCGGAGAGCAGGGCGTCGGCGTCCCCTTTTTCAACCATCATCGCCCCGAAGTAGTTGCGGTTCTTCTTGATCAGGCGCTTGGCTTCGGCCCGGGTCACCCCCTTGCGCTGGCGCATCTCGAAAAACGCATCGATGTATTCACCGCGGGCGTCGGCGGTGGTGGGGTCGATGATCTGCACCCCATTGAGATCCAGGCCCAGAGCTTCGATCCGGCTGCGGATCTCCACCTCGTCGCCGAGCAGAATGGGGATGGCGATCCCCTCCTCGACCAGAATCTGCGCGGCGCGCAGGATCTTGTCCTCCTCCCCCTCGGGGAGGACGACCCGTTTCGGGTTGGCCTTGGCCTTGTTGATCAGGGTCCGCATGATCTCTTTGGAGCGCCCCTGCAGCGCCTCGAGCTGCTCCTTGTATTTCGCCATGTCCTGGATCGGCCGCCGGGCCACCCCGCTGTCCATGGCCGCCTGGGCGACCGCCGGGGCGACGTGCAGCAGGACGCGCGGGTCGAAGGGTTTGGGAATCAGGTACTCGCGGCCGAAGCTGATCTCGACGTTGCCGTAGGCCTTGCGCACCGAGTCGGGGACGTCCTGCTTGGCCAGGTTGGCCAGCGCCAGGCAGGCGGCCATCTTCATCTCGTCGTTGATGGCGCTGGCGTGGGTGTCCAGCGCCCCACGGAAGAGGAAGGGGAAGCAGAGCACGTTGTTGACCTGGTTGTTGTAATCGCTGCGGCCGGTGCCGACGATCACGTCGTCGCGCACCGCCTTGGCCTCGGCCGGAGTGATCTCCGGGTCGGGGTTGGCCATGGCGAAAATGACCGGGTTCTTGGCCATCGACTTGACCATCTCGGGAGTGACCGCGCCCTTGGCCGAGACGCCGAGGAAAACGTCGGCGCCGACCATCGCCTCCTCCAGGGTGCGGGCGGAGGTGGCGTTGGCCAGGCGCGCCTTGTACGGGTTCATCCCCTCGGTGCGCCCCTTGAAGATGACCCCCTTGGTATCGCAAGCGTAGAGGTTCTCCGGGCGGGCGCCCAGCACCAGGGCCATGTTGGCGCAGGCGATGCCGGCGGCGCCGGCGCCGTTGACGACGATCTTGACGTCCTCGATCTTCTTGCCGACGATCGTCAGGGCGTTGAGCAGCCCGGCGTTGGCGATGATCGCGGTGCCGTGCTGGTCGTCGTGGAAGACCGGGATGTTCATGATCTTCTTGAGCTCTTCCTCGATGTAGAAGCACTCCGGGCCCTTGATGTCCTCCAGGTTGATGCCGCCGAAGGTTGGCTCGAGCAGCTTGACCGTGCGGATGATCTCGTCGGAGTCCTTGGTGTCGAGTTCGATGTCAAAGACGTCGACGTCGGCGAAACGCTTGAAGAGAACCCCCTTGCCCTCCATGACCGGCTTGCCGGCAAGGGCGCCGATATCCCCGAGACCGAGCACCGCGGTGCCGTTGGAGACGACCGCCACCAGGTTTCCCTTGGCGGTGTACTCGTAGGCCAGGTTGGGGTTTTTCTCGATTTCCAGGCAGGGTTCGGCTACCCCCGGGCTGTAGGCGAGGGAAAGATCCCGGCTGGTGGCGCAGGGCTTGGTGGTGATGACTTCGATTTTACCTTTGCGGCCCATGCTGTGGTAGTCGAGGGCGTCCTGACGCTTGGACATGGTTCCATATCCTCCCTGTGTTGATTTTTACTTTCCTTAAAGAATTCGCTTCCTGGTAATTCGTCTCTCTTTTGAGACAACATTATAATTATTGTAAAAGTGTGGCCCTTGCATCGCCAAAATTTGGGCCAATTTTTTAGTTAAATTAAACTTTAAAATAGCTGTCTTTCGCTCGCCTTGTCAAGCGGAATATCGATGTGCCAGGTACACTGGAAACCTTGTTTAATTCCGTCTCTATCAGGGACAGCAACGTCGGTGCCAAGCGCCTCGGAGATTATCCTTTCCTAAAAATATCGGGGATTTCTGCGGGGTCAAGGAGTCAATGGCCGTTTGTCTGTCGCTGTTATCGATAGCCAGAAATGGCAGTTGGTCGTCTAATCGGCTGTTTTTGGCCACCCTGCGCCAGGGTTGTCGTTCGTGGTGGATTTTATCATGGCCACGAATATTTTCAGGATTTTGGATAATCGATTGACACTTTTTATTGCCGAGAGGTAAAAAGAAACCTGTACAAGCATTCTGTTATACTTTCCCGTCAGAGGTTAAACATTCAAAACCCCTGTAGGGGCACGGCATGCCGTGCCCGATTGAGCTTGAGGCCGGAAAGGATCCCGGATCGGATGGGAACGGCATATTGAAAATTGGAGTGCTTTCCGATACGCATATCCAGGAAGCCAGGCAGGGGAATGCGTTTCTGCACGCGCTGGCGGAGCGTCACTTCGCCGACGCCGAAATCATCCTGCACGCCGGCGACGTGATCAATCCGGACATTCTGATGGCTTTTGCCGATCGAATTGTCCACGTGGTACGCGGCAACATGGACCCGTTCGTCAAGGGCATCCCCAACCGGAAAGTCATTGAGGTCGGTGGCTTTCGGATCGGCCTGATTCACGGCTGGGGCGCACCGGATACCCTGGAGGAGAGAGTTCTGCGCGAATTCAGGGGAGATCTACTCGATTGCCTGGTTTTCGGCCACAGTCATCATCCGCTCTGTCGCCGTCGTGACGGGGTGCTGTTGTTCAATCCCGGAAGCCCCACCGATCGTCGCTGGGCGCCGTTTCATTCGGTAGGGATTCTCGAGCTGGGAGACAGGATCGAAGGACGGATCATCCGGCTGGATGATTAACTTTGGAAAAATCATTTATCCACGAAGAGCATGAAGAAACACGAAGAGCTGTAAAGGGAATTGCTGTATAAACTTCGCATCTTCAGGTGAATCGAATTTGTCTTGTAATATCTTGAATTCCTTCGTGAAACTTCGTGTGCTTCGTGGAAAGTTGCTGTTTTTAGGTTGAAAATTCCCAATGGGAGAAGTGTCGACATGAAGCAGCTTTGGGCACCGTGGCGCATGGCCTACATTCGGGGTGAATCGGAAAAACCCGAAAGCGGCTGCATTTTCTGTGTCCGCGACATCAGCGGCGAAGATCGCGAAAGATTGATCCTCTATCGCGGCGAACATGTTTTCGTTGTCATGAATAAATATCCTTATACCAACGGGCATCTCATGATTGCGCCCTATCGGCACACGGCCGACCCGGCGGAGTTGACCGATGCCGAGGCGCTGGAGATGCATCGCCTGATGATCAGCTGCCGTGACGTGCTGAAAAGCCGCATTGCCCCGCAAGGTTTCAATATCGGCATGAATCTGGGGCATATCGCCGGCGCCGGCATAGCCGACCACCTGCATCTGCACGTTGTCCCCCGCTGGAGCGGTGATACCAACTTCATGCCGGTTTTTGCGGATGTGCGCGTCATACCTCAGCACCTGGAAGCTACGTTTGAGCATCTGGCTACGGCTTTTCCAAGGAGTGTTCGATGAAAACGATGCGGATCGTTCTGGCCTTGATCATCCTGGTGGTTCTTTTCATCTTCAGTGTCTACAATCCCGAGCCGGTGCAGTTGACCCTGTTTAAATATCAGACATGGCATCTTCCCTTGGCCCTGGTCCTGATTTTTGTGTTCTTTCTCGGCTTTTTCCTGGCAGGGCTCTATTTCAGTATAAAAATTTCCCTCTTGCGTCGCCAGCTCCACCTCTCGCAGCGGGAAAAGGAAGCTCTGCAAAAGGATCTGGCAAGCAGACGCAGTTCGACCATTCCGTAAGAAATGAATCACCCGCCACTTTCGCCAACCGGCTGTCTTTGTACTGCCCTCTCCGGGCAGCGGAAGTCGCCACAGAAAAGGATTTAGAAGCTTATGCTGGAGATTTTTCACAAGGGCGGCCCGCTCATGTACCCGATACTCTTCTGCTCGGTACTGGCCCTGGGCATTTTTTTCGAGCGTTTATGGATGTTTTTCCGGGTGCGCCGCGGGACCATGGTCCTGTTGAGGGAAGTTGAAAGTCTGGTGCACAAGAACCGCATCGATGAGGCGATCATCATCTGCCAGCGTTCCGGCACTCCGCTGGCGCGCATTTTTATAGCCGCACTGCGCTCCTCCGGGCGTCCGCGTGAGCAGATCAAGACGGTTGTCGAGGAAGTCGGCGGCCGGGAGGCGGCCCCGCTGGAGCGTTACCTGGGGCTGCTCGGAACCATCGCTACCCTCTCCCCCCTGCTCGGTCTGCTCGGTACCGTTCTCGGAATGATCCAGGCTTTCAACGTCATCGCCACCCAGGGTGTCGGCACTCCGGCCACGCTCGGCGGTGGGATTTCCCAGGCGCTGATTACGACAGCGGCCGGACTCTCGGTGGCAATACCCACCCTTCTCCTCCACAAGTATCTTTCCAGCCGGGTGGACCGCCTGATTCTCGAGATGGAGGAATATTCCCTGCACGTCGTCGATCTGCTGGGGAGCTAGAACATGGCCTTCGCGCGGCGTAAACGTGAGGAACCGAGAGTCGACCTTACTCCGATGGTCGACGTCGTTTTTCTGCTGCTGATCTTTTTCATGATTTCAACCACCTTCGTCGAAACCCCAGGGATCAGCGTCCAGCTCCCCGAGTCTTCCTCACAGAGGGAAATCAAAGTGCCGGAGGAGGTCAAGATCCAGCTTTCCAAGGAGGGGGAGATTTACATCGGCGAGGAGCGCCTTTCTCTCGAGGAACTGCGTGTGCGGCTGGCCGGCTACGGGGCGAAGGCCAGAGAGATGAACTTTGCGCTTTACGCCGACCGTGAGGCCCGTCACGGGCGGGTGGTCCAGGTGATGGATCTGGCCAGGGAGGCCGGATTCGGCAAGCTGGCCATTGCCACCGAACAGCGGCGGCCACAGTGAGTGACTTTTTTTATTTGTCAAAATTGAAGGGAAGGGGAGGTGTATGAAAAAAACCATTGCCATTCTCACCGGCGGCGGCGACTGCCCCGGACTCAACGCCGTGATTCGTGGAGTCGTGCGGGCGGCCGTTCTGCAGCGAGGCTGGCGGGTGCTGGGGGTGGAGGACGGCTTCGACGGGCTGGTCGATGGTCCGCGGGTGCGCGACCTCGATCTGCAGTCCGTGCGTGGCATCCTGCCGCGGGGCGGAACGATTCTCGGCACCAGCAACCGCGGCAACCCCTTTGCCTATCCGGTTCGGGAGGGGGGCCAGGTCAGGCTGGCCGATGTCTCCGGTCAGGTTCTGGAGAACTTCCGCCGGAGCGGTGCGGAGGCCCTGATCGCCGTCGGTGGGGATGGAACGCTCAAGATTGCCAGGCAGCTGAACGAACTCGGACTCCCCGTGGTCGGGGTGCCCAAGACGATCGACAACGATCTCAAGGGGACCGACGTCACCTTTGGTTACAGCACTGCCGTGGAGACAGTAACCGAGGCCCTGGATAAGCTGCATACCACGGCCGAAAGCCATCATCGGGCCATGGTTGTCGAAGTGATGGGGCGGGACGCCGGCTGGATCGCACTGGAATCGGGCCTCGCCGGCGGCGCCGATGTCGTCCTGATACCGGAGATCCCATTTGACATGGCTGGCGTGTGCCGGACCATAGCCAAACGCCGGGAACGGGGCAGCCGGTTCTCCATCGTCGTGGTGGCCGAGGGGGCATTCCTCGCCGGCGGCGACAAGGTGGTGCAGTTGTCGGCGGAGCAGAACCTGGGTGTGGAGCGTCTGGGCGGTGTGGCCCGTTATGTTGCCGCCGAGATCGAAAAATGTTTCGAAATGGAAACCCGAGTCGTGGTGCTGGGTCATGTCCAGCGCGGGGGGTCTCCCTCCCCCTTCGACAGGAACCTTGGTTCCCGTTTCGGGGTGAAGGCCGTGCAACTGATCGAGCAGGGACTTTTCGGCCGGATGGTGGCCCTTGCCGGCCGAACAGTCGTTTCTGTAGAGATCGAGTCGGCAGTCGGTTCCCTGAACCGGATCGATCCCGAGGGTGATCTCGTCCGCACGGCCGAGGAACTCGGTGTCATGGTGGGGCGCTGATTATTTTCTTGACCAAACGCTGTTCTGGTCGCAAGGTTGTTGGGATTAATAAGAGGCGTTCTGGGATCCCGGAGAACAGTGGGAAAGTGCCTCGGGCGTTTCGCATGACAGACGAACGGCACCAGGGGGGGCGCCTCGAACTTTTCGCCCCGTGTAGAGATCGTTGCAGGAGAGTACCGGCATGGGAAAATTGAAATCGTTGCAGGGCGTGGATCGCGGTCGATTCTATGCTTTCTGTGGCGTATGTCTGGGCATTGGCGCCCCTCTCGGGTGGATGTTTGTGCGCCTGCTGCTCTTTCGCCAGCAAGGGGAGTCGGTCTGGGAGCAGATTGCGGCTGATATTCTGCGGTCCGGAGAAAGTCTCAGTCTGTATCTTTATATGGCCGGCGGGACGGCCCTGGTTCTGGGTGTATTCGGCTTTCTGATCGGCAAGGCGTCCGAGCAAATCCATGACCGGGCCCGCTCTCTGGACGAACTCAATCGAACCATCGCCCTGCAGAAGGAGGATTCTGAACGCCGGTTCAAGGACCTCAATAACTGCCTCAAGAACTTTCATTCCATCAACAACAGCATCCAGAAATCGGTTGATTTTCGCGAAGTCCTGCGCCTGGCCGCCGATGGGTTACATGATATCCTCGGCTATGACCGGGTCAATATCCTCATGGTGAACCCGGCGCGCGACACGCTTGAATTCGTCGCCAGTCGCGGCGCCGGGCAGGATGATGTATCGGGAATCGTCATTCCGCTCGATGCGCGGGCCGGTGCGCTGTACAAGACGGTCAGCGAAAAGCGTCTGTTCCTGATTGACGACATTACCCTCATGCCCGAGGAGTTTCACCTCAAGCCTCCATGCGACGCGGTGGCACAGCTGCGTTCGCGCAGTTTTATCATCTGCCCGATCGTGGTCAGGGATGAGGTCGTCGGTCTTTTTGGCGTCGACAACAAGGTCAAACGCAAAGAGCTCGACGATACCGACGTTGATACGGTAAAGCTCTTTGCCGATCAGGTCTCCTCGGCGCTGACCAGGATCAAGCTGCTGCAGGCGATGGAAACCCTCACCCGGCAACTCGAACGCACCTTTGAGGAGCTTCTCAGGTACCGTAAAGAGCATGCCCGCCTCGATATGTCCCTGAAGCAAGCGACCTCCTCCACCAGCGAAACAATTCGGGAAATTGCCGGCGCGGCCGATGTCGTGCGGGAAGCGGTGGAGTCCACTCATTCCTCCGTCGGCGAGATTTCAGTCTCCATCGATCAGGTCTCCCAGAACCTCGGACAATTGGCCGATTTCATGGAAAAATCGATCGCCGCCATGACGGAAATTGCCGCCACGATCAAATCGGTCGACGAAAACGGCGCGCGCTCCCAGGCGATGTCGGAGACCGTCAAAAAACAGGCCGAAAGTGGAGTCAGGACGGTCGCTGCCACTCTGGAGGGATTACGGGGGATCTCCGGATCCGTAGAGAATGCGGTTTCGGCCATCTCTTGCCTCGCGCAAAAAAGCGAGGAGATTGACAGCATCACCACGGTCATCACCGATATTACCCAGAAGACCAACCTGCTTGCCCTGAATGCAGCGATTATCGCCGCCCAGGCCGGGGAACACGGTCGCTCCTTTGGCGTCGTCGCCGGCGAGGTTCGCAGCCTCTCGCAGGAAACAGCCGACTCTACCGGAGCCATCGCCCGGATCATCGAAGAGATTCAGGCCTATACCCGGCATGCCGTTGCCCACATCGGGCGCACCCGACAACTGGTCGGTGACGGCATCGGTCTGGGCGAAGTGATGGAAACATCCCTGCACGATATTCTACAGAGCGCTACCGCGGCGATGATGATGGCCCGCGAAATCTGCAAGGCGACGCGGGAGGTCGCGCACAATGTGGAGTCGGTAAGTCGTTCAATCGAAGAGCTCGGTGAAATGTCGGCGCAGGTCTCCATTGCTTCGCGGGAACAGGTGCAGGGGACGCGCAGCATCGCCAGGTCAGTGGAACAGGTCAGGAGCATGGCCGATGACATGGTGGCGGCTACTGAAAAACAGCGTAACAACACGGCCGATATCGAATCGGCGGTGACACTGGTCAGGGATATGGCCAATCGGATTTTTTCCGAGCTGGAGGAGCGCAAGCAGGGGAGTCTGGAAGTGATCGAGAGCCTGGAGCGGCTCAAGGCCGTTTCGGCCGGAAGGTAAGAGAGGAGCATTCGACAATCGCATGGAGGCGGGACACTCAATCGGGTGTTCCGCCTTTTTCTTGCTCACTACTTCACTTCGGATTCGTCGCCGGTTTCTTCGAGGCGGGTTTTGTCGACGGGGCATTGCGCCGGCCCGGGGCAGTCGGGCCTCAGGCAGGGCTCGATGTGGATGGTGACATCGGCTCCCGGAATCTGCTGCTGAATCCGTTTTTCCAGGTGATCGGCGATGGCGTGCGCCTCCTCGACCGAGAGGTGCTTGCAGACCGTCAGGTGAAAGTCCATGATCTTCTGCGAACCGGCCCGGCGGGTGCGCAGATTGTGGAAGTCGAGCAGATGTTCGTGGTGCGCCCGGATCAGTTGCTCCACCTCCTTGCGGATGGTCTCGGGGAGTTGCTCGTCGAGTACGTCGCGCATGCTGTGGCGGACCAGGCGCCCGGCTTCATAGAGGATGTAAAGGCCGACCAGCAGGGAGAGTACGGGGTCGAGCCACGGCAGGTCGAAGATGGTGACGGCCCCCAGCCCGACCACCAGCGCCAGGTTGGTATAGACGTCCATGGCGAAGTGCAGCGCGTCGGCCCGCAGCGCCGAGGAGTCGGTTTCGCGGGCGACCCGGTGCAGGTAGCGGGTGAGCACCCAGGAGACGGCAGCGGCGAGCAGCAGCACCGCCATCCCGCCGCCGAGGTGGGCTAGGTCCGCGCCCCGGAGCAGGCGCCGGATCGATTCGAAAATGAGCCAGCCGCCAGAGAGGGCGATCAGCAGCGACTGGACCAGGGTGGCCACCGTCTCGAACTTGCCGTGGCCGAAGGGGTGGCTGGGATCGGCAGGCTGCTCCGCCTGGCGGATGCCGAGATAATTGACCCCCGACATCAGAATGTCGAGGAGTGAATCGATGGCCGAAGCAAGCACCGCCAGCGAACCGGTTGCCAGGCCGGCGACCAGCTTCAGCGCGGCCAGCCCAGCTGCAGTAGCAATGGAGTAGCGGGCGGCACGGATTTTAGGGGAGGGTTTGGCCATCGAGTAACCAAGGTATCAGGAATCTGAAAAATCTCCGACTTCTGTATTCTGAATTCTGTATTCCGGTTTTATTCCTTCAACGTGCACTCGCGCTCCCAGGCAAGGTAGCCATCCCCCTCGATCGCCCAGAAATCTTCTATGCGCTGCCGATAGTAATCGAGCTGGGAGCATTCCTGCCGAACCGTTTCCGCCAACTCCACGCTGACCTTGCCGACTCTGAAGCACCAGGCGTAAAACGCTTCGATCCCTTTCAGGATGTTAGCCAGTTCGCGCATGTTGGGTTCAAGGTTGCGCACGATGTACCAGTTGCCGGCGAACTGACGCACTCTCCCCGGCCGCAGGGCAAAGATATTCTCGCGGCGGTCGGGAATGACGAACTCGCGCAGAAAATAGTCGGCGCCGTGGGCCAGGGCGCCCGCCTGTGCCGCCTGGAGTTTTTCGTTCTCCACCAGGTCCTGGCGGAAACGGTGCAGGAGGCGCTGACAAAGCTCATCCACCCGGATTTCGTCCTGCAGATGGCGGATTTCAAAGTTTTCCATGGCAAAGATCTGTTCTTTCTGGTCCGAGAAACTATATCCGGTCATCTTACCTCCCGCAAATGCCGCTCCTTTTAACACCCTGGAACCTCCGGGTCAAGGTATTTGCATCGGACAATCCTGTTTACATGGCAGAGTCGGTTTGTTAACATAACCCCGCTTCATATCAGAGGTCCTGATGCCGGTTGAGCGGGCCTTCACCGGCCCTGCGTGCAAGTCCGTTTTTCAGTTCTCAAGGGGTTTCCGCTTTCATGTCCACCACACCCATGATGCGTCAGTACCTGGAGATCAAGTCCCAGTATCCTGACGCCATCCTGTTCTTCCGCCTCGGTGACTTCTACGAAATGTTCATGGAGGATGCGGTCGCCGCCTCCCGGGTCCTCGACATCACGCTGACCTCGCGCAACAAGGGCGCGGTCGACGAGGTGCCTCTCTGCGGGATTCCCTATCACAGCGCGCAGCCTTATATCGCCCGGCTGGTGGAGAACGGCTTCAAGGTCGCCATCTGCGAGCAGGTCGAGGATCCGAAAAGCGCCAAGGGAATCGTGCGCCGCGAGGTGGTGCGGGTCGTCACCCCCGGGCTGGTGGTCGACACCGAAACCCTCAAGCCCAAGGAGAACAATTATCTCCTGGCGCTG
>Ga0299906_10004976_pt1 | contig 10851 bp, 3 predicted proteins | sample RVTome_14_FD_200259 | JGI IMG/M metagenome (GOLD analysis project Ga0299906, IMG submission 200259) | Soil microbial communities from uranium-contaminated site in the Upper Colorado River Basin, Wyoming, United States - RVT145D125 (version 2) ... | reverse complement strand
CTCGCAACATCGAAACTGTGGTCTGCAGGTGACATTGCTGGCAGACATCGAGTTGTCGATCGAGTGTGATGTACTCGGGGTTGAGAATGGTGTAGTCGATGGAGTCCGGGGCCTCCGATTCGATGAGTCGTTCCTCGGCGTGCAGAGAACCCGGGCCGTGGCAGCGCTCGCAGCTGATTCCCTCCGGGACGCTGACATATTTCCCGTCGGCGTACGGGATCGATTCGGGGTAGCTGTTATGGCAGGCCATACACCGTTCGACGATGGCACGGTCGAAGCGTTGGTTACCGGCTTCGAATCCCGGACTAAAGTCCCATTGCCCCGTCTGCGTGTACCAGGTCAGCGGCATCTGGTAAAGCCTGCCGTTGCTTTCATTCAAGTATGTGCGCGCTACGGTACCGCTACCGACGACGAAGTCCATCCGCCGAAGGAGCCGGTGGTCGATGTTACCCGTGCGATCGAGTCGGTACTCCTCCTGATAGTATCCGGTGTCTGTCCTGATCGGCCGGTAGAACCAGCCCGAGATCGGGTGGGCAATCGCGGGAACAGTAAAGTCTTCGACCTCGACCGCGACGGACATTGGATAATACGAGCGGGCCATGCCATGGGTCAGAAATCCGCTCCACTCACTCTCGTGGCACGACGCGCATACTTCGCCGCCGACGTATGTGGCCGCTCCCTCGCGGATGTTCAGGAAGGGCGTCTCCCCGGACCCGGTCGTGTCCACGGCGCCGGGCTCATTGCCACGGCACCCGCTGAAAGCAACGGCAAACAGCGTGCAGCCGGCCAGAATCACCTGCGTGATGGCCGTGACCGGATTCGCGCAGGCCGCGCCGGATTTTTCCATTCGGGTCGTTTGTCAGCATCCACCTGGCGCGCGGATTTTAGACGGAAAGCCTCCGACCGCCAGAGACAAGAAAGGGCGGGGCGAGTAAACTCGTCCCGCCCTTTCGGCCGTTCAAGCTGTAGCCGAAAGCTACAGGGTCACCGACGCGGTGATATACTGTACGGCGTCGAAGAAATCGGTCGGTACGTAGGCGTAGTCCACTGAAAGTCGATTGTCGCCGACATTCAGGTTCAGGCCGGCACCCACCGACGCTCCGGTGAAGAACGTCCGGTCCGGGTCTTCCTGATACTGGTAGCCGCCGCGGACGTATACGATGTCCTGGAACCCGAGTTCAATGCCGCCCGAGAACTGGTCCTGATCGAAGGAATTCGATCGGAAGTTGCCCATGAACGTCACAGAGCCCTGCGATCCAAGTCCGCGCGTGTACGCCAAGCCGAAGTTGAGCAGCGATGGCAGTTCAACGCCGGCGCTTTCGATCGCGACTGCATTCGTTGTGGCGGTCGGATTCTGGTCGGTCAGTCTGACCTGACGAACCATTCCGGTGCCCGAGTAGCGCAGCTCGCTGCCGATGTTCTGCAAACTCACACCCATCCGCAGGCCGGTTTCGCCTACGAGGTAGGTCATCCCGGCGTCGAACGCGATGGCGGTCCCGCTTACGTCTTCGATGGCTTCGTTGACGGCTTTCAGTGTAGTGCCCGCCGCGATCCGGTCGGTAAGTTGGCGGGCGTACGTAAAGCCGACGGTCAGTTTCGTCGCGTTGTAGGTCAGGTCGCTGATCTCGGGCGCGAGTTCCGTCTGCACGGGAATGTCGCCGAGATCCCACGACGTGAGCGTAAACGCGATGTTGTTGTTCCCAATGCGCTGTCCGAGCCCGATGAAGTTGACGCCGATGTCGGCGACATACTCCATCCGGCTGAACATGGCAGCCGTGCCACCGTTGACGCTCAGGATGGCCGGGTTGCTGAAGATCCCCTCCAACCCACTCATCGTGCTGAGGCCACCGGTCGAGTTGTTGCCAAGCGCGCTGTTGCGTGCCGTGACCGGGATCAGCAGTTGCGCTGCGCCCGCCGTTCCGGCGCGATCGCTTTTTTGCGCCGCGACATCCTGTACGCCGAGGAAGGCCAATGCGATAGCCATCACCCAGGCTGCTGCACGTCGGCTTGCGCGAATCGAAGTGTTCATAGCTAAAGCCTTTATTCTGTTCACGTGAGTACCTCTGATTACCATCGCTGGACTAGAACACGTTTAGTTGGACCCGCTTCTTCACGACTCCAAACTTGATTACGTGTTCGCCCACGTCCGGTACGTCGACGTGGATCAGGTACATTCCGCTGGCCAGGGGCAGCAGCGTATCAGTCGTCAGGTCCCAGCTGAGGCTCCGTTGACCCGGGCTGTTCTTGACGATTGTTCGCAGCAATGTCCCATTCAGCGTGAACACACGAATGGTCGCGACATCGGGCAGGTTCGTAAACCGTACCTCGTCGATGATCTGGCTCACTTCGTAGGACGAAGCACCCTTGTACGGATTGGGCACGATTCCGATGTCCTTGAGTCGTTCTTGCTGAAGCGCAAGACTCGGCGCTTCAGCTCCGAGGCCCGCTGTCGAGAAGGTGTGGATGTCACCCGGCTGGTTCGGCTTGTTGGCGACGATGCGGAACACGGTGCCTTCTTCGGGAAGGTCCGCGGCATACGGCGGCGCCGAACCGGCGTTAAAGTTCACGAGCACCTGGCGTGCAAGCACTTCGCAGCAGACGTCGGCGTACGTGGCATCGTCGTATACGTCTCCGTGCGCGTTACCGTCGGCGTAGGCATCGTAGCCTGCAGACCCGGGCGACATATCTGTCGGGAAGTACCAGTATATCCAGTCGGTGAACGGGTCGTCCGACCCGCCGGACACCGCGTGGTCGCCGGTAATGTCGAACACCAGGTCAGTCGCTCCCGCTCCGCATCCAGATTCGCATATGAAAGGAATCAACCGAACGTCGTCGCTCGGATCATCCGGCGTGCCAATACCCGTCTGCCAGACCTCGAAGGGCACCTGCACCATCACATCGTCTTCGAAGAAGCGCATCGCCAGCGATCCCTCGGCCGTAAAGCGCCACTCGTAATCGTACGGGCCAATTCGATCGAGATTGCCTCTTGAGATGATGGAACGGTCCATGTACGAAGCGAACGTCCCGTTGCCCCCACCCACGTTGATACCCCAGCCGAGCACGGCGGGATTGGTCTGCTGATAGCCGGGGGTCGGGCGATCGGTGAGACCACCAGGACCTTCCCAGAACGGAAAGCCGTTGTTGTTGAAGGCAAAGGTCCCGATGTCAGGGGGGTCGAGCGGACCCGCCGCGTTGGCGGTGACAATGAACTCACGAAGGCCCGGCGATGGGCCGGCGATCGTGAACTCGAGCCCGTCGGCGACAAAGATGTTCGTCGACTGCGGGGCGGGTTCATCCGACGCCGAGCCGTCGAAGATCTTCGTTTCGCCGCGGAACACGTCGTACGTCGTGGCGCCTCCGGGCGTCTTTGCCGCAGACTTCCATTCCGTCGGCACCGCGTCGAACGCGTTTGCTTCCTCAGGCGAAACCAAAGCCACCGATGCCGACGTCTTGCCGGGCAGGCTGTAGAACTCAACGCGATAGTCGGCACTCACGACCGACGCCGGGTTGACAATGTCGGCGCTGACGACCCCGTCACCGACGCCGGTGGTCCTTACGGCCACGATGTCGAACTCGCCGCGGCTCCCAGCCGCCTCAACGGCTGCTTCGCTGAGGACCGACGAGGGTATCGCAGGCTGAATTGCGGTTCGCGCCGTCGGGCTGTAGAACGCCTTTGGTATCGAACCCTCGTTGTACGCGTAGGCGCGAACCCCGAGAAAATACGTCTGATAGTTGGTCAGGCCGGAAATCACGTGCGCATGCTGCAGGCCGGAGTCAACACCACGCGTCGTCAGTTCGGTAATGCCGTCCTCGTTGATGTCGTCGATGATAGCCGTGACCCCGTTCGAGACGTCATAGGTTGCAATGACAGTTCCCTCCTGGTCCTGCTCGCTGCTGAACCGGATCACCTCGTAACCCTCGAAGATGTAGTCCGGTTGATCCGGATCGCCCAGCGGGTTGAATTCCCGATAACTGTCGAGATAGTTGTTCGACGTCGAGAGGTTGTCCCACTCGATCGCGAGCTGGCCATCCAGCGCCGTGAACTTAACCTCGGGCCTATCAGGCGGCTGCGGCAGCACGAAGTTGACGTCGAACGCGGCCTGTGCGCGGCGGTCGGCCGCGCGCATCCTCGTCACCGAGTCGAGGAAGTCGGAGCCTCGCGCCCAGACGATACCGTACACGATCTCCTGTTGGTCTCCGGGGTTGATCGTAAACGGACCCGATGTCATGATAAAGCGGCGGTCCGCGGGTTCAAGCGCGGTGTTCGCGTTATCGCCGTTGAGTTCCGACCAAAACTCACTGGCCACCGGGTCGCCTGGGAACATAAAGTCTACGATGGGTGCGTTGTCGGGCGCGTTGTAACCGTCGCCGAACGCGCGTATCGCACGTCCGTCTTTCCAGCGCGCCCTCATCATGCTGTAAACATCGGTACCCGTACCCGGGTCACCGTCGGGACCCGACGTGTTGTTGAAACGCACAAACGACGTCATCGCGAGATTCCGGAAGTCCGGTACCGCAACGCCCGAGACACGCGCGGTGTCTCCCACCGACGGCACGATGGGGCCCTGGAAGAAGTCGTAACCCACGGCTGGAGGGGCCTCGCCGTAGCCCTGTGCGCTACCATCAAAGTTGTCGGAGTTGTAAACGAATCCGACGCCCAGCGTGGTGTCAGAACCGACGTAGTCATCCTGGAAGTCCCCAAGGTCAGGGTCCGACCATATGGATACATACGCTTCGTCCAGCGGATCGTTGCTCTTCATGAACAGGTTGACCTTGTAAAAGGTCGTATTGCCGATGTCGCCGGCCTGGTCGAACGCAAAGGCCATCGCGTGCACCTCAACTCCGACCGGCGGCGTGTCGGAGTGGTTGTGGTCGTTCCCGCGATCGTTCATGATCCACCAGAGCATCTGGTCTCCGAAGAGCTGCGGTCGCTCACCGGCGGCAAGGTCGATCACGCGGTCGATCCGTTGAGACAGCGGCTGCTGCAGGATCTCCTTGTGGATCTCCTTCATCTCGTCAATCTCGTCGATCTCGCCGTCGTTGTCGTTGTCCAACCCATCTTCAGCCGCCGGTGCCAGCGTTGGAGCACCGAGACCGGTTGGCCAAGTGGCCAGGTTGAGCGACGCCGTACCGTCGGTTTCGAAGTTCTGAATGTCGATGCGACCGATCTTCCAGATCCTGTCGTAGACGGAGCAGTCCGCCGGGGGGTTGCCGTTTTCGTCGATGGGGCCGGCCCAGAATTCCCACGGGCCGTAGCGTGTGGAGGCGACGCGCAACTGGCCGTCAACCAGGCCGCCAACCCAGAATCCACCCGCAAAAAGGGCGGTGGCACCCCCGCCTTTGGGCACTTCGTATACGTGCGGCTCACCTCGATAGAAGAGGCCGCCGTTGTTGAGGATACGCGCACGGACGTTGTTGATGTCCAGGTACGCTTCGCCGAGCGCCGGCGTACAACTACCGGTCTGCGCGTTCGCCTGCGGCGCGAAGCCGAAGACAATCGCGATGACAAGCAGGCACGACATCCGCTGGCTCACTTCCTTGATGCTATAGCTCATTTTCCTTCAGGTAAGGATACTTGGGGTAGGGAGTTCGGCCGAATCGGTATGGGCGGCGCCAAAGCGCCGCCCATACCGGCTACGTCGCGAAGTTTAGAAGTCCAGGCGTACACCGAGTCGGGTCTGACGCGGAATCCCGTAATTCCCACGCAGGTTCGTGTTGTAATCGTACAACGCGGCGGTTGACGGCGAGCCGCTCGCCAGGTAGGCCTGACCTTCAGTCGTCGCCAGGAAGCCGTCATTATTCCCGAGACCCGTTGCACGCCACACCGACTGCACGTTGTCCGCGTCCAGCACGTTCTCGATCCACAGGAACGCCGTCACCGACGCGTCACCTCCGATCTGGAAGCGCCGATCCAGCTTCAGGTCGATCCTGTTGACCGACGGCGAGCGGTTCTCGTTGACACCGCCGGACGGACGAGGTGCACGGGAAACCGTTACCGGGTAAGGCTCCTGGATTGCCGTGTAGGGATAACCGGAACCCGCGGTGTAGAGCACGTTCAGCCCGAAATTCGCCAGGATGTGAGCTCCTCCGAGTGATGGGCCTTCGCCTGCGCCGAGACGGTAGTCCACCGAAAGGTTGAGCCGGTGTCGCTGGTCGAAATCAAGCGGGCTGATAAAGTTCGGCGGAGTTTCGTCCACCCAGTTTATCGTACCCGTGGTGTTCGCACCCGACCCTGTACCGTCGGCAAACGAAAGCGTGTAGTTCAGATTCGCCGCAAAGCCGTTGTTCCGGCGCATGTCGAAACCGAACTCCATGCCTTTCACCGTCCCGAAATCGACGTTCTCGTAAGTGATATAGTCGCTCGGGAAAGCACCGCGACGGTACTTTTGCTGAATCAGGTTGTCGATCTGCTGGAAAAACCCGGAGATCGTCAGCGCAGCACGCTCCCCGACGCGTTGGCGGAACCCAAGCTCGTACTTGGTGGTCCGCTCCGGCTTCAGGTTGTTGTTGTTGATGGTCCCGGTCCCGGAAAGCGCCGCCAAGCTGGCGAAGCTGTTCGAGGAAGGCCGTTGTGAGACGATCCCGTAGCTCGCGAAGAACAGCGCGCGGTCGGTCACCGGGAAGCTGACCCCGATTCGCGGCATCGCCGTGACCTGCGGTTCATAATCTTCGAACATGTCCTCTCTGATCTGCGAGGAGAGCTGCTTCGGCTTACCGTTGTTCAGGAGGATTACCGCCGCCTGCACCTCCTGGCCGTTCGAGTCGAAGTACCGGCCTTCAACATCCCGGTAGCCGAGTACGACATCGCTGTCGCCGTCGTAGTAGACCGCGAAGTCTTCACCGATGTTCGTCGGCCGACCTGCGATGACGTCAGCACGTTCGATCGGGCGGCGCGAGTATGGATCCTTCAGCACGCGGACGTTGTTGTCGAATACATCCACGCGAAGGCCGAGGTTCAGGACGATGTCCCTGAACTCGATCTTGTCCTGAACGTAGCCACCGTAGTAGATCGGCTTGGGAGGTGCGACCTGGCGGCCGAGATTACCCTTGAACCTGTCCGTATCGAGGAACGCTTCAAAATCCTCCTCGTCGGTCTCATTCCGCCCCGTGACGTCGTATCCCGTGCCACCGGCGAAGTTGTCAAGGATGAATATCGCGTTGTCGACGAAGTCCTGGTACGAATCGTAGCCTTGAGGCCGGTAGGCAGGATCAGTGGGGTCAATGCCCTCCGGGTCACCATCGTTGACGTAGCGAGCCAATCCGGCAGCGGTTATGCTCCAGCTGCGCGACACACGGGTTTCGTATTCGCCCCCGAACTCGAGCTGGTTGATGCCCACCTGGGTCGTCGCCGAAGCCGTCAGCCTGAACTGCGTGCTCTTGGATTTCGAGTAACCCTGGTGCCGGCCACCAATGGTGTTGACCAGACCCCCGACAACATTGGGCGCGGGATCGTCGTCGTCACCGTAGCTCGCGTTGAATTGCGGCACCTGAACGCTGATCGTGTCGGTACCGACAATCCGTTCCTCGGTGACAAGAGTCGGAGCATCCTTGTAGCCTCGCAACGCGAGGAAGGCGTCCTCGGAAATGTCACCGTACCGCAACCAGTCGTCTTCATCCTTGCCGAAGCGTGGGTCGTACGTTTCGGAAAAGGTGTTGGAATAGTCGCCCTGCAGTTGATAGAACGTCGACCCTGAAAGGTGTTGCGTCCATGTGCCAAAGACCTGGTATTGATCCCGTTCGGTCTGGCTCACGTTCTCGGGGGCGAAGACGACATCTGCGAAACTCAACCCCTCGTTTTCCCCGGTGATGTACCGGCCACCAACGCGGAGCCTGCCCTGGTCGAACAAGCTCAGCGTGAGGTTCTTGTTTGCGGCGCCCGCCTGGGCGTTTGACCGTTCGAACAAGTCCGAGTCCACCAGATCGGCGCGGAACACCGGATCCAGCAACAAGGTGTTGATGTCGGCGCTATCGGGTAGGGAGATCGTGGTACCGTCGTCGAAAGAGATCTGGTTGTTCGTGACAACCGGGTGACCATCATCGTCGACCACCAGCCGGGCGCCATCCGCGAGGGAAGCCGGAATGGGCAGGAAGGCGTCGTCCCCGTTAACGTCCTGAATCGTGAAGGCCTGCGGAGCAGCGCGAAGGTCGTTCAGTATGCTCTCCGGCAGCTTCAGCTCCGCAATCGCGCGTGGGCCTGAATCCAGCTGGTCGAGATACTCGCCGGCCAGGAAGAAATTAAGCGCATTACCGGCTACCGGGCCGCCAACGGCGGCTGACAGCAGGTTGTAGCCGTAAGAGTCGAGCGCCTCGGAGGTGATTCCCTCGATCGAGCCGAAGAACTCCCGCGAACCCGACTTCGTGGTAATGTTGATGATCCCCGACATCGCGTCGCCATAGCGCGCCGAAATGTTCCCGATCATGATTTCCTGCTCCTGGACGGCGGACTGCGGGATCGAGGTCGAACCGATGACCTTCACCCCATCGATATAATAATCGACTTCAGCGCCGCGGCCGCCGCGGATGTTCAGCGTGCTCGAACCTTCGGTCGATACAACGCCCGCCTGGATCGCTGCAACGTTCGCCGCGCCGCGGACCGGGAGGTTTACGATTTCCTCGGCGTCGATGATCTTGGGCGCGCCAACCGCGTCTTTCTGGATCAACGGCCGTTCGTACTCCACGACCACTTCATCGAGCTCCACCCCCGCTGAGATCGAGAGGTTGACCTCCTGGGTGTAACCCGAGCTGACCTGGACGCCGGTCACGCGTTCGGGGGTGTACCCGACGAACGACGCTTCGACATCGTATGCGCCGACGGGGACGCCGAGGATAAAGTAGTTCCCATCGACATCGGTGATGCTGCCGTAGGTCGTACCGACCAGCGAAACGTTGGCGCCCGGCAAGGTCTCGCCCGTATCACGGTCAGTCACCCTTCCGGAGATCTTGCCCGTGTTCTGCGCGAAAGCCAGCATTGGCGTCAACAGCAGCATGACTACGAGCATGCCCCAATTCCGTAACATACGCTACCTCCTCAAGTGCAGTGATGTGTGGCTAAAGGCGCGGTGGCGCCCAACCGTTCTCTTTACTTCCTGACAGCAACCAGATCCGTCTCCGGTCCGCGCTGTCACGTGTCCTGTCTCTGTCTGTTTTCGGTGTCCAGGACTGATTGCAGGTCCCGACAGACTTTCGATGTCCCTGCTGCGTCCGGGACGCCCCAACCAATCTCGACGGCCCGTTCTCGGGGAACGCCGACCCGACTTCCATTCAGGAAAATTCGGGAGAATCGGAATCCGGGCGTACTGAAGGTCCCGCGTTCCATCCTGCTGTACGCAGGATCCTGGCGGCCAGTCGGCGTCGCCGCCATCGCTGGTCAGCGGCCCGTAACTCTTCGTTTGCGTGGGGTTTAGAGCGGCAGTAGCGTCGTCAGTCGATCGGGGTCTCCTTTCAATGGGTACTGGATCTCAAGCTTTGTGCGACGAATATAGACGGGGTCCATACGTTTGTCAAGGGATTTCGAAGCCCCCTAACCCAGGGCACGCCCAATTGCAGACCGTCAAATATGCCCTGTTCCCGCCTCAAATCACGCCCTTCGGCCGAACCGCGACCTCGACCTGGCAAACGTCCGTCAACCCATCCAGCGCCTCGATGGCCGAAAGCGTCTGGGCCGGAAGCAGGTCGTCGAGATGCATAACCGTTAGCGCCGCGCCCCCCTGGCCCCGCCGTCCAAGGGCCATCGACCCGATATTGACACCGGCTTCCGCCACAATTGCACCGACCGCCGCGAGCATCCCGGGCCGGTCCACGTTGCGGTAGAACAACATCACCCCCTCAGGCCGAAGTTCGAGGTCGTACCCGTCGAGTCCGACAATCCGCGCCTCACTTCGACCGAAAAGCGCACCGCGAATACTCCGTACCCCGAGGGCCGTGTCCAGACTAACCGCCACCTCATGCTGGTAGTTGTCCGCCATCGACGTCCAGTCTTCCGTCACCGGCAGCCCCGCGTCGGCCGCGAGCACTGGCGCGCTCACGAGGTTAACGCGCCGGTCGAGGACTTCCCCGAGCACCCCCGATAGCGCGGCGACCGACAAGACCTCTCGAGCCGCCCGTGGGATTTCACCGGCCCCTCCCACCGTCACCCGCGTGATCGGTTCGCCGCCGTTGAGTTTCGCGAGGATCCGACCGAGGAGGACTGCAAGTTCAACAAACGGATACACTTCTGGCCGGCCTGCGAGCCGAATCGCGGTCGCGTTTACCGTCGTCGACACCGTCTCACCGCGCAGCCCGCGCACCACCTGCTCGGTCACCTGGAGCGCAACCTTCTGCTGCGCCTCGGCCGTTGAAGCCGCGATGTGCGGCGTACAGATCACGTGCGGATGATTCGCCAGGGCGCCAAAACCCGGCGCCGGCGGCTCCTGTGCGAACACGTCCATCGCGACTCCGGCGAGCCGACCCCGGTTGAGCGCGTCGAGCAGCGCGGCCTCGTCGATCAGGCCGCCTCGCGCGCAGTTCACCAGCAGCAGACCTTCACGACAACGCGAAAGCGCATCGGCCCCGAACAACCCGCGCGTGGCGTCGGTCAGCGGCGCGTGCAGCGTGACGATATCCGCCTCGGACAGCACCTCCTCGAACGTCACAAGGTCCACACCGCTCTCCTTCGCCACCTCAGGCGAGACGACCGGATCCGAACCGATGACCCGCATCCCGAAAACTGCCATCCGTTCGGCGACAGCGCGGCCGACCTTGCCAACCCCAACCACGCCAAGCGTCTTGCCGAACAGCTCGCGCCCGACAAAATGTTTGCGATCCCACGCCCCTGCACTCATTGACGCGTGCGCCGCCGGAATCCGCCGCGCC
>Ga0299906_10004975_pt1 | contig 10851 bp, 10 predicted proteins | sample RVTome_14_FD_200259 | JGI IMG/M metagenome (GOLD analysis project Ga0299906, IMG submission 200259) | Soil microbial communities from uranium-contaminated site in the Upper Colorado River Basin, Wyoming, United States - RVT145D125 (version 2) ... | reverse complement strand
GATCAGCACGCCCTTGGCGACCACCAGCACCGCCGAGCTGTGGTTGTCCTTCATGAGGTGCGCCACGCTGCGTGCCGTGGTGTCCACTTCGACCGTGACGCAGGGTTTGTCACGGAGTACTTCGCTGACTGCGCGCTCGGGCATTCGAGGCTCCTTTCAGCGTGGGGGGAAAGCTGATGCCCGCGATTTCTGGTTGTACGCGATTGCGATCCCGCGGCGCCTCCAAAGTTCGCCGAATCGCGCGTGTTCCAGCGGTTTATTGAGGGGGCTCGGGCGCCCGGGGAAACGAACGTTCGTCGCGAGTCCGTCCCATCCCGAACCAGGCATGGCCGAGTGAGGCGTTTGCCGCTAGAGTGCACCGCCGCCGTTTTCGCTTCGCCAATGCATGAGCCCGTCACCGTCCGTCCGCTTGCTATTTTCGTATCGCGCCCGAGTCTCACTCGCCGTGGTGGGCTTCGCCCTGCTGGCGGGTTGCGCGCGCGACATGCGCGTGGCCGAGCCGGTGCCGCCGCGCCCGGCCGATGTGCGCGCGCAGATCGAGCGCCTGCTGCCCTCGAGCACACCGGATCGGGCGGGCTGGGCCGTCGACGTCTACGCCGCGTTCGCTGCGCTGGAAGTTGCGCCCACCGTGTCGAACCTGTGCGCGGCGCTGGCGGTGACGGAGCAGGAGTCCACCTTCCGGGCCGATCCGCCGGTGGCCAACCTTCCGCGCATCGCGTGGGACGAGATCGACCGCCGTGCCGAACGCCTCGGCGTGCCAAGGGCCGCGGTGCGCTTCGCGCTCCAGCTGACCTCGCCCAACGGCAAGCGCTACAGCGAGCGCATCGACGCGGTGCGGACCGAGAAGGAACTGAGCGCGATCTTCGAAGACTTCATCGGCATCGTGCCGATGGGGCAGCGCCTGTTCGGCGGCCTGAATCCGGTGCGCACCGGCGGCGCGATGCAGGTGAGCATCCAGTTCGCCGAGCAGCACGCCCGCGCGCGCGATTACCCCTATGAAGTCGCTGGCTCGATCCGTCACGAGATCTTCACCCGCCGCGGCGGCATGTATTTCGGCATCGCCCACCTGCTCGATTACCCGGCCGCCTACGACAAGCAGCTGTACCGCTTCGCGGATTTCAACGCGGGCCGCTACGCGAGCCGCAACGCCGCGTTCCAGCGCGCGGTGAGCCGTGCGTCGGGCATCCCGCTCGAGCTCGACGGCGACCTGATCCGCCATGGCGACGCCGACGACGGGCGGCCCGGCAGCACCGAGCTTGCGGTGCGTACGCTCGGCAAGTCGCTCGACCTGGACAGCCGCGCGATTCGCCGCGCCCTCCTGCAAGGCGAAGGTGCCGAGTTCGAGCGCAGCACGCTCTACAAGCGGGTGTTCGCGCTCGCCGAAAAGCGCGAAGGCCGTCCGCTGCCGCGTGCGGTGGTGCCGCGCATCGCGCTGAAAGGGCCCAAGATCAGCCGCAAGCTCACCACCGAATGGTTCGCCAAACGGGTCGAGGGGCGCTATCGCCGCTGTGTCGCGCGCGGCGGCGCATCTGCCGACGCATAGCGCCTGTAGTCGCCCGGACGCCGGTCACGGCCGGGAACGGGCCCGTCGCAGCCGTTCGGCAGCGTGCGCGCAGCCGCCCGCCGAGCGTCCCGCCGGCCGCTAAGCGGCATAGGCCCGCTTCAGTTCGGCGATGTCGATCTTCTTCATCTGCAGCATGGCCGCCATCACCTTCTGGGATTTCTCGTAGTCCGGGTCGCTGATCATCTCGATCAGCGCGACGGGAACGACCTGCCAGGAAGCGCCGTAGCGGTCCTTGAGCCAGCCGCACTGCTGGGCCTTCTCGTCCCCGCCCGCGGAGAGCTTGTCCCAGTAGTGGTCGACTTCCTCCTGCGTCCGGCAGTTGATCTGAAACGAGATGGCCTCGTTGAACTTGAACACCGGGCCGCCGTTGAGCGCGGTGAATGACTGGCCGTCGAGCTCGAAGGCGACGGTCATCACCGATCCCGCCGGTCGGCCGTGGATCTCATGCCCGGCTTCGCCGTAGCGGGAAATTTCCACGATGCGCGAATTCGGAAAGATTCCGACGTAGAACTTGGCGGCCTCTTCGGCCTGATCGTCGAACCACAGGCATGGGGTGATCCTTTGCGTGATCTTCATGGGGTGTCTCCTGTCCGGGTTGAATCACGGTCGAGGATGGCCGTGACTGCCCACTGGTCGTTCGGCAACGCACGGGATCGACACGACACGAGCGCACGAACGAGCGGGCGGTCACCGGCGGCCGTGGCTCACGCGCGCTCCCATGGTGGGATCGGACTGAAATGCTGCTCCAGCGCCTGCAGAAAAACCCGCTGCCGGGGCAACTGCACGTGGCTCGCCGGGTAGCACGCGTACAGATGGCGGCCGAAGCTGGGCAGCGGCTCATGCGTACCCAGCACCGCCAGCAAGGCACCGCGCGCCAGTTCGGCGCCGCACAGGTAGGTCGGCAGGATGGCGACGCCGTGTCCGGCCAGCACCGCCTGCAGGATGGCGTCGGCGTTGTCGACCTGGAATTTGCCGCGGATCGGGATGGTCAGCACCTCTCCGGACGGGGTGGCGAGGCGCCAGTCGCTCACAGTGCGCCCGTAGGAATAGGCGAAGCAGTGGTGATGCACCAGCTCCTGCGGCGTGCGCGGTTCGCCCATGGCCGCCACGTAGCGGGGACTGGCGCAGATCACCCGCTTGATCACCGCGAGCTTCTTCGCCACCAGGTTTGCCGGCGGTGCATCGGTGAGGCGCAGGCCCACATCGAATTTTTCCTCGACGAGATCGACAAGCCGGTCGGTGAGCACCAGTTCGCATTGCACCTGCGGGTGCGCGTCGGCGATGCGCGGCAAGAGCGGCGCCACGTGCAGCCGCCCGAAGGAGACCGGCGCGCTGATTCGCAGCACACCGCGCGGCGTCTCCACCAGGTTCTGCACGGCGAGCTCGGTTTCCTTGAGCGCGGCGAGCACCCGCTGCGCGTGCTGGTAGAAGACTTCACCGCCGGGCGTGAGATCCAGCCTGCGCGTGGTGCGCTCCAGCAGGCGCACCCCGAAGGCCTTCTCGAGCTCGGCGAGCTGCTTGCTCACCTGCGCCCGCGAGCATTCCAGGCGGCGCGCGGCGGCCGCCATGCTGCCCGCGTCCACGGTCTTCACGAAAGCTTCCCAGGCATCGAGCCACGCCATTGTCAATGTTCCGTTGACGGAGTGTCGGCAGAATAGCGCTATTTTGTTTCCGGGCAGGAAACTACAGTGGCGTCGTGGCGCATCGGACCGATGCCCGACTCCCGGAGCCGCGATATGGAACGACCGAACGAAAGCCTCTTTCTGGATGATCTCGAAGTCGGGCAGCGCTTCACCAGCGCGACGCACGTCCTCGACGAGGCGCAGATCTTCGACTTCGCCCGCCAGTTCGACCCGCAGCCCTTCCACCTCGATCACGCGGCCGCCGGCGCGAGTCTTTTCGCCGGCCTGGCCGCCAGTGGCTGGCACACCGCGGCCATCACCATGCGCCTGCTGGTGGGCGAGCGGGCGCCCTTTGTCGGCGGCATTGTCGGCGCCAGCGTGGAGCTGCGCTGGCCCACACCGACCCGGCCGGACGACGTGCTGCGGGTGGTGAGCGAGGTGCTGGAGATCGCCCCCTCGCGCTCGAAGCCCGCGCGCGGGATGCTCACCCTGCGCAGCGAGACGCTCAACCAGCGCGACGAGGTGCGCCAGATCCTCGTCTCCAAGCTCGTCGTGCCCCGTCGCCCCGCCGAACCGATGCCGCGCCACGCGGGCGCTTCCGAACCGGCTCACGGACAATCCCCTTCCTGAGGCCGCGCCATGCTGCGTTCCCTGAGCAAGCCCGGCGTCATGGTCACGACGCTCGCCGCGGCCGGCATCCTGATGGTCACCATGGGCGCCCGCCAGTCGCTGGGGCTTTTCGTGTCGCCGATGAACACGTCCACCGGGCTGGGCATCGCCACCATCAGCCTGGCGCTGGCCATCGGGCAGTTCATGTGGGGCGCCATCCAGCCGGTGGCCGGCGCGGTGGCCGATCGCTACGGTCCGGCCAGGGTGCTCGTCGGCGGCATCCTGCTGCTGGCGCTGGGGAGCGCGCTCACCCCCTACATGGGCTCCGGTGTGGGGCTCATGGTGTCGCTGGGGTTGTTGTCCGCCATCGGATCGGGTGCCGGCAGCTTCTCGGTCCTCATCGGCGCCGCCGCCCAGCGCCTGCCGCTGGAGGCGCGCGGCGCCGCCTCGGGCGTCATCAACGCGGGCGGCTCCTTCGGGCAATTCGTGTTTGCGCCGATCCTGCAGAAATTCATCCAGCTATTCGGCTGGATGGGCGCCATGTGGGCGCTGGCCGTGATGACGCTGGCCGCCTTGCCCCTCATCCGGCCATTGACCCGGCCGGTCAAGGAAGCGGCGCATGCCACGCACGCGGACGCGGGGCTGCGCCATGCCGTGCGCAGCGCGATGGGCGACCGCAGCTACCTGCTCCTGCACGCGGGCTTTTTCACCTGCGGCTTCCACATCGCCTTCCTGGTCACCCACCTGCCCGGTGAGGTCGATCTGTGCGGCCTGCCGCCCTCGGTGGCGAGCTGGTCGCTCGCCATCATCGGCCTGGCCAACATCGTGGGCAGCCTCTATGCCGGGCACTCGGTGTCGCGCTATCGCAGCAAGCACATCCTGGCGCTCATGTACGGCTCGCGCGCGCTGCTGGTGGCGGTGTACCTCGTGATGCCCAAGACCGAGCTGACGTTCTACCTGTTCGCCGCGGGCCTGGGCTTCACGTGGCTGGCCACCGTGCCGCCCACCGCCGCCATCGTGGGCAAGCTGTTCGGCATCCGTTACCTCGGCACGCTGTTCGGCCTGACGCTGTTCTCCCACCAGGTCGGCGGTTTTCTGGGGGCTTATCTGGGCGGGCTGACCATCGCGGCATTCGGCGACTTCACCTGGATGTGGTATGCCGACATCGTATTGGCGGCGCTCGCGGCGGCGATCAATCTGCCGATTCGCGAGGCGCCGGTGCGCGCCGTGCCGGTTCCGGCGTGAGCGGGCGACCCCTCGTGCCGCAAGGGGAAGGGCGTCAATGCTCGGTCAGCGTCAGCAGGATGTCGGTGTACCACGCGCAGTTCAGGCCCAGTGCCTCGTCCAGCTTCAGGTCGCGCGTGCCGACGTCGAGACGCGCCGAGTGGACGCCCAGCAGCATCCACGGCAGGTCGCCGTACGTCGGATCGGGGGCGACAACGCGCATGACCACAGGCGCGCCGCTGGTGCCGCGATGCGTGCGCGCATCGGTCAAAAAGTAGCCCTCGCCCTCGAAGCGCAGCCCGAACGAGGAGGCGATGACCGCATGGCGCACCACCGGCATGTGATGCAGCGTGTCGTGGAAGCCCAGCGGAAAGCCCACCACCAGCAGCGAGCTGCCGACCTCGACCAGATCGAACCTGACCGGCAGATGGTGCGGCGTGAAGCCGCGATAGACCGCCGTCGCGGGCAGCGCCGCGTGTTCAAGCTCGATCACCGCCACGTCGATCTCGCCGGCCGCGTCCTTGCCCTGGCGCCAGATGCTTGTCCCGCTGCGGTAGAGCGGAATCGAGAAGCCGGTCGATTCCGCCATGTTGTGCGGATTGGTGTGCAGCTCGATCTCGATCCGGTCCGGGAAGTGCCCGCTTGCTTCGTCGATCACCACGTGCCGGCTCGTCACCAGGAAGAGGCGTCCGTCGCGCTCGAAGAAAAAGCCGCTCGCGTTGGTCAGCAGGCGTTGCCGCTCGAAGGTGCAGACGCGTGTCGCGGTGAGCAGGAGGGGTTCGATCATGGGCTTGCTGCGGGATCACTGGGAGCGTGGCGGCGAGGGGTGACAGGGGCGTCCCGTTGCCGGACGACTCATTGTGCCCCAGCCGCCCCCAGGTTGGCGATGCCGGACAACCGCCGTTTCCGGGTGTTGGGGCCACCCGGCGGGAACAGACTGTTCCCTTCGCGTGTCTCCTGTCATGCCGCCGCAATGTCATGGCGATTTCCCAACGAAGGAGTGAATACGTGGATGCGAATGCCGATTTCGACAGCCTGCACCCCGCCGCGCGGCTCGACCGCCGCGGCTTCGTCGCCACCCTGGTCGGCGCCGGTTTCGCCCTGGCGGTCCAGCCGGTGCAGGCCCAGAGCGTGATCACCACCGACACCAGCGGCCTGGAGGCCGACGCCGCCGGCATCGGCGTCGCCGGCGGCACGCTGCCGATCTACTTCGCGCGCCCGGCCGGCGGCAGCAATCTCGGCACCGTGCTGGTGGTGCAGGAGATCTTCGGTGTCCATGAGTACATCCAGGACGTGTGCCGGCGCCTGGCCAAGCTGGGCTACCTCGCGGTGGCGCCCGAGCTCTATTTCCGCCAGGGCGACCCGAAGAAGCTCACCAACACCGGCGCCATCCTGCAGGAGATCGTGGCGAAGGTGCCGGACGCGCAGGTGATGAAGGACCTCGACGCCTGCGCGGCGTGGGCGGCGCTCAATGGCGGCGACGGCGAGCGCCTGGCGATCACCGGTTTTTGCTGGGGCGGGCGGATCGTCTGGCTGTACGCGGCGCACAACCCGCAGCTCACGGCGGGGGTGGCCTGGTACGGACGGATCGACAACCTGTCCAACGAAATGACCCCCAAGCATCCCCTCGACCTCGCCGCCGACATCAAGGTGCCGGTGCTGGGGCTCTATGGCGGCCAGGACCAGGGAATTCCGCTCGAGGACGTGGAGGCGATGCGCGCCGCGCTAAAGGCGGCCGGCAATCCGGGCGAGATCGTCGTCTATCCGGATGCGCCGCACGCCTTCCATGCGGACCACCGCCCCAGCTATCGCAAGACGGAAGCCGAAGACGGGTGGCGGCGCATGCAGGACTGGCTCAAGCGGCACGGCATGTGAGGTGCGGCCGGATGGCGCGCGCGGCGGGCCCGGATGCCGGCCTGCCGGTGCCCGGGATGCCGGGTGCGGTGGGAGGCCGGCGCGGACCGCGAGCGTGGCGCCGGCTGTCGGACGCGTTCGCGGAGCCGGTGCCTTCGGGCGACCGATTCAGCCGATCCGCACCGCATCGGGGAGGCGGAGGACGGCTTGCAGGCCGCCGTTTTCGCAGTTGGCGAGAATGACGTCCCCCCCGTGGCTGCGGGCGATCTGACGGACGATGGCCAGGCCGAGCCCGGTGCCGCCGGTATCCCGGCTGCGCGAAGCTTCCCCGCGGTAGAACGGCTCGAACACCTTTTCGAGATCGCATTCCGGCAGGCCCGGTCCTTCGTCCGTCACTGAAATCTCGACGCCTCCGGCCTTCGGTGCGAGCTCGATTTGCGCGCCGCCGCCGTACTTCAGGGCGTTGTCGATCAGGTTCATCAACGCGCGCTTGAGCGCCTTGGGACGTCCGGAGAAACGCAAGGCGTCGGGTGCATGCAGGACCACGTCGCCCAGCCCCGCATAGTCGTCCACCAGGCTCTCCGCCAAGGCGACGAGATCGATCGGCTGGACCGGCTCATCCACCGGCTTGCCACGCAGAAAGTCGATGGCACTGTCGAGGAGCTGCTGCATGTCGTCGACGTCGCTGCGGAAGCGCTCGCGCACCTCCGCATCGGTCAGCATTTCGGTACGCAGCCGCATACGGGTGACGGGCGTCTTGAGGTCGTGGGAAACCGCCGCCAGGAAACGTTCGCGCTCTTCGATGGCGTCCCGGATCCTGGTCTGCATGGCATTGAAAGCCCGGGCGGCCTCTCTCACTTCGCTGGGACCGTCTTCCGCCAGCGGCGGACTCTTGAGGTCGACCGACAGCCCGTGTGCAGCGCGGGCAAGCTCGGCGAGCGGGCGCACCGTGCTGCGGGCGGCCACCACCACGAGCACCACCACCACCAGCAGCATCAGCCCCAGGTTGACGAGCAGGTGCCACGGCCAGGCGAAGATGACCTCGGGCGCGCCCCCGCGAACCCGCAGCCACTCGCCGGAAGTGAGCTGCAGGTAGAGATCGAACGCGAAAACCCCGAAGCCCGGCAGCGCAACGGGCCGGACGTCCACCCCGGCGCCGAGCAGTTCCTTCAAATGGCCGGGAAAGTCGGTGAGCATCGTCGGGCCGGTCGTGACGCGCGGTGCGGCGGCCTCGATGGTGAGCTGCTGGCGCGGCGCGGACAGCAGCACGGCAAGGCGCTCGCGCTCACCCGCAGCGTGGCTGTCGATGGCGCGATAGACGGCGGCCACCCGCTGCGCGAGTTCGTGGCTGAGGGTACTGCCAAGGTTGCGTTGCCGATCGACGAGATGGATGGCCGTGCCCGCCAGTTGCGCAACGACCAGGCCGACCGTCATCAACAGGACCAGGCGGCCGAACAGCGAGCGCGGAAATCCCCGCATCACACGGCTTCCACGTTGGTTGCCAGCACATAACCTTCACCGCGCACCGTCTTGATGAGTGAAGGCTCCTTGCCGTCGTCGCGCAGGCGCTTGCGCAGGCGGCCGATCAGCACGTCGATGCTGCGATCGAACAGGATCGCCTCGCGGCCGTTGGCGAGTTCGAGCAGCTGGTCGCGCGACAGCACCCGCTGCGGGTGCTCCAGCAGGACGCGCAGCAGGCGGAATTCCGCGCCCGACAGCGGAACCACCAGGCCATCGGGCGCGGTGGCGTTGCGCGACGCGACGTCCAGCGTCCAGCCGGCGAAACGGAACGCGGTGACGTCCTCGGCGACGAGGTTCGGCGGCAGGGCGTGCGCGCGGCGCAGGATGCTGCGGATGCGGGCCAGCAGCTCGCGCGGACTGAAGGGCTTGGCGAGGTAATCGTCGGCGCCCATCTCGAGCCCCACGATGCGGTCGATCTCATCGCCCCGTGCGGTCAGCATCAGCACCGGGACGTTGGAGCGCCCGCGCAGCTCGCGGCACAGCGTCAGCCCGTCCTCCCCGGGGAGCATCAGGTCGAGCACCACGAGATCGATCCGGTTGCCCTCGAGCGCACGCCGCATCTCCTTGCCGTCGCCCACCGCCGTGACGCGATAGCCGGCCTGCGCGAGGTATTCCTCGAGCAGGCGGCGAATTTCCCGGTCGTCATCGACGACCAGGAGGTGCTCCGGGGCGTGGTTCATGCCTTATCTCTTGCTGAAGCTCATCCGGGCGATGAGGCGGTCCTTGACGACGACCTGGTGGTACAGCGCGGCCAGTATGTGGACACCGATGAGGCCCATGCCGACACGCGACAGCAGGCCATGCACCGTGCGAAGTGTATAGGCGCGGAAGTCCTCCGGCAGCATGCCGCCGGCGAAGACGGCGTCGAAAGTGCCGCTTTGCAGCGCGAGCAACGCACCGCTCGCGACGAGCAGCAAGATGCCCAGGTTCAATGCCAGGTGCCCCGCCCGTGCAAGCTTCTCGCCGTGGACCGGCGGGGGGGCAGGCAGGCGCCGGCGCATTGCGACACGGGCAAGCACCAACAGGCCGGCCAATGCGCCAAGGATCATGTGAATGCGCAGATTGGCGATCTTCTCCGCCGTGTTCGGCAAATCGGCCAGGACGAAGGTCCCGGTGAGCAGCAGAAAGACGATGAGCAGGGCAGCCAACCAATGGACGGCGACCTGGGGCTTGGCATAACGAAAGGATTGCATCGCGGGACCTCCGGCAGTTGAACTGCGCCTATCTTCGCGCTTCGCAAACTGCCCGGATGAGCCTCTTGGTAACACACCATGACAACTCCTCCGTTGTCATGGTGGGTCACCAGAAAACCCGATCACGGCGCAGGTCTGCAACGCGCTGAAGGAGCGCCCGGGCAAGTGCCTCGGTCTGTGGTGAAGCGGGGGTCGCGCGAGGAGGGGTATCGCCGCTGACGCCCCGCCGTCGCCTATTTCTTTCGATATAGCGCACAGTTCGCAAGTAATTGAGCAAACAGCATAAATGCAGGAATTGCGACCTTGATATCGGTCAAAGCCGCCCCATATCGTTGTAAGCGAGAATTCTTCAAAGTATTGGGCACACCCGCGCGAAAGGCGGGGTCGCAAAGCTTCCGGTCTACGGCCCCGCGCGGGCCAGGATAGCGGGGCTGCCGGATCCGGATTGCGAGCGAAACGCAACGCAACGCAATTGTTGCGACAGCGCGCGATTCACATCGATTCCGTCATTTCGCGTTCCTGCGGAAGCGACCTCCCCCGCGCGTGCCCTGGTGGCTCCGGTGAAAAGGGAAAGGTATTGTGAATGGGTTGCTCCGCCATCTCGCCGGCCGTCGCTGATGTGCACGAGGTGGTGAGGCGTGCCGGGGAATCGTTGAAGCAGCTTCACACACGCGCTTTCTTCCATTTGGCGTCGACGCGCCGGTCCCCCATCAGCGAGGACGACAGCCGGTACCGGCAGCGGCGCGTTTCGGCCGCCCGCCGCGGCTGCTGGGCGAGCGGCCGCGGCGCGCCGCGCACCGCGTCGAAACCGGTAATGCCGCTGGAGGAGTGCTGAACATGCCGGCCCGGCTGCCCATCTCCCGTTCGACACCGGTTGTCCGTTGCGCAGCCACGCTGGTGGCGGCGGCAAGGCAGGCGGTTCGTCGGCAATTGGCACGGCGGGCGAGCATGGCCCGGCTGATCGCCCATCGGGTCATCGTCTTTGTCACCCTCTTGCTGCTGGCAATCCAGCTGGCGGCCTTCGTCGCCCTCAACTGGGCCGTCTCGGAAAACGCGCGACAGGCGGTCCGCGAGGAGATCCAGGTCGGTCACCGGATCGTCCTTCGCTTGCTCGATGATCGCGCGCAACAGCTGACCATGTCGGCGCGAATTCTCGCCTCCGACTTCGGCTTGCGCCAGGCGCTGATGAGCGGGGACGAGGCGACGCTGGTGTCGGCGCTGAATAATCATGGCGCCCGCATCGGAGCGGCGAGAATGATGCTGG
>Ga0299906_10004973_pt1 | contig 10855 bp, 10 predicted proteins | sample RVTome_14_FD_200259 | JGI IMG/M metagenome (GOLD analysis project Ga0299906, IMG submission 200259) | Soil microbial communities from uranium-contaminated site in the Upper Colorado River Basin, Wyoming, United States - RVT145D125 (version 2) ... | reverse complement strand
TCGCTCGCCTTCGGCGCGCTGCGCGGCCTGCGGCCTTGCCGGCTCGCCTCCGGCGCGCTGCGCGGCCTGCGGCCTTGCCGGCTCGCCTCCGGCGCGCTGCGCGGCCTGCGGCCTTGCCGGCTCGCTGCGCGCGGGGTGCGCCAGGCCGACCTCGCCGAGTGCGCTCGCCGCTGCCCTTGATGCGGAGCGCAAAGGGGATCCAGCGCAGCGCCACGCGGTAGCGCCCGGGGAGATCGAAGGCGGGCTGCATGGCCAGGTAGGCGAAGGGGCTCTTGTAGTCGAAGTAGAGCTTCACCTCGTCGGGGGCGGCCACCGCCGCACCATAGCGAAGCGCGCTCTCAGCCGGTCTGCGACTCTCCGCCGTCGACGAGCTCCGCGAGCCGCGTCCACTCGGCGTAGAGCCTGTCGAGCGACGCCCGCGCCTCGCCGCGTTCGGTCTCGAGGGCGCGAACCGCGTCGCCGTCCCGGAACACCTCGGGGTCCCCGAGGCGCCAGCCGAGCGCTTCCACGCGCTCCTCGAGGGCGCCGATCTCCTCCTCGACCGCCGCCAGGCGCTTGCGCGCCCGCGCCAGCTCCCGCGCCTGGCGCCGGGCTCCCTCGCGCGACTCGCGCCGCGCCCGCAGCGCGCCCTGGGGCTGCCGCGGCGGGAGCGCCGGCGCCCCGGTCCGGGCGCGCAGGAACTGCTCGTAGCCCCCCAGGTGCTCGTGGAGCCGGCCTCCCTCCACCTCCACCACGCGCCGCGCCAGCGCGTCGATGAAGGCGCGATCGTGGGAGATGAAGAGCAGGGTGCCCGGGTAGCCGGCCAGGGCCGCCTCCAGCACCTCCCGGGCCGCCAGGTCCAGGTGGTTGGTCGGCTCGTCGAGCACCAGGAAGTTGACCGGCCGCAGCAGCAGCTTGGCCAGGGCCAGGCGGGCCTTCTCGCCGCCGGAGAGCACGGCGACCTTCTTGTCCACGTCGTCGCCCGAGAAGAGGAAGGCCCCCAGGTGGCCGCGCAGGCGCGGCACGTCCTCGACGCTGGCGCCGCTCTCGAGCTCGGCCAGCACGCTGTGCGCGGGATCCAGGGCCTCGAGCTGGTGCTGGGCGAAGAAGGCGAGATCGACGTGGTGACCGAGGTGGCGCTCGCCGGCGTCGAAGGGCAGCACCCCGGCGGCGATCCGCAGCAGCGTCGACTTGCCGGCCCCGTTCGGTCCCACCAGCGCTACCCGGTCGCCGCGGCGCAGCAGCAGGCTCACCCCCTCGTAGACCCGGGTGGGGCCGTAGCGCTTGTGGATGTCCTCGAGGCGCAACACCACGTCGCCCGAGCGGCGCGGAGCCGGGATGCGCAGGCGCAGCGTCGGGCCGGAGGCGGGCTCGACCCGGATGCGCTCCAGGCGGTCCAGGACCTTGATGCGGCTCTGCACCTGGCGCGCCTTGCTCGCCTTGTAGCGGAAGCGCTCGACGAAGCGCTCGGTCTGGGCCACCCGGCGCTGCTGGGTGCGCTGGCGCGCCAGAAGCTGCTCGCGGCGCTCGCGCTTGGCGGCCAGGTAGGCGTCGTAGCCGCCCTCGTAGGCCACGAGCTGTCCCGCCTCCAGCTCGGCGATGCGCTCGGCGTGGCGCCGCAGGAAGGCCCGGTCGTGGGAGATCGCGACCACGGCCCCCGGATAGCCGCCGAGGGTCTCTTCGAACCACTCGAGGGAGGGCAGGTCCAGGTGGTTGCTGGGCTCGTCGAGCAGCAGCACGTCCGACTCGGCCAGCAGCAGCTTCGCCAGCTCCACCCTCATGAGCCAGCCGCCGCTGTAGCTGCAGAGCGCCCGCCCGCGGGCCGCGGCGTCGAAGCCCAGCCCCTGCAGCACGCGCTCGACCCGCGAGGCGCGCTCGAAGCCCCCGCGCGCCTGGAACTCGGTGCGCAGCCGGTCGTAGCGCTCGGCCAGGGCCACGGGGACCTCGGCCCCGCGCCCGCCGCGGCGGGCCATCTCGGCCTCGAGCTCCGCGATGTCGGCCTCGAGGGCGTCCAGGTGCGCGAGGGCCGTGGCGGCCTCCTCGGCCACGCTCTCCGTGCGACGCGGGTCGATCTCCTGGCGCAGCAGCGAGACGCGCACGCCCCGCGGCGCCTCGACGCGCCCCTCGTCGGGCGCCTCGAGGCCCGCCATGATGCGCAGGAGCGTGGTCTTGCCGACGCCGTTGGCGCCCACCAGGGCGATGCGGTCGCGGGGCCGCACGCCGAGCCCGACGCCGCGGAACAGGGTCCTCCCGCCGAAGGAGCGCGACACGCCCTCGAGCCGCAGCAGCATCGCGCCAGCCTAGCGCCGCCTTGCCGGGGCGCCGGGGCGGGTCCCCGCCGGAGGCTCGGGCTCGGGGGCCGGGCGCGACCGCGCGGCGCCCTGGCGCGGCTCAGAGCGCCCGCATGAAGGCCACGAGGTCGCTCTTCTCGGCGGCGCTGAGCCGCGTCTGCAGCACCAGGTTGAAGAACTCGACCGTGTCCTCGAGCGTCAGCAGGCGCCCATCGTGCAGGTAGGGCGGCGAGTCCTTGATGCCGCGCAGCGGGAACGTCTTGATCGGCCCATCGGCGGACGCCATGCGACCGTTCACCTCCTGCGGCTCGAAGAAGCGCTCGGTCCGGAGGTTGTGCATGAGGTTGTCCGTGTAGTAGGGCGCCGGATGGCAGCTCCCGCACTGGGCCTTGCCGAAGAAGAGCGCCTCGCCGCGGAGCTCGGCCTCGGAGGCCTTCGGAGGGTCCAGACGACCGAGGATCGTCAGCTTGGGCGCCGGCGGGAAATCGAGGAGCTCCTGGAACTCCGCCATGGCGTGTACCTGGGTGCCGCGCTCGAGCGGGCTCACGCCCTTCTTGGCCGCGATCACCGGATCGCCGTCGAAGTAGGCGGCGCGCTGCTCGAACTCCGTGAAGTCCTCGACGCTCTTGAGTGCCCGCTGGGACCCGAAGAGCCGCTGGATGTGGACCCCCCGGAGGGTCGGGGTGTCGATGCGGTGTCGGAAGGGCTGCGGCCGGATGTCGCCCACCAGATGCGTCGCTGCGTTCGTGTGGCCGTTGGCGTGGCAGTCGAAGCAGGTCACGCCGCGGCTCGGCGCCTCGCTGCGGCGGTCCTCGGTCTGGTTGAACTGCTGCTGGGGGAACGGCGTCACCAGGAGCCGAAGCCCCTCGAGCTGCTTCGGGTTGAGAATGCCGTTGAAGAGCTCGTAGTAGTTCATGATCGTGACGAGCCGGCCCTGCGAGACGTCTCCCAGGTCGGGCCGCGTCGTCAGGTAGATCGGCGCCGGGAACTCCGGCAGGAGGTGGATGGGCAGGTCGTAGTCGAGATCGAAGCGCGTGAGATCCCGCGCCTCCTGCTTCCGGACTTCGTCGATGTGGAATTGCGGGAACAGCATCCCGCCCTCGGGATGGTTCGGATGGGGAAGCGGAAGCAAGCCCCTGGGCCAGAGCCCCTTGGCGCGGACCTCTTCGGGAGCGAGCGCCGCCAGCTGCTCCCAGGTGGTGTCCTCCGCCAGGCGGACCCGGACGCCCTGCTGGATCGCCTTCCCGCGCGACATCGCAACCGCCGATGCGGGCCGGTCCGCCAGGTCGTAGCGCTCCGCGAGGAGCGACTGGTGGCGCTTGACCACCTTGGGCTTGTCGGAGCTCATCCGGCGGAAGGTGTCGTCGAAGCTCTCCTTCACCGCGACGGGTGCGTAGCTCGTCTCCTGCTCGGCCCCGGCCGCGAGCGCCAGGGCGAGGGCGGCCGCAGCACACACGGAACGCGCGATCGCTCGATCCATTCCCCCTCCTCCCGGGTGACGATTGGCGCCACCATGATGCGCGAGGCAACGAGCATCGGTCAATGGCCGGCTCGGATCGCGGGCTGGAGCCTACAGGGCGCCTTCCATGAGCCACGCATCCACAGTAGAATTGCCGCCCGTCGTCGACTGGCAGCCGGCGTGCACCGGAGCGGCATCCGACTTCCCGGGCGGGTCGGCGGCTGCCCTCTACGACTCGATCCAGCGCCTCTGCGCGCCGCCGGACCAGACGCGGTTCTTCATGTGCCGCGACGACACGCCGGCGGGCCGGGCGCTCGCCTACGAGACGAGCCCTCTGCTCAGGAACGTGACCCTGCCGGGCGGCCTGATCCACTTCGCGGTGCGCGGGCCCGGCGCCTTCGCCCTCGACGGGCGCGCGACTCCCCGGTCGCAGGCCTGAGCCCCCGCCCCCCGACGGGACGGGGGGTTGTGTCGCCGGTCACAGAAGGGCGTCGGGATCCCGGGGATCCTCCCGCTCGGATGATGGCGGACGAGCGTCGCTTCGAGGGGCGCGTGGCCTTGGTGACCGGGGCCGCCTCGGGACTCGGACGCGCCAGCGCCCTGCGTCTGGCCGACGAGGGCGCGCGCCTGTTCTGTATCGACGCGGATGCGGAGGGGCTCGCGGAGACGGCCGCGCGCGCCCGCCGCCGCGGCGTCGAGATCGAGACCCTGCTCGCCGACGTCGGCGATGCGGAGGACGCGCGGCGCTCGGTCGAGTGCGCGCTCAGGCGCTTCGGGCGCCTGGACGTGCTCTGCAACGCAACCGACGCCCTCGGCGCCACCTTCCACATGTGCCGCGAGGCCATCCCGCACCTGCTCCAGGTGAAGGGGAGCATCGTCAACCTGGCCTCGGCGGCGGGCTCGTCCGCGGCCCCCGGTGTCCTGTCGCTCACCCGCAGCCTGGCCGTCGAGTACGGGCGCCGGGGGTTGCGGGTGAACGCCCTGTGTCCCAAATGGATCGCCGTGCCCGCGGGCCGGGCGTCGCGAGCCTCCGGCGGCACGGAGGCGGTGGCGGGCGCGGTGGCGTTCCTGGCCTCCGACGACGCGACCGCCGTGAACGGACTCGAGCTCCGGGTGGGCGGGGAGGCCCCGGCCCGAGGCGCGCTGCAGGGCCGCTAGGCCTGCGGGTGGCGGCGCGCGGCGGCCAGGATCTGCCGCTCCGGGTAGAAGGCGTAGAGCCCCATGGCCAGCAGGCAGGCGAGCGCCGCCAGCGGCCCCACGAGCAGGACGCCGAGGGGCTCCTCGGAGCGGTTGCCGAAGCGGGCGAGCAGCAGCGTGAAGGCCCAGGCCCGACGCCGTACATCCACTTCGTCGTCAAGCCCTGCACGCCGAAGTACATGGCGGCCCGCTGCGCGCCGGTGACGCGCTCGTCGTAGGGAGGGCTCGTCGACCGGGGGCGCCGGGCCCCGGGCCGGCCGGCCGACGTCGTGGTCTTCGACCCGGAGACGGTGGGCGCGGGCGCCCTCCGGCGCGTGCGAGACCTGCCCGCCGGCGCCGACCGGCTGGTCTCGGACGCGATCGGCATCGATTCGGTGATCGTGGCCGGCAGCGAGATCCGCCGGGAGGGCCGCGACCTGCTCGACCCCGAGGGCCCGCTGCCGGGGCGCCTGCTGCGGGGCGGTTGCGCGCCCCGCTAGATCCTGCACCATCAGGCGCCTTCGGACCGCGCCCGCCAGCCCGATAGGGGGACCCCCATGAGCGCCGCCCCGGCTCGCTTCTCCCTGATCGAATCCCAGGAGGGGCGCGACCGCGCCTCCTTCGCCGGCGAGGTCGGCACCGGCCTGGCGGGCGATCCAAAGCGCATTCCCTGCCGCTTCCTCTACGACGAGGTGGGCTCGCGGCTCTTCGAGGAGATCTGCGAGCTTCCCGAGTACTACGTCACGCGCACCGAGCGGGAGATCCTGGTGGAGCGGGCCGACGCGATCGCCGGCCGCTTCGACTGCCCCATCACCCTGGTCGAGCTCGGCAGCGGCAGCTCCACCAAGACGCGCCTGCTGATCGAGGCCTTCCTGCGCCGGCACGGGCGGCTGCGCTACGTGCCCGTCGACATCTCCCGCAGCGTCCTCGAGGCCAGCGCGCTCGAGCTGCTCGAGCGCTACCGGAGCCTCGAGATCCGCGCCATCGTCAGCGAGTACAGCGCCGGCCTGCGCCACGTGGGCGCCGAGCGGGAGCGCCCGAAGCTCGTGGTCTGGCTCGGCTCCAACATCGGCAACCTGGGCCGCGCCGAGGCGGCGGAGTTCCTGGGCCGCCTCCGGCGCACGCTCGCTCCGGCCGATCGCCTGCTGCTGGGCATCGACCTGCGCAAGCCGGCGCCCGTCCTGGAGGCGGCCTACGACGACTCCCGGGGCGTGACCGCGCGCTTCAGCCTGAACCTGCTCGAACGCGTGAACCGCGAGCTCGGCGGCCACTTCGACCCGGCGCGCTTCCGGCACCGGGCCCGTTACCTGGAGGTCGACGGGCGGGTGGTGATCGAGCTCGTGAGCACCCGGGCACAGACGGTCTCGATCGACGATCTCGGCCTCGCGCTCGACTTCGCCGAGGGCGAGTGCATCCACGTGGAGGACTCGTACAAGTACTCGCCCCGGGAGATCCGGGAGCTCGCCGGAGCGGCGGACCTGCGCCTGGAGCGGGCCTGGCAGGACGCCGGCGGGCGCTTCCGGCTGAGCCTGCTGGCCCCGCGCACCTGACGGCCGCCGGGCCGGGGCGGAGCCGCACGGGGCCGAAAGGGAAAGACCCGGAGCGGCAAGCGCCGCTCCGGGCCTCCCTGGGAAGGGGATCTTGGCTTTCAATGAGATAGTGGCGCTGCACCCGCGGAAGGTGGCAGCGAAACCGGAAAAAAAGGTGCATCCCCGAGGGGCAGACCCTGTGGTGCCCCGCGCGGGGCCTCAGAACCTCGGCTCGACGCTGATCACCAGGTAGCCGTCCTCGTAGGCCTCGGCCCCGATGATGACCGGGTGCCCGCTCGGCGCCCTCACGTCCATCTTGACCGAGTTCTCCACGTCGACCGCCAGCAGCGCGCCCCGGGCGTCCACGTCGAGGAGCTGCGCCCGGAATCGGTGGCCGTTCGGCAGGCGCACGGTGCCGACCTCGTCGCCCGCCAGCACCATGCGGTGTCGCTCGACGAACTCCATGCGGTCGTAGCGCATGCGGCCGCGCAGCTTGGCGTCGATGGCCCGGACGCGCTTGTCGATCTCGCGCCCGCGCCGCTCGCTGGCGTCGAGCGGGCTAGCCAGTCCGGGGACCTCCCGGGTGGCCCGCTCGGGCGCCTCGGAGCGCTGGGTCACGCGGGTCACGATCACGTCCACGTTGATCGGTCCGGCGCGCGGGCCCTCCTGGGCCGCCGCCGGGGTCGCCGCCAGCAGGCCGAGCAGCAGCCGGGCCGTGACCCGCACGGGGCTAGACCGCGTCACGACCCCCTCCCCGCGACGCCTGCCGGCCTTCCAGCACCCAGATGATCGTCGCATCCGACCCGTCCTCGAGCACCAGGACGCTGTTCGGCCCGGGGTCGATCCAGCGCACCACGCCGAGCGATCCGCCGACCGCCCCGCCCGGCGCGGGCGGGAGCGGAGCCGGACCAGTGTCGCGCAATCCCACGGCCACCGCGACGACCAGGGCCGCGGCGGCGCCGAGCCCGAGGGCCGGACCCAGGAGGGCGCGGAAGGGGAGCGGGTGGTCGGCGGACGCCTCGGGGCGGCCCGCGTCGATGCGGCGCAGGCCGGCGGCAACTCCGCTCCACAGGTCCGGCGCCGCGGCGGCGGCGTCGGCACGCCGGGCCTCCTCCCGCAGGCGCACGAGGGCGCGGAGCTCGCGCTCGAGTCCGGGCGACCGCGCGAGCCGCCGCTCGAAGCGCCGCCGCGCCAGCCAGCCGAGCTCCCCGTCGTGGTAGCGCTGCAGCAGCTCCTGGTCCCGGACCATGGACTCGTCGGCACTCATGCCTTGGCCCCTTCGATCTCTTCGGCCGCCGGGGCATCCTCCGCACTGGGATCCGCCCCGGCGCCCTGGAGCGCCGCCCGGAGGCGGCGGCGCGCGTAGTGCAGTCGGCTCATCACGGTGCCCTTCGGGATCTCCAGGGCGGCGGCGATCTCCGCGTAGGAGAGCCCGTCGACCTCGCGCAGCAGGAAGGTGCGGCGCGCCTCGTCGGGCAGGCCCTCGATGGCGCCCTGGAGCCGCCCCCGCAGCTCGGCCCGCTCGAGCTCGTCCTCGGGCAGGGGCAGCGCCCCGGCCAGGCCCGACCCACCCGCGGCCACGGAGTCGGGCCTCTGATCCTCCTCGTACGGGACGTGCCGGTCCGAGCGGTCGCGACGCCTGGCGTCCAGACACTGGTTCACGACGAGCCTGTAGGCCCAGGTGTAGAAGCTCGAGCGCCCCTCGAAGCGCCCGAGGGAGCGGTAGATCTTGAGAAACGCGTCCTGGACCGCGTCACGGGCCTGCTCCTCGTCGCGGAGCACCCGCAGGGCCAGTCGGAAGAGCCGAGCCTGGTAGCGCTCCACGAGGACGCGGAAGGCGTCGTGGTCGCCGTCCCGGGCTCGCTCGACCGCGTCGGCGTCGCTCGGAGCCCGAGACGCCTCCGCGGAGACTCGTCCGCCCATGCGGTCGGGACCTCCGGCCACTCCCGCGTCCTTGGCCCGTTTCGACGCCGGGACCGCGGGATTGATTCGGACCCTCAGTGGGCCTCCCGCCAGTTGCCGCCCACCCCCACCTCCACGACCAGGGGCACCCGCAGCTCGAGCACCCCCTGCATCCGCTCCCGCACCCGCTCGGCGCAGTCCGCCGCCTCGGCCCGGGGCACCTCGAAGACCAGCTCGTCGTGCACCTGGAGGATCATGCGGGCCCGGGAGCCGGCCCGCTCCAGGGCCGCCTCCACGTCGACCATGGCCTTCTTGATCAGGTCGGCGGCGGTCCCCTGGATCACCGTGTTGACGGCCATGCGCTCCGCCGCGCTGCGCAGGGCGCGGTTGCGCGAGGCCAGGTCGGGCAGGTAGCGCCGGCGGCCCAGCAGGGTGGTGACGAAGCCGCGGCGGCGGGCGCTCTCGACGGTCTCGTCCAGGAAGCGCCGCACCCCGTGGTAGCGCTCGAAGTAGCGTTCGATGGTGCTGCGGGCCTCCGCCGCGGCGATGCCCAGCTGCTGGGCCAGGCCGAAGGCGGAGAGCCCGTAGATGATCCCGAAGTTCACGGCCTTGGCCGCGGCGCGCTGCTCCGGGCCGACGTCCTCCGGGGCGACGCCCTGGACCTCGGCCGCCGTGCGGCGGTGGATGTCCTCGCCCTGACGGAAGGCCTCGATCAGGCTCTCGTCGCCCGAGAAGTGGGCCAGGATGCGCAGCTCCACCTGGGAGTAGTCGGCCGACAGCAGGCGGCAGCCCTCGGCAGGCACGAAGGCCTCGCGGATGCGGACGCCCTCCTCGGTCCGGATCGGGATGTTCTGCACGTTCGGGTTCGCCGCCGAGAGCCTGCCGGTGGCGGCCCCGAGCTGGTGGAAGGTCGGGTGGATGCGACCGGTGGAGGGGTTGACGAGGGGGGGCAGCGCGTCCACGTAGGTGTTCTTGAGCTTGGCCAGGCGCCGGTAGGCCAGGATCCGGGCGGGCAGCTCGTGGGAAGCGGCCAGCTGCTCGAGCACGCCCTCGTCGGTGGAGTAGCCCGTCTTGGTCTTGCGCACCGGCGGCAGCTTCAGCTTCTCGAAGAGGATGCGCTGGAGCTGCTTCTGCGAGGAGATCAGGAAGGGCTCGCCCGCGATGGCGTGGATCTCCTTCTCGATGGTCTCGAGCAGGTCGCTGTACTCCCGGGAGAGCTTCTCCAGCACGCCCTCGTCCACGCGCAGACCCGCCCGCTCCATGCGCGCCAGCACCCGGGTGAGCGGCAGCTCCACCCGCTCGAAGAGATCTGTCAGGGCGTCGGCGTCGAGGCGCGCGGCGAGGCGCGGCACCAGGTCCGCGACGGCCCGCACCTGCGCCCCCGCGAAGGCGGCCACCTCCGCCGGCGGCCGCTCGGCCACCGGCACCGCCCGCGCGCCCCGGCCGACCAGGTCCTCGAAGCCCTGAAGCTTCCGGCCCAGGTGCTTCGCCGCCAGGCCGACCAGGCCGGGGGCGCCCGCCGGGTCGATCAGCTGACCGGCGATCCCGACGTCGAAGGCGGGCAGCGCCACCTCCGAGGCGCGCTCGGCCATCACCTCCTGGAGGCGCTTGGAATCGGAGGCCGCCCAGGCCACGCCGCCGGAGGGCGCCAGCAGCCCGGCCAGGGCCGCGAGCGCGGAGCCGGCGCCCTGCCCGCCGCCGAGCGGCACCCAGGCCGCGCGCCGCTCCCCGAAGTCGAAGGCCAGACCGGCGGGCAGGGCGTCGATGCGGGCGCCCGGGTCCTCGACCAGCAGCACGGCGATCTGCGGCTGCCGGCCGAGCTCCTCGACGAGGCGGCCGAGGGCCGCCTCGTCCTCGACCCGCAGGATCTCGGGCGCGTCCTCGCCGGCGACCGCCGCCGGCGCCTCGCCGGCCCCGCCGAGCCCCTCCAGCAGGCGGCTGAACTCGAGGCGCCCGTAGAGGGCCCGCAGGCGCTCCGTGTCCGGCTCGCGCCGGGCCAGGTCCTCGAAGCCGAGCGGCAGCTCCACGTCGCGCTTGAGCGCGGCCAGGCGCCGGGAGAGCCGCGCCCGCTCCGCCTGCTCCCGCAGCGCCTCCCGGCTGCGCCGCGCCGGGATCTCGGCCGCGTGCCGGAGCAGGTTCTCCAGATCGCCGTAGTCCTGGATCAGCTTCGCGGCGCCCTTGTCGCCGATGCCCTTCACGCCCGGGATGTTGTCGCTCGCGTCCCCGACCAGCGCGCGCAGGTCGAGGAGCTTCGAGGGCGGGACGCCGAAGCGCTCCTCCACCTCGGCGGGTCCGAAGCAGCGCTCGCGGATGCCGTCGATCAGCGTGACCCGGTCGCTCACCAGCTGCATCAGGTCGCGATCGGTGGACACGATGTCGACGCGCACCTCCGGCGGCGCCGTCTCGACGAGCGTGGCGATCACGTCGTCGGCCTCGCAGCCCGGGACCTGGAGCAGCGGCAGCCGCTGGGCCTCGACGAGCTCGCGCACCACCGGGAGCTGCAGCGAGAGGACCTCGGG
>Ga0299906_10004969_pt1 | contig 10857 bp, 7 predicted proteins | sample RVTome_14_FD_200259 | JGI IMG/M metagenome (GOLD analysis project Ga0299906, IMG submission 200259) | Soil microbial communities from uranium-contaminated site in the Upper Colorado River Basin, Wyoming, United States - RVT145D125 (version 2) ... | reverse complement strand
TAGTGTGGCACCCGAAGGGCCTCAGGACGAAGAGTTTCAGGGACCGGCGCTCGACCGGCATTACGAAGTGGGACCCGAGGACGAGGATTATCCGGATGGCGTCGATCCGTTCGACGAAGCTCCGGAATCATCGACGACGTCAGAACCGGAGTTGCCCGAGGCACGCGAGTCCCCCGAAGAGCGGCTGCAGCGATACTTCATGCTGTACAAGGAGGCGCTTGAGAACAAAGCCTATACCGAAGCCGACACACTCGCCAAACAGGTGGTGGAGCTGTCCATCCAGGTATTCGGCATCAACAGCCTGGACTCGGCCCGTGCACTGACGAATCTCGGCATCGCGCAACACCAGAACGAGGACTACGACTCGGCCATACTGAACTACTCCGCCGCGATCGACATCATCGAGCGGGTGGAAGACCGCCTCAACTCCAACCTGATCAACCCGCTGAAAGGGCTCGGCGCAGCCCAGCTCGCGTCCGGACAACCCGACAAGGCGATCGACAGTTTTCAGCGTGCTGTGCACGTCAGTCATGTGAACGAAGGTCCGCATAACCTGATGCAGGTGGACGTACTGGAGTCGCTGGCCGAGACGTATCTCTCTGTCGGCGAGTTCGACGAAGTGCGGGACATCCAGGGTCACATTTTCAGCCTCCAGGCACGAGACGTCGAGCTCGACAGTCTCGAGGCAATTCCGGCACTCGAACGCCAGGCCAGATGGCAACATCGGCTGCAGCAGTTCGAACAGGAACGCTACACCTGGCGAAAGATCATAGACATCGTCGAAGACAGGCGTGGAAAGGAAGACTTAAGCCTGATTGCCCCGCTTACCGAACTTGGCAAGTCCTATCTGTTCGTCGGGCAGCCGAGCATGTCATTCCACCAGCCCACCTCGATCAGTTCCGGCGAAATCTATCTGAAGCGGGCTCTGCGCATTGCGGAAAGCAATCCCGAGACAACCTGGAAAACCAGGGAAGCGGCGATGCTTGCGCTCGGTGATTTCTATATTCTCTCCGGCAAGCCGAGCCGTGCCAGAAAGATCTACTCGGAAACATGGGAACTGCTCTCGGGCGACGAAGAGAGGCTGAAGAACCGTCACGAGCATCTCGAAACGCTGGTAGTCCTGCAGGAGGTGAGGCCGCCGAAGTACGTCGGTATCGACGGCGAGTTACGCAGCAACCTGCCGGGCGAGAACTATCAGACCGGTACGATCGTTTACGATTACTCCGTGTCGTCACGCGGACTCACCACCGACATCGCTATGATCGAAGCCAAACCCGCCGGATTCGAAGACATGGAGCGGGCGGTACTGAACAATCTGCGCGCCATGATTCACCGCCCGCGGCTCGTCGATGGAGACGCGGTCCAGACCGACGACCTGACCTTTACCCACAAGTTCTTCTACAGGGAATCGGACTTACCGACAGCGCAACAGGACGGCGACCTGGCCGCAACCAACTGAGCGCCCGTTTCCGGCCCCCTCCGCTTCGATGCGCTGCGAAGTCAATGTCAGTCCCGCGGGGCAGCCGATTCTTGCTCTGGCGATCCTCTTGGTCGTACCGATCCTCGCGCTGGCGAAGGATTCCCGCTCGCTGTGCTCCGGCGACTGGATGTGCATAAACGCCGTGACAGGATCCGATCAGGTCGAGTTGCACGCCGCCAATCTCCGCGACGTGCCGATTACATTTACGATGAGAGTCCGTACACGAGACATGCACGCAGACCGCCCCGCGACGGTGACCGAGACGCTTGCGCCCAGGCAGTCGCGGCTGGTGATAGTGCTGCGTCGGGCAAGACCGGACCGCCTCGGCGATTACCGGATTGCCTACGACTGGACGGTCGGCAGCAAGGATGCCGTGCATGACGAAAGCCAGGTCTACCGACTGCCTTACGCTGCAGGAAAAAGTTACCGGGTCCTGCAGGGTTACGGCTCGCGCTTCAGCCATACCGGGCTCGAGCAGTTTGCGGTCGACTTCCGAATGCCGGAGGGCACTCCCGTGCACGCCGCCCGCGAAGGCCTGGTAGCTCGCACCGAGGCGTCCAACAATATCGGTTGCTGGGAAGACGGCTGTGGCAGGTACGCGAACTTCATCGTCATCCTGCACGACGACGGCACGACCGGCGAGTATTATCATCTGCAGCAGAATGGCGTCCTGGTGGAACCGGGCGAGCGCGTCGAGGCCGGACAGAAGATCGGCCTGTCGGGCAACACCGGTCACACCACGGTGCCGCATCTCCATTTTGCCGTGTACCGCGCGGCGGAGTGGGGAATGACCCAGTCGATTCCCGTACGCTTCGCCAGCGCGGATGGCATTGTCGAGAGGCCGCGCCGCGGTGGACGTTATCAGGCCACCTGAGTCGCAGATCTCGTCAACAGGAACTAAAAGCAATGTTCGCACAAAAGAAACTCACGCTTCCCGATGCTACTGAAGCCCTGCCCGGCCGACCGCCGCGAGCGGTACTATTCGTGATCCCATTCCCGATATAACGACAACAACAGGAACGACAGGTGACCAGCAGGAAAAAACGCGCCCGCAAGCCCGCAAGACCAGGACGTAAGGAAGCAGAAGACGCCGTCAAGACACTGCTGCTGTGGGCAGGCGAAGACCCGTTGCGGGAAGGGCTGGCGGATACACCGCGGCGGGTTGCAAAGGCCTACGAAGACTGGTTCAGCGGCTACGGACTCGATCCCATCACGTTCCTCGAGCGTACTTTCGAAGAGGTGGAAGGTTACGACGAGATGATCGTGCTGCGCGATATCACCTTCGAGTCGCACTGCGAGCATCATATGGCGCCGATCATCGGCAAGGCGCATGTCGGGTACCTGCCGAACAACAAGATCGTCGGCATCAGCAAGCTTGCCCGTGTCGTCGACGCCTTTGCGCGGCGTTTCCAGGTCCAGGAAAAGCTGACGGCGCAGATTGCGCAATGCATCGAAAGCGTGCTCAAGCCAAAAGGGGTCGGGGTGGTGATCGATGCGGTTCACCAGTGCATGACAACGCGTGGCATCCACAAGGCAGGTGTGTCAATGGTGACAAGCCAGATGCTTGGCTCGTTTCGCAATGACGCGCGAACTCGCGCGGAGTTCCTCGGCGTAATCGGCAAAGGGTCCTGAATCCGTCGCTATTGCTCGGTGAGGCCGAGCTCCCTGAGCCCCTGCGTGAACTCGATGTCGACCGGAATGTCCGCCCTCGTCAGCCGGTCGAGGTCGCTCTGCAGGCCAGCGCCAATGAGTCCCTTCTCGTCCATCAGCGCCGCGGTCGCCTCGTAGTCGCCGGTGCCCTGCAGGGTCAGAAGCAGTTCGGACAACGCCGTCATCGCCTCACCCATGCGGTCGAAGTCGACGCTGTAGGTTCCTGTTTCCGAATCTCTCACGAAGGCGCCGCGTTCGGCGAAGAAATTGAAGCGGACCATGTTCGCCCTTCCGTGCGCACTGCTCGCGCCGAAGCGGATCGAACGGAATATTCCTGCCATGAATGTGACGTAGTTGTCGCGCAAGTCGACCTCGCCGAGTTCGCCGGCCTCGTGCAGCCTGGTGATCATGTAAAGACCGAGAACATCCGCCTTCCCCTCCTCCATGCTTGACGCGAGATCGCGCAACGCTTCTCGCACGGTCCCCTTGCCATTTACGGTGTTCTTGATGCCGAGGCCATGGGCAACCTCATGGAACATCGTGTTTGCAAAGAACGCGTCGAACGATATGTGCTGGCGCTGCGATTCGTCGATCAGAACATCTGCAACAGGTTCGAGAATTTTTTCGAACTTCGCCTGCATCGCGTTCTTCAGCTGCAGTCGCCGCGTGCCTTTCTGTAACTGAACCTGCTCGTCGTTCGGCAGGTTGATAGCGATGGTCTTCGAACCGGCATTGCTGTGTCCGGCGTAATAGAGAACGTCATACGCATTGACATCGGAGTCGAGACCCGGCGTCTCGGCCTTGAACTCGTCCGGTACCGGCAGACCTTTCTGCAGCTCGGGCAGGAACGCCGCAAATTTCGCCAGCCGCGCGCTCCACTCCTGATCCTTCAGGAGTACGTAGGATTCGTAGGCGGCCTTGTAGCCGGACAGCCTGTCCTCGTAGGTCTCGATCGCGCCGATGACCAGTTCTATCGGATTGGTCTTCACGTCCATCCATGCAAGGTCGCTCGCCTGATAGTCGTCCGTAACCAGCGCGTCGGCACGCTGCCTCAGGTAGTCCGCAAACCCTTCATGATCGGAAAGGTCAGCCGCATCGCGCAGCAGCGCTGCAGCCCGGCCCAGTTCCGCGGAATAGGCAACGTGGTACGGCAGAACAGCAAGCCGGCCGGCTTCGTCGCGCCGGATCAGGGAATAAAGTCCGCGCTTTCCCTCCAGGGGGGCTTCCTCGAATTCCTCCGCCGTCATGTCCTGAGGATAAAAGTTCGCGCCGAGCGGCCTGTCGCCGAAGCCGTCCATGAAAGGCCTGTCTTCAGCAAGGCGGTCCCACGGCCCGTAATTCAGTTCCGCGAAGCGGCGCGTCTCCGCGACACCGATCGTCGCCAGCCAATCGGCATAGTCGTCGCGAAAGGCCTGCCTCCAGAAGAGATCGTCCATCACGTTGGACGCCTCGATCAGCAGCACCAGCATCTGGCGCTGCTGCTCGTTCAGTGCGGACAAATCCGCGGTCAAAGGGACGTTCGCGTAAATATCCGGCCGCGGCGCGACCGACGCTGGTTGCGCCACTTCAGACGGCGGCGCCTCCGCCTCCGGTGCCCGGGAGTCGCTTTCGGGGCCGCCGCAGGCCGAGAGCGACGCAATCAGAAAAATCGGGAGCAGTCGCCCGAAGGCGACTGCCGACCTGGCAATACCCGCAAAAGTACCTGCAATTGACGTCACGATGGCTCCCCGCCTGCGTTGTCTTTCGCCTGATTATTACACAACACGAAAGCGTAACGCGTTGCGACTACCGCCAGGGAAGCTCCGCATAAGTCGCAATCAACACTTGTGCGTTACAAGTCCACCAGTCGAACGTCGCCCGGCGAAAGTGCCGAGCCGAGAAACGTGCCGCCAACCCTTGCAAAGCGTCGCGCTCCGTCCGTGGCGAGCAACTCCAGGTTACCGGCATCCGATCCTCGCCGGAGAAGGCCGGCAGAGCGCAGCAATTCCTCTACCGCGGCCGCCGTGGTACCCGCCGAATCGACAATCGACAGCGCATCTCCGGCAACCACTCGAATCGCATCTCGTAGAATCGGAAAGTGTGTACAGCCGAGAATGATGGTTTCTGCCCTCGATGATTCTTCGCCGGAGAGGAAGGGTTGCAGGTACTGGCGCACGATGGCTTCGGCAATAGCGCCGGTCGTCCAGCCCTCTTCCGCCAGCGCAACCAGCATCTCGCACGGCAACTCCTGCACGCTGGCTTCCTTGTCGAGCGCCCTGATCGCGTCTCCGTACGCGTGCAGGCTGACGGTTGCTTCCGTCGCCAGCACGAGGTGCCGTGCCGCTCGACATGCCTCGACCGCCGCGTGCGCGCCCGGTTGAACGACACCTATCACCGGAAGCGGCTGCAACTCCTTTTGCAACTCCTCGAGCGCCACGGCGGAAGCAGTGTTGCACGCGATCACCAGCAACTTGATGTCCCGTTGCTGCAAGTGCCTTGCGGCCTGCCGAGCGTACCGAAGGATCGATCGGGCGCTTTTGGTACCATAGGGCAACCTGGCGGTATCGCCCAGGTATACGAAGTTCTCGAACGGCAACCGTTCGCGAAGAGCCTTCAGAACAGTCAGCCCACCGACGCCGGAATCGAAGATACCGATGGGCCGTGTATTTTTCAGGTTGCCGTTCATGAGAGCTTACTTCCTCCTTTTGCTGCCCGCATTGTGCCCATAAATGAGCCTGGCAAGAAAAATTCTGTACGGCGCGGGCGCCATCGCCCTGGCTTTGGTCGTTATCGGGGTATTTCTTCCGTCGACCGTCCATGTTGTCCGGGAAACGACCATCGATGCGCCCGCCGCAACCGTATTTGCGCTGATCAGCGACGTGCGCCGGATGCAGGAATGGTCACCGTGGATGCGCCCGTCGGCAGGCGATGAGCCTGCGTTCAGTGGACCGCGCCGCGGAGAGGGCGCTGCGGTTCGATTCACGGCGCCGACAGGGGAACGGGGTCGTCAGGCCGTGGTTGCAAGCCATCCTCACCAAAGCGTCGTCACAGAGATCGAGTTCGAAGGAAGTCCGGCGTTTCGCTCGGCGTTCACACTCGACACCGCGGAGGGACGCACGAAGGTCATCTGGACCTGCGACACCGATGTCGGCCTCAATTTGCTCGCGCGGTACCTAAGGCCGATGTTCAAAAGCCGCATCGGAAACGACTACGAGAGCGGGCTCGCCGATCTCAAGTCCATGGCCGAAAGCCTGCCTCGCGCGGACTTCAGCGACCTCGAGATCGAGCACATGATTGTCGAACCGCAGACGATCGCCTACGTCACGACCAACAGCATGCCAAGCGCCACAGCCATTTCGGAAGCGATGGGCGAGGCTTTTTTCGACGTATTGCGGTTCATCGACCGCCACGGCCTGCGCGAAGCGGGCGCGCCCCTGTCGATCAGCCGGAACTTCAGCGGATCCAGACTTGTCTTTGACGCAGGTGTGCCCGTACAGGGGATCGTCGAGAGCACGGCTGAATCCGGCAACGGTGTGCGACTGGGCCAGAGCTATGGCGGCCCGGTAATCAGGGTCACCCACACTGGGCCATACGGCAACCTTGCCGAAACTCACGAGCAGATCGCTGCGTACCTTGCGGCCTACGGCATCGAGCGAAACGGCGACGCCTGGGAGTCCTACGCCAGCGATCCGGCCCGGACGCCCGAGTCGGAGCTGCTCACCTACGTCTACTACCCCGTGACAGGACAATAGGGAAGCCCGGCCTCCGCACCACACACCCGCGTTGGTGTCAGCCCGATTTCACCAGAAACGGCGGCACTACCGGCCGTTCCTCGGCCTGCAAAGGCAGGCGTTTCTGGCCGCTGTCGCTGTGGCGTATGACTTCGGCCAGCAGCTGGACCATCAGCCGTGCACACTGATCGGCGTCGTTCGCCGACATCTTGCGCACGGTTGCCCGAATCGCCCCTTCGCCGTTCAAGGGTGAGACGGTCTGCAGCATCGCCCGGAGATCGGCGTACGGCTGCCGGGCGGCCACCGGCAGGTCGTCGCATTCGATCGCCTGCAGATTGTCCTCATATGCCTGGATAAGACGTTGTTTTATATGGCCATTGCCGGCCATGACCGTCACTGCGGCTAAAAATCTGTCGACGTGATTAGACATTTCCACTCCAGCGTTATTCTTCTGCATAGCCGCTGCCATCAAGCACCGCGACTTCACTACGCTTTTAGAATCAACTACCTCCTGTAGTTCTACGGCGCTTATGCCGCGTCCGAATCCTTGAGAGTCTTCTTGGCCTATCAAGTACCTGCGTCGGATTCTTATATCAATGTATGGAAACTACTGCAAGGGCCTCCGTCAGGGTACCGGGGGCCGCCTTCCTGAGCCGAAATCACGCCTCGCCACCGGGGCAACAAAGCCCTGGCGGCGGCAGTTTCGCGCCGGAATATGGCTGGCCTCCCCGTCAGCCCGCCTTCGAAATTTCGATCGTCCATTCGTGCTCATCGAGAGTGCGCTGATCGCGTACGATTGCGTCGCTCTGGCCGACCACCCAGTCGACGGCCAGCGTTTCAGACATCAGGTAGTCGCGAAAGCGCTCGAGCGCTTCGTCGACTGCGGACGAACCGCTGACGCCGAGCACGATCCGGTCACTGACATCGAGCCCTGCCAGTTTGCGAGCGTCCTGCACCGTGCGAATGAGTTCGCGGGCGATGCCCTCGCGCAGCAGGTCTTCGTCCAGCGTTGTGTCGAGCGCGGTCAGGTAGCCGCTGTCTTCCGCACAGGCATAGCCGGCGGCCGGGCCGGTCTCTATGAGAACGTCCTCCGGGCTCAGGACGATCTCTCCGTCTTCGACCTTTACGCGAAAGCTTTCGCCTCTTGCAACGGCGCCTGCAATCTCGCTTCCGTCCGCGTTTTGCAGCGCCTTGGCGATAGCGGGGATCATCTTCCCGTACTTCCTGCCGATTCGGGGCAGGTTCGGCTTGATGCGATAACTCACCAGCCCGGCATCGCGCGCGATGAACTCGATCGCCTTCACGTTGAGTTCCTCGAGAATCTGATCCTTGTGTTCCTCGAGTGCTTTCGCGGCAGCGTCGTCCGGCGCACGAACGAGGAGGCGGGATAACGGTTGCCGTGTGCGAAGTCCCGAAAGGCCGCGTGCCGCACGCGCCAGTCCGACGACTTTCTGCACGACACCGATATCCTGCAACAGTGAGTCATTGTCGCGGGCCGGATCCGCCTCCGGCCATTTCGTCATGTGCACGCTGAGCGGCGCATCAGACCGGATACCCCTCACCAGGTTCTGATGCACGTGCTCGGCGAGGAACGGCACGAACGGCGCCATAAGCCTGTGGACGACATCTAGGCACTCGTAAAGCGTCAGGTAGGCCGAGCGCTTGTCCTCGGGATCCGTGGACTTCCAGAAGCGGCGGCGGTTGCGGCGCACGTACCAGTTGCTCAGCTGATCGACGAAAGACTCGATGGCCTCACCCGCTGTCTTCGCGTCATAGGCATCGAGTGCGGCGGTGCAGGTCCGGACGGTCGAATTCAGCAGCGCCAGCGCCCACCGGTCTATCTCCGGCCGCTCCTCGATTTTACAGCTGCCTTCGAAATCGATCGTGTCGAGCCTCGCGTAAAGCACGAAGAAGCTGTACGTGTTCCAGAAGGTGTTGATGAACGAACTCGCAACGTCCGCCACGATGTCGACGGAAATCCTCTTCTGGATGTCAGGCGAGACGCGAGCCATAAAATACCAGCGCAATGCATCTGCACCAACGGAATCGAACACGTCATATGGATCGACGATATTGCCGACCGATTTCGACATCTTCTTGCCGTCCTTGTCGACGATGTGGCTCAAGCAGATACAGTTCCTGTAAGCGACTTCGTCGGAGACGAGAGCTGCGATTGCGTGCAACGTATAGAACCAGCCGCGCGTCTGATCGATTGCCTCGCAGATATAGTCGGCCGGAAAATGGTCGGCGAATTCCTCGCGATTCTCGAACGGGTAGTGCCACTGCGCATAGGACATTGCGCCGGAGTCGAACCAGCAATCGATGACCTCCGGCACTCGTCGCCAGGTTTTTCCATCCTTTTCGAAAGTAATGTCGTCGACAGCCGGCCGGTGCAGGTCGAGGTCCTCAAGCCCGCGGCCGCACAGTTCTTCGAGTTCGCTCACCGAGCCTACGCACAGGTAATTCCGTTCGTCGTCGACCCAGACTGGCAGCGGTGTCCCCCAGAACCGCTCGCGCGACAGCGCCCAGTCGATATTGTTCTCGAGCCAGTTGCCGAAGCGCCCGTCGCGAATGGTTTCCGGCACCCAGTTGATCGTCTTGTTGAGGGCGACCATGCGGTCCTTGTATTCCGAAGTGCGTATGTACCAGGCATTCTTGGCGTAATAGATGATCGGATCGCCGGTACGCCAGCCGAACGGGTAGTTGTGCCGGCGGGTCTCCGCACGAAATATCAGGCCGCGCTCCTTAAGTATCCGGATCAGCGGCTTGTCCGCATCCTTGAAGAACATGCCTGCGACCGGCGTTACTTCCGGCAGGAAGTGACCGTCCTTGCCGACGGCATGGACGACCGGCAGATTGTAGGACTGCCCCAGCGCCAGGTCGTCGACGCCGTACGCGGGCGCTGCATGCACGATCCCTGTGCCGTCTTCGGTGCTGACGAACGTTCCCGGCAGCACGCGAAAGGCGCTCTCCGAATCAACCGGGAGAAAATCGAATGGACGGGCATACTGCAACCCCAGCAACTCTTCGCCCTTCACGACCCTGGACACAGTGTGCGCGTGTCCCGCCAGCACAGTCTCGCGGAGCGCCTCAGCAAGAATCAGCGTTTCGCCGGCAAGGTCTGCGAACGCGTAGTCTACCTCCGGATGTACGACCAGCGACAGGTTGGCCGGTAGTGTCCAGGGCGTCGTCGTCCAGACGAGGAACGAGGTATCGCTCGCTCCCGCGAGCGGGAAGCGAACGTAAATCGACGGGTCGTCCACTTCGCGGTAGCCGAGCGCCAGTTCGTGTGACGAGAGCGTCGCCCCGATTCGCGGGTCGTAGGGCACGACTTTGTAGCCGCGGTAGATCAGTCCCTTGTCCCAGATGACTTTCAGCAGGTGCCAGACACTTTCGATGTAAGTGTTGTCCAGCGTGTAATAGGCTTCATCCAGGTTGACCCAGAAACCCATTCGCTCGGTCATCTCCTCCCAGTCACCGATGTAGCGCATCACCGACTCACGGCACCGGCGAGTGAATTCCGCTATACCGATCTTCTCCTCGATTTCCTTCTTGTCGAAGATGCCCAGTTCTTTCTCAACTTCGTGCTCTACCGGCAAACCGTGCGTGTCCCAGCCGGCCTTGCGTGGCGCGTAGTAGCCGCGCATCGTTTTATAACGCGGAAACGCATCCTTGAACGTTCGCGCCAGCACGTGGTGAATGCCGGGCTTGCCGTTCGCAGTCGGCGGTCCTTCATTGAAACTGAATCGCGGCCGGCCGCGAGAGCCCTCGAGCGTCTGTCTGAACACATCGTGTTCACGCCAGAACTCGAGCACTTCCTGTTCCAGCACCGGACCGTTGTAGCGGCCCGATACTTCCCTGAACCCTGCCTTGAACCCCATTCTCAAGCCATTCCCAAGATTGCCAGCAAATCGCGTGCGTCAGAAACAAGAACGCCCCGGACGCAACCCATAGCGTCCGGGGCGATAGAATTCTCAGTCGCGGTACCACCCGGCTTCACAGCAACCCGCCTGCCTG
>Ga0299906_10004968_pt1 | contig 10858 bp, 8 predicted proteins | sample RVTome_14_FD_200259 | JGI IMG/M metagenome (GOLD analysis project Ga0299906, IMG submission 200259) | Soil microbial communities from uranium-contaminated site in the Upper Colorado River Basin, Wyoming, United States - RVT145D125 (version 2) ... | reverse complement strand
GCGCAAAAATGTTATCTGATGAAACTTCTCCATAATAATTCTGTCCGTAATCAAGATCATCAGTGTAAGAGACAAACAGGTAAATTCTCGGATGTTTTTTGGGCAGATAGAATATCTCTGCTTTTCCTTTGAATTTTTTATCGCCGAAACCATAAGCGAGGTAAGTGTGCCACCAGATTTTCTTATTGAAATTAGTATTAGTGCCAAGGTCAAACCGTAATCGCAAGCCCTCCCAACCATTATAAGTGATCCAATTATACCACGGCCCGATCTGAAATTTTCCTACATCCAGGTAGCCTGTTCCGATAAAATTTACTGTATTGGTAAATTTTTTAAAGACTGGTGCATTCATTAAAGTGTCTATCATTTTAATGATGCCTGCTTCAGATTTTGTTAATTCTTCGTGTCTTACAGTGTCCCAGAATATTTTTGATTTTTCATCAGCATAAGGTAAAGTGATCACTTCTTCAATGATCTTGTTTTTTGCCAATTCATTGATTACCGATTGATCATTTACAACAACATTCCTGTAAGTGGTCGTTTTGCGTCCAATAAAGCCGGGCTTGTCTTTTCCAAGCGGTGAAATATCTGCAACAAATTTATCTTTAGAAAGAAACCAGGTAGAATCATTTATTAAATTGTATTCCTGTATAAGGCTCAGTTTCTCAACGAAATTTAGGTTTGCATCTTTTGACAATCGCAGGTTCATTTTCTGAATAGCAAAAGTGCTGTCATTCACCCAGCAATCACCTTCAAAAGTATTTTCTCCTTTTCTTCTGGGAACAAATACAAGATGATAAAATTTTCGTTGATTGAAAAATTGAGTATCCACTACACGATAATCATAATAGAAATCCCCATTATCGCTTGCAGGACTTATGAATTTTTTATCAAATACCGGAATAAAATTGTTATAGATATTTACATTCTGGTCCATGCCTCCTAACAACTTCACAGCGCTTTCATTCTTTACACCGTTGGTATTGGCTGCTTTTATCACTTCTCTGCGCTTAAGAGGTTTGTGTTGATAATAATAATCAGAAAGTACTTCGGTGAGATAGGCAGGCAGGTATTTTAGTCCCTCTGAAGTATCAATATTTTCATTGATCAGGTCGGTGATGGGTTTTAGCGGTTTGAATTTTGAGAATTTTTCAAAATTGAAATTTTTGATGTCCAGTTCCAACTTATTATAGAGTTCGTAGGAAAAATTTTCAAACCTGTAGCGGTCATTTTCTGGTTTATGGGTTACAATTTTTTTCCAAAGCAACAGTCCTTTATTCACTTTCACTTTTACCCTCACTCCTTCAATAAAAGTTCCTCTTTCCATTATTATCGTTGCATAAATACTGTCTTTATCCTTATTAATGATAAACTTATTGGGCTGGTATCCTACGCAGGTAAAGAGAAGTGTGTCAGACGGCCATTTTTCCAGGGAAAAAGAAAATTTTCCTGCGCTGTCAGTAAACTGGCCGATTGTACTTTGAACAAAACTTACCGAAGCAAACGGTACGGATTCATCGCTATGCGAATCTTTGACAATACCCGAAATGATCTTTTTTTGCCCAAAGCTGAAATGGAAGGCAAAAAGACATGTTGAGAGAAAAAACAAAGTTTTGCAATGTTTCATAAAAGGGTAGAATACAAATTTAACGACTGGCATCCGGATTAATTGACCTTCGAAAGACTTTCCCTTCCGAAAAAATATTTTGAAATCACAAAAAGCTGTATTTACTTTGTAGTACAAAGTACTTTTTATGAGCGAACAAAATCAATCCCATTCTCCGGATCAGGAAAGTCTCGAAACACTCCGGGATATTAAACGGATCATGGAGCGGTCAAGCCGGTTCCTTTCACTCAGTGGTTTCAGCGGAATAATAGCCGGTATTTGTGCTTTGGCAGGCGCCTGGTTAGCCAAATACAAACTGGAGCAATATTATTCCCGATACGATGAAAGAACATTTTTTGATGGGCACGACTTCAATGACCTGAAAAATGAATTGTTGCTGATTGCCGGAATAGTGCTTGTGCTGGCTTTGTCATTGTCTTTTTTCTTTACCTGGAGAAAAGCAAAACGAAGTCATGTTTCCATCTGGAATCATACATCAAAAAAACTGCTGGTAAATATGATCATTCCTTTAGCTGCTGGCGGCTTTTTTATACTTGCGATGTTGCAGTACAATGACTGGCGCTTTGTTGCCCCGGCTTGCCTAGTTTTTTATGGCCTTGCTTTAGTGAATTCCAGCAAATATACTTTTACAGATATCCGGTATCTCGGTTTTTTGGAAATTATTCTTGGATTGATCAATACCCAATACATTGGTTATGGACTTTATTTCTGGGCAGCGGGTTTTGGCGTATTGCACATTGTATATGGTATCATCATGTGGTGGAAATATGAGAGAAAACAAACAGCATGAAAAATCCGATCACAGGTCTAAATAAAATTTTTGAAAGTCGTATCCGTCTCGGGGTTATGAGCGTATTAATGATCAATGAAGAAATAAACTTCAATGATCTTAAACAGATGCTGGAAGTTACGGATGGAAACCTCGCCACACATTTGGTAAACCTTGAGGAAAACGGATATATCAAAGTGCACAAAGGATTTGTTGGAAAAAAAACCAATACAACTTATTCAGTTACTAAATCTGGTGAGAAAGCTTTCAATGATCATATTAATGCTTTGGAGGAAATGATAAAGGGAATAAAATAGTTTTTGAATCTGATCTTATAAAATTATACACTACATGAAAAGGCTATTTATAAAACTACGAACAGCAATCCTGGTTTTTCTGACACATAAAATTGCATTACCCCTGTTGAAAAAAATTCGTAAGCCGAATTTGTTTACTTATAGTACAGACCAATTGCGACAACTTCCGGCCGGAAGTCTCGGAAATGATTTATATCAATTTCTGCAAAAAAGAAACCTGCCATTGTTGAATCATTATGCAAGACATGATCTGAAGCATGTATTGCTGGAATATGATACTACAGATGAAGGGGAGGCGTGTCTTCAATGTTTTATGCTTGGAAATGGAAGAGTTTCATTTCCCGTATTAGCAACAGTTGTTTACAGTTTGATTACTATGCCCGAACATTGGAAAAGTATGAAAATCGCCTTTATCAAGGGGAAGAATAGTCTGTCAATTCATCATTGGCATTGGAATGCGTTAGTGACAAAAAATACAATTGAATTAAGGAAACAGGTATTTAATAAAACAGAAATAGCAGCATGAGCAAAAGGTTTATATAAAAAGATTTTTAAAAAAATCAAAACAGAATTTTAAAATAATAAAAATGGAAAACACTGAAGCTACTTCCGCTGAAATCTCATCACTTTTTGATAAAGGAAAACTTTTTATTAAGGCGGTGATCATTTTCATAATGGCTATCGGCCTTTGGGTGCCTACTAATTTTATTATGGAATTGGTAAAAGAAAGAAAAGAAAGGCAGCAGGAGGCTGTCGCCGATATCAGTAATAAATGGGCAGGTAAACAAATTGTAAAGGGTCCCTTTGTAATGGTACCTTATAATGAGTTTACAAAAGATGAAAAAGGAAATGCAGTTACAGTCAAACACCGAACATATTTTTTGCCTGATAAATTAGAAATTCAATCCACCGTTTTTCCTGAGAAAAGATATCGGGGTATTTACCAGGTCATCGTTTATCGAAGCGATATAACGCTCCATGGAAAATTCAATTCCCTTGCATGGCAACAATTAAAGATTCCTTCAGAAAATATTTTATGGAATGAAGCAGCTATTCTTTTTTATGTAAAAGATAATATCAGAGGTATTAATGAAGACCTTTTTATTAAATGGGATGACAGTAGCCTTGTGTTTAATCCGCAACCTGCAGGATTTTCAACCATGAATGAAGCGTTTATGACGCCGGTTTCTTTTTCTATGGACGAAGCTTCAAAGGAACATCGGTTTTCAATGAATTTTTCTCTGAATGGTTCAGAGCAGTTATTGTTTTCTGCTGCGGCGAGAGAAAATAAATTACAAATGCAGTCTTCATGGCCGGATCCGAGCTTTACTGGTGTGAAATTGCCTGATACAAGAGATCTGGAGGACAGTGGCTTTGTCGCTAATTGGAAATACATGAATCGCTCTGTACCGCAGGTTTGGAATGATAACGTTTATGATCTTACAGAATCATCCATAGGGGCTGACCTGTTTGTACCCATTGATAGCTATAATAAAACAGAACGATCTGTTAAGTACGCTCTGCTATGTATCATTCTCACGTTTGCTGCATTTTTTCTTATTGAAACTATTTATAAAAGATCATTGCACCTCATTCAATATGGCCTTGCAGGACTTGCATTGGTTTTGTTTTACACTTTGCTGCTGTCTATTTCAGAATATACAGGATTTAATTTGGCCTATCTCATTGCTGGAGTTGCAACCATAGGTTTAGTGGTTTGGTATATAGGCAGTCTAATGAAATCGTCTAAACTGGCTTTGTTCATCAGCTTTGTGCTGGCTGTTGTGTATAGTTATATTTTCACGATCATCCAGTTGCAGGACTATGCTTTATTAATGGGAAGCATCGGGTTATTCCTGGCGCTGGCAATTGTCATGTATTTCTCAAAAAAAATTGAGTGGTAAATATAATGTGCATATAAATATGAAAAACAATACCGATTTTTCTTTAAGGGCAAGAAGCAGAAGCTTCAAATATGCTATGGAAGGATTTATGAAGTTTCTGACGACAGAACATAAGGCATGGCTACATCTTCTTGCCACAGCCGGAGTAATTTTTCTTGCTGTCATATTCAAAGTTTCAGGCAGCGAAGTCATTGCATTGATATTGAGTATTGGGTTTGTGTGGGTCGCTGAAATATTTAATACGGGGATAGAAAAAATCATGGATTTTATATCATTAGAAAATAATGAACAAATAAAAACGATAAAAGATATTTCTGCTGCTGCAGTTTTATTAGCTGCCGTCATTGCTATAATTGTAGGTTGTATCATTTTTATTCCAAAAGTTTTAACATGAGATCGGGCATTATAAAAAGGACAAAAAATTTATTTTTATCAGGCTCTATTCAGCAATTGCTGATTGTCTCTTGCTCCTTCAGCCTTTTGTTGCTTTTTATCAGAATATTATTTACCGGTACAATGACCTACGCATTTCTTCCCTGGAATCTTTTTCTTGCTTTTATTCCTCTTTGGGTAAGTCATTGGTTATTTAAAAATTTCTCACTGGTTAAATGGTATAAATTAATACCGGCATTGATGGGGTGGATATTATTCTTGCCTAATTCATTTTATCTTATTACAGACCTCTTTCATCTTACTTACAATACAACCGTTCCCAAATGGTTTGACCTTCTTATGATTTTTTCATTTGCATGGAATGGCATTTTATGCGGCTTTCTTGCGTTAAACAGAATGGAGCAGCTATTTGCCAGGCTTCGATTGAAGAATTTTTCAATACTGATTATCTTTTCAATTTTATGGCTTTGTGCATTCGGAATTTATATAGGTCGCTATCTTCGCTTCAATAGCTGGGACGTAATTACAGATCCTTTGTCATTATTTAGCGAGATCATTTATATGGTAATTCATCCTTTCAGGAATTACCATGCATGGGGAATGGTATGCGGGTATTCAGTTTTTATAACCGTTCTCTATTTTACAATAAAAAAGTTTGGCGAAGGATTTAAAAATCCAACCCCATAGCAAAATAATACATCGGTTTATTGCGGAAGAAATTATTCATTTCCCATGCCGCATCAAACCGTAGAAAATATCCAAGTACGGTACTTCTTGCCCCAAATCCATAACCTCCGGCAAAAGGACCAATACCGCCTGCACGAAGTTTTACCGTTAAAGGAGGAGAGCCATAAACAACCCCTGGCCTTTCCAGTTTATCAAATGCACCATTCCATGCGGTACCAAGATCAAAAAACTGAACGATCTGGAAATTGCGGAGGAAGGCATTATTGATAGGCTTATTTAGAAAAGTAGAAAATACCGGGACTCTTATTTCACTATTCAGCACAAGAGCATTATTGCCATTTGCTACATTTTGTTTGAACCCACGCAGATTGACGGCAAGCGACTGGTAGGCATAGGTTGCATCATTGTCCGGCGGATTGTTCTCATTGAATTTTGGCGACAGCCAATTGTCAACACCGCCGAGATAATACACGACTTTTTGATTTCCCCAGGAAAAATCTCCGGCGCCGCGAACTGCCCATATAATATGCCTGTAAATCGGCAAATAGTGCCGGGCATCAAACCCTGCATTGAAAAGAAATCTTCCTTCTGTTGTTCTGATCTTACTCATTTGAGAAAACCAATCAATGTAAACTTTATATCTTAAGCCATACCAGATATTCTGAGTAGGATTGAGTGTATTATCGTAAACATATTCCAGGCTCACCTGTCCGTATGTTGTTTTAAAATCTTCTACTTCTAATGATGTCCTTCCTCTCGATAAAAATACCAACCTGTCAAAACGTGGACCTATAGTAGATCGAATACTCCTTACTCTGTCTAGGGGATATCTCAGGTTTACGAGATAGTAATTCCCATATTCTTTGGCCACAAAAGTGCCGATGTTTGTTAAAACCCCGACTTTTCTACTGCTGCGATAATATGTAACTCCCCAATCGAGTCTTTTTCTCTGATTCATAAACGAGAAGACAACATCATAATCGTTCAGATCAGATGAAACACGAAAACCGCCTATAAATTTATAATCTTCCATGAGGTCTGAAGTTCCCATACGTATCAAACCATTGAAAGGATTGCTATTTGCAAGATTGATCGGTCCTGCGCCTCCGGCATAGGGCTGGTATTTATTTATTACAAGCACCGTGTTGTTAAAACCTGCCACTGCATAATCGGTAAAATATTTTGGCGGACGATATTCAAACACTCTTGCTTTTCTGAGCACTGTTTCTTTTGTGATCTCCTGCGATTCCACCACTTTTCCCAGCTTTGTCGAATCTTTCTTATCATCCTGGAATTCGCTCAGGAAAAAATCAGTTTCTTTTTTCTTTGCTGTATCTTCTTCCATGCTGGGGTTAACAGCGGATATGCCACTTTCCCGGCGTGCTTCATCCATCACTTTTTTCATGTATTCCGTGGGTCTTGCTGTCACATTGCGGCGTCTAAGTAGATTCTCATCCACTTTCAGACGGTATAATAATTTCACATCCCCAAGCTTTACCACTTCGCTTACCTGCTGGTTGTCGCCGGCAGTTCGTGTCTCCAGCATGCTGCTTTGGTAGTTCGTCAGGGGAAAAATATAAGATGAATCAGCAGTAATGGAAACGAACCCTACCGAATCAATATCTGTTTTGTTCCATTCTCTCAGCACACTGTCCACTTCGTTTTGCGGAGGGTTACGGAGCATTTCCTCGCCGATAAAAACCAACGTGTCAATGCCTGCACGTTCCGTAGTAAAGAAACCGGCATATCGGTTATTGATCCCATTTTCATCACTGATGAAAGTAAAATGTGAGGTATTATATTGCGAAGGAAATCTTGCATTGCCAAATTTCAGATCAGTCAGTTTTGATATTTGTTTGAATTCTGATTTATTCCAGTTATCTATCAGGTAAATATTGAATCGATCTCCCGGAAGTGAATCGTCGCTGCTTCCGGCTTCGGCACTTGGCCTGTTGCTTGCATAAATGATCCCCGTTTTATTGGGAAATGCCACAAAAGATGCATCGAGATCATCATATACATCATTCGTTACCTGTTCCACAGTTTGCTTATCAATCTTATAAACAAAAATATCTGTCTGCCCGCTCTTCACAGCACTGAATAAAAGAGTATTGGCGTCGAGCATGTATTTCATATCCTGGATCTGGTCAAACATCGGCAACTCCTGTCTTATGATCTTAATGCGGTTTACTACATCATATACAAACAACTTAAGCTTGCCTTCTTCTTTGTACGCTACAGCAAGGCGGGTGCCTTTGCCATCCCAGGCCAGGATTGGTAAATTAGGATCTATTTCATCTTCCCTTGTACGGGCGCCGTATTTCAGCAATACTTTTCTGTTCACAAAATTTTCCATCAGCACTACGGAATATTTCCCCTGGTGAAATTCAACCAGGGCATAAGTAAAACTTCTGGGAACAGGATTGGCATTAAAGCGTATGTAATCTCTTTTATCAATAATCTTACTGATCGCTAATTGCCCTTTAGGAACATTTCTTCTTCCGCGCAGGTCTTTATAATACTGTTGTGGCACCTCCAGCATAAAATCTTCCAGAACTTTCTTGAATTTTTTCTTTGATATTTTTTGGGAAGCATTATTCAGGTTTCGGTAAATGCGTGACAGGTAGAGAAAATAAGTTGTTTTGCTTTTCCCGTATTTATCGGCGATATATTTCCAGAAAGCATGACCTGCCAGCGTGGGTTTTTCAAAAGCAAATTGATAAAAATTGTTATAACGACCCGAAAGAATTGCAGATCGCAGATCATCATCCAGATCCGGGCTCCAATTCTCTGCAGCATATTCAATATAGCCATCTGTCAGCCATTTGGGAAGATCAAGTAATGCCTGGTTAGCTGCAAATTCGCCCAGGTCATCACCGAAAAGAATATTGTCAACAAGGATCTTTGCAATTCCCTGCCGTATCTGTTTTCTAAGGTTATGATGATTGCCATCAAAAAATATCAGCATTTTATTGTTCACCAGTTTGGTAACACCACCGGTATTTTGCCAGTCGATACCAAGACCGATATTGGATTGCTGGAATTCATCAAAATTGTTGTAGATAACAATGTTGGCACGGCGTTGCAGTCCATATTCAACAAATTCTTCTATTGATGGGAGTTCCTGTTCAGCTACCTGGGCCACATATTTGCCAAGAGCAAGCCCATTCTGGCTGAAGTAGCTGTTAAAATTTTCTGTCTGGTAATATTTCCAAATGAATTTCTGGTACTGCACACGGTTTTTTCCGAATTCCACATTGTTCACCTGCGCTGCAGATTCACTAAAAACAATAGCTGAAAGGCAGGCAACCAGGGGGATAATTTTCTTCATAAATACTTTACTATTTCGTTTGTCCGAATAGATCTTTCCGTCCTTTTTCACTTTACTTCTACCAAATCGGTCTTTGTGTACATTTGGGTTTGCCGCCGGCAGAAAGAAAAGGAATTTAAAAATACAAAAAACCATCCATGTTAAACGTCAAGGCATTCACATTTAACCCGGTAGAAGAGAACACCTATGTTTTGAATAACGATAAAAACCATTGCTGCATTATTGATCCGGGCTGTTATTTCCCGGAGGAGAGGGACGAATTAAAAACGTTTATTGAAAAGACAGGCCTGCAGCCTGTCCTGCTGCTTAATACACATTGCCATTTGGATCATGTATTTGGCAATAAGTTTATTCATGATACCTGGGGATTGAAACTTCATATTCATGAAAAAGAAAAACCGGTGCTGGATTTTGCCCCGGCTTCTGCACAAATGTGGCAATTGCCTTTTGAGAATTATGAAGGCGAACTGGTTTTTATTAAAGAAAATGATAAGATAAGATTAGGCGATGACAAGATGGATATTTTTTTCACACCTGGTCATTCACCAGGCCATGTTTGTTTTTATTATGAGCCGGGTGGTTTTGTGATCGGAGGTGATGTATTATTTAATGGCAGCATTGGCAGAACTGATCTGCCCGGCGGAGATTTTGATACATTGATCAATAGCATTCAAACGCAACTTTTCGTTTTGCCGGATGATACCAAAGTGTATCCGGGTCATGGCCCGGTGACGACGATTGGATTTGAAAAGCATAACAATCCTTTTGTGAAAATGTATTAAGTGGTTTTAGGAGTGAAAAATCTTCCTATCACTGGCAATCGCTGAAACTCTTTCTTCTCAATATTTAAAATAAGAATAGCGAAAAGAATGATCAGTAATAGGCCAAATCCACGATTTATCCATCGGTCAAATTCGAGTGTTATAAAAAATCTGTGTGCAAAATAAAGCAGTATGCAAATCCCGATATAAGCCAGCAGTTTTTTCCATGCATAAGGAATGGGATAGTATTTTTGCCCCAGCAGGTAACTTGTTATCATCATGAATCCGTAACAAAGAATGGTTGCAATAGCACAGGCTGTATAGCCCCATACAGGAATGAAAAACCAGTTGAATAAAATAGTGATCGCTGCGCCGCCCAATGTTATCCATGCACCTGTCAAATTGCGGTTGGTAAGTTTGTACCAGATAGAAAGATTGTAATAAGCGCCAAGAAATATTTTTGAAACCATGAGTATCGGAACAACATTTAGACCGGTATAATATTCCGGGTGTCTTGTACCCATAAAATACTTCCAGATATCGAGAAATAAAACCACGGCAAGGAAACAAATGCAGCAGGCGATGATGAAAAACTTCATCACTCTTGCATAAGTTTTCGGTGCATTGGCATCGGTGGATTGCTTAAAGAAAAAAGGTTCGGCGCCCATGCGGAAAGCCTGGATAAATAAAACGATCAACACGGCCAGTTTATAGTTAGCAGAATAAATACCGGTTTGTGAAAAGGCCTCCTCAACGGTGCCCGGATATAATTTCAGCAGCATGATACGGTCAATCGTTTCATTGATCATGCCGCCGAAACCCACAATGATGAGCGGCCAGGAATAGCGCATCATTTCTTTCCAGAATTTCGGATTGAGCCTGAAACGGAACTGGAAGAATTCTTTTGCGAGTAATAACAGGGTTACTCCGCTGGCAACAAGATTAGCAAGAATGACATATCCTAAACCAATATCGGGATCATAAAGCAATGCAAAAAAAGTATCGGCATTTTTTTCATAATCATTTTTACAAACGACGAGAAAGAAAATAACAAGCCCGATATTGATGA
>Ga0299906_10004964_pt1 | contig 10866 bp, 10 predicted proteins | sample RVTome_14_FD_200259 | JGI IMG/M metagenome (GOLD analysis project Ga0299906, IMG submission 200259) | Soil microbial communities from uranium-contaminated site in the Upper Colorado River Basin, Wyoming, United States - RVT145D125 (version 2) ... | reverse complement strand
TCGGTCACGCTTCTCGGTCACGCCTTTCGGTCACGCCTTTCGGTCACGCCGTTAAGCCAACATGGGAATCTCCGGTCGCATCGCCGGCTACTTCCAGAGCGCCCAGCTCACGCCGCTGCTGGCGTTGGTGCTGTTTCTTCTCGGACTGTTCGCGGTGCTGATCACACCGAAGGAAGAGGAGCCGCAGATCAACGTCACCATGGCCAATGTGTTCATTCCCTTCCCCGGGGCGTCCGTGCGCGAAGTGGAAAGCCTGGTGGCGACGCCGGCGGAGCAGGTGGTGTCGCGCGTCGCCGGCCTCGAGCACGTGTACTCGGTGTCGCAGCCGGGCATGGCGGTGCTGACGGCCCAGTTCGAGGTCGGCGTGCCGCACGAACAGGCGCTGGTGCTGCTGTACGACACGATCTTCGCGCACCGCGACTGGATCTCGCCCAACCTGGGGGTGGGCGAGCCGATCATCAAGCCCAAGGGCATCGACGACGTGCCCATCGTGACGCTGACGCTGTGGACCAGCGACCCCGAGCGCGGCGCCTTCGCGCTGGAGCGCGTCGCGCATGCGGCCGAGATCGAGCTCAAGCGCGTGCCCGGCACGCGTGACGTGTACACGCTGGGCGGGCCGCGCCACAGGGTGCGCGTGATCGTCGAGCCGGAGCGGATGAGCGCGTTCCGCATCACCATGCAGGACATCCGCGACGCGTTACAGCTCGCCAACGCCGCCCAGCCCTCCGGCGCGCTGGTCAGCGACAACCGCGAGGTCCTGGTCGAGACCGGCACTTATCTGGCGAGCGCCGGCGACGTGCGGCGCCTGGTGGTCGGGGTGCAGGACGGCCGTCCGGTGTATATGAGCGAGGTCGCGCGCGTCGAGGACGGGCCGGACCAGCCCTCGCGCTACGTCTGGACCGGCCTGGGGCCGGGCGCGCAGCTCGCAGAGGCCGGAGGGGAGCATCCGGCGGTGACGCTGGCGGTGTCCAAGAAGCCGGGCGAGAACGCGGTGGACGTCGCGCAGCGCGTGATCCGCGCCGCCGAGCTGATGCAAGGGACGGTGATCCCGGAAGGGGTGAATGTCAGCGTCACCCGCAACTACGGCCAGACCGCCTCGGACAAGGCCACCAAGCTCATCCAGAAGCTCATCTTCGCCACGCTGTCGGTGGTGGCGCTGGTGTTCTTCGCCCTGGGCCGGCGCGAGGCCCTGATCGTGGGGGTGGCCGTGCTGCTGACGCTGGCCGCGACGCTGTTCGCTTCCTGGGCCTGGGGCTTCACCCTCAACCGCGTGTCGCTGTTCGCGCTGATCTTCTCCATCGGCATCCTGGTGGACGACGCCATCGTGGTGGTGGAGAACATCCATCGCCGCCGGCAGATGAGCAACGCGCCGCTGTCGCAGATCATCCCCGAGGCGGTGGACGAGGTGGGTGGCCCGACCATCCTGGCCACGCTCACCGTCATCGCGGCGCTGCTGCCGATGGCCTTCGTCAGCGGGCTCATGGGGCCCTACATGAGCCCGATCCCGATCAACGCCAGCATGGGCATGCTGATCTCGCTGGCGGTGGCTTTCACCATCACGCCCTGGCTGGCGGCCAGGCTCACGTCTCGGACTGCGCACGCGAACGGGCAGGCCCATGGCGACCCGCGGCTGACCGGCTTGTTCTCGCGGGTGATGACGCCCTTCCTCGGCGGCCGGGCCGGGCGGCGCAATCGGCTGTACCTGTTCGGCGGCGTGCTGGCGGCCATCGTGCTCGCCATGTCGCTCGCCCTGTTGAAGCTGGTGGTGCTCAAGATGCTGCCCTTCGACAACAAGTCGGAGTTCCAGGTGGTGGTGAACATGCCGGTGGGCACGCCGCTGGAGCGCACGGCGAGCGTCCTGCGCGAGCTGGGCAGCGTGCTGCAGAGCGTGCCCGAAGTCACCGACTATCAGGCCTACGTGGGGACATCGAGCCCGATCAACTTCAACGGCCTGGTGCGGCAGTACTACCTGCGCGAGAGCGCGGAGCTGGGCGACATTCAGGTCAATCTGACCGACAAGCACGAGCGCGACCGGCAAAGCCACGAGATCGTCCGGGCCGTGCGGCCGGCGCTGGAGGCGATCGGCAGGAAGTACGGCGCCGATGTGCTGGTGGTGGAGGTGCCGCCCGGCCCGCCGGTGCTCTCGCCGATCGTGGCGGAGATCTACGGTCCCGACTACGAGGGCCAGATGGCGGTGGCCAAGCAGGTGCGCGCCGGGTTCGAGGCCACGCCGGACATCGTGAGCATCGACGACACCGTGGATGCGAAGTCCCCGCGCCTGTTGCTGCGGGTGCTGCAGAACAAGGCAGCGCTCTCCGGGATCGCGCAGAAGGACATCGTCGAGACGGTGCGTGCGGGGCTGTCGGGCGAGTACGTCACGCCGATCCACAGCGCCGAGGCCAAGTACGAGATCCCGGTGCGGTTGACCTTGCCGCCCGAGCGCCAGAGCAGCATCGACCAGCTCCTCAAGCTGACCGTGCGCAGCCGTTCCGGGCAGCTGGTGCCGCTGTCGGAGCTGGTGCAGGTGGAGCGGAGCGATCGCGAGCGCGCGATCCACCACAAGGACCTGCTGCCGGTGGTGTACGTGATGGGCGACATGGCCGGCGCGCTGGACAGCCCGCTCTACGGCATGTTCGGGATCCGCTCGCAGATCCGCGGCATGCAGCTCGCCGAGGGCGGAACGCTGGCCGAGCACTTCATCGACCAGCCCGAGGACCGCTATCGCCAGTACGCCTACAAGTGGGACGGGGAATGGCAGGTGACCTACGAAACCTTCCGCGACATGGGTCTCGCCTACGCGGTGGGGCTGGTGCTGATCTATCTGCTGGTGGTGGGCCAGTTCGGCTCGTATCTGACCCCGCTCATCATCATGGCGCCGATCCCGCTCACGATCGTCGGCGTCATGCCGGGGCATGCGCTGCTCGGTGCGCAGTTCACCGCGACCTCGATGATCGGGATGATCGCGCTGGCCGGCATCATCGTGCGCAATTCCATCCTGCTGGTCGATTTCGTCAACCAGGAAGTGGCGCGCGGGGTGAGGCTGCAGGACGCCGTGATCGGGGCGGCGGCGGCGCGCGCCAAGCCGATCGTGCTCACCGGGCTCGCCGCCATGCTGGGCGCCTTTTTCATCCTGGACGATCCGATCTTCAACGGGCTGGCCGTGTCGCTGATCTTCGGCATCCTGGTGTCCACGGTACTGACCCTGGTGGTGATTCCGGTGCTGTATTACGCGGCGTTGTGGCGGCGGGATGAGGCGCCCCGCGTTGCAGCGGAAGCGGTCGCAAGCGTTGCGTGACCGAAGTCACAGAGCATTTCTGCCGGCTGCCTATACTGGCGGCACGCAACACATTCGATCGGGAGCTTCGATGAATACCAACCGCATGATCCGGCTCATCGCCGGCGCTTTCGTGATGGCCTCGCTGGCCCTGGGCGCGCCGGGCAGCCCGCTGTTCGCCAGCGAATACTGGCTGTGGTTCACCGCCTTCGTGGGCGCCAATCTGTTCCAGAGCGGCTTCACGGGCTGGTGCCTGATGGAGACTTTCCTGAGAAAGCTCGGCGTGCCGCAGCCGGCTTGAGCCTGCCTTGATCCCATCCCTCTCCCGCAAAGGGAGAGGGGGCAGCCCGCTAACCGGCGCTGCGGCCGACCAGCTCGCGCAGGGCCGCGGAGTCGAGGATGCGGATGTTCTTCTGCTGGACCGCGATCAGGCCCTCTTCCTGAAAGCGGGAAAACACGCGGCTCACGGTTTCCAGTTTCAGGCCGAGGTAGCTGCCGATCTCCTCGCGGGTCATGCGCAGGTTGAACTCGTTCGGCGAATAGCCGCGCGTGCTCAAGCGTTGCGACAGGTTGAGCAGGAACGCGGCCAGCCGCTCCTCGGCGCGCATGCTTCCCAGCAGCATCATCACGCCGTGCTCGCGCACGATCTCGCGGCTCATCACCTTGTGGAAGTGGTGCTGCAAGGCCTCCATCTCGCGGCTCAGCCCTTCGAGGCGGTCGAAAGGGATGACGCATACCTCGCTGTCCTCCAGCGCCACCGCGTCGCAGGTGTGCCGCTCGCTGCCGATGCCGTCCATGCCCATCAGCTCGCCGGCCATGTGGAAGCCGGTGACTTGCTCGCGCCCGTCCTCGAGCAGCAGCTTGGTCTTGAAGAAGCCCGTCCGCGCCGCGTACAGGGAGGCGAAGGGCTCGCCGGCGCGGAACAGGTAATCGCCGCGCTTGACCGGCCGGCGCAGGAACACCAGGCTGTCGAGCTTGCCCATCTCCTCGTCGGACAGGCCGACCGGGAGGCACAACTCGCGCAAGCTGCAACTCGAGCAGGCGGTCTTGAGGCGGGAGAGATTGACGTCCGGAACGGTCCTGGATGCCTGCATGGTCTGCGCCACTGGGTCGTAGGAGGGCGGCTCTGGCCCTTTGATCCAAATCAAGCCCCGTCTCGAGGGTGGTGGCAAAGTAACTACGCAGCCAACCGCCCCGCACGATGCACGAGACTCATTCCGACCCACTTGTACCGCTCGCACTGCTCAAGCGGTTCGACGTCAGCGGGCCTCGTTACACCTCGTATCCTACCGCAGACCGCTTCGTCGAGGCCTTCGACGGCCAGACCTACGCGGACTGGGTACGCAAACGCGTACTCGCCGGACAGCCGCGCTCGTTGTCATTATACGTTCACGTCCCCTTCTGCGAAAGCATCTGCTACTACTGCGCCTGCAACAAGGTCATCACCAAGGACCACGGCCGCTCGGCCAAGTACGTCAAGTACCTGCTGAAGGAGATCGGACTGGTCGGCGAGCTGCTGAACGGTGCGCGCGGCGCGGTGCAGATGCACTGGGGCGGGGGCACACCGAACTTCCTGAATCGCGCAGAGATGGCCGAGCTGGCGCAGGGATTTCGCGAGCACTTCCGCTTCGATCCACGCGGGGAGTATTCGATCGAGGTCGATCCGCGGCGAATCGGGGAGAGCGATGTCGCCGCGTTCGCGAGCCTGGGCTTCAACCGCATCAGCCTCGGCGTGCAGGACTTCGATCCGGCGGTCCAGCGCGCCGTCAACCGCGTGCAGAGCGAGGAGCAGACCGTGGGCGTGATGCAGGCGGCGCGCGCGGCCGGCTTCAAGTCGGTGAACGTGGACCTGATCTACGGCCTGCCCAAGCAGAACGTGATCGGCTTCAATCGCACGCTGGAGAAGGTGATCGAGGCGTCCCCGGACCGCATCGCGCTGTACAACTATGCGCATCTGCCGACGGTGTTCAAGCCCCAGCGCCGGATTGCGGAGGCGGACATGCCGACGGCGGATGCCAAGCTGCAGCTGCTGTCGCTCGCCATCCGCCGTCTGGGCGAAGCGGGCTATGTGTACATCGGCATGGACCATTTCGCCAAGCCCGACGACGAGCTGGCCGTGGCTCAGCGCCAGGGCCGGCTGCACCGCAACTTCCAGGGCTACTCGACGCACGCCGACTGCGATCTGCTCGGCTTCGGCATTTCGGCCATCGGCCAGGTGGGGCCGACCTACAGCCAGAACGTCAAGACGCTGGACGAGTACTACGACCGCCTGGACCAGGGCGTGCTGCCGGTCATGCGGGGCATCGAGCTGACGCCCGACGATCTGGTGCGCCGCGCCTTGATCCAATGCCTGATGTGCCACTTCCAGGTGCCCATCGAGTCGCTGGAGATCGCGCACCTGATCGACTTCCGCAAGTATTTCGCGCACGAGATCGAGGATCTCGCGCCGTTCCGCGAGGCCGGCCAGGTGACGCTGGATGAGCAGTGGCTGACCGTCACGCCGGTGGGCCGCTTCTTCGTGCGCAACCTCTGCATGGTGTTCGACCGCTACCTGCGCGAGGGGCGCGAGCGGGCGAAGTACTCGAAGGTGGTTTGAGGCAGACGCCCGGCGCAAGCGAAGCGAGTACCATGGTCCGCGTTGCGGCCCCTTTTACCCTTGGCGCCATCGCGGTGAGCTCGACTTAGATGACGGCAGCGATCTTCGGTGCGGTGTTCCTGACCGGCCTGCTCGGCGGCGTGCATTGCGCCGGCATGTGCGGCGGCATCATCGCGGCGTTGTCGGGGCAGGCCGGGGGGCGGCGCCTGCCTCTGCATCTGGCCTACAACGGCGGCCGCGTGCTGTCGTACGCGCTGGCCGGTGCGCTGGCCGGTGCCGCCGGCAGCCTGGGTCTGCTGCTCGATGGGGTGCTGCCGGTGCAGCTGGCGCTGTATGTCCTGGCCAACGTGATGCTCATCGGTCTTGGGCTTTACCTGGCCGGCGTGTCATCGGTCGTGGCCTGGATCGAGCGGCTGGGCATGGCCCTGTGGCGGCGTATACAGCCGCTGACGCGTAGCCTGCTCCCGGCCGATACTCTGCCCCGCGCTCTGGGTCTGGGGCTGCTGTGGGGCTGGCTGCCCTGCGGCCTGGTGTATGCGGTGCTCACCACCGCCTTGCTGACCGGCGATGCGCTCGATGGTGCGGCGATCATGCTCGCCTTCGGGCTGGGGACCCTGCCGAACCTGCTGCTGGCCGGGCTCGCTCTGCGCCGCGTCACCGCGGCGACCCGGGCGCGGCCGCTGCGGGTGGCGGCCGGCGGCCTGGTGCTCGGCTTCGGCCTGTATGGGCTGGCGAACGCCGCCAGCCTCAGCGACCACATCCGCGCCGGGCTGATCTGCCTCGGCTAGCGGCGGCATTGCTCGCCGCGCGAAAAGCTCCTATAATCCGCGGCTTCCTTTGGCCGCCCTGCGGCCGAGCGGAACCCACGACAGCCTTGCTCCACCGTCTCGCACGCGGGGGGCACACCCACAGGGAGATGCGATGCGACATTACGAGATCGTTTTCATCGTCCATCCGGACCAGAGCGAGCAGGTGCCCGCGATGGTCGAGCGCTACCGCGGGATGGTCGGCGGCCGCAACGGCCGCATCCACCGGCTCGAGGACTGGGGCCGGCGGCAGCTCGCCTTCCCGATCCAGAAGATGCACAAGGCGCACTATGTTCTGATGAACATCGAGTGCAACCAGGAGGTGCTGGACGAGCTGGAGCACGCCTTCCGCTTCAACGACGCGGTGCTGCGGCACCTCATCATGCACAAGACCGAGGCGGTCACCGAACCCTCGCCCATGATGCGCGCCGAGAAGTCGAAGTCGCTGCCCACCGGCGAGCGCGAACGCGGCGAGCGCGGCGAGCGCGGCGAACGCGCCGAGCAGCCGGCGCCCACCCCGGCGGCCTGATCTGCCTGCGTTGGCGGGCGCCCAGGGACACAACGAGGTCCGCTTGAGCGCCACGGTGACGGCGCGGGAAGTGCTGCGCCACACCCCCGCCGGCATCCCGGCGCTGAGCCTGGAGCTCACGCACCAGTCGACGCAGGTGGAGGCGAACGTGCCGCGGTTGGTGCAGGCGACCATCGAGGCGGTGGCGCTCGGCGCATTGGCGCAGCGCATGGACCGCCTGCAGGTCGGGCAGGCCATCCGCGTGACGGGATTTCTGGCAAACCGCAGCCGGCGCAGCTCTCGCGTCGTGCTGCACGTGAACGAATTCGAGATCGAGCAGGAGGAACACCCACATGGCATTCGGTAGAGGCAAGCCCAAAGACAAGCGCCGCGACGACCGCGGCCAACGCCCGCTGTTCAAGCGGCGCCGGTTCTGCCGCTTCACGGCCGAGAAGATCAAGGAGATCGACTACAAAGACGTGGAGCTGCTGAAGGACTTCATCAACGAGAACGGCAAGATCATCCCGGCGCGCATCACCGGCACCAAGTCGCACTACCAGCGCCAGCTGTCGGCGGCGGTCAAGCGCGCGCGCTACCTGGCGCTGTTGCCGTACACCGACGTGCATTGAGGGGCGCCGCCATGCAAGTGATTCTGCTGGAGAAGGTCGCCAACCTCGGTCAGCTCGGCGACATCGTCAAGGTGCGCGAGGGTTACGCCCGCAATTTCCTGATTCCCAAGGGCAAGGCCAAGCGCGCCACCGAGGCCAACATCGCCGAGTTCGAGAACCGCCGCACCGAGCTGGAGAAGGCGCAGAACGACATCCTCGCCGCCGCCCGGGAGCGCGCTGCCCGGCTGGAAGGGCTGACGGTCCAGGTCAGCCAGAAAGCCGGCGTGGACGGACGCCTGTTCGGTTCGGTGACCAACTACGACATCGCCGAGGCGCTGAAGGCGCAGGGCTTCGAGGTGTCCAAGTCGGTGGTGCGCCTGCCGCACGGGCCGCTGAAGCAGGTCGGCGACTACGACATCGTTCTCGACCTGCACGGCGACGTGAAAGCGAGCATCAAGGTGTCGGTGCTGGGCGAGCAGTGATGAATGAGGGGCTAGGATCTGCGAGCTAGGATCCAGGGACACGCCTGGTCCCGTCTCGCATCGTGCGCAGACTATCCAAGAGGAGCTTCGGCTCCTCTTTGTGTTCTTGCACGGATCACGCAGTAGAATGCAGACTCCTCCTCCGCGCCCCCTAGCCCCCAGCTCCTAGACCCTAGCTCCTAGATGGCTCTCTCTCCCAGCCTGCAGGACAGCCAGGTCGATGTGATCAAGATGCCGCCCCACTCGGTGGAAGCGGAGCAGTCCGTGCTGGGCGGCCTGCTGCTCGACAACGCGGCCTGGGATCGCATCGCCGATCTGCTCGCGGAAGCGGATTTCTATCGCAGCGATCATCGGCTGATCTACCACCACATCGTCAAGCTGATCGAGCACAGCCGGCCGGCGGACGTGATCACCGTGGCGGAGAGCCTGGAGAGCACCAAGGACCTGCAGACGGTGGGCGGTATCCCCTACCTGAGCGCGCTCGCCACCAGCACGCCGTCGGCCGCCAACATCCGCCGCTATGCCGAGATCGTGCGCGAGCGCGCCATCCTGCGCAAGCTGGCCGAGGTCGCCACCGAGATCGCGGACAGCGCGTACAGCCCGATGGGGCGCGACGCCAACCAGATCCTCGACGAGGCGGAATCCCGGGTGTTCGAGATCGCCGAGCAGGGCGCCCGCGGCAAGCAGGGCTTCCAGGACATGCCGCCGCTGCTCACGCAGGTGGTGGAGCGTATCGACCTGCTCTACAACCGCGAGAGCGGGAGCGACGTCACCGGCGTGCCCACCGGCTTCGCCGACCTGGATCGCATGACGTCGGGATTGCAGCCGGGGGATCTGGTGATCGTGGCCGGACGGCCGAGCATGGGCAAGACGTCAATGGCAATGAACATCGCCGAGCACGTCGCGCTCGACGCCGGCCTGCCGGTGGGCATCTTCTCGATGGAGATGGCCGGCACGCAGCTGGTGATGCGCATGCTCGGTTCGGTGGGCAAGCTCGATCAGCACAAGCTGCGCACCGGGCGGCTGCAGGACGAGGATTGGCAGCGGCTCACGCACGCGGTGGGGCGCCTGAACGACGCGCCCATCCACGTGGACGAGACTGCAGCCCTCAACCCCCTCGAGCTGCGCGCCCGCGCGCGCCGGCTGCATCGCCAGTACAAGCAGCTCGGGTTGATCGTAGTCGATTACCTGCAGCTCATGTCGGCGACCGGCCAGGGCGAGAACCGCGCCACGGAGCTGTCCGAGATCTCGCGGGGCATAAAGGCCCTGGCGAAGGAGCTCAACTGCCCCGTGGTCGCGCTGTCGCAGCTCAACCGCAGCCTTGAGCAGCGGCCCAACAAGCGGCCGGTGATGTCGGATCTTCGTGAGTGCGTGACAGGGGACACGCTCGTGCTGCTTTCGAGCGGGCGGCGTGTACCGATACGTGATCTCGCAGGTAGCGAACCAGAGGTTTGGGCCCTGTCGCCCGATGAAAGAATCGTCCGTGCGCATGCCGATCGCGTGTGGTCGGTGGGAGTGAGGCCGATTTTCCGCGTGTCCCTGGCGAGCGGCCGGGAGTTGCGCGCAACAAGCTTGCATCGGATATACGGAGCAAGCGGGTGGGTCCGGGTGGGCGCGTTACAGCGAGGGAACCGAGTGGCAGTGGCCTGTCAGACCCCTTCACCCGTGACCGCAGTGCGCATGCCGCCTGTGGAGGCGGTCACTGGCGTCCACTCGGCGAGACATTCGGATGCAATGACCACAATGTCGATGGCGAGGCCGCCGGAAACGGCTTACCGGGATTCTTCTCCTGACAGCTTCGTACCCCCGTTGGCGTTGCGGGGCCATTACGCCAGACGGCCGACCAACGAGGGAGCGCCCAAGTCGAATGCCGACGAGTTGTTGTGGGATAGAGTCGTATCGGTGGTTCCTGACGGCCAGCAAGAGGTCTTCGATCTCACCGTCCCGGGCCCCGCGTCCTGGCTCGCCGATGGCATCGTGAGCCACAACTCGGGCGCGTTGGAGCAAGATGCAGATTTGATCCTGTTCATCTACCGCGACGAAGTGTACAACCCGGAAACGGCCGACAAGGGCATCGCCGAGGTGATCATCGGCAAGCAGCGCAACGGTCCGATCGGCACGGTGCGGCTTGCGTTCCTGGGCGAGTACACCCGCTTCGAGAATCTCGCCGACCCGACCCGCTATTGACCATGCGTTTCGCTCTCATCGCGCTCTCGGTCCTTACGGCATGCGCCGGTGCGCTGCTGGCCGCCGATGCCGGCACGACTTTCCAGAACCTCACCGCGGAGCAGGGTCGTACCTTGATCGCATTGGCGCGCGACTTCGATCCCGAGGACGAGGACCGAGCAGATCCGGCCTACGCCGCGTGCATCGCGCGCTACGACGCCGAAGCTGCCGACCCGGCGAAGCGCGCGCAGATGGAAGAGTCGTTTCAGTTGATCGTCGGGGCCACGCGCCGTATGGGATACACGCAGTACGCCGACATCACCGACGACTACGAGCGGCTGCGGCTGGCGAAGATGCTCGGGGAGCGCGGCTGGCTGAAGCAGTTCCGCGCCGACGTCACCGCCTGTCTCGGCGCTGCGCCGCCGA
>Ga0299906_10004963_pt1 | contig 10866 bp, 9 predicted proteins | sample RVTome_14_FD_200259 | JGI IMG/M metagenome (GOLD analysis project Ga0299906, IMG submission 200259) | Soil microbial communities from uranium-contaminated site in the Upper Colorado River Basin, Wyoming, United States - RVT145D125 (version 2) ... | reverse complement strand
GAGCGAACCGATGCAAAACGCAGAAACGTAGCTATTTCTCGATGCTAAAGATCAAATCGCCGCCGGCCTGCGCGCCGGATTGCGCTTCCAGCGACCAGCGTTGACTCAGTTTGTATTTCAGGTGCGCCACGTTTACCGGTGTGAAAAGGCCGATGCTGTAATTGATATACAAGCGCGGCGAGAGCTGCTTGCCGAGCACCAAGGCGGCCGATTCGTTGGCTGCGCCGGTTTCGATTTGAACTTCCTCGACGCCAAAGACCGCGCCGATGCGCCGCGCCAAACGTTCGCCGCCGGCGAGTTGTAGGGCGCGCGCGGCGGCAGCGAGCGAGCGGCCTTCCTCGGCGCTTGCGCCTTCCAGCGGGCGGCCGAACACCAGATACGACAACGCATCCGATTGGCTCATCGCCGGGTCGGAGAACAGCGACAGCTGCGGTTCTTGCAGCGTGCCCTTTATCTCGATGCCGGCGGTGATTTCTTCGATCTTGCGCACCGCGCGGGCGTCGATGCCGGGGTTCGAGACCGGACCGCCGACGAAAACCAATCGGCCGCGTTGGACCTCGAGCTTTTGGCCGTACGCTTCGTATTGCCCCTTTACCACGCGCACTTCTCCGCGCGCCGTTGCCGGTTGTCCCGGAACTTCAACCAGCGCGACGTCGCCGGCGATCTTTGCGTTCAATCCGAATCCGGAAAATGTGACCTCGTCGCCGAGCACGACGCGGATTTGCGCGACGACCTTCCAGCGCGGTTCCGGTTTCGGCACGTCGGCGGGCGCATTCACGAGCACGACATCGGGCGATGTCTCGACGACGTTGCCTTTCTGCGAGCGCAACCCGAAAGCCGCCTTCGGAATTCGTACGCTCCCATCGACGACGACCTCATTGGGCGCGAGTTTCACTTGCAGATCGGGTGTGACGTAGATCTGGTTGTCGCGCAGATCGGCGACCTGAAACTGTTCGCCCCCGATGTGCAATTCCGCGCGCCAGGCTCGATCATCCGGGAAAGTCGCCCGGCCGCTCAATTCGACCCGACCCGGCCCCGAGCGCGCCTCGCCGCTCAGGCGCAGCTCGTTGCTCCCGAGCGCGGTTGCCGCCAGACGAACGTCGTGCACGCGAATGCCGGTCGCGTTGATGCGCGCCGCGCCATCCGTGAGCAGCGCTTCGCCGCGCACGCGCGGATCGGCGAGCGTGCCGCTCGCGGTGAATTGCAGCTTTAGCATGCCGCTTAAGTCTTCGAGTTGCGGCAACAGCGCGGCTACCGGCGCCAAGTTGCGCATCGCGAATGACAGTCGACCGGAAATCGGTTGTCGATTCGGCGCGGCGTCGGAACGAAATTGCGGTAGCGCCAGTTCTACGGTCCCGCCGTCGCCGCCGGTCAATGCGATCTCGGCATTCGCGCGCAAACCCTGTTCGTCGACGACAAGGCGCGCGGCGCCGCGGTCGTAGGCGAACACGGTATGCGCGGTATCGAGCAGCGTCACCTCGCCGGCGCTGAATTCCGCGCGGCCGTCGGCCTGGCTCAGGCGCCGGCCGTCGAACTGCAACCGAGTGTCGACGCTTACGGTACCGTGCCAGTCGGGCGAGTCGGGCAGCAGCGGCGCGAGCAGCGCGAGCGGCAGCTCCTGGGTCGACGCCACGACGGACGTCGGTTTGCCGCGCGCGCCGTCAAGCGCAACGCACGCGCGCGAGTTCTCGCGGCGCCAGCAGGCTTGCTCCAACTGAATGCGATCGGTCCCGGCGACCAGTCGCGGCTGTCCGGCGAGCGACCAGGTCTCCCCGCCAAGACGCGCGCTGCTGTTTGCGATCGAACCGGTCCAGGCGTTGTCGGTGTAGGCGCCGCGCAGCTCGGCGGTGAGCATGGCCTGCGCCCAACGCGCATCGACCGTAAGCGAATGGTTCAATCGGAAACCGTCGATGCTCAACGCGAGGCTTTCAAACCCCCGGCTGGCCAGCGTGCCTTGCATCGCGGACAGGGTCGCGCGGGAGCGCGTGCGATCGGATAGGTCGACGGTCGCGTCGATCGACGCTTTGCGGATCCGCGCACCGGCGTAGGCGAGCCGCTCGGCGGCGACGCGCGCTTCGATGCGGGGAAGCGCGCGCGCACCGGCTAGGCGGCCGTCGCCGACGACGTTTCCGGCGGCGTTGGGCATCAGCGCGGCTAAATCCGGCGCGCGCACCTTCCACGTGAGATTCCATTCACGATCGAGCGCGCCGTTGATGCTTGCCTTTGCATCGCCCGCGGTGACGTCGACGGCGAACCGCGGGTAGTTGTCGTTGCGGCGCAGCAGCGACGCGCTGGCAGCGAACGTTTGGCCGCGTAACCGGCCATGCGACGCAATATCGGCGCGCAGTTCATCGCGATCGCCGGAGAGCGTCGCGTTGAGCGCGAGCGCTCCGGGCCACTCGGGCCAGGTGACCGCTGGATTGAGCGCGCCCCCCGAAAGCGCCGTGCGCCATCGAAACCGCGGCGACCACGCGACCTGCGCGGTGCCGAGGAGGGTTGAGCCGAGCGTATCGACGGCGACGTCGGTAAACGTAACGCTCCTTCGGTCGCCGCTGGCGCCGGCGCGCCAGCGGGCCGACGGGAAGTCGTCCGCCGTCACGGTGAAGTCGAGTTTGCCGCTGTAGCGCTGATGTGTGCCGGCTGCCTCGAGTGTGCCCTGCGGGCTCGCGAGCACGACGTTGCCCGTCGCGGGCCAGCGCAACTGTCGCCACTCGGCCGCGGCGGTCCATGTGCGATCGATGGGTTGCCAGCGCGCCCGCGCCGTCAGCTGCGTCTCGGTATCCGGGACGCGCAACGCCAGTCGGTCGACGACGACTTCGTCCCCTGCGGTCGTGCCGCTGATCGCGAAGTCGCCGGCGACCGCGCCGATAGCGGCCGTCTTCACGCGAAGCGCTCCGTTTGCCTGATAACGAATCATTCCGCCGTGGGCATCGATCGTCCCGCCCACCTCGAGCGCGTGTTCGCGCAGGCCCAGGCGGCGTGCATCGATGTCCGGGACGCTGGCGTGAATCCGCCACCGCGGATCGGTGACCGGCTGGTAGACCTCCGCGCGAATGTCCGCCGCGATCGGTTCCGTGAGTTGCTGGGTTATCGTGAGATGCGACAAGTTGCCGCCAATCGTGCCGCTTCCCGCGATCGCCGGCCGCGTCGCCGGCAAGACGCGCCACTGGATGCGTAGCGCCCGGTCGGTATCGCCGTTCAACCCAAGAGCGCCGCCGGCATCGATGGTGAAATTCGGCGCGCTGACCTTCAGGCGATCGAGGCGTGCGATTTCCTGGCCGACAAAACCGGCCAGCTCGATCGTATCGATGATCTGCGAGGTGCCGCCGGTTTCAATGCGCACGCGCTCGATTCGAACGTCGCCAATGCCGACGTTCAGCGGCAAACCGAACGTGCGTATACTCGCGCGACGCGTCTGATCTTCGTGTACGCGCACGTGAACCCCAGTGACGGAGAGCGCGTCGACGTGTAGCCGTCCGGCCAGTAACGCCGTGGGCGTCCAGGCGAGTTGCGCACGCTCGATTCGCAGGTCCACGCTGTCGTCGCGGTACGTCAGTTCGCCGATACGAAGCGGTCCAGCGAGCGTGCCGTCGAGGGCATCGATATCGAGCGTGCCCGGAACCCGCTCCTGAAGCCGCGCGTAAGCCCATCGCAATCCGCCTTCGGTTTCGAACAACCACACGAACGCCGCGAGCAGCACGGCCAGCAGCGCCACCGGTACCGACAACGACAGCAACAGGAATCGGCGTTTCACAGATCCGGTCCGATGACGATGTGAAAGCGCCGTGGACGTCCCGGTTCGCTCAGCGCTTCGGCGATGTCCACGCGAATCTGACCGATGGGCGTGCGCCAGCGCAAACCGATGCCGGCGCCTCGTTTAAGCGGATCGTGAAAATTGTTCAAGGCGTTGCCTTCGTCGAAGAAAATCGCGGCGGACCATTTGCCGGCGAGTTGCTGTTCGTACTCGACGCTGCCGGCGAGTAGGTGCGGTCCGCCGACGACATTTCCTTGCGCGTCCATCGGCCCGAGCGAGTTGTAGGGGTAGCCGCGTACGCTTTGGTCGCCGCCGGCGAAGAAGCGAAGCGACGCCGGCAACTGCGCGAAGTTGTTGACCGACGTGCGGGCGGCATCCAAGCGCGTGATCAAGCGGCCGGCGCTCGCCACCGGAAATATCGCCCGCAGTTGCAAGCGCGCCTGACGCATGCTCACGTCCGAACCGAACGTTTCGGTGGCGCCGAGCACATTGAGCGTGGCGCGCGCGCCGCTGCGCGTGTAGATGCGGTCATCGCCCACGTAGTACGTCCAACTAACGCCCGGCAGCACCAGTGTCGTCTTGCCAGTCTGACCGCCGACGTCGAACCGTTCAAGCTGATGCGTGAGCGACAAGGTTTCGAGCAAGCGCCCGCGCACCGTCGATCGGCTGATTGCCAACCGCCGCGTGCTCGCGGTCGCGGTGTCGGTATCGGTTTCCTCGAAGCCGCCGGTGAACCCGAGCTGGTCGGTGCGCGGATTGCGGATCGGAATGAAGTATCCGGCGGTCAGCGATCGGTCGACCTGTGATCCGCGCAGGTCGATGCGCGCGTGGTGGCCCTCCGGATTCAAGTAGTAGCGCTCCCAACCGATTTGCGCGCGCGGGCCGGTGTCGGTGCCGTAGCCGGCGCCGAAGGTGTACTTGTTTTGCGGGCGCCGCGTCAGTTTTATGGTGACCGGGATAACACGGTCTTTGGCTTGTTGCGGGTCGGCGTCGATCTTGATCTCGCTGTAGTAGTTGCTCGTGGTCAGCGCGTTCTGGACGTCGAGAAGCGCTTGCGTCGAGTACGGCGTGCCGGGGTCGATTCGGATGTAGCGCTGGAGCAGCTCCGGCTCGAGCAGATCCTGGTCGACCGAGACTTCGCCGAATCGGTAGCGCGCGCCGGTGTCGACATCGAGATAAATTTCAGCGCGGTAGGCTTCCGGATCGACACGAACCTCATGCCGCGACAAGCGCAGGTCGAAGTAGCCGCGCTCCGACGCGAGCGACTGGATCCGGCTCTTTCCCTGTTCGTACATGGCTTGATTCAACGGGTCGCCGCGTCGGAGCGGGAAGCGCTCGACGACGCTTCGAAACGCCTGGTCGACGGCGCCGTCGCCGCGCAGATTGATCTCGATGGCGGCGACTCGAACGACCGGCCCGGGTTGCACCAGGTAGCGCGCGGTCCAGCGATCTTCGGCGCGATCGAATTCGAGCGAGGCGTCGATCGTCGGCTGATAGTAGCCGAACGGTTTGACGGCGGCGCGAATCTCCTCGGGCGCGGCCGCGTGCAGTCGTCGAATACGCGTTTCCGGGAGGTCCGTGCGGTCGCGTTCCTGATAGAGGGTCAGGGCGTTAAGCACGTTATCTTGCGCCGAGCCCTCGATACCCTCGACAATTACCTCGAGCGTCGCCGCGCGCAATGCGCTTGGCGCAAAGAGCAACAGCGCGATGGCGAATCGTATCCCTCGCAATCGCCGTGCATCGAATCGAAACATTGTTAACCCATGCTTGCGACTTAGCGGCATAATACCGAAAAGCCGCGAGTCATCGGACCGGCAGGTTGAGATTGCACGAACAAGGGGCACCCTGGACATATCGCGTCGCGACTTGGATCGCGACCGGCTTTGGAATCGGGCGCGTACCGTTCGCGCCGGGAACCTTCGGTACCTTGCTCGGCGTGGCGCTTTATCTGGCGCTGCGGGAACTGTCCGCGGCCTCGTATGTCGTTTTGGTGGTGTTGCTGTTCGCCGGTGGTGCGGTCGTGTGCCGCCTGGCCGAGCGCCAGCTCGGGGAAGTCGATCATCGAGCGATCGTTTTCGACGAAGTCGTCGGTTGTCTGTGCACGCTGTGGCTCGCTCCGGCGGGGTGGCTTTGGCTTGCGATCGGTTTCGGCTTGTTTCGACTGTTCGACATTTGGAAACCGTTCCCGATTCGCCGACTCGAACGCTTGCCGAAAGGGATCGGCGTCATGGCGGACGATGCCCTGGCGGGGATTTACGCGTTTCTGATACTGCAGGCGCTCGCCTGGATAAACCGCGCCTATTTTCACTGAGTGGATATCTTAGCCCTAATACTTATCGGTGCCGTTGCGGGCACGCTGGCCGGCGTGCTCGGCATCGGCGGCGGCGCCATTATCGTGCCGGTGCTCGCGGTCGTGTTCGAACGCCAAGGTGTCGCAACCGGCGCGCTAATGCAAGCGGCGATCGGCACCTCGATGGCGACGATCGTGTTCACGGCGGTGTCGGCGACGCTCGCGCATCAACGTCGCGGCTCGATACGCTGGCGAATGTTTTGGAGCATGACGCCGAGTATCGTTGTCGGTGCGTTGGTGGGAGCATCGATCGCACATTGGCTGCCGAGCGAGACCTTGAAGTTGTTGTTCGGTGTGTTTCTGCTGCTCGTTGCCGTTCGAATGGCGTGGCCGACGTTGCCGCAAACGAATCGACCCATGCCACCGGGCCGATGGCTCTCCGCGGTGGGTGGGTTGATCGGGATTCTGTCGTCGCTGTTTGGCATCGGCGGAGCGACAATGTCGGTGCCGTTTCTAACGTGGTGCGGCCTGTCCGCGGTGGAAGTCGTCGGCACGTCGGCGGCGCTGGGAATACCGATCGCCACCGCCGGAACCGTAGGCTATATCGTCGCCGGTTTCGGCGCGGCCGACCTGCCGCCGTTGAGCGTCGTCTACGTTGTGTTGCCGGCGTTCGGTGGAATCGTGGTTGCCAGCACGTTGTTCGCACCGATCGGTGCGAAGCTCGCACACCGCATACCACCCGCCATGTTGCGCCGGCTGTTTGCGGTGCTGCTGGTGATCTTCGGATTGCGCTTGTTACTCGGCTGACCGGTGCCGCCGGTCGACGGTGAGGCCGTGGCGCTCCATGATCTGCAGCCCTTCGATCGCGAGCTCGTAGCCCTGGGCCGCCGACAAGCGCCACCAATGGATCGCATCGTCGAAATCGATCGGGCTTCCTTCGCCGGTCGCCGCCATCGCGCCCAGGTGAAATTGCGCCGCCGCATCGCCGCCGTCGGCCGCCCGTCGCCACCACGATAGCGCTTTGGCAAGATCCCGCTCGACACCGACGCCACGCCAATAAAGCAGGCCAAGATTCACCTGCGCCGTGGCGTGTCCCCGGTGGGCGGCGTCGTTCCACCAACGAATCGCGGCATCGAGGTCTTGCGCCACGCCGTTGCCGGTTGCGTAGGCGACGCCGAGACTGAACTGTGCGCCGGCGTGTCCGTGTTTGGCCGCTGCCAGCCAGGTGCGCGCCGCTTCGGTGTAATCGCCGCCTTCGTATAGCGAGAGCCCCTCGCGAAAGGCGGTTTCCATCAAGTCAGGTTCGCGGAATACGGCGAGCGATTTGGCCACGCTCGAGGTTGCGACTGGGTCCGGCGTCATCGCCGCCGCGATTCCGGCAGTGCCGGCGATGAGGACGCCGAAGAATACGGTCGGGAGCAGGCGAGCGCGGAGCGCGGCCGTGGCGACGTTGAAGCGATACGTGCGAACGAAGGTCACCTCAGTCTCGATCGTTGGGGACTTGTAATTAAGTTTAGATCACGATTGGATGTGCACCGGAAACGGGCCGCTTCGGGCGCGTCGATTTTCCGGCACGGGATGAAACTACTTACCGATAACGAACTTACTTCACTGGCGGGCGAAATTGGTCGCGCACTGGAGCGGGCGGGCGTGATGCTCGCAACGGCGGAATCCTGCACCGGCGGTTGGGTGTCGCGGGTACTGACCGCGGTGCCGGGAAGCTCGAAGTGGTTCGAGCGCGGCTTCGTGACGTACAGCGACGCCGCGAAGTCCGATATGTTGGGTGTGTCCGCGGAAACGCTGGCGCGCGACGGCGCGGTGAGTGAAGCGGCCGTTCGCGCGATGGCGGATGGGGCGCTGGCGCATAGCGGCGCGCAACTGGCGGTCGCGATCACCGGGATTGCCGGACCGGCGGGCGGTACCGAGGATAAGCCGGTGGGAACCGTTTGGTTCGCCTGGGCGCGCGTCGGTCACGACACGCGCGCGCGGCGCCGGCAATTCGAGGGAGATCGCGAGGCCGTGCGTCGCCAGTCGGTGGCGGTCGCGCTCGAAGGGCTACTCGCGACGATGCGCTGAGTTATCGCGCGACCGCTGCCGGCCGCGCGTGGGTGACCCGCATTCGCACGACTATTGCGTGCGCGCCGGAATCTTTCCCGCGTCGTCGGAAATAATGATCTCCACGCGCCGGTTTTGTTGGCGACCGACGTCGGACTGGTTATCCGCAACCGGATACGCCTTGCCGTATCCGTGTACGCGGATGCGTCCCGGATCGATCCCACGCTGAATCAGCGCCAAACGCACGGCATTCGCGCGTCGCTCCGACAGGCCGAGATTGTAGGCGTCGGAACCGATGCTGTCCGTGAATCCTTCGACCATGACATGGCGTTTTTCGTAGCGGCGCAAGAACTCGCCGAGCTTCGCCACCACGCGCTGGCCACCCGGCGCCAGTTCCGTGCGGTCGAATCCGAATAAGACGTCTCCGAGCGTAAGCACCAGCCCGCGTTCCGTGCCGCGGGCTTTGAGCGCCGAAAGTTCCTGCGACAGCGATTCGAGTTCGCCTTTTGCGCGTTCCGCTTGCTGGCGCGCGAGATCGGCCTCGCGCGCGCGCACTTCGGCGATGCGGCGAAGCTTCTCGGCGTCGCTCACGCGCGCTTCCAGTATTACCTTATCGCGCTCTGCGCGCGCCCGCGCGACGTCGTCCTCCGCGGCGTTAAGGTTGGCCTGCTGAACCGCGATGGCGACTTTTTTGCGCGCGAGATACGCGCGATGGTTCACGGTCGTGGCATCCGCACCTTGCTGTCGCAGCGTTTCGACCGCACGAAGCGCTTCCTCGGCCTCTTTCAGCGCCACCGGCGCGTATTTGGTGACGCGCGGATTGCTCGCGGCCGCTTGATAGTCGGCATTGGCATCATTCAACAGCGTGCTTTCGACGGGAACCGTTACGCAAGCGGCGAGGAGTACGGCGGTAACCGCGGCGATCAAAAGTAAAAAGCGTGCGTTCATGTCGGCTTCTCCGCTATTGCTTCAAGCCCAGCTCTTTGCGCAGCACGTCGATGCTCTGGTTGAGTTCATCGACGGTTCGCTGTGTCTTAATGGCGAGCGTCGTCACTTGGGCCAGCTCGGCGTCCGCCTCCACTTGTTCCGCCAACAGCCGCGCTTTTTCGTTTTCCTTCTTATCGGCGGCAACCCGCGCGTGATTGAGTTTGGTCTCGGCCTCGCGCAGGATCAACGGCGCATGCACACGCGCACCCAGTTCGATGGCCTGTTTCACGGCGCTGTCCGAGCGCACCAGCTGGGCGTCCGGCCTCGGTGCACTCGCACAACCCGCAAGCGCCACCAGGCCGAGCGCGACCAGCGCCCGCCCCGTCCGACGAAAAGAAACCGATTCGATGCTGACCACGGATTGTCCTCCTTGCCGCCGGCTCTGCGCCACTGGCGCTAACCGCTACGGTAATGGAATGATCGAGGAATATACCACTAATGGCTTGCGGTGAAAGACCGGGGGTGCGGAAGGCCGGCCTGACGTCCAAGGCTCGCCGTGGTCGATAGACCGTGCGAGATTGCATTTTTTGGGTATGTTGCGCGTGGAAGATGCCGGCTCAGTGCCCGGCGCCGGCCTTGGTCCGCAGGGAAATCAGTGCATCGACTTCTTGCCGCAATCGCGCAAGTATCCGGTCATAGGGGAAACTGCCGAGTGAATCGGTTTTGCGTTTCAGATTGACCGATTTTGGCCCGCACCAAAGGCCAAGGTCGGCGTCATCCGTCTCGCCGGGTCCATTGACCCGGCATCCCATGACCGCGATCGTGATCGCGTGTTGCGCTGCGTAGCGCGTCATCTCGCGGACCTCTTCCGCCAGCTCGATGAACGCCTCGTTCTCGACGCGCGAGCAACTGGGGCAGCTAATGATATTGAGCCCGTCGCGTTCGAACCGGACGACGCTGCGCACGCGGCCGGCGGCGATGTCGGCGAGTATCCGACGGCCGACGGCTATCTCCTCGCTTTTGCGGGCGTTGGGTACGGTCAGCGAGACACGAACGGTGTCCCCGATTCCTCGGCTGACCAGCTGTTCGAAGGCTACGCGCGTCTTAATGATGCCATCCGGCGGCAGGCCGGCTTCGGTTACGCCCAAGTGCAGCGGTACGTCCGGCCGTTCGGCCGCAAACCGGCGGTTCACCTCGATGACGTCGTTCGGGTCGGAATCTTTAAGCGATACACAGTAGCGCGTAAACCCAAGCTTATCGAGCAGCTCGCAGTGTTCCAGCGCGCTCTCGAGCATCGGCGCGAGGCGATCTTTGGGGTCGCGCCCCTCGGCCTTGCTCGGATCGACCGAACCGCAGTTCACGCCGACGCGCAGCGCGCAATCGTTGGCACCGGCGACGTCGACGAGATAGCGCACCTTGTCTTCCCACGGTTTGCGGCGCTCGTGGTGGTAGAGGTGTCCGGGGTTGTAACGCAGCTTGTTGACGTGCGGTGCGACGCGCTCGGCCATGCGATAGTTTTCCTGCAAGTCGGCCGATAAATTCGCCGTCGTTTGGGAGCGAATGGCGCCGAGCGCCGCGGCGTCCTTCGGATTGTCGACGGCGATGCGTACGACGTCGGCACCGGCGGCCGCGAGGTCGTTTATTTGCGCCACGGTAGCGTCCACGTCCTGCGTATGCGTGGCGCACATGCTTTGCACCGCGATCGGATGCCCGTCGCCGATGACGATGGAGCCGATCGAGACGGAACGCGTCGGATTGCGCGGCAGATTCACGGCTGAAGCATACACCACGCCCTGACCGGGCGTCGGCGGGCGCTTACGCTAACCGATATTTCGAGTGC
>Ga0299906_10004962_pt1 | contig 10868 bp, 9 predicted proteins | sample RVTome_14_FD_200259 | JGI IMG/M metagenome (GOLD analysis project Ga0299906, IMG submission 200259) | Soil microbial communities from uranium-contaminated site in the Upper Colorado River Basin, Wyoming, United States - RVT145D125 (version 2) ... | reverse complement strand
ACGGCGCAGATGACCGCGTTCAGACCGGGCGCGTCGCCGCCACCGGTGTTGATCGCGATGCGCTTCACGATCGCCCCTTCCATCGGAGCCGGCCTCAGGGGACCGCGGGGGCGCGGCGCTCCGCGTCGGCGGCGTGCGCCGCCGGCGCGGCCGCTCCCCGCCCGGCGAGCCCGCGGATGACGACGTAGAACACCGGCGTCAGCAGGAGCCCGAAGCCGGTGACGCCCAGCATGCCGGAGAAGACCGCGACGCCGAGCGGGTTCCGCATCTCGGCGCCGGCGCCGGCGCCGGTGACCAGCGGCAGCACGCCGAGCGCGAACGCGAAGGACGTCATCAGGATCGGCCGCAGGCGCAGCCGGCAGGCATCGAGGGCGGCGGCCCGCCGGTCGAGTCCCTCGTCCTCGCGCGCCTTGGCGAACTCGACGATCAGGATCGCGTTCTTGGCCGCCAGGCCGATCAGCACCACGAAGCCGATCTGGGTGAAGATGTTGTTGTCCATGCCGGCGAGCCAGATGCCGCCGATCGCGCTCAGGAGGCACATCGGCACGATCAGGATGATGGCGAGCGGCAAGGACCAGCTCTCGTACTGGGCCGCCAGCACCAGGAACACGAAGAGGCTGCCGAGCGCGAAGACGAAGGGCGCGGTGTTGCCGGCGAGGATCTGCTGCAGGGTGAGCTCGGTCCATTGGTAGCCCATGCCGGGCGGCAGCTCCTGCTTCGCGACCTCCTCCATGAGGGCGGTCGCCTGGCCGGAGCTCGTACCCGGCGCCGGGTTGCCGTTGATCTCGGCGGCGGTGAACATGTTGTAGCGGTTGACGATCGCCGGCCCGACCGAGTCCTCCACGGTCAGCAGCGTGGCGAGCGGGATCATGTCGCCGCCGGCGTTGCGAACCTTCAGCTTGCCGACGTCCTCGGGCCGGATGCGGAAGGAGGAGTCGGCTTGCAGGTTCACCTGCCAGTTGCGTCCGAAGCGGGTGAAGTCGTTGGCGTAGGCCGAGCCGAGGTAGATCTGCAGCGTGTCGAACACGTCGCTGAGCGCCACGCCGAGCGCCTTCGCCTTGGTGCGGTCGACCTGGAGGTAGAGCTGCGGCTGCTTGGCGCGGAAGCTCGAGAACAGGCCCACGAGCCCGGGCTGGGCGTTGCCCTTCTGGACGACGTTGGCGACGGCGTCCTCGAGCGCGCCGAAGCCGGCGTCGGCGCGGTCCTGGATCTGCACCTTGAAGCCGCCCGTCGTGCCGAGTCCTTCGACCGGCGGTGCGCCGAACGCAACCACCTGCGCCTCGAGGATGGTGGCGAAGCGTCGGCGCAGCTCGGCCAGGACGGCCGGGCCGGTGTGGCCGTGCTCCAGGCGCTCCTCGAAGGGCGCCAGGATGATGAAGCCGCCGCCGACGTTCGAGATGTTGTTGCTGGTGAGGACCGAGTAGCCGGGGAGGCCGATGACGTGCTGCACGCCCGGTGTGTCTCGGGCGAGCGCGGTGAGCCGCGCCATGACCTCTTCGGTGCGCTCCAGGCTGGCGCCGTCGGGGAGCTGCGCGTTCACGACCAGGTAGCCCTTGTCCTGCTCGGGGATGAAGCCGGCCGGTACCGAGCTGAACCCGACCCCGGTGAGCACCAGCAGGCCGACGTAGAGCACGAGGACGACGGTCGTCGCGCGCAGCAGGAGCCCGACGCCGCGTCCGTAGGTCGCGCTGGCGCGGTCGAAGGCATGGTTGAAGACCGTGAAGAAACGGTTCAGGGCCGCGTTGATCGACCCCGCGAGCAGCCACCCCGCGACGGCGCCGAGAACGAGCAGCGCGCGCGGGCCCCAGGTCGCGAGCGCGCCCGCCTCGTGGGCGGCGTCGGCGCCATGGCCGCCGTCTCCGCCACCGCCGAAGAGGCCGCCGAGCAGAAAATAGGCGAGGAGCGCCATCAGGATCACGATCGCCGGGCGCGGCAGCGCCTCGCGCGTCTCGCCGTGCCCGTCGCCGTGCGCGTGCGGCTTCAGGATGAGGGCGGCGAGGGCGGGAGAGAGCGTGAGCGCGTTCAGCGCCGAGATCGCCGTCGCGGCCGCGATGGTGAGCGCGAACTGCTTGTAGAACTGGCCGCTGATGCCGGTGATGAAGGCGGTCGGCACGAAGACCGAGAGCAGGACGAGCGTGATCGCGATCACGGGGCCGGTGATCTCGTCCATCGCCTTGCGGGTGGCGTCGCGCGGCGACAGGCCCTTGGCGAGCCAGCTCTCGACGTTCTCGACCACGACGATGGCGTCGTCGACGACGATGCCGATCGCCAGCACGAGCCCGAGCAGGGAGAGGTTGTTGAGCGAGAAGCCGAGCAGCGCCATCACGCCGAAGGTGCCGATCAGCGACACCGGCACCGCGATCATCGGCACGACCGTCGCTTGCCAGTTCTGGAGAAAGATCAGCACGACGATGAAGACGAGGACGAAGGCCTCGAAGAGCGTCTTGTAGACCTCGTGGATCGACTCGTCGACGAAGATGGTGGTGTCGTAGACGATGCGGTAGTCGACACCGTCCGGGAAGGTCGCCTTGATGCGGTCCATCTCGGCGCGGACGCTCTCGGCGGTGGCGAGCGCGTTCGAGCCCGGGAGCTGGAAGACGGCGAGGGTGATCGCGGGCTCGCCGTCGAGGTAGCTGTTGACGTCGGAGTTCTTGGCGCCGAGCTCGACGCGGCCGATGTCGGCGAGGCGCGTGATCTGGCCGCGCTCGCCGGTCTTGACCACGATCTGGCCGAACTCCTCGGGCTCGAGCAGGCGGCCGAGGGTGTTGATCGGATACTGGAACTCGATGCCGGCCGGCACCGGCGGCTGGCCGATGCGGCCGGCGGCGACCTGGACGTTCTGCTCGCGCAGCGCCTTCAGCACGTCGCCGGCGGTCATGTCGCGCGAGGCGAGCTTCTCGGGATCGAGCCAGACCCGCATGCTGTAGTCGCGGGCGCCGAGGAGCTGGGCGTCGCCGACGCCGGAGAGGCGCGCCAGCGCGTCCTTCACCTGAATGGTGGCGTAGTTGCTGAGGTAGAGGAGGTCGCGGCTCTTGTCGGGCGAGATCAGGTTCACGCAGAGGAGAATCGACGGCGACTTCTTCTTGGTGGTGACGCCTTGCCGCTTCACTTCCTCGGGAAGCTTGGCTTCGGCGATCGCGACCCGGTTCTGCGTCAGCACCTGGGCGTCGTCGATGTTGGTGCCGAGCTTGAAGGTGACGTCGAGGTAGAGCTGGCCGTCGTTGGTGCTCTTCGAGAGCATGTAGAGCATGTTCTCGACGCCGTTCACCTCCTGCTCGATCGGCGCGGCGACGGTATCGGCGACCACCTTCGCCGCCGCGCCCGGATAGAGGGCCGAGATCTGCACCACCGGCGGCGCGACGTCGGGGTACTGTGCGATCGGCAGGCCGAGCAGGGACACGAGCCCGACGATCACCATCACGATCGACACCACCGTCGCGAAGATCGGACGGTCGATGAAGAAGTGCGACACTACGGCTTGCCTGTCGCCGTCGCGGCGGCGCCGGACGGCGGCGTCTCCTGCGGCTTCACCGTGATGCCCGGCCGGGCGCGCTGGATGCCGGCGGTGATGACCCGCTCACCGGGCTTCAGTCCCTCGCGGATCACGCGCAGGTCCTCGGACAGCGGCCCGAGCTTCACCGGGCGGTACTCGACGACGTTCTGGTCGTTGACCACGAGGACGTACTTGGTCCCCTGGTCGGTGCCGACCGCGCGCTCGCTCACCAGGAGCGAGCGGGTCGGGTCGCCGATCGGCATGCGGACGCGGACGAAGAGTCCCGGGCTCAGGCGGCGGTCGGCGTTGTCGAACACCGCGCGCGCCAGCATCGTGCCGGTCGCCGTGTCGACCTGGTTGTCGACGAAGTCCAGGGTGCCACGCACCGAATAGCCCTCCTCGTGGGCGAGGCCGATCTCGACCGGGACGGCGAGGTCGCGGGCGTTCGGGGCTTGCGCGGCGCCGGGGTGGGCCGCGGCATGGCGCGCGCGGTACTGCAGCACCGTACGCTCGTCGACGTCGAAGTACATCCACATCGGCTCGCTGCTCACCACGGTGGTGAGCAGCGTCGACGCCTCCACCAGGTTGCCGATGGTGATGTTCGCCTTGCTGACGCGGCCGCGCACGGGCGCGGTCACGTGCGCGAACTCGACGTTCAGCTTGGCCTGCTCGAGACGGCCGCGTGCCGAGGTGATCTCGGCGTCGGCGGTGCCCTTGGCGGCGATCGCCGACTCCAGCTCCTTCTGGCTCGCGGCCCCCGTCGGCAGCAGACGCTGGTTGCGCGCCAGGTCGGCCTCGGCTTTGCGGCGCTGCGCCTGCCAGCGCGCGAGCTCGCCCTCCGCCTGCAGCAGCGCGGCGTCGTAGGGGCGGGGGTCGATCTCGAACAGCACGTCGCCGGGCTGCACCTCGTCGCCGTCCTTGAACGCGATCTTGACGAGATAGCCCGCGACGCGAGCCCGGATCTCGACGGATTCCACCGCCTGGGTGCGGCCGGTGGTCGTGAAGAAGTCGACGACGTCGCGCTCGACCACGGGGGCCACGGCGACCTCGGGCGGCGGCAGCTCGGCAACCTGCGGCTTCCCGCCGCAGCCGATCAGGACGAGCGCCAGGAGCGCGCCCGCGGCGAGCCGTGGCGCCGGATTCGCCACGGTCACCACCACGGCCACCATGCGCGCGGCCGAAAGCCGCCGCCCTCGGCCTCGGTGCCGGACGCGGCGCCCTCGGCCGCCTGTCGTTGCCCTTCGCCGTCGAGCATGCCACCCCAGCGCGTCCGGGCTCGCATCGCGTTCTTCGCGTCGCCGGAGACGAATTCCTGACCCATGCGTAGCTCCCATCCTCCGCCGAGCGCTTTGTAGAGCGCGGTCAGCGACAATCCGACGTTGCCCTTGGTCGCGACCAGGCGGTCCTCGGCGCCAACGAGGAACTGCTGCGTGTCGAGGACGCGCGTGTAGTCGTAGGCACCCTCGCGATACTGGATCTCGGCGAGCTCGACGGCGCGCGTCGCGGCGGTAACGCTGCGCTCGAGCGCGGCGAGCCGGCGCTGCGTCCCGAGAAAAGCGGCGAGCGCGCTCTCGACCTCGGCCTGCGCCCGCAGCACGCTGTTCTCGTACTCCCCGATCAGCGCCTGGAAGCGCGCGTCCTGCACGCGGACGTTGTTGGTGATGCGGCCGTAGTTGAGGATCGCCCAGCGGACGCTCGGGCCGCCGAAGTTCTCGAAGCTCCGACCCTCGAAGAGGTCCGGAAAGTCCTCGGCCGCGACGCTCACGGTGCCGACGAGGGCGAAGCGCGGCAGCAGGTCGGCTTTGGCGACGCCGATTTGCGCGCTCTGCGCCGCGAGCTGTCGCTCGGCGACGCGTACGTCGGGCCGCTGCCGCAGGAGATCCGCGGGCACGCCGAGCGCGACCGTCGGCGGTGGGCTCGGAATCACCGCCCGGCGCGCGCCGACGAGGTCCGTGAGGTCGCGTGGCGGCATGCCGAGCAGGATCGAGATCGTGTTCTCGGTCTGGCGGATGCCGGTCTCGAGATCCGGGATGAGGGCGCGCGTGTCCTCGAGCAGCGCGGCGGCTTGCGCCGAGTCGAGGCCCGTCACTTCCCCCGCCTGGTACTTCTCGTCGGCGATCGTGAAGCTGCGCTCTTGAATCCCGACGTTGGCGCGCGCCACGTCGAGCCGCTGCTCGAGGGTGCGCAACTGGATGTAGTTGACCGCGACCTCGGCGACGAGCGCCACCAGCACGTCGTCGTACGAAGCGATGGAAGCCAGGAGCTCGGCATCGGCTGATTCGATGTCGCGCCGGAAGCGCCCCCAGACGTCGAGCTCCCAGGCGGCGTCGAAACCCGCCTGCCAGTCGCTGAAGAAGTGATCGACGCCGCTCTGGTTGGCGCGCGCGTCGCTGAGACCCGCGCGCTGATACGAGCCGAAGGCGTCCTGCTGCTGCGGGAAAAGCCCGCCGATTGCTATGCCGCGCCGAGCCTGCGCTTCGAGCACGCGCGCTCCGGCGGTCTGGAGCGACGGGTTCTGACGGTAGGCTGTTTCGACAAGCGAGGTCAGGATCGGGTCGCCGAACACCGTCCACCAGCTCGAGAGGTCGGGAGCGGGGGCGGCGGCCGCTGCGGGCTCGGCCGCCGGGCTGTCGATCCAGCGCGGTGCCGTCGGCGCCTCCGGACGCACGTAGTCGGGGCCGATCATCATGCAGCCGCCGAGCGACAGCAGCGCCACGAGCGCGCCGCACGACCGGAGGACTGCGCGCACGACGGTTCGAGAGGCCGGCATCAGCGCCGCCATGGCAGAAAGCGCTCCGGAACGCACGCAGTCCGGTCTCGTCCGTGCGGACCGTCCGCGCGCAAGGGCGGGAGGCGCGAAGAGGTTCCCAGCCGCGCGAAAGCGCCGAGGCTCGCGCGCTCCTTGACCTGGCGGCCGGCACGCGGTACGCCGCCGGCGGCGAGTGAAGCGAGAACCTCGGCTCGAGAGCTGCCTGCGATCGCCGAAAGGGGACTCGACATGATGCGAGTGGTGCTACGGCGGGGCGCGACGGCCGCGCTCAGCATGGCGCTCGTGCTGACGCTCGTGGCGAGCGCGACCCCGCCCGAAGCGCGGGCGGCGAGCGCCGCCGAGCTCGAGCGCGACGCCAAGGCCGCCCTGCAGAGCCTCTACGAGCGCCAATCCAGCGCCAAGCTTCTGGGGTCGCACGCGCGGGCGATCCTCGTCTTCCCGACCATGCTGAAGGCCGGCTTCATGTTCGGCGGGCAGATCGGCGAAGGGGTGCTCCTCAAGAGTGGACGCGCCGCCGGCTTCTACAACTCCGTCGCCGCGTCCTACGGGCTGCAGGCGGGGCTGCAGACCTTCGGCTACGCGCTCTTCTTCATGAACGATCAGGCGCTCCGGCAGCTCGACGTCACGCGCGGCTTCGAGATCGGGGTCGGGCCGAGCATCGTCGTCGTCGACGAGGGCATCGGGCGATCGCTCACCACCAACACGCTCACGAGCGACGTCTACGCGTTCATCTTCGATCAGCGGGGCCTGATGGCCGGCATCGGCATCCAGGGCTCGAAGATCACGAGGATCGCCAAGTAAGGGCGCTGGAAGGGAGACTCGACGATGCTGCGACGATGCGCGCTGCTGCTCACGGTAGCCCTGCTTCTTGCCGCCGCTCCGGCCGCCGTCCGGCCCGTCCGCGCCGGCGAGGCCGACACGGCCAGCCTCGAGATCCTGCGCGACACCATCCGCGCCAACCGCGAGGCCCTGGTCGACGCGAACCTGACGCTCACCGACGAGGAGGCCGCTGCGTTCTGGCCGCTCTACGACCGCTACCATCAGGAGCTGAAGGCGGTCCAGGACCGGCTCGTGAAGGTGATCGAGGAGTACATCGCGGCCTTCCCCGACATCTCCGACGAGAAGTCGATGGCGCTGATCGGCGAGTACCTCTCCATCGAGGAGGATCGCGCCAAGATCCGGCGCACCTACCTGGCGGAGTTCGCCAAGGTGCTCCCCGGACGCAAGGTCGGACGCTTCTACCAGATCGAGAACAAGATGGACGCGGTCCTGCGCTACGACCTGGCGGCCGGGATTCCGGTGGTCGAGGAGTAGCGCGGCTGTGAACGCTAGCGGCTCGTCGTGACGAGCTGGTCCCAGGTCGCGATACGTTCGTCGGCGGCTCCGAGCATGGCGACCAGCCAGTGCCGGACGAAGGCCGCGTCGAAGCGATCCCCCTGAATCGCGAGCAGACGGCCCAACGCGTAGGGTAGATCCGAGGCCTCCAGCGTGTCGACGAGCGCGCCGAAGGAAGATGGAGTGGAGCCGAAGGGAGTCGAACCCTCGACCTCTTGGATGCCATTCCTTTTCGGGGCTCGCACAGCTCTCCACGCACGGCAGTTCTCGAAGCCCGGATGCTGCGGTGAGTCTTGACGCGGCGCCGCCGCCCCTGTAGCTGAGGCGCGTTCCGGTCGGAGACGCTCGGAGCGCCGCTTTGTCCGCCCCGTAGTGAGCGCATGGGCGGCGAACACGACAGCGTCCGGCAACTCAGCACCCCGTCGGCCACGTGCGTGTCGGGCAAGAAGCAGGAAGGAGAAAGGGACCATGCAACGACGGATATCGATTGCTTTAATGGCCTTCGCGTTGAGTGGCCTCGTGCTACTACAAACGGAGCAGGCGCACAGCACGGATCTGAGCGGCTTTGAAAAGCGAGTTGGCAAATCAGCCGCCAAATCCCTCGATGCACCCAAGGTCCTCTGCGTGTGCAAGGATGGTACATCCCATAACAACTCCGTCGGCTACCTGCGGCAGTTCCACGAGAACTCCGGCCCCGGCGGTCAGATTGAGGTCACGGTCACGTGCGAAGTGGTGGTCTTCGTCGAGAGCACAGGAGAGTTCTCGGGACAAACTACCTGCGACCCGTGGGAGCTTTTGCCGAAATAGATGCAATCTCATTCCCACGCTCGCGGCCGTGACGTACTTGGGCGAGGTCGTTTAGGATCTTCCACCGCCGCGGGCGCCGGATCGGCGACTGCCGCAAGGCCTGGCGGTCGGCCTGCACGGAGGCCGGCCTCCCCGGGCTGTTGCTGTACGACCTCCGGCGCAGCGGCGTGAAGCACCTGATCCAGGCGGGGAACGACCCGCACACGGTGATGGCGTTTGGCGGCCACCCGACGGGGGGCATGCTGCGGCGCTACCACATCATCAACGTGGACGACCTCCGGCGCGCCGCCGAGCGCGCAGCCTCCTACGAGGGAGCGCCCGGGACGGTTGCCCCGCTCCCCGCCGACCGGACCCGCAGAGAACGCGCAGAGGAGCGGTAGAATTTTCGCTCAGAGGCGTGCGTGGCTGAGGTGCGCGAGTGCCACGTGCTTGGAAAAAGGAGTGGAGCCGAAGGGAGTCGAACCCTCGACCTCTTGAATGCCATTCCTTTTTGGGCCTCGCACAGCTCTCCACGCACGCCGACAGCTACGAGAGGACGGCCCTGCAGATGAGTCGATCGTGGCGATTCACCGCGGGCGGTGGGACCTCGACCCGCAGAGAACCCGCAGAGGGACCGGAGCATTAGGGCCGCGGGCGAAAGGACAGCGTGCCCCGATCGTCATAGGCCGGAACGGACGGGTTGACAGGCCGCGGGAGGGTCCACGATCCGCGTGCAAGTCGGCCCCTTGCTCGGCTTACGAAGCGAAGTGAGACGCCCCGACGACCGAGAGCGCCGCACCTTGTACACGCTGACGACGGCGAGCGGCATCGGCCTGGCCGCCGCGCTCCTCCTCTGGGTGGCGATCGCCAACGGCTTCCCGCTCTGTCACTCGGACACCGGCACATACGTCGACAGCTCCTTCACCTGGCGCGTCCCGCCCGACCGGCCGGTCTTCTACGGGCTCTTCCTGGCGGTGACGCATGCTCGCGAGACGCTGTGGGCACCCGTCATCGTACAGGCCGCCATCGCCGCGATCGGGATCCACCTCCTGCTCCGGCTACTCACCCCGACCTACGGCGTGACGGCCACCGTGTTGGTCGTGACGTTGCTGGCAGCGACGACCTCGCTCCCCTGGTTCGTGGGGCAGCTCTCCCCCGACTTCTTCGCGGGGGTGCTCGTCGTCAGCTTCTACCTCGTGATCGCCGGCGCCGACCACCTCGGGCGTGCCGCTCGCCGGTTCGCGGTCGCGTGCCTCGTGCTCTCCGTCGTCGTGCACTCGTCGCACATCCTCCTCGCCACCATCCTCGCGGGCGTGGTGCAGCTGCAGGCGCAATGGATGCGCCCGCCCCCGTGGCGACATGCCGGAGTGCGCCGCGTCTGGCGGGCGCTTGCCGCGGCGGTCGTCGTCATGCTCGTCGGGAACCTCCTCCTCTCGGGCAAGCTCACGCTCGCCGGCGGAGCCCACGCGTTCCTCATGGGGCGCCTTATCGAAGACGGGGTCATGCAACGCGTACTCGACGAGCAGTGTCCGACGACGCCCTATCGACTCTGCGCCTTCCGCAGCCAGCTCCCGATGTCGGCCGACGACTACCTGTGGCCCGCCGACGGCCTCTTGAAGCAGACCGGCAGCTGGCGCGGCTCACGGGCCGAGTCGTGGCAGCTCATCCTGAGGGCGGTCGCTACGCACCCCCTGCTGATCACCGCGGGGGCGCTCCGAGCATCGGCCCGGCAGCTTGGGCGCTTCCGGACGGGTGAGGGTCTGGGGCCGCTCGCGGCCGGCAGCTGGGTCGACACGGTCATCGCGCGCCGCTTCCCCCACGAGTACGACCGGTTCGTCGAGAGTCGCCAGCAACAGGGCACGCTCCCGATCGACACCGCCGCGACCGTCGGTCAGCGGATCGCCATCGTCGCCGGCCTGCTCGCGGTCATGCTTGCGATCGGTCACGTGCCCACCGCCCCCTGGTCGCCCTTCGCCGGCCTCGTCGTGACCGCGCTCCTCGGGAACGCCGTCGTCACGGGCACGCTCTCCGAGGTGCACGATCGCTACCAGAGCCGGCTGATCTGGCTGGTGGTGCTGGCCGCGCTGCTCGGCGTGCTGCGGCGCTTCGAACGGCACGTCACCCGTGATCATGACGAACTCCCGGTGCTCTCGGATAGCGTATGAGAATGGGGCCCTCGATGGCAGCAAACCGCGCATCGCTTGTGCCTTGGTCGATGACGCGGACGACGGCACTACCGAGCGGACCACCGAGTAGCAGCGCGGTGTTCAACGCGATTTCACGGCTCACCGGCATATTGAGCACGTCTACTGCAGGAGGGATGTGAAAGTCAGGACCCGGACGCAACGGCACTGAAGACCGCACGGCCACCGCGTTCGCCACGTTCACCGCCTTGAACGCCGCCCGCGGACGGGGAACGATCCGCGTCCTAGCCACGAAAGGTTCACGGCTGCAGGTCGTCTCTGATGCGCGAGCGATCGTCCC
>Ga0299906_10004960_pt1 | contig 10871 bp, 11 predicted proteins | sample RVTome_14_FD_200259 | JGI IMG/M metagenome (GOLD analysis project Ga0299906, IMG submission 200259) | Soil microbial communities from uranium-contaminated site in the Upper Colorado River Basin, Wyoming, United States - RVT145D125 (version 2) ... | reverse complement strand
TCCTCCCCGGCGCCGTCGTCGACGGCAACCAGACCTGGACGATCAACGAGGCGGTCACGGTCGATCCCGGTATCGCGGTCGGCGCTCAGGTGCCCTACGGGCCCGACGGCGAGCTGCTCGCCCGGACTTGCGTGCCCGGCACGCAGGACGGCGTGACGACGGTGTGTGCGCGCGGCCAGCTCACGCACCCGCACTACTCCGCCAGCGGCAACCACTCGATCTGCCCGCCATCGGCGTGTCAGGCGTTCCCGGGCGCCGACATCGCCGGCCCAATGATCGAGGGTGAGACGTACATCGGTGGGTTCACCTTCGGTCCGTTCGACCAGGGCGTCACCGGCCTCAGCGGCGTCCCACGGATGGTGCGTGGCGAAGCGGTCACGATCACCAACCTCGACACGGCGGATTACATCTGGCACACGCTGACACGCTGCGCGGCGCCGTGCACCGGCGTCACCAGCGCCAGCTACCCGATCGCCGATGGTGCCTATCAGGATCTGATCGATCCGTTATACGGCTCGGGCGAGTACGCAGGTAGCACCCCGACCGGGGTGATCGCCTCGCTGGGACGGCCGGACGAGATGGACTTCGACTCCGCCGAGCTGGGCATCGGCCTGGCGCCCAGCGGCAAGGTCTCGTGGACGTTCTCCCCGACGAGGACCGGCCTGTACACGTTCTTCTGCCGGATCCACCCGCTGATGCGGGGCGCGTTCCGCGTGGTCGACGCCTAACAGCACGAGGAACACCCGGAGCGGCCCGTTTCAGCGGGCCGCTCCGTCGTTCCCGGGTCGATCCCCCGTCCCATGGGAACATCACGGGGAACAGCGAGGAGGTGCCGATGGACGGCATGCGCACGAACGAGGTCCCCGACGTGCTCACCGAGCGCTCGCTCGCCGAGCTGCTCGGGATCAGCCGAGAGAGCGCGATGGCGCTGTGCCGCGCGAACCGTGTTCCGGCCATGAAGGTGATGCGGGGGCGGTACCTGGTGTCGAAGCGGCTGCTGCTCGAATGGGTCGAGCGCGGATCACGACTGCCCTGACCCTAGGCCGTCCCGGCGGCGTGCCGGCGGATCCACTCGTGCATGGCGATGCCGCTGGCAACGCCGGCGTTGATGGATCGCGTGGACCCGAACTGCCGGATGTGCAGGACCGCGCGGCAGAGTGCTCGCGCGGGGTCGGACAAGCCCGGCCCCTCTTGACCGAACAGGAACACACACTCCCTGGGGATCTCGGCTTGGTCCATGGCCTCCGACCCCGGCAGGTTATCCACCCCCAGCACCGGAAGCCCGGCCCCGGCCGCCCAGGCTACGAAGCCATCCAGGTCGGTGTGGTACCGGACGTGCTGGTACCGATCGGTGACCATCGCGCCCCGCCGGTTCCAATCCCGACGTCCGATGATGTGGACCTCGCGTGCGAGGAACGCGTTCGCGTTGCGCACCACCGCCCCGATGTTCATGTCGTGCTGCCAGTTCTCGATCGCGACGTGGAACGGATGCCGCCGTCGGTCAAGATCCTCGACGATCGCCTCGAGCCGCCAGTACCGGTATCGATCGACCACGTTGCGCCGGTCGCCCGCGCGCAACAGATCCGGATCAAGGCGTGGATCGTCCGGCCACGGCTCGGCATGCGGTCCGACGCCGACGTCGCGCTGCTCGCCCATGAGCGGAACGCTATCGCGCCCGGCAGGGGTTCGGGGTCACATCGCGCCGCCGGCGCCGGACCGGCGGGACGGTGCGATACGGGCGCTATGGTCAAGGATCCTTGCGCGGAACGGGAAGAACGAGAAGAGCAGGATGTGTGCCGATGCGCGCGCGGCGGGAAGTCGGAGCGCCGGTGCGGAAGGAAGTCTCGGGCGCGAGGCGAAAAGACCTGCTCATGGGAGTGGGCACCAGGACCACGATGGCGGCGGCCGGGCTGATGCTCGCGGCCACGACCGGCGCCGCCGCCGACTCGCCGACGCCCTACACGATCTGCGCGCATGTGCCGATCACGGGCGCCGCGCCGATCCCTCATCACGAGGACCGTTTCGGGCAATTCTACTTCGACTACGTCAACGTCGAGCTCGGCGGGGTGGACGGCCACCCGGTGGAGTTCCCCGCGTACGACGACGAGTTCAACCCGGCCGGCGCGCGGCGCGCGATCGAGAGGTGCCTGGACGCGGGCGCGCGAATGCTGGTCGGCTGGTACGGCCCGGACCAGGCGGAATCAGTGTCGAGATGGGCCGAGGATCACCAGATGCCATACCTGCGCACGTCGGGTCCGTTCGCCGGGTCCCAGGATCGTAAGTGGTCGGCGTTCATCGGTCCTCCCGACGAGGAGCAGATGGTCGCGCTCGCCTCGGCGATCCTCAACGGAGTTGAGCGCATCCCGACCATAGGCATGGTCCGCATCAGCTCCCCGTACTACGACCCCGGTCGCGACGCGTTCGTCGATGCGCTTGCCGAGCGCGGTCTCACGCTCGCCGTCGATGTGCCGGTGCAGAAGGATGAGAGCAACTTCCAGAACGTCTGGTTCGAGATCGGCCAAGCCGAGGTCGATGTGGTGAACCTCTACGTGACGCCGCACATCTTCGCCAAGATGATGGCTCAGCGTCCTGCAACCGTCGATGCATCGTTCGTTTCTATCGCAACCATGATCGGCACGAACGTCGCCGGCGCCAGCGCGCGCGGCAGCCGGGTGCAGACCTTCCACGATCCGAGCCCTGTCTACGATCCTGCCGATTCCACGCTGCTGTGGCACGACGAGATCGTCGAGTTCCAGCGCATCTTCCGAACCTACTCGCCCGAGCAAACCCCTCCGGCCGACGACCTCGACTGGCTCGCTTACCTGCGCGCGAAGCAGGTCCATCGGTTCCTCGACGCGCTCGACGAGGACCTCGGCGCCGAGCACATCCGCAGCATGTTCTCGACCTACGCCGAGGACCCCGGCGCGGCCTTCCCGACCTGCGCGCTGGACTTCTCGGCCACGCCGCTGCTGGGCAGCCACGCCTGGCACGTCTTCGAGCTCGACGACGGCCGGTGGCGACAGGCGGCGTCGTGCGCGGACGCTGTGACGACCGACCTGACCCCGCCCCTGATCGCGTGCTCGGACGCGCCTGTTGCGCTGGCGCCGGTGCGTTGCTCGTTCCAGGATCCCGGATCGGGTGTGGGCGCCTACGCCATCACCGACCTGGGCGTCCCGGCCCCTGGCGCCCCCGTCGGAGGCGACGGAGGCTGCGCGCCGGCGACGGAGGCGATGATCACGCTGCCGCCGGGGTTCCACCGGTTGGTGATCACGGCCACCAGCTGCGGCGGTGTGTCGCGGGCCGTGACTGCGACCTACCTCAGCGCCGATGTGTGAACGAATGGTTCGGCGTTCCTCTGGAAGGAAACAACGGCTGGTTCGGCGTTGCTCGGAGAAAGAACGGAGAAAGAACCACGCGTCGGGTCCGAGGAGGCGTCATGCTCTTCACCATCCTGTTCAAGGCAGGGCGTGACGCCGCGGTCGCGATGATCCTGCTGATGCTCAAGCTGGTCGGCTTCGGGATCTGAGCTACCGGTACGCCACCAGCCAGCCCGAGCCGTTCGTGCCGTTATCGCAGACGGCGTACACGGAGTTGCGTGCGACCGCGACCCCACCGCTGATGGTGTAACAGAAGTCCTGCGTGTCCGCGATCAGCGAGCGCACCAGCAGCGGCGCCCCTGTTCGCGCGTCGTAGGCGAGCAGCGTGCTGTGCGTCGCGGTCGTGTAGACAACGCCGTTCGCGACGGCGAGCGAGTGGTAGTCGATCTGATCGCCGACGGGTGAGGCCCACGAGACACGGCCGTCGTCGACATCGAGAGCCCACATGACCCCCGGGTTGCCGGTGACGTAAACACGCTCGCCATCGTTGGCCATGCTCGAGGAGTTCCCGGCGGTATACGTGGCCATCGGTGGGACCGAGATCGTCGTCGTCCACGCGCCCTGCATCGTGTCCGCGAACGCCGCATGGACCACGCCCGACTTCTGGAAGTCGGCGACGATCAGACGGCCGCGATCGTTGCCGAACATCGTCGGCGACCCGCCGAAGTCCACGTCCAGCTGAAGACACGCGATGCTGAAACCGCTGTCGTGGTACCAAAGCAGCGGATTGTCTCCGAACATGTCACAAGCCGGCTGGCGAGCCGCGCCGGCGACGAACTGATCGACGTTCCCCTTGTACGCATCCACGACCCGGCCGAGCATCGGCCCGTCGTGGAGGTCGAACTTCACGATGGCGTTGTCGTACTCGTGCTCGAGGCGCTTGCTGTACGGGTTGGCCGTTCCCGCGTAGCCGAAGCCGGTCTCGGGGTCCACGACCGGCGTCGTCCAGATGCCGCCTCCGGCGTACCCGCGATCAAGGTCCTCCTCGGGGATGACCGTGCCGCCGCCGATGATCGCGCCCGTCGAGGCGTCCACGATGCCGATCCCCGGACGTGCGTGCGGATCCGCGTCGGGTCCTTGCGTCGGGACGATGTGCTTGCCGTCCCACACGATAGCGGTCGAGATCACGCCGTTCGGATAGCCGAACTCGATCGGGTCGCTGGTCCACAGCACCGTGCCGCCGCTCGCGTCCAATGCGGTCGCGCGCGGCCCGGCAGGGCTGAAGAAGTTCACGTGCACCGCCGGCCCCTCGACCGCGACGCCGAAGATCGAGCCGCCGCCCTGCGTGCCCGAATCGAGCTTGGTCTTCCACACCAGCTCGCCCGTGTCGGCGTTCACGGCGATCACCCAGCCGGCGCTCGTCCCGACGTAGACGCAGCCGTTCGCGATCACCGGCGTCGAGAGCAGGCCGCCCTGCGCGCCCAGGACGGTAGTGCTGACCGCCCACGCGGGCTCCAGAGCGCCCGCGGTGTCGGGGCCGAGCAGCTGCTCGGCCGGCTGGCTGCGCGTGCCCTGCAGGTCGTGCCCGTGCATCGGCCAGTCGCCGCCCGAGTGCTCGGCCGGCGCGCACGCGGCCGCGCGCGCCGGCGTCAACCCGGCGACCAGCAAGGCCGTGACCAGCAAGGCCGTGATCAGCATGGATCGAGACAGATGTCGGGGCATCGAGCGTCCTTTCATGCGACGACGAGTGTGCCGGTCATCCAGGGATGGACCCGGCAGAAGAACCCGTACGATCCTGCAGCGAGCAGCTCGGTCCCCCGCACCGGAACGGTCGCCGGGCCGGCGACGGTCTGCGAGGCGAACAGCCGGCATCCCCCGGAGGGAACGCCCTGGCACCAGGGCCGGCCGTCGGGGCCGAACAGGTCCGACACGACGTCGTGCGGCGAAGTCGCCGGGTCGAGATTGTCGAAAGCCACCTCCGTCCCGGCGCGCGAAACCACCACCGGCGTCGCGTACTCGCCGGCATTGGGCGCTCCGCTCCCGGGCACGGCGACCACGTGCTCGACGGCGGCGGACGCTGGGATGCTCGCCGTCGCGAGCAGAGCGACGATCAGAGCAACCATGGTGCGCGGCACGATCCCCCCTTGACCCGTTCGACGCTCCTTGATTCGCGGGTCTGGGCCGCTATCCCTCCCGAGTGATGCCGCGCCCTGGTGCGTTCGCGGCGCGCTGCGGGGCCGCAGTGCCGACCGGCCGCGGGCCGTACGAGGGACAGCTGCTCGGATAGTTCAGGCCTGTGAGGCGGGGATGTGGCCCATGCGGCCGGCCTGGTAGTCCTCGACCGCCTGGATGATCTCGTCGCGCGTGTTCATCACGAACGGCCCGTAGGCGGCCATCGGCTCGCGGATCGCCCGCCCGCCGAGCATGAGCACCTCGAACGCCGGCGCCACGGACGGCTGCGAGTCCGACGCTTGCAGCGTGATCGCGCCGCCCCGCCCGTACACGACCAGTTGCCCCTCGCGGAACGGCGCGCGCTCCGGCCCGGCGACGCCGTCTCCCGCGAGCGCGTAGGCGAGGGCGTTGAACTCCTCGGGCCAGGGCAGGTCGACGCGCGCGCCGGGGCTGAGCGAGATGTGCGCGTAGCTGATCGGCGTATGGGTCATGCCGGCGCCGCCGTGACCGTCGAGCGTGCCGGCGATGAGGCGGATCAGCGCGCCGCCGTCGGGCGTGGTCAGCAGGACGACCTCACCCGGTTCGATGTCCTGGTAGCGGGGCGGCTCCCACTTGCTCGCGCGCGGCAGGTTGACCCACAGCTGCACGCCGTGGAACAGGCCGCCCTTCACGACCAGCTCCTCGGTCGGAAGCTCGGAATGAACGATGCCGGCACCGGCCGTCATCCATTGGGTCTTGCCGTCGGTGATCAACCCGCCGCCGCCGGTCGAGTCCTTATGCTCGATCGCGCCGTCGAGCACGTAGGTCACGGTCTCGAAGCCACGGTGCGGATGATCGGGCGCGCCCTTGGCCTCGCCGGGCGCGTACTCGACCGCGCCGAGGTGATCCATCAGGATGAACGGATCGGTCAGCCGATGATCGATGCCGGGGAACGCGCGCCGGACCTGGAAGCCCTCACCTTCGAACGTCGTCGGCGCGTCCACGACCCCCAGCGCGGGACGGAACGGCCCCGCGGGATCGACTGCGGTGATCCTGGGGAGCGTGAGCGTATCGGCGGTGACTGCGGGCACCCTTCCTCCTTCCTCCTTCCTCGGGATCGCTGCAACGCCGGGCCGGCCTCGGCATGTTCCCCCGGCCTGGTTGACGGCAACCCGATCCCGACTATACGGTCATATCGGGCTCTCCCTCCGTCGCGCGAGGCCCGCCGGCGGCACGCTCATCCCCCGACACAGCCGTCCCGGAGCCGCCGCCGGGAGGGAAAGAGGAGGGAGTCACATGCCCAAGCGATCGACGATGGCGTTGCTGGTTGTCGCGGTCATGGTCGTGCTCGGCGCGTTCAGCGTCGCGAGTGCCGACTGCGGGGACGGCGGCAGCCCGGAGAACTTCGCCGGATCGTGCGAGACGGCGCAGAACCAGGTTCAGTGCAGCGAAGATGCCACGGCGACCCCGGTCACCAGCGTATACGCGAGCGCCGAAGGGATCGAGACCTGCAACGACGGGTCGGGCGCCTTCCCGCTGCAAGGTCGTATCGGGGCGTCGAGCGAGTGCGAGTGCATCTACGCCGACGGCGACGCCAACAACGATTCTCCGCTGAACGGTTGGGCGAAGATCGACCAAAACGGCGTCAACTGTGACGACGGCCAGGTGAGCTACAACCAGGGGCCTGGATCCGCCTGCTTCTAGAGGTCCCCAAGGCTGATCGGGGCCGCGGCCGAAGGCCGCGGCCCCGATGGTTCCCCGGGTTCCGGTCGCTCCTTAGAACAACGTCAAGTCGGGGACCGCGCGCCCCGCGAGCATCTCGAAGTCGACCTCGACGCAGCCGATCCCGCGCGCCTCGGCGAGCACGCGCGTCTGGGGCTTGATCGTTTGGGCGACCAGGATCCCCCGCATCGATCCGAGCCCGTCGAGCCGTTCGAGGTAGCGGCTGAGTTGCTCGACCGCGGCCAGCTCGGCAACCCGCTTAACCTCGACGACCAGCGTCTCGTCGGCGGCCGATCGCAGGAGAAGGTCCACAGGTCCGAGGTCGGTCGGGTACTCCCGCTGGATCAGGCGCGCGCCCGCTTCGATCACCTCCGGCTGCTGCGCGAGCAGCATCTGCAGCTCGGCCTCGCTGCCGGTCTTCAACAGTCCCGGTTCGCGACCGAGGTGGTAGGCGATATCGGCGTGGATCTCGGCGATCGCGATGTCGAGCGTCTCGCCCTTGGCACCGGTCACGGTCCAGCCGTCGGGCCGTTCGGCGATCGCGCAGGGAGGCGACATCCAGTTGAGCGCCTTATGGCCCTGATCGGCGTGGACAACGACCGTGCCGTCTGCCTTGACGATGATCAGCCGGCGCGCCATCGGCAGGTGAGCCGTCAAACGGCCGGCATAGTCGATAGAGCAGTCCGCCACCACCAAACGCATGGCGCCTAGGGTGCCACAACCGGCTAGGGTTCGGCCATGCGAGCGACGCGCGTGAAGACCTGCGTCGTCACCGGCGGAAGCAGCGGCATCGGCAAAGAGATCGCACGCGGCCTCGCCACCGCCGACGCGCGCGTGGTCATCGTCGCGCGCAACTCCGCGAAAGCCGAAGCGGCGGCCGAAGAGATCGGCGGGAGCGTCGACGTCGTGCTCGCCGACCTGTCCGTGCAGGCACAGGTTCGCGATCTCGCTGCGCGCCTGCTCAACGCATACCCGCGCATCGACGTGCTGGTGAACAACGCGGGTGTGTACCGCCTCCGGCGCCGCGAGACCGCAGACGGGATCGAAGAGGTGCTCGCGGTGAATCATCTAGCACCGTTCCTGCTGACCAACCTGTTGCTCGACCGGTTGCGCGCGAGTGCGCCGGCACGCATCGTCACCGTGGCCTCGGCCGCGCACCTCAGCGGCCACATCGACCTCGACGATCTGCAGATGCGCCGGTCGTACGGGCATTGGCGCGCCTACGCACGGGCCAAGCTCGCCAACGTGATGTTCACCTTCGCGCTCGCGCGGCGTCTGGAGAACTCGGGCATGACCGCGAACTGCTATCACCCCGGCTTCGTCGAAACGAGCCTCGGCAGCGGCAACCGGATCCCGGTGCGGCCGTTCTTCCTGTTGATGCGACCGTTCATACGAAGTGCCGCTGAGGGCGCGCGCACCGGCGTCTACCTGGCGACATCAGGCGAGGTCGAGGGCTTGAGCGGCGGCTATTTCCACGACGAGGTTCCCGCGCCAACATCCAGCCGCGCCCGAGACGAAGGCGCCCAGGAGCGGCTCTGGGAGGAAAGCGCGCGACTCACCGGGCTCGCCTGAACGCCCTCGGCGAGACGTCCGAGTTGTCCGTTGCGTCCCGTGAACCGGCCCCGTCCCTGGTCGTTCTGCCTTGAGGACCGTAAGGCCCCTCGTGGCGGCACGTGACGGTTAGCAAGGCACCCGGACAGAAGGGGGAACGATATGCACCGGAGCCGGCATATCGGCGTGCGCTCAGCCCTACTCGGACTCGTCGCAGCCGCATCGCTGGCGGCGCCCACCACCGCATCGGCCGCCGACGTCGTCCGCAAGGTCGACAACGCGATCCCGGATCGATACATCGTCACGTTCCGCGCGAACGTCACCGACGTCGACGTGGCCGCGTCACGACTGGCCGGCCGTTACGGCGGTACCGTCGACGCCGTCTATCGGCACGCGCTTCGCGGCTTCGCGATCGAGATCGGGTCGCAAGCAGCGCGCTCGCTGGCGCGCGACCGTTCGGTTGCGATGGTCGAGCAGGACGCGACGATGCATCTGATCGCGACCCAGAACAGCCCGCCGTGGGGTCTCGATCGCATCGACCAACGCGATCTCCCGCTCAACGGCTCCTACACATACAACGCGACCGGTGCGGGTGTCACCGCCTACGTGCTCGACACCGGGGCGCGCATCACGCACAACGACTTCGGCGGCCGTGCGTCGTACGGCCGCGACGCGATCAGCAACGACAACGTCTCCGAGGACTGTCACGGCCACGGCACCCATGTCTCCGGCACCGTCGGAGGCGCGACCTACGGCGTGGCGAAAGGCGTCTCGATCATCGCCGTTCGAGTGCTCGACTGCGTGGGCAGCGGCTCCGTATCGGACATCGTCGAGGGCATCGACTGGGTGACCGGCCACCACCAGGCTGGGGCTCCCGCGGTCGCGAACATGAGCCTCGGTGGCGGCGCGAGCAGCTCGCTCGACAACGCCGTGCGCAACTCGATCGCCGATGGCATCACCTACGCGATCGCCGCCGGCAACGGCAACATCCTGGGCCTCGCCGAGGATGCCTGCGGCACCTCGCCGGCTCGCGTGGCCGAGGCCATCACGGTCTCGGCGACGGATTCGAGCGACCGCAAGGCCTCCTGGGCCAACTACGGTAGCTGCGTCGACATCTTCGCGCCCGGCGTGAGCGTCCTGTCGGCGTCATCCTCGAACGATTCGGGGAGCACGACCATGAGCGGGACATCGATGGCGTCGCCGCACGTCGCAGGCGCCGCGGCACTGTATCTGCAGTCGGCACCGTCGTCGACGCCGGCTCAGGTCGCGAACGCATTGACGTCGAACGCGACCACCGGCCGGGTTTCGAACCCGGGATCCGGCTCTCCCAACCGGCTGCTCTACACAGCCTTCATCACCGCCGGTCCGCCGCCGCCGCCGCCCGACCCGCAGGCGCCGGACGCGAGCTTCACGTCGAGCTGCTCGGGCCTGACGTGCAGCTTCACCGACACAAGCACCGATCCCGACGGTGACATCGTCTCCCGCGCGTGGACCTTCGGCGACGGCGCCTCGTCGAGCGCGACGAACCCATCGCACACCTACGCGGCCGACGGCACCTACACGGTGACGCTGGTCGTGACCGACTCCGGCGGCCGCTCCGATTCAGCGAGCAGCTCGCTGACCGTCACCGCAGATCCGGATCCGTCCACGCCGACGCTAACCAACGGCGTCGCGCGCGCGGACTCGATCAGCGGGAGCGGGTCGTGGAAGTACTACAAGATCCAGGTGCCGGCCGGCCGGACGCTCAGCAACGTGCTGGACGCGCAGTTCTCTTGCGGGCTGCTCGGGTGCAACCCCGATCTGGACCTGTACGCGCGCCGAGGGGCGAAGCCCACCACATCCACGTACGGCTGTCGCGGCTACACGGGTTCATCGGACGAGAGCTGCTCGATATCGAACACCGCCGCCGATTGGTACTACATCGGCGTCAGGGTTTACTCGGGCTCGAACAGCGGGAACTACACGATCCGCGCCAGCTTCTAACGACTCACCCTGCGGACGCCCGGCCTTCGGCCGGGCGTCCGCGTGTCCAGTGTCTCGTTAGGGAGATTTCTTGCCGTTCAGGGCGCGATCTGCGCCCCGAGTGCAAGGCGCGAGGAGGGCGCATATTCAGGGAATATGCAACCGACG
>Ga0299906_10004957_pt1 | contig 10872 bp, 8 predicted proteins | sample RVTome_14_FD_200259 | JGI IMG/M metagenome (GOLD analysis project Ga0299906, IMG submission 200259) | Soil microbial communities from uranium-contaminated site in the Upper Colorado River Basin, Wyoming, United States - RVT145D125 (version 2) ... | reverse complement strand
CAGGAACTGCACCCGCGGCTCGCCGGCGAGCCGCGCCCTGATGGCTTCGGCTGGACCGCCGCCCACGAGGACGAGGTGCGCCGAGGGCAACCGTCGCGCGACCGTCCGCCAGGCCTCGGCCAGCTCGGGCAACCCCTTCTCGTCGTCCATGCGGCCCACGTAGCCGAACGCCATGGCGCCGGCCGGCAGGCCCAGCGGTGCGGGAGCGGCGCGGGCGAAGCGGTCGGCATCGACTCCGTTCGGCACCACGCTGACCCGGTCGGTATCGAGCCAGGGCGCCGAACCGAGAAGCACACGTTCCGTCGCGCGCGAATTGGCCACGTAATGCAACGCGAGGCGGTCGACCCAGCCCTGAAAGCCGGTGCCGACCGGCCTGGCGGCGGGCCAGCGCGCGACCGCGACCGCGCCCGCGAGCCGCGCGGCCGGCATGCTGATGCGCCGGTCCCGCGCGATCGAGCTGATCACGGCCTCGATCCCGTGACGGCGCAGCGCGAGCGTCGCGTTCACGATCGAGCGGGGCGGCGTCTTCGCGCTGCGCAGCACGGCCTCGACGGCGGCAGCGCCGCGCAACGCGCGCACGATCGGCGAATCGGGCCGACACAGCACGACGATGTGGTGCCCGCGCTCGGCCAGGCCGCGGGCCAGCTCGGCCGCGACCGTCGTGGCGCCGCCCCAGCCGCGCCGTGAATCGCTGATCGCGATCCTCATCGGTTCGTGGCCGGACCGGCGACCGAAATGGCAGGCGTGACCGCGCCGCGGTGCCGCGCCGCACCCACCAAACGCGAAAGCAACGACTCGTACGCGTCCAGCATCGCCGATCGATCGAAGCGCTCTCTGATGCGCCGCGCGCCGGCCCGTCCCAGTGCGGACCAGCCCTGGAGCCGCGTTCCGATCGGGATCGCGGCGAGCCAGCGGGCCACGCCGAGCGCGCCCGTCAACCGCGCCGCCGGCAGGCTGATGCGCCGGTCCTTCGCCGTCGAGCGGATCACCGCGTCGATGCGGTGGCGGCGCAGGGCGAGGCTCGCGTTCAGGATCGAACGCGGCGGCGCCCTGACGCTGCGCAGCACGGGCTCGAGCGGCACGTCGCCGGCGAGCGCGCGCGCCAGCGGGCTGTCGCGCCGGCACAGCACAACGACGTGGTGGCCGCGCGCGGTCAGGCCGCGCGCGAGCTCGACCGTCATGGTCGCCGCACCGCCCCAGCCGCGGCGTGGATTGCTGATCGCCAACCGCATTCCGCTCACGGCCCGAGCAGTTCCCGATAGACCGATTCCGTGTTGTCGACGAGACGAGCCGCGCTGAAGAGGTCGCGCACGCGCTGCGCGCCGGCCTGCGCGAGCCGGGCGCGCAGAGGCGGATCGTCGAGCAGACGCCCGAGATCCGCGGCCAGCGCGTCCGCATCGCCTGGGGGAAACAGCAGCCCGGTCTCGCCGTCGACGATGACCTCCGGTGTGCCGCCGGCCGCGGCCGCGATCACCGGCACGCGCAGCGCCATCGCCTCGAGGATCGCCTGCGACAGACCTTCCCGCAGTGTCGTCAACACCTTGATGTCGAGCAGCGCGTAGAGCGGCAGCACGGACTCGCGGAAGCCGGCGTAGGCGACGCGCGAACCGGCCGGCAGCGCGGGCTCGAGCGCGGCGAGCCGGTCATCGCGCTCGATGCCCGCGAACACCAGGTTGAGCGGCCGGCCGAGCCGCGCCGCGGCGCGCAGCAGCGTCTCCTGGTCCTTCCGCCGCGCCACGACGCCGACCGTCGGCAGCGACGCATCGAGGCCGAGCTCGCGGCGCAGCGCGTCGACCGCGCCGGCCGGCACCGCGCCGTCCACGCGCGACACATCGAGACCCGTGTGCACGACCGTGATCTTCGAGCTTGCGATCCCGCGCGCGACCAGACTGTCCGCCACACCCTGACTGATGGCGATGATCCGGTCGGCGACGGCCGAGTACAGCCGGTTGCCGAGCGGGTGGCTCGATGTCATCTGCCGGCGCGTGATCACGAGCGGCACCCGCGCGCCGAACATCACCCTCGCCAGGATCACCGCCTTTCGGTCGCGCGAGTCCTGCGCGTCGACCAACTCGATGGCGGCCGCGCGAATCAGCCGGGCGAGCACGCGCCCAGCGCGCGGGTTCCAGCCGCGCCCGAACTCGATCCCCACGACCGCGACGCCGGCCGCCTCGAGCCGCCGCGCCAGTGGGCTGCCCGGCGAGCATGCGACGCGCACATCGTGCCCGCGTGCCGCGAGCCCCTGTGCGAGGTACTGCACCGATTGAATCGAGCCGGCCCGTTCCCGGCGCCAGCTCGTCAGCAGCAGCCGGTAGCGGCGACCCGGCCGCGGCGCGGCCGCGTCGGCCTCTCGAACCGCCTCCATCACGGAATGATCCGGTGCCGCGGTTCCGGAGTCAAACCCCGTGCCTGCGACGCCGCGCCAATACGGCGTTCTGGCCTCATCAGCGCGACGGGACCCCTTGCCGCCCGCCTCCCACGCCGTCAGATTTCCGGCGTTCCCTTGGCGGCGCTCCGCCGCACCCTTCCCGGAGGTGGTCTATGCGACTCGTAGCAGTACTCTTGAGCGTAACGGCCGTGTTGTTGCTCTCGGACACGCGCCTGAGCGCGCAGGAGCGGCCCAACTTCGCCGGTAGCTGGACGCTGATCCCGGATCCGGACGCCGGCGGTGGCGGCGGTGGGCGCGGCGGCCGTGGCGGCGGGCGTGGCGGGCTGGGACAGGAAGCGACCCTCGTACAGGACGCCGCGACGCTCACCATCACACGGGCAACGCAGGGCGGCGAGTCCAAGCTGGTCTACAAGCTCGACGGCTCCGAGAACAAGAACACCGTCGCAGGCCGCGGCGGCTCGACCGAGCAGGTCTCCAAGGCGGTCTGGACCGGGAACAAGCTCGTGATCACGACGACGCTGAACATGGGCGGCAACAACTTCGAGCAGACGATGGCATTGTCGCTCGATGCGGAGGGTGTGCTCGTCGTCGAAACGACGTCGCCGGGCCGTGGCGGCGGCGATCCGACCACACGGACGCAGCGCTACCGTAAGGGCGCCTGATCCGCGAGCGGAGGGGCTCGGCGACCGAACGGTGCCGAGCCCCTCCCCGCTTCGTGCTCTCGCTGGTTACAGCCCGGTTCTTCGCGATCGGTGCGACGGAAGATACCGACGCGGCCGCCGCGTTCATCCCGCCCCTCTCGTCTTCGACGACCGACACTTTTGCAGCGACTCTGCCGCGACACCCAGGCCGTCACACTCGTCGGCGCGCCCGAACGGCGCACGACCGCCTCCTCGAGCACAGGGACCGGGACGATGAGGATGATGCTCACGCATAGCCAGATCAGACGGCGCGCACGCGCCTCCGCGGCCGCCGGCGCGGCGCTCGCGTTGGCCGCACTCTCGACGGCACCACGCCCCGCCGCCTCGCAGTCGCTCACGCTCGCGGAAGCGTTGCTGCGAGCCGAATCCGCGAGCGAGCGGATCGCGATCGCCGAGGCCGGCGTGCTGCGCGCGGGCGGTGAACGGCGCCGCGCGGTCAGTCAGCTGCTGCCCCAGCTCTTCGCGTCCGCCGGCTACACGCGCACGCTCGACTCCGAGTTCCAGGATGTGGGGTTCGGCGGGGATGGCGACGGCGGTGGCGACGGCTCCGCCGACTGCGGCGAGTTCACGCCGGACCCGGCGCTGCCGCTCGAGCAGCGCGTCGACTCGCTGGAGAGCGCGGTGCGCTGCGCGTCGACCGCGAGCCCGTTCGCGGGCTTCTCGGACCTGCCGTTCGGTCGCGAGAACCAGTACAACCTGGGCCTGTCGCTGTCGCAGACGCTCTGGGCCGGCGGTCGGCTGCGCGCGCAGGTCCGCGTCGCGGACGCCGCGCGCGTCGCGGCCGAGCTGGAGCTGGCCTCGGCGCGCGCACAGCTCGCGTTCGAAGTGGCGCAGGCGTACTACGACGCGATGCTCGCGGACCGGCTGCTCGCGGTCGCACAGGCGACGCTGACGCAGGCAGAGACGACGCTCACGCAGGTCCGGCTCGCCCGCGACGTCGGGCGCCAGCCGGAGTTCGAGGCGCTGCGTGCGCAGGTCACGTTCGAGACGCAGCGGCCCGTCGTCATCCAGCGCACCGCCGATCGCGATCTCGCCTACCTCCGGCTTAAGCAGCTGCTCGACCTGCCGGCCGACGCGGACGTCGAGCTGACGACGGACCTCGACGCCGACGAGCTCGTGCCGATCGAGACCGTGCTGGCCCGGCTGCTGCCGCCGGTCGACGCGCTGCCCGGCGAGCTGGAGTCCGCCGACACCACGGCGGCCCGCGTGCCGGTGCGGCAGGCGGCGCAGGCGGTGCGCGCGCAGCAGAACCTGCTCGCCGTCACGCGCGCGCAGCGGCTGCCGAGCATCTCGCTCAGCTCGCAGTATGGCCGGGTCGCGTACCCGTCGAGCGGCCTGCCGGGCTGGAGCGAGTTCCGCACGAACTGGACGATCTCGGCGAGCCTGCAGGTTCCCGTGTTCACGGGCGGCCGGATCCGGGGCGAGGAGATGATCGCTCGCGCGGACGTGGCGCAATCCGAGGCGCAGTTCGCGTTGACGCGCGAGCTGGCCGCGCTCGATACGCGCGACGCCGTCGAGCGGCTCGAGGCCGCGCACGCCGGATGGGTCGCGAGCGCCGGCACGGTCGAGCAGGCGACGCGCGCCTACAGCATCGCGCAGGTCCGCTTCGAGGAGGGCATCTCGACGCAGCTCGAGCTGAACGACTCGCGCCTGCTGCTCCAGCAGGCGAGCGCGAACCGCGCGATCGCCGCGCGCGATCTGCAGATCGCGCGGCTGCGCGTCACGCTGCTGCCGTACCTTCCGATCGGCAGCGCCGGCGCGGTGGCCGGCGCCGGAATGGCTGGGACTGGCGCGGCGGGCGGCACGGCCGGATCGTTCGGCGGCGCCGCGGGCCAGCGCGCAGACGACGCCGGCTCAGGATCGGCCGGCGCGAGCGGTCTGCCATCCGGCGTACGGGCGAGCGCACAGGGAGGCGGGTGATGGACGGCTTGGACGCGGCGCGCGTGGACCAGGCGCGCGTGGACACGCTCGCGGACCGTCGTGCCGGCGCGTGTGTTCGTCCGACGCCCCGCTTCGTCGAGCCGGAGCACTGGAGCGGTCGCGTTCAGCGGGCACGCGGCCGGTTCCGAAGCCGCCGCTCGGCGCCGCACCGACGGGCCGAGGCCACGCTCGCGATCCTCGCCGCGCTCGCGCTCGCCGGCTGCCGCGGCGGCGCCGAGCCCGTCGACAACGACACCGCCGTCCGCCTCACGCCGCAGAGCTTCGTGATCGCCGGGGTCGGCCCGATCCAGAGCGGTCCGTCGATCTCGGGCAGCCTCCAGCCGCGGCGGCAGGCGACGATCCGCGCGGAGGTCGGAGGCACGGTCCTGCAGACGTTCGCCGAGGAAGGGCAGCGCGTCAGTCGCGGCGCGCAGCTCGCGCGCATCGAGGACGTCGCGCAGCGGGACGCGCAGATCTCCGCGCGCTCGGCGGTGCGCAGCGCGGAGCAGCAGTTCGACGTCGCGCAGCGCGACCTCGAGCGCGTCGAACGGCTCGCGGCCGCCGGCGCGGTCGCGCAGCAGGAGGTCGAGCGCGCCGGCGTCGCGGTCTCGACCGCGCGCGCGCAGCTCGACGACGCGCGCGCCCGGCTCGCGCTCGCGAACGAGCAGCTCGAAGCGACGCGCGTGCCCGCGCCGATCGCCGGCATCGTCAGCGACCGCTCGGTCGCCGCGGGCGACGTCGTGCAGCCCGGCGCCGCGCTCTTCACGATCGTCGATCCGTCGAGCATGCGCCTCGAGGCCGCCGTGCCCGCGGCGCGGCTCACGCGCATCAGCATCGGCGCGCCCGTCGAGTTCACCGTCACCGGCTACCCCGGCCGCGCGTTCATCGGCGAGATCGAGCGCATCAACCCGGCGGCGGACCCGGCGACCGGACAGGTCGAGATCACGGTATCGATCCCGAACGCGGGTGGCGACCTGGTCGCAGGTCTGTTCGCGGACGGCCGCGTCGGCGCGGAGACCGCCACGGGCCTCGTCCTGCCGGACGAAGCCGTGGACGAGACCGGCGCGACGCCGACCGTGCTGCGCGTGAAGAACGGCGTCGTCGAGCGCGTCGCCGTGCAGCTCGGCCTGCGCGACGAGCAGGCCGAGCGCGTCCAGGTCACGGCCGGCATCATGGCCGGCGACACCGTGCTGATCGGCGCCGCGCGCGCGATCACGCCCGGCACGCCGATCGAGGTCGCGCCGATCGAGGGGGGCTGACATGTTCATCAGCGATTTCGCGATCCGCCGGCCGATCATCACGATCGTGACCATGGTCGCGCTCGTCGCGCTCGGGCTGTATGCGCTGATCCAGCTCGAGACGGACGAGTTCCCGGACATCCAGAACCCGATCGTCGCCGTCTCGATCCCCTACCCCGGCGCCTCGCCGGACGTCGTCGAGCGCGAGGTCGTCGATCCGATCGAGGAGGCGATCGCCGGCATCAACGGCGTCGATCGGCTCCAGTCCGTGTCGCTGGACGGGTTCGCGCAGTTCATCGTCTTCTTCGTGTTCTCGAAGGACGTGCAGCAGGCGTCGCAGGACGTGCGCGACGCGATCTCCACGATCCGCGGCGACCTGCCGCCCGAGATGGAGGAGCCGATCCTCAGCCGGTTCGACCCGACGCAGCTGCCGATCGTCTCGCTCACGCTGTCCTCGACCACGCGCACGCAGGGCGAGCTCACCTCGATCGCCGACCCGGGCGTCACGCGAGAGCTGCGCGCGATCCCGGGCGTCGCGCAGGTCAATGTCGTGGGCGGCGCCGAGCGCGAGCTGACCATCGCGCTGCGGCCGGCCGACCTGCGCGCGGCCGGCGTCAGCGTCGGCGACATCGTGCAGGCCGTCGGCGCGCAGAACCTCGCCGTGCCCGTCGGCCGCGTGTCCGGCCAGCTCGATGAGCGCACGATCCGACTCGAGGGGCGGCTCGACGAGCCGGCCGATTTCGAGCGGCTCGTGGTCGCTGAACGCGGCGGCCGCACGATCCGGCTCGGCCAGGTCGCGAACGTTCGCGCGGGCACGGAGGAGGCGCGGTCCGCCGCGCTGTTCAACGGCCGGCCCGCGATCGGGCTCGACATCCTGAAGACGAAGGGCACGAGCACCACGAGCGTCGCGGACGAAGTGATCGAGCGCGTCGACGTGGTGCGCAGGACGCTGCCCGCAGACGTGCAGCTCGATGTGGTCGTGAACGCGGGCGAGCGCGTCGAAGCGTCCGTCCGCAACGTCGAGCATATGCTGATCGAGGGCGCGATCCTGACCGTGCTCGTCGTCTTCGTGTTCCTGAACTCGTGGCGCTCGACCGTCATCACCGGGCTCGCGCTGCCGATCAGCGTGCTGTCCGCGTTCATCGCGGTCTGGGCGTTCGGCTTCACGCTCAACACGATGTCGCTGCTCGGCCTGTCCATGGCGATCGGCGTGCTGATCGACGACGCGATCGTCGTCCGCGAGAACATCGTCCGCCACATGCAGATGGGCAAAGGCCACTACCAGGCCGCGCGCGAGGGCACGGCCGAGATCGGGCTGGCCGTTGCCGCGACCACGTTCTCGATCGTCGCCGTCTTCATCCCGATCGCGTTCCTGCAGGGCGAGGCCGGACAGTGGTTCAAGCCGATGGGTCTGACGATGGCGTGCGCCGTGCTCGTCTCGCTGTTCGTCTCGTTCTCGCTCGACCCGATGCTGTCCGCCTACTGGGCCGACCCGCAGGTCGAGGCGCACGAGCGCTGGAACCCGATCTCGCGCGCGCTCGGCCGCTTCAACGACTGGTTCGACCGGCAGGGCGACAACTACAAGCGCGTGATCGCGTGGGCGCTCGACCACCGGCTCGCGATGGTCGCGATCGCGATCGCCTCGTTCCTCGGCGCGATCGCGCTGCAGGTCACGTTCGGCGGCTTCGGCTTCGTGCCCGAGAGCGACCGTGGCGAGATCAACATCGGCGTCGAGACGCCGCCCGGCTCGAACCTCGAGTACACGCGCATCAAAGCCGAGGAGGTCGCGCGCGTCGCGCGCGCGCACGGCGAGGTCGCCTACACCTACACCACGGTCGGCGCCGGCTTCGGCCGCGGCGCCGTCGACCTCGCCAACATCTACGTCCGGCTCGTGCCGCGCGGCGACCGCGACGCCGGGCAGACGGAACTCGCCGCGCTGCTGCGCGAAGAGATCCGCCGCGTCGGCGGCGCGACCGCCGTCGTCTATGCCAGCGGCTTCGGCGACAACCAGAAGGAGTTTCAGGTCGACCTGCGCGGACCCGACGCGTCCACGCTCACCGCGCTCGCCGAGCAGGCCGCCGACATCGTGCGCGACGTGCCCGGCGCCGTCGATGTCGGGCTGTCCACGCGCGGGCAGAAGCCCGAGCTGAACGTCGAGATCGACCGCAACGTCGCGGGCGCGCTCGGCATCACCGCCGGCCAGATCGCGCAGGCGTTGCGGCCCGCGTTCGCCGGACTCGACGCCGGCGACTGGATCGACCCCACCGGTGAGACGCGCGACGTGATGGTTCGCCTCGCGCCCGAGGCGCGCGAACGCGCGCGCGACATCCGCCAACTCCCGCTCGTGCTGCCGCAGCCGCCCGGCCAGCCGCCCGCGATCATCCCGCTCGAGCAGGTCGCGAACATCGAGACCGGGCTCGGACCCGCGCAGATCGACCACCTCGACCGCGAGCGCGTCGTCACGATCGGCGCCAACGTGCAGGGCCGATCCGTCGGCGTCATGGCCGAGGACGCGCTCGCCCGACTCGCCGATATGCCGATGCCGCCCGGCTACGCCTTCTCGCCCGGCGGGCAGTTCGAACAGCAGCAGGAGGTCTTCGGCCAGATCTTCGCCGCGCTCGCCTTCGCCGTGCTGCTCATGTACCTCATCCTCGTCGTACAGTTCGGTTCGTTCGTCGACCCGATCGGCATCATGCTGTCACTGCCGCTCTCGCTCATCGGCGTCGTCCTCGCCCTGCTCATCACCGACACCACGCTCAACATCATGAGCCTGATCGGCGTGATGCTGCTCATGGGCCTCGTCGCCAAGAACGCGATCCTGCTCATCGACTTCGCGAAATGGGGACGCGAGCGCGGCATGGACCGCCGCAGCGCGCTCATCGAGGCCGGCAAGATCCGGCTCCGCCCGATCATCATGACCAGCTTCGCGCTGATCGCCGGCATGACCCCCGTCGCGCTCGGCTTCGGCGAGGGCGCCGACTTCCGCGCGCCGCTGGGAAGGGCGGTCATCGGCGGCGTCATCACATCGACGCTGCTCACGCTGCTCGTGATTCCGACCGTCTACGAGATCCTGGACCAGGCGAAGGAGTGGGTGTTCAGGAAGACGCTGGGCAGGGAGCCGAGGATCGGGCACGCGGGTGGGGAGGCGGTGGCGGCAGGGGATTGAGGCGTTCGCCGCATTTGCCAGCGAGGCGTGCCGCGCGGCAGACTGCGGCAGCGGCCTCATGCAACATACGCGCTTGAGCGCCACGGCGATCACTGATGCCCCAGGGCCGGAGCTCCCGGGTCCGAACCCATGCCGGAGCCAAAGCGATGTCACGTTTTGGGGCTGTCGTGGAATCAACAACTAGAGCCAGGCGTGCCATCGCGGTCCGCGGCGTGCCGGCGGCACCACGACCAGCGAACGAGGTGAATCGTGAAGCGCATCATCAGAGGTCTGGCGGGGATGTCCATGCTGATCGGCGCAGTCGTGACGGCTGGAGCGTTCACGATGCCCGACCTGGTGCCTCAGTTGGGGACCCCAGTCGTCGAGCTCGCGGTGGGCGGGATCAGCGAGGATCAGCCACCGCCTTCGGATCCCACCTCCGTCGCAGCCTGCGACCACTACTGTGTCGAAAGCAATGTCATCGGGTAGCCCGGGATAGTGTGCGTCCAGGAGGAGGAAGAACCGGAGGAATATGAAGCAGGACCATTCGTGGACTGCGATACCGAGCCGGGACCTGAGTGGTGGTGCCAGCAGTTTTACGGGCAGGTGACTGCTTCGGGTGCGAGCCAGTCCTTCCGACGTGCGGCGGCGATCTCGCCGCGATCCCCCTCGTCGGACCTTCCGGAATGGCATACGTTCACAACCCCGGGGCGGTGAGCGTCGACGCTTCGGAGCGCGTCGTCCGCAAGGCCTGCAACGGATGGGTCCTCGCGTTGCTCGGCGCATCGGCCGAAGACTGGCCGGCAACGATCACACTCTAGCCGTTCGCTCGGCGCTGGAAGGAGAAGCGGTGGAAACCCGCAGCGTAATCGGCCGAGCCCCGGCGAACCGGGCCGGGGCTCCGCTGCAGCGCGCTGCTCCCGGGCGCCGTTCACTCCCCGACGTGACTCGTGTAGCTTTCACGCTCGTGCTCGCAATCGCGATCGATGCGTTGGCCGTCGAACCGGTCGCGCCTCAGGCACCGCGGTTCACACACGCGTTCTCGATTCCAGCGGATTCTGCTTCTCCCGATGTCGAGTTCTACCGGATCAGCGACGTCATCCTCAGCCCGGACGGGTCCAGGGTGTACGTGGCGGACAACTTGGACACCTCGATCAGGGTGTTCTCGCGGGATGGTCAGCTGCTCCGTCAGTTTGGCCGCCGCGGCGCCGGCCCGGGCGATTTCGGCGGTCCGATCCGGATGGAGATCGTTGATGGACAACTGAAGGTACAGGACATCGGCAACCGGCGCACCGCCTGGTACACGTTGGACGGAGAATACCTGACGGACCGGAATGATCCGCCGCTGGAGCGAGGCACGCCGCGCACCGCCTGGCCGGCCTACCATGTTCGTCACGAGCAACTGATCCTGGTAACCGCCTCTAGGTTCTCGCCAACCGCGGGGAGCGCCCCCGATATCTCCGTCCGGTACATGCTGGC
>Ga0299906_10004956_pt1 | contig 10872 bp, 10 predicted proteins | sample RVTome_14_FD_200259 | JGI IMG/M metagenome (GOLD analysis project Ga0299906, IMG submission 200259) | Soil microbial communities from uranium-contaminated site in the Upper Colorado River Basin, Wyoming, United States - RVT145D125 (version 2) ... | reverse complement strand
GTCTCGCAGAGATTGTTCTTCAACTTCCACCAGGCATCGGCAGCACGCCGGGCCGACTCCAGACGGCGGGTGGAATTGATCCGGCTGGTGGGAGCGCCTCCTGAGCTCGAGGGTAAAATGGAGGAAGCGATCGACACCGAGAGCGACGAACGCTACGACTATTGGAAGACGATCGACGATGCGCGCCGCCTGAGCAACATCCTTCGAGAGCAAGGCTATCTGGGGGCCCTCGTCGACGTGCAAACCGTACCGGTCGAGGAAGACATCGTCGATCTCGTCTACCTCGTCGACCCTGGAGCCATGATTGAGATCGTCTGGCGGGGCGATGACCCGGGCAACAGGATTCGCGAAGCGGTCGAGGATGCCTGGGACGGTCGGGTTCCGGAAAGTCTGCTGGTCACCGAGCTCGCGCGGCTGGCGTTGCGCGGTCTGCGGCAGGAGCGCTACTACCGGGCGGCCATCGAGACGACGCTCGAGAACGCGCCGGAAGGGAGCCGACGGGCGATTTTCCAGCTAGCGCGAGGTCCGCGCAGTGCCGGTCTCGACATCGAGTTCCAGGGAAACAACGCCCTCTCCGATGAGGAGCTGCGCGGCGCTCTGCCCTCCGAGTCTTCTCCCGATCTATACGAGCTGATCTTCACCAACCCGCGACGCCTCGGCGAAACGATCGAGCGTTTCTATGCCTCGCGCGGCTACGTCGACGCTCACGCCGGCGACATTACGGAAGTGGACGGAGGGCCCGGCGGACGTTTCCGGGTCCTTGTTCCCGTGGAAGAAGGCGATGTTTCTCGCGTCGCCACGGTCGAGCTGGAAGGTGCCGCCTCCATTCCCCCTCGAACGCTCCTCGATCGGCTCAGTCAGCGACCGGGCGAACCGTTTCGTTTCTCAGCGTACCAGCAGGACAGATCCACTCTCTCCTCCATCTATCGCCGCGAAGGCTTCGCCGACGTTCGGGTTCGCGGCCGCCTGGAGCGCGCGGCGGAGGGACTCGCCGTCGTCTACGCGATCGACGAGGGCCCACGGGCCGTGGTCGGGAACATTCGTGTCATCGGCAACCAAGTCACGAGAACGAGCATTATCCGGAGACAACTGACTTTCCAGGAAGGCGATCCTTTGCGCCACTCAGACCTTACTGATAGCCAGAAGCGACTCTACGACCTCGGCATCTTCCGCTTCGCGGACGTCAGAGTGGAGCCGGTCGAGGTGGACGCGATCGAACGAGACGTCGTCGTGGAGGTGATCGAAACCTCCGATCTGAACGTCGGCTATGGGCTCCGGTACAGCACCGAGGAAGGCTTCCAGATCCAGACCCAGCTCGAGACCCCCAACGTTTTCGGAGGTGGTCAGCATGTCGGGCTCACCGTTAGAGCCGACCGGAATGAGAGCCTGGTGCGAGCCACCTTCCACACACCGTACCTTTTCTCGCGATTCAACGTGGGTACGAACATTTTCGTGTCTCGTGAGACCGAGGACTCGGAGTTCTTTTTCGATCGGTTCTGGTCCCTCACGTTTCAACAAGACCGTCCGCTCACCGATTGGATGGAGCTTCAGTGGAGCTACAGCTTTCGACGCACTCAATCGGAAGACAAATTCCCTATCGGACCGATTCCGTTGGACGTCACCATTTACAAGAACATCCTGAGCACGTCGCTCATCACGGATAGACGGGATAGCTTGATCCGTCCCGCTCGGGGTCACTACTGGAGCGTCACCTTACAGGGAGCACCGACCTGGCTCCGCAACGACGTGCCGTTCATCAAGACCTTCGGCCAGCTCATCACCTTCGTGCCTCTGGGACATGACGTGGTATGGGCCGCGAGCTACCGCCTCGGCGTTGCCGATAATCTCGGAGAAGGCGTCGTCCTTCTTCCGGACGATCGATTCAAGGCTGGTGGTATCGACTCGGTTCGCGGCTTCGCGCAGGACTCGCTCGGCCCCAAGTTTGCCGGCTCGGACGAGGCAACGGGTGGAAAGGCCATCGCGGTTTTCAACCAGGAGCTCCGCTTTCCCATTTACCGCTGGTTTCACGGCGGCGCGTTCTTCGACGCGGGCAACGTCTACTTGGAGCGGAGTGACTTCGATCCCCTCGACCTCCGCTATAGCGCGGGCGTGGGACTTCGTGTCTTGTTGCCGTTCGGGTTGTTCCGATTGGATTGGGCCCGGGCCCTCGATCGAGAGCCCGGGGAAGATACGTCACAGTTCTGGTTCAGCTTCGGACACGCTTTCTAGCGTCGAAGCCGCGCGAGCAAGGCCTTTACCTGAGGAGCCTCCGGGGCATCGGGCGCAAGCTGCAGGAAGCGCTCGAGGTGCAACACCATCAGATCCGTCTTCTTCACCTGGTTGTAAGCCAGTGCCAGATGATAACGGGCGTAGGCATTGTTTGGCTGAAGCTCGACGGCCCGCTCGAGCTCTTTGATGCTTTCGGGAACCTGCTTCAGGTACGCATAGGACAGCCCGAGACCATAGTGCGCTTCGGCATTCTTGTCGTTCATCGTGATGGCGGAGCGCAGCGGGGCAAGCGCCTCCGACGCCTTGCCCGACTGGGCCAGCGATAGGCCGTAATAGGTCAGAGCCTGTTCGTTCTTGGGGTCCTGGTCGACGACCTTCTTGAGCTCGGTGCTGGCTTGAGCGTAGTTACCCTGTTTGTAGAGCTGAACGCCCTGTGTCACCTGAGCATTCTGGCGATTCTTCGTTCCTTGGGTTCCCTGAGCCCGGTTGCCGGCCCAGGCCCCGGTGGCGATGAGCACTAGGGTGGCGGTTGCCATCCATCTTTTCATGTCCCACTCCCCTTTCCCCCGTCCTCCGTCGGTGACAGTTTAGCCACCCGGAAGGGCTTCTTGCCAGGATATAGCAACCTCCGTGCCTAACTACGCGGGCCGTTCCAACCAGGCGAGAAAGTCAGTGACCGCCTCCGCCCAGCCCGCCGGCGCCGGCCCGACCGCCCGCGCTTCAGGGAGGGCGCGCCGCAGAGCCGCGTTGGAGTCGCTCGACGAAGCGACGATGTAAGCTCGATCCACCTCCCGGAGAAAAGGTAGATCGTTCTCGGCATCACCGAGTCCTGCCGAGACAACGCCGTCTCCGCGGCTTCGGCAGAGCCGAAGTAACTCCCCAACCGCCCTTCCCTTGTCGCAGCCTCCCATCACGTGGTAGAAACGACCTCCACGGATCATAGTAAGCCCGCGCTCCGCCAGTAGCTCCAGAGCCTTGCGGTGATGAGGACCTTCGTCTCCCTCGATCCAGAAGGGCTCGTCGAACTCGCGCTCTTTGGCGCGACGCGCTTCGTAGAGAGACAGGCCGGTCAAGGAAGCGACTCGCTCGGCATCCACGTCGTGAAAACCGGTGAGGCGCGCGCCGGTCACCTCGCGCACGCCGTCTAGAATCGCCACGACCTCCTCGTACGGCGTGCCCCATCGGATGACGTCGAATCGTCCCGAAGTATCTCGTTTGCCGACCGTCTCTTCGAACGTGCCGCGCGGTATGTAAGCCGCTCCCCCGTTTTCCACGACGAATGGATCCTCGAGACCGAGCGCCTCACGGATGGGCTCGATCTCGGCCCGTGTCTTGCTGCTGACAAGGATGACTGGAATACGACTCTTCTTGAGCAAGGCGATGCCAGGGAGCGCCTCCTCGAAGGCGTACGTGTCCCGGTGGAGAAGAGTCCCATCGAGATCGCTGACGACGACGGCGGTAGTCAATCGTGTGTATCAGTGCCGTGGGGCCCCCACCGCCGCCTGACTAGCTTTGGTCAAGGCAACCACATAATTTGGCGGCCGGCAGCTCCTGCGAGCTTCGTCGGCACGTTTCCCGAGGCTCGCTCCTTCATCATCGCCGCGGGGCCCCACTCCCGCGGCGGGTCGCTCCGTGCTTCGACTACGCGACAGCTGATGGCTCCTCGCGCAGGCTGACTCGTTTTTCAACAGCCTGCTGGGGCGCACCTAAATAGTTGGCGGGAATTATATCAGAGGGGGGTTGTGATAAATGTTACGCACCGTGGTCCTGTCTGGCGTCGATAGACGAAGTGCTGCGAATCGAGCCGGTCAGACGCCTGTGCCTTTCTAGACTCCCAACACGGCTGAATATACACTTGCGCCCACCTCGCCGTTGAAAGGAGACAAGAATGCAACGCCCGGATCCCTCCGAGTATCACGAGTACTACCATCGATACATCGATAAGGTCCCCGAGGGAGATGTCATCGTGCTCCTTTCCACCGAGCTGGAACGCACGCTCGCCCTCCTTGGGAGGGTCTCGTCAGAGCGGGCCGACTATCGCTACCAGCCGGGCAAGTGGAGCATCAAAGACGTCATCGGGCACGTCATCGATAGCGAGAGAACGTTTGCCTACCGCGCGCTCTCTTTCGCGCGTAACGATCCGGCTTCACTCCCTTCGTTCGAACAGGAACAATACGCACGATTCTCCAATGCCTCGCGTCGGCCCCTGCGAGAGCTGGCGGAGGAGCTCGAGTGCGTGCGAAAGTCCAACGTGTTGCTTTTCAAGAGTTTCGACGAAGACATGTGGACCCGGCGAGGCATTGCCAGCGACGTCTCGTTCACCGTGCGCACCTTCCCCTATATCATCGTTGGACACGAAATCCATCACCGGCGAGTTCTCGAGGAACGCTATCTTCCGGAAATCCTTGCCGGCACCACGTAGCCGCCCCGAGAACGGCGCTAGCAGGCTGATGAAAAACGAGTCAGCCTGCGCGAGCGGAGCGCGCCCGGCGCGAATGCGCTGACGAAAGCGCAGGCCGTGGGGGTGCCCGCCTTCGTCCGTACGCCAAACGAAGAGACCTTCGGCGGACCAGCCGAAGCTTCCAGCGAAGGCTGGGGGCCCCCCGCCTGCGCCCTTCGGGCTTCCCGCCTCCGCCGTGGCTGGGCTTAGCCACGGCTTGGGCGATGCCAAGCCGAAGCCCTGCGAAGGCTGGCGGCGAGGTCTCGCCGAAGTCTCATAGACTTCAGGCGGACACGGCACTGATGCACATTATGACCGCGGGAGCTCCATCATCAGCTTCAGGCGTCTCAGCAGATCCAGGCGAGTCACGACTCCAACGAATCGCTCGCCGTCCACCACCGGAATCAGAGCGTCATCCCGCACCGCCATCGACAGGAGACGCGTCGCCTCGTCTTGCGGGGAAACCGCGGGTGGCATCCCATCGGACCGCATCACATCCTTGGCACGCACGTCCTTCCAGCGAGCCCGATCGATGGACCGAATCTCCGCTAGCCCAAGCTGACCGACCAACCGGGTGCCGTCGACGACGGGAAGCTTCACCAACCCGCTCGGTAGAATCACCTGCGACACGATCTCGTCGAGGGTCGATTCGGAAGATACCGCCACGACCGCCCGGTTCATGACGTCTCCGGCCTTGACGCCCTTGAGCAAGTCGCGCAGCAACACTTGTTGATAACTGGCGCGAGCCGCGCGCCTGAGGAAGACGCCGATGAAAAGGTACCAGACGGCGCCGATGAGGTTACCGAATCGCACCAAGTAGACCAGGCCGAGCAGCATGATGAGTAGGCCGAAACCCGATCCCAGAACCGAGGCAGTGCGCGTCGCGAAGCGGAGGTCTCCCCAAATACCCCACAACGCCGCACGCAAGACTCGCCCCCCGTCCAGCGGGAAGCCCGGCACCAAGTTGAAGGCCGCCAGCACGCCGTTCATGAAGGCCAGATGTCCCACCACGCCGAGGACCGACGCCGGAAACCACCCCAAACCGATGGAGTACACTCCGGCGAAGACGATGGCCAGCGAGACGCTCATGGCCGGTCCCGCCAGCGCTACCTTGAGCTCCGCTCCAGCGTGAGGCGGCTCGTCGACCATTTCCGCGGCACCGCCGAAAATGAAGAGCGTGATCCCGCGAATCGAGATCCCCTCCCGGATTGCCACTACGGCGTGAGAAAGCTCGTGGGCCAGCACGGAAGCGAAAAGAAGAGCGGAGAGCGCGAAGCCCATCGTGACCCAGGTGGACCATCCGAGACCGGGATGCTCGCGGGAGAAGTTCAGGGCGAAGGTGGATGTCAGAAGGAACAGGACCAGCACCCAGGAGAGATCCACCTTGATGGGGATTCCGAAAATCGAAGCCACCCGGAAGGATTGACCTATCACTGGGCGTTGTCGCTATCGCGGCTCGGATCGAGAGGAGGCTCGACGATCTTGAGCAACTCCCCGGCCCCGACGAGCTCGTCGGGACGGAGATTGTTGAGAAGGGTCAGCTCCTCGATGGATTCCTCGTCGGCGCCCGACTGCAAGAACACCTCGCGCGCGCTCATCTCGGTGGGAACCCGATACAGGGCGATTCGACGCGGCCGAACGTCGAGCGCCGCCCGATCGGTGAGCCGGGCGTAGCTGTCCACGACGCCGAGAAACGTGCGTCGGTACTGGCGATAACGCTGCTCGTACGTATACCCGAGGATCTCGTAGGCCATGCCGCCGTCGATCACGAAACCGGCTTCACCCAGCAGCACCGCTTGCTGCGTCCTTACCCGAAAGGGCGCGCGGTAAGCGGCGAAGCCACCGACGCGCATGCGCTCACCGGTTCCGTACTCCAGTCGATTGTCTCGAAAGAAGCGTGCGGCGTGACCTTCGGGAGTCGTGCCCGCGTCGACCCGTGTTCCCGTCAGCTGAATGGCGGCGTCTCGCTCGGGAGATCCCGCATAGACGGCCTGCCGCGTGTTCTGAACGTTCCAATTGGTGGGGAAGTCCACTTGGAAACGAAGGTCGGGGTGCTTGAAACGGTTCCCGTCCATGAAGCCCTCGCGTGGATTCTCGCCGAACACCAACCCTTCGATCTGGCGCTTGAAGTCTTCCTCTCCCACGCGGAGGTCGCGATCGACGGGCGCCGCAACCTCGAACATCTCCAGAATCCGCTGCTCCCGGTCCTCCGGCTGTGGGTGCGTCGAAAGCCACCCCGGCACCTCGCCCCCGGCGCGCTCTCCCATGCGATCCAGCACCTGAAAGAGCTCCGCCATCTCCCTGGCGTCATAGCCGGCATCCAACGAGTACCGGACGCCGAGCGAGTCCGACTCGCGTTCGTCGTCACGACCGAATTTCAGGAACATGAGTCCCACGCCGGTCTGCAGCAGATCGCCGAAGGGGCGCACCTCGGGAACGAAGACCGCACCGACTCCCAGTCCAATCCCAGCGAGCTGGGCACGTGAGATCTGCTGGACGCTGTGCCGGGCGGTGACGTGCCCAATCTCGTGACCGAGGATCCCCACCATGGCGGCTTCGCTGTTCATGTACGCGAGGATGCCTCGGGTGAGGTAGACGTAACCTCCTGGAATCGCGAACGCGTTCACCACCGGGGAATCGACGACCTCGATCTTCCACGGGAGGTTCGGTCTCTCCGACTCGCGCGCCATCCGAAGACCGATCTCGGAGACGTAGGAGCGGAGCTCGGTGTTCGCGTAGTAGCCCATGCTCTCGGCCACTTGTTTGTCCGCGGCGGTGCCCATCTGGATCTCCTGGGCCTCGCTGACCAGCACCAGCTCCCTCTGGCCGGTAACCGGATTCGTCGCACAGGCGACCACCGACAGGATGCTCCCCGTCAGCAACAAGAGTCGGCGCATTCGTCGCTTCAGTGGTCGTCGTTCGTTGGTCGGGGTCCCGGCGCGGCCGGGGAGCCCGAACCATCGCCCTTCATCAAAGCGGAGAGCAGGAGAGGCGCGCCGAGGCCCGCCAGCCGGGAGGCGGCGCGCAGGAGCTGTGCAGGACGCCGGACAATGAGGAAACCAATCACCGCGCCCACCCCAGCAGTCAGAATCGGATGGCGGCTCAGCAGATGGCGCGGGTTCAGAAAATCGTGAAAACGTTGCCCCAGCTCCGAGAGATCCCTCTCCATCTGTTCCCGGTTCTCGGCGAGTGCCTGGCGCAGCTCGGTCGCGCTTCGCTTCTCGTGGCCGACTTCCTTCCTGACACTCATCGTCGGTCCCCCTGATGCCCCTGACCGGTTGACGCGAAGAGCCAACCACCGACTGCTAGGTAGACTCCACCCAGAACAAGTAGCACCGGCGGCCACGTACCAATCCATGCCCGCATCAAGAGAGCGATGCCCGCCGTGAGAAGGCCGCTTCCGCCGACCAGCAATAACGTCGCGACCGCACTCTTGACGAGATCCGTGCGAAAACGGGCAAGCTCTTCCCGAACCGATGCTCCAAGGAGATCCGCACCATCCTCAATCGCCTGCACCATGCCGACCAGAACCCGACGAACCAGCTCGAAGACGGGGGAAGGTAGGGGCTGGCCGCTCACGTCCGCCTCGGCCCCCGAGGCCTTCGCGGAGTCAGCCGGGATGTCGGTCGCGTCCGGCTCGATCCTCGCCTCTTCGACGTCGAGGCCGGGCTCTTGAATGGGCGGCACGAAGAGCTCCCCCTTAGCTCTTGGTGAAAGCGCGCGCGGCCTTCTTCACGCCTTGAGCGGTCTCGGAGTAAGCCTCGCGGCTCCTTCCGACGAGGTCTTCGCCGGCTCCGCGAAGCTCGGCGAGTTTTCCCTCAGCCTTCTCGCGCAACTTTCGTCCCTCTCCGGTTAGTGTCTCTTCGATTTCTTTCCGTGCCTTGGGGGCAAGAAGCAATGCTCCCATGACGCCCATCGCCGCTCCTACGAGGAGCCCTACCAAGAAGTTAGCACCTCCACTTTCGTTCGACATCATTCACCTCCAGAAGTGTCTTTTTGCCCCTGTGCGTCAGCGGAATCGCAGCTCCCGTTGTACGCAGGGTCAAAAGCCCCAGACACCAATGCCACGAGCATAGAAGGGCAAGTTCCGTGCCAGAGCGAAAAACCTATCATAGCACGCAGGGCACACGCCCCCGTCCAGGGGGGCGGTGCTGAAAGGCGTCTCGCTAGGCGGAGTCCAGCAACCACGTCCATCGACGCCAAGAGGGGAGGTGGGCGACGCGTCTAGCTGCTAGGCGGAGTATGGCGACGACGGCTTGTTGACGCCAGTAGGTCCCTATTCTTGGGAGGCTAGCTTGGCGAAGTGTTACTTGCCGTAATAGGCGGCGTTCTTCGCGGTGAAGTCCTTCCACTTGTCGGGAAGCTCTTCCTCGGGAAAGATCGCGGTGACCGGACACACCGGCTCGCAAGCCCCACAGTCGATGCAAGTCTCGGGATCGATGTAGAGCTGCTCGGCACTTTCGAAATCCGCTTCTTCCTTGGTGGGGTGGATGCAATCCACCGGGCATACTTCCACGCACGCGGTATCCTTCGTGCCGATGCAAGGCTCAGCGATGATGTAGGCCATTCTCATATCCTCCTTGGGTTAGAAGAAATCAAAGCGTTTCTAGAATCTTCATCGAGTACTCGGTAATTTGATCCAGGTATCCCCATAAAACAAGACCAACGACGTTCGGTACCAGCATCACGACGAGCAAGCCCGCGTACACGGGATGGAGCACAAACCTGCTCGTGTCATCGGTCGTCCCCTCTTCGATCACCATGGCCTTCAGGACCTTCATGTAGTAGAAGACCGCGACCGCGCTGTTCAGCACGCCGATGACCGCAAACCAAGCCAGCCCGGCTCTAATGACCGCCGCAAACACATAGAACTTGGCGAGGAATCCCGCGAACGGTGGGATGCCCATGAGCGATAAAAGGAAAATCCCCATCGCAATCGTCAACGTTGGGGAGCGCTTCCAAATGCCCCCGTAGTCCTTGACGTCGAAGCTACCCAGACGGTCGTAGACTACCATCACCACCAAGAAGGCACCGAGATTCATGAAGAGGTAGATGACCATGTAAGCCAACATGGCCTGGATTCCCTCGTCGGAAAGCACGGCCGCCCCCATCAGGATATAGCCGGCGTGGGCGATGCTCGAGTACGCGAGCAGCCGTTTGAGGTTCGTTTGCAGCAGCGCGGCGACGTTCCCCAACGTCATGGTTGCCACGGAAACGCCGATGAGAAGCGCCTGCCAGTTGACCGAACCCACGATCTGCCAGGAGCCATCTCCCACCGGTTGCCCCATGCCTCCGAAAAAGAAGCGTACCAGTACCGCGAACCCCGCGACTTTGGGGCCCACGGACAGGAAGGCGGTGACGGGGGTGGGCGCGCCGGTGTAGACATCCGGGCACCAGAAATGAAACGGGACGGCCGCGGTCTTGAAACCGATCCCGGCAAAAACCAGAATGACGGTGAACAAGAGGGCCGGTCCCGCTTGAGCCAGCGTCGTCTCGTTCATCAGCGCGGATCGAATCCCATAGAGATCGAGGGTGCCGGTAAGACCAAAGAGTAAAGAAAGCCCGTAAAGCATCGTTCCGGTCGAGACGGCGCCGAACAAGATGTACTTGAGCGAGGCCTCGTTGGACAGGCGTTCCGTCTTCAAGTAGCCGACCATGATGTAGGACCCGACCGATACCATCTCCAACGCGAGGTAGATCATCAGGAGATTGACGGAGTTAGCCATCCACATCATGGACACTGTGACGCCGAGCAATAGCGCGAAGAACTCGCCCTGGTTCACTCCTGCCAGCTCGCGGGACGGGACGGAAAGGAGCAGAACCAGGATCGCCGTCAGTATGAAAAGGAACCGCAACAGCAAGCCGAACTGGTCCAGCACCAACATCCGTGAAAAAAGACCGCCCTGCGGCGCCTCGGTGAGCATGAGCGTGAACACACCGGCCATCACCAGTCCGGCCAACGCAATCAGGATCACTCCCAAGCGACGGTCCTCGCGGCCCCGGAGCGCGATATCGATCGCCACCACGACGAGGAGCGTCAAGACGAGGGTTAGCTCGGGCAGGAAGTACTTCAGACTGGCCAGGGTTCCGAGAGACGGCATCGCTATCCTCTGAGCACGCTGGCCTCGTCCAGATTCACGCTCCTCATGATCCGGTAGAGCGAGAGGACGATAGCCAGTGCCACCGCTGCCTCGGAGGCGGCG
>Ga0299906_10004955_pt1 | contig 10872 bp, 8 predicted proteins | sample RVTome_14_FD_200259 | JGI IMG/M metagenome (GOLD analysis project Ga0299906, IMG submission 200259) | Soil microbial communities from uranium-contaminated site in the Upper Colorado River Basin, Wyoming, United States - RVT145D125 (version 2) ... | reverse complement strand
CCAGGACGAGTGCGAAGGTGACGAGGATCTCGCCGAGGAGCGCGGCGCCCATGGAGACGTCGGCGCCCGGGGCGGGCGCGAACGTCGCGCCCGTTATGACGTACACCGCGCCCGCGGCGAGCCACGCGCCGAGGAGCTGGGCGGCCATGTACGGGAAGCCGTCGGCCTTCGGCATCCCGCCGCGGAGGAGCACGCCCAAGGTCACGGCCGGGTTGTAGTGGCCGCCTGAGACGTGGCCTCCCATGTAGATCATCACCATGAGCATGGACCCGATCGCCAGCGGTGCTGCGGCGGTTCCGGATATCGCCGTCATACCAATCGTGAACACGAGGAAGAACGTGCCGATCGACTCCGTGACGTAGCGCTTCATGGGATCTCCTTGGACGATGGTGGGATGGGAGCGTCGTTACCGTGGCAGAGTGGCGCAGCGGGGACGGAGGCGACAGAGTGAGGGAGGAGGCACCACGGTATGGTTCCAGCGACGATCACGACGGGGTGGTCCAGAACGCTGCTCGCCGCCGCGACGGCGATGGCCTTGGCGCCGTCTTTCGCCCCGGCCGTCGCCCAGACCGTGCTCGGCCGCGTCCTGGAGAGAGGTGGTGGTGGGCCGGTGGCGGGCGCCATGTTGCGTCTCGAGACGGTCGTTGGGTCCACGGGCGTCGGATGGCTTACGGCGGCCGACGGCCGCTTTCGTCTTCAAGCCCCCGCCGGCGGCACCTACGCGATCCGCGTGGAGCGGATCGGCTTCGCGGCCACGGTCGTCCGCGACGTGACGGTTGCCGCCGACGGCATCGCCTCGATCGATGTCGTGGTGGAGACGCAACCGATCGCGCTCGAGGGGCTCGAGGTCGCCGCGCGCGGCGGCCGCTGCCGGGTGGAGGGGGGCGGGGGATCGGCCCAGCTCCTCTGGGACGAAGCGCGTAAGGCGCTCGCTGCGGCCTCCTGGACCGAATCGCGGGGCGAGCTGCGCTTCGTCGTCAGCGTGTGGGATCGACAGATCTCACCGCGCACGAGCCAGATCCTCTTCGAGGAGACGAGCCAGCACGACGTTGTCGGGGCCAACTCCGTCCAGAGCCTGCCTCCCGACCAACTCCTCGCCGACGGCTACGTCCAGACCGGCGGGCCGTACTCGTACTACTATGCGCCCGACGCGGAGGCGCTGCTCTCGGACGAGTTCCAGAACACGCACTGCTTCCGAGTGGTCGAGGGCGAGCGGGGATCGCCGTATCTCGGCCTCGAGTTCAAGCCCAACGACGAGCGGAGGCTGCCGGACGTCGCGGGGGTGATCTGGCTCGATCGCGTGAGCGCGCGCCTGGACCGCGTGGAGTTCCGCTATACCGGGCTCGACGTCCCCGGCGCCAGCCGTGCGCGCGGCGAGGTGCGCTTCGCGGACCTGGAGAGCGGTCAGTGGATCGTGCGGGACTGGTTCATCCACGCGCCCATGCCGGCGTCGCCGATCGGCACCCCGGGCAGGCTGCGCCGCGACGCCGCGGCGCTGCAGATCCACGACGTGGGGAGCACGGTGGAGCTGGTCGAGGGGCAGGGGATCCTCTGGCGTCCGGACATCGCGCCCGGTGGGGTGCGCGGCACGGTCTTCGACAGCATCGCGGGCGCTCCGCTCGCCGGCGCGAGCGTCCGCGTCGCGGGTGGCAATCTCCGCGCCCTCGTCGACCTCGACGGCCGGTTCGAGCTGCGCGGCGTCAGGCCGGGAATGCATCGCCTCACGTTCGGCCACGAGCGCCTCGACTCGCTCGGCGTCACGGCCGGCTGGAGGACCGTAGAGGTCGAGCCCGGCGGCGTTGTGGAGGTCGAGCTCGCCGTGCCGTCCTGGTTGAGCCTCCTCGCGCGCTCGTGCGGCGACGAGGGCGCGGGCGCGCTCGTCGGGTACGTCTACTCACGGAGCGGCGCGAGGGTCGGCGGAGCGACAGTCGAGGCGCACGTCGCCTCCGGCGTTCCGGGCGAGCCCCGCACCGCCGCCTCGGACGGCGAGGGCGGCTACGTGCTGTGCGGCGTGCCCGCAGGTGTCACGCGGGTCGCCGCACGCCTGGGGACCACCGAGTCGGAGGCGATCGAGATCCGCGTCGACTCCACGCGCTACGCCCTCGCAGACCTCACGCTGAGGCCGGAAGTGGTTGCCGCCGCCGTGCAGGGCGCGCTGCGCCCCGCGCTCGTCGGGACGGTCGTCGTGCGCGGTAGCCGGCGTCCGCTGGAGGGGGTGGCGGTCGGCCTCCTCGGACCCGACGGCGAGACCGTCGCGAGCACGATCACCGACGGTCAGGGCCGCTTCTCCGCCGTGCTCGACGAGGGTGGGGAGGTCTTCCTGAGCGTCTCGCGTCTCGGATACACGGGCGCCGTGAGCGAGGCGATCACGCTCATCGAGGGCACGCGCCGCATCGAGGTGATCCTCCCCGAGGAGGCGATCGAGATCGACCCGGTGATCGTCCTCGTCGACAGTCGCCTGCCGCAGCTCGAGCGCGTCGGCTTCTATGAGCGCTCGGTCACGCACCCGGGAGCGTTCATCCAGCAGGACGACGTGGCCGCCATCTCACCGGCGCGCACGAGCGACCTCCTGGGTCGCGTTCCGGGTGTACGCGTCACGACCGATTCGAGTGGCAGCGTGCCGAGGCGCAGGGTCCTCTTCAACCGCCTCGCTCTGATCGAGGGAGACCTCTGTTACCCCGCGCTCTTCGTCGACGACCAGCTCGCCCGCATCGGGGGCTCACGCACGGAGTCACAGTGGCCGGCGATCCAGGGCGTGGAGCCGCCCCCCGGCGAGGACGTGCCTTCGATCGACGAGCTCGTGCCGCCCCACGAGATCCTGGCCGTCGAGATGTACGAGAACGCAGCGCGGCTCCCCAGCCGGTTCATCGGGCTGGGGACGCACTGCGGCGTGATCGTGATCTGGACGACGCGGGCGCGCTAGGGACGTTCTGCGCGTTACTGGACCTCGTGTCCGCCGATGAAGACGCGCTCGAGCGTCGTCGTCGCCTGGATGTCCTGGAGCGGGTCCGCGCCGAGCACGACGAAGTCTGCCCACCTGCCAGGCTCGAGCGTGCCGATGTCGTCGAGCCCGAGGCAATCGGCCGCCACGCCGGTCGCGCTCCGGAGCGCCTGCTCTGGCGTGAGTCCCGCGTCGACCATGAGCTGGAGCTCCATGTGCTCGAAGTAGCCCGGGAAGCGCGCCGAGGGCCCGGCATCCGTCCCGAACGCGATGGGTACACCGGCGTCGGAGAGCGCCTTCAAGTTCTCCTGAGCCTGCCCGAGCGCCACGCGATATGCCGCGGCGGAGGCGCTCGCCTTCATGCGCTGCATGAACCCGGGGTCCGAGGCTCGCGCCAGCTCACCCGGGTGGGCGTGCTCCTGGAAGAACGGGTCGTCGAAGAAGTCGGGCCGGTCCCCGTAGACGAACGTGCTGACCTCACGGACCAGCGTGGGCACGTAGCAGACGTCCCGCTCGCGCAGCATCGAGATGAGCTCGGCGTCCACGTCGACGTCCCGCACCGAATGCGCGAGCATGCCGGTGCCAAGCTCGAGCAACTGCTTTGCGTCCTCGAGGTAGAACATGTGCGTCGCCACGCGGATGTCGCGCTCGCGCCCCACCTCCATGACGGCGGCGACCGCCTCCCACGGCATCTTCCGGCCGCTCCCGAGGTTGTCGTCGACGCGTAGCTTGAGCCAGTCGACGCCCATCTCCGCGATGGCGGTCGCCTCGGCGCGTGCGCTCGCCGCATCGCTGTCGGGGCCCCCGATGACGGGCCCTGCCGCGAGGACGCGTGCTCGCGCGTCCGTCGGCGATTGGGCGTCCCTCACCGCGATCACGGTCTGGTCGTCGCCGAGGCTGTTCACCGTCGTGACGCCATAGCGCGCGTAGAGAAGCAGATCCTCATGCACGCGCGCCATCGGGTCGGTCACACCCTCGGGCGCCCACGCACCGGTCACATGACCGTGCGACTCGATGAGCCCGGGAATGACGTGGCTCCCCTCGAGTGACACCGTGGTCGCGCCTCGGGGCACGTCGACGTCGGCGCCCACCGCGACGATCCTGCCGCCGTCCACGACGATGGTCGCGTTGGGCTCCGGCGGAGCGCCCGTGCCGTCCCACACGGTCGCGCCCGTGTAGGCCACGGCCGTGCTCTGCGTGGTTCCGCACGCCGCGATCGAGAGCGTCAACGCGATCCCGGAGAGAGAGCGTAGAGATGTCATCGTGCAGACTCCTTACTGACTAGGTGAGCCCTTCGCCCCGCTCGAGGAGTGTCAGGTGTTGCTGAGCCTGCCGGAGGCCGCCCTCCGGCGCCGCCCACCCCACGCGCCCGTCGCCATCGGCCTCGCGGCCCGACACGAGCGCCTGCGTCAGGGTGTGCAGCTCCGTGAGCGCGGCCGCGGCGGCCGGCGCCGACGTCGCGGCCTGAATTTCCGCGGCGAGCGCCGCGATCCGGTCGGTGCGCCCCACCACGCTGCGGGCCGCGCCGGCGATGTGGGCGGCGTGCGTGCGGACGTTGTCGGAGGCTCCGTCCGCGCTCGCGGCGATCTCGATGTGCAGCGCCACGCCCTCGGCCGCCTGCTTCACGCCGTATCCGAGTCCTGGCCCGTCCTGGACGAGGCTGGGATCGATCGCGTGCAGCACGTGCGCGACGTGGCGCTTCATGGCGTCCAGGTTTCCGGGGTCGTTCGCGGCGAGGCCGGCGTGCTGGATCGCGACCTCGGCCTCGGCGATCGCGGTCGGCAAGAGCCCTTGGCCGCTCGGGGTACCGCCGAACGTGTTCGCCACGTGTCCGATGTGGGCGTGTGCCGTGTTCTGGGCCGTCGCCGCGGTCGCGATCAGGAGCGCCGGAAGCGCGAGCGCGAGCGTGCGGCGCTGGATCGTCGTGGGCATCGTCGGTGCTTCCTTCTGGGGGGCGTCACCATCGAGATATCCCTGGCCCGGGAGTCGAGCAAGGAGGGGGTCCGCCGGAAGGACCCCGCTACCGCGACGGCTGCTGGACGTTGGTTGGCGGCCTGGGCGGCCGTACGTACGCCGCGACCACGCTCTCGTGGCCGCCCGGCCCCACCGCCGCGACACCGAAGACGTAGTCGTCGATGCTGATGTCCGGGAGGGTGAGCTCGGTGACGTCACCGACGACGATCTCGTGCTGCCAGTCGGGGGCCCACGTCTCGCGCCAGACCACCCGGTAGGCGACGGCCCCGGGAGACGCCTCCCACGTCATCGCCGCGTCGTAGCCGCTCTTGCCCCGCTCGAGCGCGGGGCCGCGCTCTCCGATCACGACCGGTGCGGGCGGCGCGAGCGCGAGCGAGGCCACCGTGGCTGCGTTCAGGCGCGCATTCTTGGCGAGGTAGTCGAAGTCCACGCCGCCCAGCGAGTCCTGAGCGAGGTGCTGGCGGCTGTAGTTCTCGCGGGACTCGCTGAAGCGCACCGCGGTGTACCCGAGCTGGTTGAAGGCGGTGTGATCGCCGCCGCGACCAAAACGGTCTTCGCGGGCGATGAGCCGCACCTCGTGGCCGGGAACGTAGACCGCGCCGTATCTGCGGATGTAGCGCGCGAGTTGACGCGAAGGCGAGTCCATGGGGTCCTCGGAGAAGACCCGCACGGTGCGGCCATCGACGATGCCATTGCCGCCGAGGGTGTTGCCGATGATGTCGTTGTTGAAGACCGCGTCGATGGTCCACTCCTCGACTCGGGCCCTCGTCGCGTGGAGCGTCGCCCCCACGAGCCCTTCCTCCTCGCCCGCGAACCCGACGAAGACGAGCGTGGCGTCGAAGTCGAGCCCGCTTTGCGCGAGCACGCGCGCGACCTCCATCGTGAGGACGGTGCCGCTGCCGTCGTCGTTGGCGCCGGGGGCGGGGTTGTCCCAGCGTGTCCAGTCAAACCCGCCCTCGGGCCGCTCGGCGACCGTGTCGTAGTGGCCGCCCACGTAGATGCGCCGTGCGGACCGGCCCGGAAGCACGGCGACCACGTTGCAGAGCTCGACCTCTTCCGGAATGCGGCCCTGCGGCGCCACCCGGTAGCAGTCGAGGTCGACCTCGAGCCGGTCGCTGAAACCCCGCAGCGTCTCGACCATGTACTCGCGCGCCGGCCGAATGCCCCAGTCGTTGCGGTCCGAGAGCGACATCGTGTGCCGGGTCTCGAAGCCCGTGAGGGCAGTCAGGTACTGGTGCAGGCGCTCGGGCGACACGTCGGCGAGCGCGACTGCGATGCGTGGGTCCGAGCTGGGGGTCTGCGCCACCAACGGTGCACGGGTCGCGCCGGCGAGCCCCAGGACGAGAGGGAGCGTCAGGATCATCGGGATGGGTAAGCGCATGAATCGGCTTGGCGTCTGATCGGTTCGCGGAGAGCGGCCGGACCCTCCAACGATCACCGCGGCTCGGACGACGAGCAAGCGCACCTCAGGAACGTCGATCAATCCTGCCTGAGCACCGTTGCCGGATCCGAACGCACCGCCCGCCACGCGGGAAGACAGCACGCGGCGAGCGAGACCACGGCAAGCACGACGACGACCGCCGCGAGCGTCGCCGGGTCGCGCGGATCGACGCGATAGACCATCCCCCCGAGGAGCGGCGTGAAGGCCCGTGCCGCGAGGACGCCCGCGAGCATCCCCGCGAGCGAGATCGCCATGGTGCTCCGTACGACCATGCCGAGCACGCGCCGCGGCGTTCCGCCCAGGGCGAGCCGCACCGCGATGTCTCCGCGACGGCCCTGAACCGCGTGCGCGGTGACGCCGTACACGCCGATGACCGCCAGGCCGAGCGCGAGGGCCGACAACGCGATGAGCAGCACCGTCAGGTGACGTGGCTCCGCCAGGGACGAGCTGATGAGTGCCTCTCCCGTGGCCACGTCCGTGACCGGTGCCGTCGGGTCGAGCGCACGCAGCTCCTGACGGATCGATGCGAGCAGCGTGACTGGATCCCCCGCAGCGCGCACCACTACGAAGGGCTGCGTGAGGCCGGTCCAGGGTGCGTATACGGTGCCGCCCGTTTCGCCGCCGAAGCCCGCGTAGGTCACGTCCCCCACGACGCCCACCACCGTCGTCCACGGGCCGCTCGTGGCTCCGCCCTCGCGCAGCCTGCGGCCGATCGCGCTCTCGCCGGGGAAGTGACGCCGTGCCCACGTCTCGTCCACCACGATCACCGGCGGGGCATCCGGATACTCGTCGTCGCGCGTGAGCGATCTGCCCTCCAGGAGGGGAACGCCGAGCGTCTCCAGGTAGCTGGCGTCGGCGCTGATCCAACACGCGACGGGCTGGTTCTCCCCCACGGGGGTCGGGCGGTCCTCGAGATCGTAGTTGTTGTAGTTGTATGCCTCGATCGGTGGCCGACTGTCGGAGACCCCCACCGAGAGGACACCGGGCAGCGACGCAAGGCGCTCTTCGACATTCCACCACAGGCCCTGCCGCTGCTCCGCGTCGGGATAGCGGGCGGCGGCGAGCGAGACGCGCAGGCTGAGGAGTCCGTCCACCTCGAACCCCGGCTCGGCGCTCTGCAGGTTGCGCATGCTCGTGGCGATGAGACCCGATGCCGCCAAGAGCGGCACGGCGACGGCGATCTGCACCGCGACCAGGAGGCGCTGGACGCGCTGCGTCGGAGCGCCCTCCGTCGCGGACCTCCCTCCGTCCCTCAGGCCGGACAGCCCGGCATCGGGGCTCCCGCGCACCGACGACACGAGCCCGAACAGGAGCCAGCTGGAGGCCGCGATGAGCGCGGTGAACGCCAGCGTGCGGCCTCCTAGCGAGACCTCGTCCAGGCGGGGGATGTAGCTCCCCGCCACGATGGGCATCACGGCTGCCAAGCCCCACGCCAGCAGGACGCCCACCAGCCCTCCGGCGAGCGCGAGCAAGGCGCTCTCGGCGGCGAGGTGTCCCACCACGCGAGCCCGGGAGGCGCCCAGGGCGATCCGGACGGCGAGCTCCCGCCTCCGGGAGCGCACGCGGGTGAGGAGGAGGCTCGCCGCGTTGGTCGTCGCGAGCAGGAGCAGGAGGCCCACCGAGGCCGCGAGCAGGACGACGAGCCCGTCCACGTTGCCGTGGACGAGCTCACCGAGCGGAACCACCGCCCAGGTCGCGCGCTCGTCCTGGTAACTCGAGCGCCACAGCGGGAAGATCCGGCGATTGATGGCCCTCAGCTCGTCCGCCGCCGCCGCCGTCTCGACGCCGTCCGCCAGCCGGCCGAGCACGATCTGGAAGAACGGCCCTCTGCGCTCCGGCGCCTGGAACTGCTGGGTTGCGAAGACCTGCGTGCGGGCGCCGAGAGGGCCACTGCGCTCGGGAAGCACTCCGATCACCTCGTAGGAGACGTCGTCGACCTCGATGCTCGTGCCGAGTGCCCCTGCCAGGTCGTCGGGCGGAACGCCGAGCCGGGTTGTGGCGAACGCGGCCGTGACCAGGGCCGTGCGCGGGCCACCGGACGCGGCCTCCCGGGACCCGGCCGTGCGGCCGACGGCGGGAACGATGCCCAGGAGCTCGAAGAACCCGGGCGTGATCCGCCAGACGGACACGCGCTCCGAGACGTCCTCGTCGACGAAGGTGCCCGAGAGGGCCTGTACGGCCGCGACCCGGCTAAAGCGAGTCTGTTGCGCTTCCAACGCCTGGAAGTCCACGACCGAGAAGTTGAAGCGATTGGGCGGACTCTCGGTGTGGATCCACACCAGGCGGTCGGCGTCCGGGTAGGGGAGAGGCCGGAAGAAGAGCACGTCGGCGACGGCGAAGATCGCCGTGCATCCGCCGAGCCCGAGCCCCACGGTCAGCACGATGGAGGAGGTGAGCACGGGCGTCCGCGCGAGACCACGGATATTGCGCGCGACCGAGCGCAGCGCCGGGCCCACCTCGGGGGGGCGCGCGCGCCGAATCCGTCCTCCCACGAGTCGCAGCGGGTACCGTCGGAGCTCTCGCAGGTAGCGGCGATCCGCCTCGACCACGCCCGCGGTGGCCTCCACGTGCACCCAGAGGTCGTGGAGCTCGCCGAGCGCCTCCTCCACGTCCGCGGAGGTCAGCAGTCGCCGCATGAGCCAGTCGATCCAATGGGGGGTGGCCGGAGGGCGTCTCGTCATCCCTCCTCCCACACAGAATCGATCCCGTCCCAGAGCCGCTCGGCGAGACGCCGCGCCTCCTCCAGGCGCCGGAGACCCTCGGCCTCGAGCTTGAAGTAGCGCCGCTCGCGTCCGCTGGCGGTGTCTCCCGCGCCTTCCATGCGCGAGCTCACCAGGCCCTTATCCTCGAGACGTCGCAGCACGATGAAGACGGCCGCCTGCGACACCTCCTGGCCGCTCCGCGCCTCCATCTCGACGACCATCGGAACGCTGTAGCCTTCTCCACCCATTCGGAGCAGCGCCAAGAGGACCTGCTGCTCCAGCTCTCCGAGCCCCTTCCTTCCCATCGCTCCTCGAACGTTTGCGGCGCATGTCCACTAACATTGTTAGTATAAATAGCGAGCGAGCCGCCCGGGTGTCAACGACCGCACGGGGCGCACCGCCCGAGCTCAGCCCGCACGGCGCTTTCTCCGGTGCTTGGCCGCCTTCGCCCGGTTCCCGCACGTCGCCATCGAGCACCACTTACGGCGCCCGCCCTTGCTCGTGTCGAGGAACCAGGCGCCGCAATCGGACGCGGCGCACCGGCGCACGCGGCGGGGGTCGGCGGCCGTGAGGAGCTCGGCTGCCGCGAGCGCGACGGGGGCGAGCGTCGCGGCGAGCGCCGTGCCGACCTGCTCCTCGACGAGCTCGGGCTGGCCGGCGTGCACGCGGAGCCGCCGGGTTACGGAGCCCGCCTGGAGGAGCCGGTCGATGCCGTAGACGGCGTCGGGTGAAGGTCCGCCCCGTTCCCCGAACGCCTCGAGCGCGTGGCCCAGCTCCTCCCGCAGCCGCCGTGCCTCCGTCAGGAGGACGGTGACTTCGGCGGGGGAGGCCTGGAGCGACGCGATGCGTCCCTGGGCGAGCCGGCGAGCATCGAGCCAGGCGAGGAGGTCGGAGGGGGTGCCCAGCCGGTCGGCCTCCACCCCCTCGATGCGGCCCAGGGAGTTGAGGAGATCGAGCGCCAGGTTGGGGCCGCGCGGCATCATCCCGTCTACCGCCGACGCCGACGCTCGCCCCTCGGGGCCATCCCCCGCTCCGCCACGGTTCATAACCGCTAATACGCCTGTCAGAGGTTATGGCGCAATAGTAACCTGTAATATGTACTGATAAGGTTACGTCATGGCCAGCCATATCGATCGAGGTCGATGCGCCCGCCCGCACCGAACACGACGCTCTCCGCCTCGAGCAGGGTGCGCTGGAGCCGCTCGAAGGCTGGCCCCCCCGAGCGTGCGCTGACCTCGCCGCGCGCGTTGATCACCCGGTGCCAGGGGACGTCGTCTCCGCCTGCGGCGTCCCCGAGGGCCGCGAGGGCGTAGCCGACCTGGCGGGCGCGGCCGGGGAGGCCCGCCTCGTGTGCGACGCTCCCGTACGTGGCGACGCGCCCGCGTGGAATTCGCCGCACGACGTCGTAGATACGCGCGTGGCTGGACATGGCCGCGGAACCGTGGGATGATTCGCCCTTCCACGCAAACGGAGAAGGGACCGGATGGACTCGCCCACGCACGATCCTCGCTACCCCATCGGCCGCTTCGAGTCCGTGAGGCGCCCGCTCACGGGTGAGGAGCGGCGTGCGCTCATCGATTCCATCGGCGCGCATCCGTCTTTGATGCGCACCGCGGTCGCCGGCCTCTCCGACGAGCAGCTCGACACGCCCTACCGCGAGGGGGGCTGGACGGTCCGGCAGGTCGTGCACCACGTGGTCGACTCGCACGTGAACGCTTATGTGCGCTTCAAGCTGGCCGCCACCGAGGACCACCCGACCATCCGGACGTACGAAGAGAAGGAGTGGGCCGAGCTCCCCGATGCGAAGACGCTCC
>Ga0299906_10004954_pt1 | contig 10873 bp, 11 predicted proteins | sample RVTome_14_FD_200259 | JGI IMG/M metagenome (GOLD analysis project Ga0299906, IMG submission 200259) | Soil microbial communities from uranium-contaminated site in the Upper Colorado River Basin, Wyoming, United States - RVT145D125 (version 2) ... | reverse complement strand
CTACGGCACGCCCGGCGTATCGGGCACGCGATCGGGCGGCGCGCTGGCCTCGGCCTGGGCGGTGATGCGCTACCTCGGCCACCAGGGCTTCGTCGAGCGCACCGCCAGGATTCTCGACATCCGCGATACCTTCATCGGCGAGCTGCAGCGCATCGGCGGCGAGATCCTGGGCGAGCCGCAGTGCTTCCACTTCGCCTTTCGGATTCCCGATGTCGATGCCCTGCTGCTGGCCGACGGGCTGCGCGAGGCCGGCTGGTACGTCTCGACGCTGGAACGGCCGGCCGCGATGCAGCTCATGGTCAACGCCGGCCACGGCGGCATGGCGAAGCCCTTTGCCGAGACGGTGGCGGCGACCGCGCGCGAAGTGCTGAGCGGGCAGCGCCGCGGCTCGGGCAAGCGCGCCGTCTACTCCATGTGACGGAGTTGTCGCGGGACAAAGGCGCCGGCGACGCGCGCAGTGCCGGCCGCTAAGCTCGGCCCGCCGCGGAGGTGGCGTGCCATGTTCAGCCTGGACGAGCTCGAAGCGGCGGCTTTGCTGGTGCATCGCCACGTGCTGCCGACGCCGCAGCACGCCTGGCCGCTGCTGGCCGAGCGGCTCGGCTGCCCGGTGGTGGTGAAGCACGAGAACCACACGCCGCTCGGCGCCTTCAAGCTGCGCGGCGGGCTCACCTACATGGACTGGCTGGGGCGCTGCCAGCCGGCAGTCGCCGGTGTGGTCTGCGCCACGCGCGGCAACCACGGGCAGTCGGTGGCCTATGCCGCCCGACGCGCCGGCCTCGGCTGCACCATCGTCGTGCCGCACGGCAACTCGGTCGAGAAGAACGCCGCCATGCGCGCGCTGGGCGGTACGCTGATCGAGCACGGCGAGGACTTCCAGGAATCGCTCGAGCACGCGCAGCGCCTGGCCGCCGACCGCGGCCTGCATCCCATGCCGTCCTATCACCGCGAGCTGGTCCGCGGCATCGCCAGCTATGGCCTGGAGCTCTTCCACGCCGCGCCGGAGCTGAAGCGGGTCTACGTGCCGATCGGGCTCGGCTCCGGCATCAACGGCGTGCTCGCCGCGCGCGACGCGCTCGGCCTCTCCTGCGACATCGTCGGCGTGGTTTCGGCCCAGGCGCCGGCCTACCTGCTGTCCTTCGAGCGCGGCCAGTTCGCCGAGGCTCCGGTCACCACGCTGCTCGGCGACGGCATGGCCTGCCGTACGCCCAACGCCGAGGCCTTGGAGGCTATCTGGCGGCAGGCGGCGCGCATCGTTGCGGTCAGCGATGCGGAGCTGGCTGAGGCGATGCGCCTCTATTTCTCGGCGACGCACAACGTGGCCGAGGGTGCCGGCGCCGCGGCGCTGGCCGCCGCGCTCAAAGAGCCGCGGCGCGCCGGCGAGGCGGTCGGCCTGGTGCTCTCCGGCGGCAACGTCGACCGGCCGCTCTACGCGCGGGTGCTGGGCGGCGAACGCTTCGACTAGCGCCGCCGCCAGAGCCGCCACCAGTGCCGCCACCAGGCGAGCGGCGAGAGCCCCGGCCAGGCCCGCGCCGGGTGCAGCAGCGGCCGCGCCAGGAGCCTCACCGAAATCACCGCGATGAAGGCCGAGGCGACGACATCGGAGAGGAAGTGCCAGCCGGTCACCAGCCGCGAGAAGCCGACCAGCCCGGCCAGCAGATAGACCGCAGGCGCCCAGCGCGGCGCCAGCAGGCTGAGCACCGCAGCGGTAGCAAAGGCGAGCTGCGTGTGCCCGGAGGGGAAGGAGTCCCAGGGATGGCCGTCGAAGGGCATGCCCAGGCCATAGCCGCCCTCCTCCAGGAACTGGCGCGGCCGCAGGCGGGCAATGCCGTTCTTCAAGAGATGGATCGCTGCGCCGGATGCGATCAGCGCGGCGAAGTAGAGCAGGCAGTGTCGGGCGATCCAGCGATACCAGGCGGCAACCGCTCCATCGCCGTGCCGCCACGCCGACAGCAGCGCCACGACATAGAGGACGCTGGCGCCGACGATCCAACCTTCGGCGCGGCCCAGTTGGCCGAGCAATCGGAACGCGGGCTTCACCGCGCGCCAGCTTTCGCTTTGCAGGTGGACGAGCAGGGGCAGGTCGACGAAGAGCCCCAGCACCAGGCAAGCGGCGACGACCACCAGGCTGGCATAGGCCAGCGGGCGGCGCGCCATCCAGGCGTCGAAGTTGGCGGCGATCGCAGGCGGCCGCAGGTTCATCGCGCCGTTCCGGCGAAGTAGGTGATCTCCTCCCAGATGCCGTTCGAGGAGTTGAACACGCGCAGCCGCGCCAGCGGGAAGGGCAGCTCGGCGCGACGGAAGCAGGCCAGCAGGAAGCGTTGCATCGCCCGGTCGCTGACCAGCACCACGGCGCCTGGGCGCTCCGCCAGGTACTGCGCCAACTGCTGCGGCCGGCCAAGCAGCGTCTTCGTGCCGGCGAGAAACACCAGGCTCGGCTCGTGGAAGCTGGAGCTCGCCAGCGGCGGCTCGCCCGTCGGCTGCAGGCGGTGCCATTCCTCCACCAGCATGCGGCTGGGAAAGAACTTCTCCATCTGCGGCAGCAGCGCCGCCGCGGTCCAGGCGAAGAACAGCACGCTGCCGAGGCCGCCCCAGAGCAGGGCACGGCGCCGGCGGCCCTGCCAGGCCAGGCGCAGCGCGCCGCCCACGCCCGCCAGCGCGATCAGGCAGGACAGCACGCTCTGCCAGAGGAAGCCCGCCTCCGCCAGGAAAGGCAGCACGATGCAAACCGCGGCGATCGCAAGGGCGCCGAAGCCGAGCAAGGCCTGCAGCCAGACGACCCAGCGCCGGCCGAGTTCCGGCGCAGCGGCGCCGACCGCCCAGGCGGTCAGCAGCGCCAGCGCCGGATAGGTCGGCAGCACGTAGTGCGGCAGCTTGGTCGGCACCAGCTCGAAGAGCATCCAGCTGGGCCCCAGCCAGGCCAGGCAGAACAGCACGGCCGGCTCCAGCCGGCGCCGGCGCCAGGCCGCCAGCAGCGCCGGCAGCGCGAAGAGCGCGCCCGGCCAGAAGAACAGCAGGTGGGCCGCCAGGTAGAAGCCCGGCGGCATGCCGTGCGACTCCTCGCCGCCGAGGATCTTGGCGAAGAGGTCCTTGCTCGCCGCCTCCTCGACGAAGCCGGTGTCGCGCAGGTAGGTGACGACGATGAACCAGGGCAGCGCCAGTGCCAGGAAGAGCGGCACGCCCCAGAGCGGCGAGAGCCGGCCGAGCCAGCGCCAGCGGCGCTCGACGATGCAGAGCGTCACGATGGTGATGCCGACCACCAGCGGCGCCAGCGGGCCCTTGACCAGCACGCCCAGGCCCAGCATGACCCAGAAGAGCGCGCGCCAGTCGGTGCTGGCCCAGGACTCCCTGCCGCTGCGCTTCGAGCGCTCCCAGATCTCCCACAGCGCAAGTTGGGCGGTGACGATGGTGAGCAGCAGGACGGCGTCGGTCTTGGCGATCAACGCTTCCAGCTGCAATGCCATGCAACTGGCGAGGAGGAAGGCGGCGAGCGCGCCCGCCTGGTCGCCGAAGAGCCGGCGGCCGAGCCGCAGCAGCACCAGGACGCTGGCGATGGCGCCGGCCAGCGACGGCAGCCGGTAGGCCCAGATCGCCGCTTCCTCGGCGGCGGAGAAGAGCCCGACGCTGGCCGCCTGCAGCCAGTGGATGCCGGCCGGCTTCTTGTTGCGCGGGCTGTCCTGGAAGTTGATGACGACGTAGTCGCCCGACTCCAGCATCTGCTTGCTGGCCTGCGCGAAGCGCGACTCGTCGCGGTCGAGCGGCGGTACCGTGAAGATGGGCGGCAGCGCGGCGAGCAGCACCAGGAACGCCAGCACCCAGGGCAGCCAGCGCGCGCGTCCAACCTCCGCCGCGTCGCTCCTTGTCGCCAGGACGGCACTGCTTTCCGCCATGGGCGCCCCTATAGCAGAGCCTTCCAGGCCGGCGAAGGGCCGCAACTTGCCTTCCCGACTTGCCACGCTATAGTGCCGCGCCCCGACGCCGGGCCCGGCCAGACTGCGCTCGACCAGACTGCGGCAGCGCGCGCACTCCAGGGGCCGCCCGCAACGCCCTCCGGTTTCATGACGCCAGCCCCGCCGACCGCCTTCGCCGCACCGGAGATCACACTCGTCATTCCGGCGCTGAACGAGCGCGACAACATCCAGCCGCTGGTGACGGAGATCGTCGCCGCGCTCGACGGCAAGGTCGCCTTCGAGGTGCTGTTCGTCGACGACGGCTCCACCGACGGCACGCCCGAGGAGATCGCCGGGGTCATGCGCGGCGAGTCCCGGGTGCGCGCGGTCAGGCACGACCGGCGCTGCGGCAAGTCGGCCGCCCTGCTGACCGGCGTCGGCGCCGCCCGCGCGCCGCTGATCGCCACGCTGGATGCCGACCGGCAGAACGACCCGGCCGACCTGCCGGCGCTGCTGGCCGCCTTTCGCGACGCTCCAGCCGGCACCGTCGGCTGCGTCGCCGGCCAGCGCGTCCGCCGGCGCGACACCTGGCTGAAGCGCCTTTCCTCGCGCGCCGCCAACCGCGTGCGGCGCGCTCTCTTGCAGGACGACACCCGCGATACTGCCTGCGGCTACAAACTCTTCCCGAAGGACGCCTTCCTCGCCATGCCGCACTTCGAGGGCATGCACCGCTTCCTGCCGGCGCTGGCGAAGCGCCAGGGCCTGGCGATCCGCCTGGTCGACGTGCAGGACCGCCCGCGAGCCGCCGGCACCACCAAGTACGGCCTGTGGAACCGCCTCTGGGTCGGCATCGGCGACCTGCTGGCGGTCTGGTGGATGATCCGGCGCCATCGCCGGCCGCAGAGCGTCACCGAGATCGCAAGCGAACGCTGAACACCACTAAGGACCCCTGCTATGGACTGCGACCCCATCGAACCGCTCTGGCTGATCATCGGCTTCGCGGGCCAGGCTCTCTTCTCGGCGCGCTTCCTGATCCAATGGATCGTCAGCGAGCGGGCGAAGAAGTCGATCGTGCCGACCGCCTTCTGGCTCTTCTCGATCGGCGGTGGTGCCACGCTGCTGGCCTATTCGATCTATCGCGAGGACCCGGTGTTCATCGCCGGGCAAGGTGCGGGGCTGCTGATCTACTTCCGCAACCTGCAGTTCATCATGCAGCACCGGAAGGCGGAAGCGGAGCCGCCGCGCACGGTGTGAGCGCAGGCGCAGATGTTTCAGTTCACTCGCTCCGCCAGCCCTTCACGTCACCCCGGATGCACCGCAGCGCGTAGCGGTGCGGTGCTGATCCGGGGCCGCTTCCTCGGAACAAAGCTCCCGGATCTGCGCAGCAGCACTGCGTGCTGCAGCGCGTCCGGGATGACGAGCCGAAGGCGCTACCACCCGCCGCGCGCCAGCCACTTGTCGACCATGTCGAGCCGGTCGTTGCCCCAGAAGGGCTCGCCGTCGACCACGATGTAGGGCGAGCCGAAGACGCCCGCCGCCAGCGAGGCCTCGAGTTCCTGGCGCAGGCGGTCCTTCACCGCGGGGTCCTGCAGCGCCTTGGCGGTCTCCCCGCGGTCGAGACCCACCTCGCCCGCCACCGCCACCACCGAGTCCGGCTTGGCGATGTCCTGGTTCCTGTTCCAGGCACGGCGCAGCAGCGCCTGCATCAGCGGCTTGGCCTGCTCGGGATGCCTGTCCTTCGCCCAATAGGCGGCGCGGCAGGCGGAAATCGACGGGAAGGGAAAGGCGTCGGGCACCACGAAGGGGCCGCCCCAGAGCCGCGCCGTGCGCAGGATGTCGCGCTTGGAGTAGTCGCCCTTCAGCGGCACCTCGACCAGCGGCTGCTGGCCGGTCTGCTTGAACACCACGCCCAGCATGATCGGCCGCCAGTCCGTCTGGCGCCCGTGCTGGGCGCAGAGCTGGTCGATCTGCTCGGAGGCGAGGTAGCCGTAGGGGCTGGAGAAATCGAAGTAGAACTCGACCGGAGCAGCCATCGTCGCCTCCATCGCGAACCGGCGGCGACGCTAGCGCGGCACCCGCGCGGCGTCGAGCCGGGCAGGCGGTTTTCCCAGCGGCGCGGTCGGGCTTAGCATGGCCGCCACAGAGGAGAGCGGCCGCATGACCCGTCTGCGCGTCATGACGTTCAACGTCGAGAACCTGTTCAGCCGCTTTCCCTTCCGGCGGCCGCGCGACCTCGAGGACCGCCTGGGCCTCTTCGAGGAGGCCGACCCGCGCGCCGCCATGGCGCTCGCCAAGAGCGCGCACCTCATGCTGGAGGACGAGATCCGCACCTTCACGGCGCTGGCGATCCGGCAGGGCCGGCCGGACGTGGTGCTGCTGCAGGAGGTGGAATCGATGCATGCGCTGCGCCGCTTCCACGACCTCTACCTGACCCGTGTCGGCGCGCCCGCCATGCCGCACATCGCCGTGCTGGAAGGCAACGACAGCCGCGGCATCGACGTCGGCCTGCTGTCGCGCTTCCCCTTGGAGAGCCTGACCAGCCACAAGGACCTGACGCTCGCCACGCTCTATGGCGCCGGCTTCGTCTGGGAAGCCTACGGCCTGCATCGGCGCACGATCGAGCGCGACCGGCTGTTCGGCGATCCGGAAATGCGCGTGTTCCGGCGCGACTGCCTGGAGATCCGCCTGGAGCTCGATGGCCGCCCGCTGCTGCTGTTCAACTGCCACTTCAAGGCGATCGATCCGGAGCGGCAGCAGACCCGCGCCTTCCGGGTCGCCGAATCCTATGCGGTGCGCCACCTGATCGAGACCCGCGCCCGGGCGCGCGGCATCGAGGACTGGATCGTCGCCGGCGACTTCAACGACTTCCACCACCGCGACGGCGTGGCCCTGCCGGGGCACGGGCTGGACCCGCTGCTCGAGAGCGGCCTGGTGGTCGATCCGATGGAGCGCCTGCCGCCCTTGGAGCGCTGGACGCACTTCTATTCCGGCGACCGGACCTACAATCAGCTCGACTTCCTGCTGCTCTCGCCGGCACTGGCGGCGCGCAACGCCGAGGCGAAGCCCCAGCTGATCCGCCAGGGCCTGCCCTACCGCGCCGAGCGGTCCACCGAACCGCGCTTCCCGCGCGTCGGCTGGGACCGCCCCAAGGCCAGCGACCACACGCCGGTGGTCATCGAGCTCGAGGTGTAGGGAAGTACCTCTCCCGAGGAAGACCTCCGCGAAAGAACCTCGTCACCCCGGATGCACCGCAGCGCGGAGCGGTGCGGTGCTGATCCGGGGCGGTCGTTCGCAGCCCTGCAGCAGGCCCCGGATCTGCGCAGCGGCACTTCGCGCCGCAGCGCGTCCGGGGTGACGAGATCGAAGACCGGCTTTCGCCGAGGTCTCAAAGGGAAGGGGTGGACTGCTCAGCTCACCTGCCGCGCGATGACCAGGCGCTGCACCTCGCTGGTGCCCTCGTAGATCTGGCAGACGCGCACGTCGCGATAGATGCGCTCGACCGGGAAGTCCTGCAGGTAGCCGTAGCCGCCGTGCACCTGGATCGCGGCCGAGGCGACGCGCTCGGCCATCTCGCTGGCGAAGAGCTTCGCCATCGACGCCTCCTTGAGGCAGGGCTTGCCGGCATCGCGCAGCGTCGCGGCGTGCAGCGTCATCAGCTCGGCCGCGTGGATCTCCGTCGCCATGTCGGCCAGCTTGAAGGCGATGGCCTGGTGCTCGTTGATCTTCTTGCCGAAGGCCTGGCGCTCGCGCGCGTAGTCGCGCGCCGCGGCGAAGGCGGCCTTCGCCATGCCGGTCGCCTGCGCCGCGATGCCGACCCGGCCGCCCTCCAGGTTGGCCAGCGCGATGGCATAGCCCTGCCCCTCCTCGCCCAGCATCAGGTCGGGCGTCAGCCGCACCTCCTCGAAGACGATCTGGCAGGTGTCGCTGGCGCGCTGGCCGAGCTTCCGCTCGACGCTGGCGACCTGGTAGCCCTCGCTCTTCGTCGGCACGACGAAGGCGGTGATGCCCTTCTTGCCGGCCGCCGGATCGGTCACCGCGAAGACGATGGCGAGGTCGGCCTCGCGGCCCGAGGTGATGAACTGCTTGGTGCCGGAGAGCACCCAGTGGTTGCCGTCACGCACCGCCCGGGTCTTCAGGCTGGCGGCGTCGGAGCCCGCCTGCGGCTCGGTCAGGCAGAAGGCCGCGAGCAGCTCGCCGCGCGCCATCGGCTTCAGCCAGCGCTCCTTCTGCTCGCGCGTGCCGTAGCGCAGGATCGGCATGCAGCCGACCGAGTTGTGCACCGACATGATGGTCGAGGTACTGCCGTCGCCCTCCGCCACCTCCATCAGCGCCAGCGCGTAGGCGACATGGTCGGCGCCGGCGCCGTCGAGCTCGGGCGGCACCAGCATGCCCATGAGGCCGAGGCGGCCCATCTCTTCGAGCGCGCTGCGCGGGAAGCGCGCCTCGCGGTCCCAGGCGGCGGCGTTCGGCTTCAGCTCCGCCTGCGCGAAGTCGCGCGCGGTCTTGCGGATCAGTTCCTGCTCTTCGCTCAGCAGCATGGCTTCACCATGGCAGCGTCTTGCCGTCGTAGTTGCGGAAGCTGCCGCTGTCCTGCTTGGTCAGGCCGGCGATCACCGCGGTCATGCCGGCGACGGACTGGTCGACGGAGAGCGGCGCGCCCGGCCCGCCCATCGCCGTCTTCACCCAGCCCGGGCTGATCACCACGACGATCGCGCCGCGCGGCCCCAGCGTGCTGGCGATGCGCTTGCAGCCCATGTTCAGCGCCGCCTTGGAGATGCTGTAGATCGGCGCGTAGCCGCTGGTCGCCTCGCCGATCGAGCCCAGGCCGGAGGTGATGCTGACGATCTTCTTCTGCTCGCTGGCCAGCACGTTCTCGGCCAGGCGCTCGATCATCATGTACGGCCCGACCGTATTGGTCAGCAGGGTCGGCAGCCAGTCGGCCTGGCGCGTGGCGCCGAAGTCGACGCCGACCGGTCCGCCGAAGCCGGCGTTGTTGATCAGGAGGTCGAGCCGCGCGCCGGAAACCTCCTTGGCCAGCCGCTCGATCGAGGCCTCGTCGGCGACGTCGAGCGCCAGCACGCTGGCGCCGGGCAGCGTCTTCAGCGCCGCCGCCTCGGCCGGGGAGCGGCAGCAGCCCAGCACCTGCCAGCCCTCCTTGGCGTAGTGCTTGGCAAAACCGAGGCCGATGCCGCGGTTGGCGCCGGTCACGAGGACGGTGGGCATGGTTCCTCCTCTGGCCGTCAGAGCGCCGGATCGCGCCCGTCGCGCAGGCTGAAGGGATAGGTGCGGCCGGAGCCGGGCAGAATCCAGACCAGGCTGCCGGCCTCGCGCGCGACGCCGTAGCAGGCTTCCCCGCTCTCGAGGGCAACGCAGAGCGCGCCGCCGGCCTCCACCCGCCAGGTGCCCTGCCGCGCCTCCTGCTCGGCCTCGCGATAGACCACGCCCCGCTCGGGCGCGAAGTACAGCAGGTAGCGCGTGCCTTGCGGCCACTGGCCGGCCGCGGTCTTGCCCTGGACCAGGCTCGCCACCTCGGCGGCGGGCAGCGGCGCGGGCCGCTGCAGATAGTGCCAGACGCCCACCCCGGCCAGCGCCACCAGCACCAGCACCACCACCGGGGTCAGGCTCCGCCAGTCCATGGCTCGGCGCAGGTTCACCACCATGGGCCGGAGTGTGCGGGACCGCCGGCCGACACGGCAAGCCGCGCCCGATGCAAGGCTGCTTGCGCCCGGGGCCATTGCCGCGCCCGGGTCGCCGGGGCAGCCTGCCCGGCGATGACCTGGCTCTGGATTCCGCTGACCATCGGCGCCGCCCTGCTGCAATCGCTGCGCTCCGCCGTGCAGCGCCACCTGACCCGGGTGCTTTCGACCAACGGCGCCACCTTCACGCGCTTCGCCTACGGCCTGCCGCTGGCAGTGCTCTATATCCTGCTGCTGACCGAGGGCCTCGGCAGCGCCTGGCCGTCGCCGGCAAAGGACTTCTGGCTCTGGGTTGCGACCGGCTCGATTGCACAGATCCTGGCGACCGCGCTGCTGCTCCTGGTGTTCCGCTGGAAGAACTTCGCGGTCGGCGTCGCCTACGCGAAGACCGAGGTGGTGCAGGCCGCGCTCTTCGGCCTGGTGTTCCTGGGCGAGCACGTCACCTGGCTGGGCGCGCTGGCGATCCTGCTGGGCACCCTCGGCGTCATGCTGTTCTCGCTGAAGCAGGACGCCCATCCGCTGCGTGCCTTCCTGACCGGCTGGCTGGAGCGCCCGGCGTTGCTGGGGCTGGTGTCGGCGGCGCTGTTCGGCGTTTCGGCGGTCGGCTTCCGCGCCGCCTCGCTGTCGTTGGGACACCAGAGCCCGATCGTCGCTGCGGCCTTCACGCTCGCCTGCTCGGCGGCGATCCAGACCGCGGTGATGGCGCTCTACCTGCGCCTGCGCGAGCCCGGCCAGCTCACCAAGGTCGCCAAGGCCTGGCGCGTCGCCAGCCTCTCCGGCATCACCGGCATCGTCGGCTCGGCCGGCTGGTTCACCGCGATGACGCTGCAGCAGGTCGCCTACGTGCGCACGCTCGGCCTGATCGAGATGCTGTTCACCTTCGCCATCGCCGTGCTGTTCTTCAAGGAGCACCCGCGCCGCGCGGAAATCCTCGGCATCGCGCTGCTGGTGGCGGCGATCGGGCTGGTGCTGAACGTGCGCTAGGGCACCAACTCACCTCCCCCTTGAGGGGGGAGGTCGAGCGAAGCGAGGGTGGGGGTGATGGAGCGAAGCGACGCCAGCGACGCTGGCGTTTCTAGTTTTTCGGCCGAGCGCTGCGAGTTCGGCCTCGCGATCCGCGACTTCCCGCAGAATGCTTTCCATCACGCCTTCGAAAGTGTTCTGGATATCGACGTTCCAGAAGCGCAAGACGCGGAAACCTTGCTCAGCAAGCCATGCATCGCGCAGTTGGTCACTCGTACTCTCGGAATGCTGACTGCCATCGGCCTCGATCACCATGCCAAGCTGAAC
>Ga0299906_10004953_pt1 | contig 10874 bp, 10 predicted proteins | sample RVTome_14_FD_200259 | JGI IMG/M metagenome (GOLD analysis project Ga0299906, IMG submission 200259) | Soil microbial communities from uranium-contaminated site in the Upper Colorado River Basin, Wyoming, United States - RVT145D125 (version 2) ... | reverse complement strand
GTCAGCAAGCCGCCTTCGACGGCGACGGCGATGCCGACATTGATGCCGCCATGGCGCACGATTTGGTCGCCTTCGAGCGAGGCATTCAGGTTGGGGAACTGGCGCAGCGCCAGGGCGGCCGCTTTGACGATGAAATCGTTGACCGACAGCTTTTGGTCATCGGGCAACAGTTCGTTGGCCTGCCGGCGCAAATCCATCAGCGGGCCGGCATCGACCTCGGTTGTGACGTAGAAATGCGGCAGTTCCTGCTTGGCCATCGTCATGCGGCGTCCGATGGCGGCCCGCAGCCGGCTGACGTCGACCCGCTCCGTTTGCCGCGGCTCGGTCGATAACTGCAAGCCGCTGAACGCGGCGCCGGCCGGCGCCCGGCTGGGTCCCGCCTCGATGGCGGCTTCGACATCCTTCTTGACAATTCGGCCGCCGGGCCCGCTGCCTGCAACTTGGTTCAGATTGAGGCCCTTTTCCTCGGCCAGACGCCGGGCAACCGGTGACGCCTTAACGCCGCCGGGATAGCCGTTGCCGGAAGGTTCGGGCTCAGACGATGGAGCTTGTTTGGCCGGGGCTGGCTCGGCCGAGGCCTCGGCTGGTCTCGGCTCCTTGGCTGGTTGCGCCTCGGCTTCGGCGCTTTCCTCGCTGGCGCCACCGGTCAGGGCGTCAACGTCGACTTCTTCACCCGACTCGCCGACTACAGCGATCGGCTTGCCGATCGGCAGGACGGCGCCTTCTTCGGCCAGAAGCTTGAGAATTGTGCCGCTGGCCTGGGATTCGACTTCTACGGTTGCCTTGTCCGTTTCGATCTCGGCCAGCACCTCGCCGCGTTCGATCCGGTCACCCTCGCTCTTGACCCAGCGGACCAGGGTGCCCTCGGCCATGTCGAAGCCCAGCTTGGGCATGTTTATGACTTCAGCCATCAGACAACTCCCTTGACGGCCTCGATAACGTCCTCGACTTGCGGCAATGCCATCTGCTCCAGCGTCCGGTTGTAAGGCAACGGCACTTCGCGCTGGGCAACCCGGCGGATAGGGGTGTCGATGTAGTCGAAGGCCTCCTCGTACAGGCGGGCGGCCACCTCGGCGCCAACACCGTAGGAGCGCCAGCCCTCTTCGACCACGACCGCCCGGTTGGTGCGTTTGAACGAGTCGATCACCGGCCCCATATCCAATGGCCGCAGTGAGCGCAGGTCGACGATCTCGGCCTCGATGCCATCCTTGGCCAGCTCGTCAGCCGCCTGCAAGCAGGACTGGACCATCTTAGAGTAGGTGATCAGGGTGACAGCGTCGCCTTCACGCTGGACCTTAGACACGCCGATCGGCTCGGTGTATTCCTCGTCCGGCACCTCGCCGCGCACCTGGTACAGCGTGGCGTTTTCGATGAACATGACCGGATCGTCGGTGCGAATGGCCGTCTTCAGCAAACCTTTGGCATCGTGTGGAGTACCCGGGGCGACGACCTTGAGGCCGGGGAAGTGGGCAAAGATGACGTCCGGCGTCTGCGAGTGGGTGGCGGCCAGTTGTCGGCCACCGCCGCCGACCGCCCGGATCACAATTGGCACCGTGAATTGGCCGCCAAACATGCTGTGCAGCTTGGCCGATTGGTTGACGATCTGGTCCATGGCGACGAAGGCAAAGTTGATCGTCATGAGCTCGGCAATTGGGCGCAGGCCGACCATGGCCGCACCGTTGGCCGCACCAATGATGACGGCTTCGGCGATGGGCGTGTCGCGCACGCGCTCGGGACCAAAGTGATCGTAAAAGCCCTTGGTAACGGCATAGGTGCCGCCCCAAACACCGACTTCCTCGCCCATGATGAAGACGCGCTCGTCGCGTTCCATTTCCTCCCACAGGGCCTGGGAGATTGCCTCGCGCATGGTTATCTGAGCCATTGTTCGTCCCTGTTAGGCTCGACGTAGACCGAGGATACTAGATCATCCCAGGTCGGCTCTTCACTCGACTCGGCAAACTCGACGGCCTCATCGACCTCGGTTTGGACCTGTCGTTCAATCTTGTCGAGCTCGTTTTCCTTGACCTTCTCTTTTTCAACCAGATGGGTTCGGAAGACCCCGATCGGGTCGTTGGCTTCCCACTCGCCGACCTCATCCTTGGTGCGGTAGCGTTCGGGGTCGCCCATCGAGTGCCCTTCAAAACGGTAAGCGACGACTTCGAGGAAGTAGGGGCCTTCCTTGCGCACGTGTTCGAGCGCCTTGGAGGCCGCTTGGTAGACCTCGAGAACGTTCATGCCGTCGATCTGGCTGTGGGGCATGCCATAGGCTTCGGCCTTTTGGTGGATCTCGGAGACAGCCGAGGCCCGTTCGACGGCGGTGCCCATGCCGTACTTGTTGTTTTCACAAACCCACAGGACGGGCAGGTCCCAGACGCCGGCCAGGTTAAGCGCTTCGTGGAAGAAACCGATGTTGGTGGCACCATCACCAAATAGGCAAATGGTGACACTGTCGTTTTTCTGGTATTGGTCGGCCAGACCCATGCCGGCGGCGAACAACAGGTGTGAGCCGACGATGGCATGGCCGCCCCAGTAATTCTTGTCGGTGTCGGCCATGTGCATCGAGCCGCCAAAGCCAAGCGAGGTGCCGGTTCGTTTGCCAAGCAGCTCGGCCATCACCCGGTTGGCGTCGATCCCGCTGGAAATGGCTACGCCGTGGTCGCGGTAGGCCGTAATCAGGCGGTCCTGTGGCTGGCGGGCGGCGCCGATGCCGGTGCTGATCGCTTCCTGGCCGATATATAGGTGAAGGAACCCACCAATCTTGCCTTGCTGGTACAGCTCGGCGGCGCGCTGCTCGATGCGGCGGATGAGCACCATCTCGTGGTACATCCGCAGCAGCTCCTTACGCTCCATGAGCGTCTCCTCCTTGAGCACTGCGATTGTGCCCCTCGTGTGAAAACCCGATCGGGAGGCAAGCGTTGCGGCGTTACATAATGACGTTCCTCCGTTGGAGGAACGCTGCGATTATATCAGACCACCCTGAGCGGCCCCGTCAGCCGCCGGCGGCCAGCCAGCCCAGTGCCTGCAGGTCGAACTCGGCAAGGGCCAGGTTCACCTCCGCCGGCAGCGGCAGCTCGAGCACAAAGGGGACCATCTGGCCGGCTGGCAGATCGGACGCCGCCGTCAGCCAGGCGGCGGCCAGCAGTTCACCTTCGGTATTGCGCACGGCGGCGAACAGCGTCGGGTCACGCGCCCCAATCGTGCCCGCATTGGTCACGTCGCCGCGCAAGAAGACCGAGCCGCCAAGCTGCTCGAACGAGTTGATGACTGCGGTCAGGCTGGCGATCCCAGTCAACTCGTTTGCCGGCAGGGGTTCGATGGTGGTCTCCACCGCTAGTGTGGTCTCCGGATCGCCGTCGGGCAGCTCTTCAAGGCGCAGGCCGAAGGCGCGCGTTTCATCCGGGCGGAGCGGAATGGGGCTGGCCAGCGCAACGACGCGGGCCAGCCGGCCGCTCTGCCGGACCGTCAGCAGCAGGCGAATCGGCAGCGACTGGCTGCCCTGGTTGACCAGCGTACCTGCCAGCACGGCGTTGCCCTGCGCATCAATGCCGACTCCGGGATCAAGCTCGACTTCGACCTGCGGCGCCGGCGGCAAAGGACCACTGCGGCCGACAGCGTAGGCGATCAACTGGTTCAAGGCGGCCGCACCAGGCAGGGTTGCCTCGAAGGCGTGTTCGTCGCCGGGCGTCAGCCAACGTGCAGCGGTCGGGGATTCAGAGAGAGCAACCAGTTCGTCCTGTTCGAACACGGCCAGGCTCAACCCAGCCAATTCGGCACCGCGGCTGCCCTCGGCCGCGATCGTCCCCAACACGCGGCTGCCGCCGCCCGGCATCTGATGGACCGCCGCCAGGTTGACGGTCAGCGGCACGTGGGTCGACGTGACCGGCTGGTAGCTCGCAATCTCCAGTGCCGCCGATTCCGCGGCTGTGCCAGCGGGGAACGAGACGAAGAACGGTGACGTTTGGCCGGCCGGGAGCAGAGTCAGCTCGGTCGTCGCCGGTCGCTTGGCCAGAACCTGGCCCTGCGGGCCAACAAGTTGAATGGAAAGGTTGAGCGCCTCGACGGTTGTCTCCGAGCGGTTCGTGAGCAGACCCAGCGCCTGCCAACCGCCGCCGGCGGTCTGCCTCAGGTTGGGGCCTTGGATTTCGGCGGCCAGCGTTGGGGTCGGTACGACCGTGGCTGGTCGGGTCGAGGCGCCGGTTGCGGTCGCCTGCGGGCCGGCCGGGGGAACGGCGCAACTGGCGGCCAGCAGCACGATCGGCAGCAGCGGCATGAGCCGGACCCGGGAAAGCGGCATGGCCCCCATGGTACCCGAATGGGCAGCATGGGGGCCATCACCAAGTTGAGGAGAGAGAGTCTCCGAGTCTGTTAGGCGGGCTCGACCTGCGGCAGCGCCCCCATCGCCGCTTCGACTTCCTCGGCCGGGTACTCGAAGTGCGTCAGTTCACCCTTGAGGAACTGGTCGTAGGCGGCCAGGTCGAAGTAGCCGTGGCCCGACAGGTTGAAGGCGATCACCTTTTGCTCACCGGATTCACGCGCCAGCAAGGCCTCATCGATGGCCACCCTAACGGCGTGGGCGGTCTCCGGCGCCACCAGGATGCCTTCGGCCCGGGCGAACTGCAGCGCGGCCTCGAAGGTCTCGACCTGGCCGACGGCGCGGGCCTCGATGTCGCCGTGGTCGTACAGCGCGCAGATGTGCGGCGCCATGCCATGGTAGCGCAGGCCGCCGGCGTGAATGCCGGCCGGGATAAAGGTGTGGCCCAGCGTGTGCATCTTGACGATCGGCGCCATACGGGCGGTGTCACCATAGTCAAAGGTGTACAGCCCCTTGGTCAACGTCGGGCAGGCGGTCGGTTCGACGGCCACAATCCGGCTGTCGGCCTCGCCAGCCAGGTTGCGTTGCAGGAAGGGGAAGGCGAAGCCGGCGAAGTTGCTGCCGCCGCCGACGCAGCCGATCAGGATGTCGGGGTACTCACCCGCCAGTTCGAACTGCTTGAGGCTTTCCAAGCCGATGATCGTCTGGTGCATCAGCACCGGTCCCAGCACCGAGCCGAGCGAGTACTTGTACTGGCCGTTGGAAGTAGCGGCAACCTCGACCGCTTCGGAAATGGCGATGCCCAGAGAGCCGGGGTGGTCGGGATTCTGCTGGTACAAGCTGGCGCCGTACTGGGTTTCGTTGGATGGGCTGGCGCTGACCTCGGCGCCGTAGCTCTCCATGATGACCCGGCGGTAGGGCTTTTGCTGGTACGAGACCCGCACCATGAACACCTTGCAGTCCAGGTTGAAGAAGTTGCAGGCCATCGCCAGCGCCGAACCCCACTGACCGGCGCCGGTCTCGGTGCTGAAGCCGGCCACGCCTTCCTGGCTGGCGTAGTAGGCCTGGGCCACCGCCGTGTTCGGCTTGTGGGAGCCGACCGGCGACACCCCCTCGTACTTGTAGTAGATGTGGGCCGGCGTATCGAGCGCCTGCTCGAGCCGGTGCGCCCGGTAGAGCGGGCTCGGCCGCCACAACCGGTAGATATCCATCACCGGCCCAGGGATCGAAATGAAGCGCTCAGTGCTGACCGCCTGCATCACGAATTCCTGTGGGAAAAGCGCCATCAGGAAATCGGGCGTGACCGGCTCCTGGGTCTGGGGGTGGAGCACCGGGCCCGGATCGGCCGGCATGTCGGGGTTGATGTTGTACCAGGCGTCGGGCATGTCCTTTTCGGGCAGGACGAACTTCGTAGTCTGGCTCATGGTTACCTCCTGGTGCACGGTTGCCGGCGCGTGAGGGCCGGCGGCGATGCGGGCGCAGAAACACAAAACGCCCGCCCTCGGTCGAGGACGGGCGCTGTCGCCCGCGGTGCCACCTCGGTTAGGCCTGGCGATTAACCACAAAACCCGCCGGTGATGCGACGGGTTTGGAAGGGCCAGCCTCACTCGGTAGAGTACGGCCGCAAGCGGCGATACCCTTCGCCCTGGTAACGGTGGCGTCTCCGGCTCGGACTACTTGCTCGGATCGGGCTTGAGCTTTCGGCCGGCGGCTCGAGGGCCCATTCGGCGCTGGCGCTCGGGCGGGGTTCCCACTGGTTCCCGCTCACTAGGCCGCCGCTTCAGCGCGTACTACTCCCTGTCACAGCCGTTGGTTTATCGGTTGTTGACGGAGTATAGAGGTTGAAGCCAGTGGCTGTCAACCCCGAGCTCATTTGCCGCCAAGACCGGCGGGTGTAGACTGGCCGTCATCGCACTTCCAGCGCACTCCAGGAGGAAGAGGATGACGACCGCCGCCGCCCCTGTCCACCAGGTCTCGGAAGCCACCTATCGCCGCCGGATCTGGGCCTGGACGATGTACGACTGGGCCAACTCGGCTTTCGCCACCACCATCCTGGCGGCGGTGCTCCCCATCTATTACAGCCAGGTCGCTGGATCCACGCTGCCCAGCCCGGCGGTGGCTACCGCCTATTGGAGCGCCGGCATCAGCATCAGCCTGCTGATTGCCGCTATCCTTTCGCCGATTCTGGGCACAATCTCCGACGTCAAGCGCGGCAAGAAACCGTTTCTGTCCGTTTTTGTTGGGTTGGGTGTTGTCGGCACCGGGCTGCTGGTGCTGGTGGACACCGGAGACTGGCTGCTGGCGTCGATCCTGTTCATCGTCGGTCGGGTTGGCTTTACCGCCGCCAATGTGTTCTATGATGCCCTCTTGCCGCATGTGGCCCGCGAAGAAGACCGCGACGCAGTCTCAACCCGCGGCTACGCCATGGGCTACCTCGGCGGCGGCCTGCTGCTGGCGGTCAACGTAGCCATGATCCAGCTGCTGCCCGGGACCTGGGGGCCGCGGCTCTCGTTCCTGAGTGTGGCCATCTGGTGGGCGCTGTTCTCGATTCCGATCCTGCGTATCGTGCCCGAGCCGCCGGCGGCCGAGGCCCGCCTGGCACCCGGCCAGAGCGTGCTGCGCGTCAGCTTTGCACGGCTGCGGGATACGCTGCGCGACATCAGCCAGTACCGGCAACTTTTCAAGTTCCTGCTGGCCTTCCTGATCTACAACGACGGCATTGGCACGATCATTTCCGTCGCCGCCATCTACGGGGCCGAGCTGGGCTTTGGCACGCTCGAACTGGTACTGGCGCTGCTGCTGGTGCAGTTTGTCGGCATCCCCTACAGCCTGATCTTTGGCCGGCTGCCGACCGGGGCCGACAAACGCCGCGGGTTCTACCTGGCCTTCGTGCTGTTCAATCTGGTGGCGCTGCCGCTGGTTGGGTTGGGCGGCGGGGCTTTGCTGCCGGCCGAGGTCACCGGCGCCGGGGTTGAGCGGCAGAGCAACCTGCTTGTGATCCTGGCCAGCGTGGCCGGCCTGGAGCTGGGGCTGCTGGGCCTGGCCTACGTCGTTGGCCGCCCGTTATTCACGTCGCTGGCTGCCCGCATCGACACCAAACGCAGCATCCTGATCGGCCTGTCCTTTTATGCGGTCATCGCCGTCTGGGGGTTCTTCCTGAATTCGGTCTGGGAGTTTTGGTTCCTGGCCTGGATGGTGGCGGTGGTGCAGGGCGGCAGCCAGGCGCTGAGCCGCAGCCTGTACGCCAGCATGTCACCCGCCAGCAAGAGCGGCGAGTTTTTCGGCCTGTTCGGCATCATGGAGAAGTTTTCGGCCTTCACCGGGCCGCTGGTGTTTGCGGCGGCGGTCGGCATTTTCGGCCGCAGCCAGCCAGCGGTGCTCAGCCTGGTGTTGTTCTTCATCATCGGTGGCTGGCTGCTGATGCGGGTTGATGTGGACGAAGGTCGGCGCATCGCACGGCAGGAGGATCAGGAGGTGTTTTCTGCCGGAGGCGCGTAGGTCAGACCGCAGACGGCGGACGGCCGACCGCCAGGGGGGGAACCAAGACCATAGACGATGGGCGGTCGTGCGCCTTGACCCTTGAACGGACGGTCACTGTCATGCCAAGGCATGGTCCATCGTCCGTCGTCTCGCGGTCTGCGGTCCGCTGTCAGCGGTCATCCCGCTAATAGATCGGTTGGGAACTATCGACATCGCGAGCCCAGGCGTTGATGCCGCCGCGCAGGTTCTTCAGCTTGCGGAAACCGGCGCCCGCCAGCAGCTCGAGCGCCCGGGCCGAGCGGCTGCCGGACTTGCAGAACAACACGATCTCCTGGGCGCTGTCCAGTTCGTGCATGCGGCCGGCCAGTTGGCCCAGCGGGATGAGTTCGGCGCCCTGGATCTGGGAAATGCGCAGCTCGTGTGGTTCGCGCACGTCGATCAGCCGCACGCCGCCGTTCTGAAGTTGATCGGCCAGTTCCTCGGGCTCGATCTCCCAGGCGGCGTCAAGTTCGCCCTCCGACCGATCGTGACTAGGCACGCCGCAGAAGGCCTCGTAGTCGATCAGCTCGGTGACCTCGGGATTGGGTGAGCAGACCTTGCACTCGGGGTTCTTGCGCAGTTTGACCCGGTCGAAGCTCATGGCCAGTGCGTCGTACAGCATTAACTCGCCAATCAATGGCTCGCCAATGCCGAGCAGCAGCTTGAGGGCCTCGGTGGCCTGCAGCGTGCCGATGGTCCCCGGCAGCACGCCAAAGACGCCGCCCTCGGCGCAGGATGGCACCAGGCCCGGCGGCGGCGGCTCGGGGAACAAACAGCGGTAACACGGACCGCGCTCGGCCCAGAAGACACTGACCTGGCCCTCGAAGCGGAAAATGGATCCGTAGACGTTGGGCTTGCCGGTCATGACGCACACGTCGTTGACCAGGTAGCGGGTCGGGAAGTTGTCGGTGCCGTCGACGATCAGGTCGTACGGCTCGGCGATGCGCAAGGCATTGTCCGAGGTAAACGGCTCGTCGTAGACATCCACCTGGATGCTCGGGTTGATGTCGAGCAGGCGGTCTCGGGCGGACACGACTTTGCGCTGGCCCAGGCCGGCGGTGCCGTGGATGATCTGGCGCTGCAGGTTGGTAAAGTCGACCTCGTCGTAGTCAATCAGGCCAAGGCGGCCGACGCCGGCTGCCGCCAGGTACATGGCGACCGGCGATCCCAGGCCGCCGGTGCCGATGACCAACACCGAGCTGGCCTTCAGCTTCTGCTGTCCCTCCAGCCCGACTTCGGGCATCAGCAAGTGGCGCGAATAGCGCAGAATCTCGTTGTGGGATAGGGGCATCCCTGGTGGCTTCTCCATCAATTCGTACCTCCTTGGCTGCGGCCAACGGCGGTTGCCGCGGTGGCGGCCGGCTCCGTCTGGCCGGCATTGGCCGGCGCTGGCTCGCCTATGGCGGCCAGTTGTTGCGCCAATCGGGCGGTGCCGGCCACGCCGTGGTTCACGCCGCGCGGCCGGCCGTCACGATCGAGGATAAAGGTTGTTGGTACCGTCAGCACGCCCCAGGCATCGGCCAAGGTGGGCTCGGCCAAGGCATCGATCTCGATCACCTGCAATCGCTGACCATATCGTTCCCGAAGCCGGCTCAAGGCCGGCCGTTGCGTCGTTCGACAGGGCACACAGCCGGGCGCAGTGAAGTAGACAACCGCCGGCCGGCCCGGCACCAGGTCGTGCATGCGGCTCGCCTGTCCGGCCCGGCGCCGCAGCCAAACAGCGTTGGCAAGGCGCCAGCCAAGCAGGGCCAGCCCGATGATGGCCGCCGTCCACAGCAAGCGTTCAACCATTGTCGGCCGATTCCTTGGGCCGCATGCCAGGCAGGCCGCCCGCCGGCGGCGCCTGGCTAAAGCCCGGCAGGCCCAGCCGGTTGAACCAATAGTACACGGCGCAGCCAACGCAAAAGCCGACGAACAGATTAAGCGCAGCCAGGGCCACCACCAGCCAGCTCAGCAACCAGCCCAATCCGGGAAGGCCGGCGAAGAAGCCGGCGGTCGACAGGACGAGGAAGACGCCGCCGAGCGTCTGGGCGAAACGGTGCGGTGCGGCGTTGTCGGCCAAGAGCAGCGGCCGGGCGATTCCAAGGGCACGCACAGCTTCGTACACCGGCAGGAAACCCGGCCGGCCGATCAACGATCCGAGCAGCATTACGCCGGCGACGAAGGTCACCAGTGGTGGGCTGTCCATGATAAATCCCAGGATGAGCAAGGCGATGATCGACGCCTGGTTGGCCCGCAGCGCGCTGTGGTCCACTTTGCCGGCGCCGGCCTTCATGCCGTACCCCCGGCGATGCTGGGTACGATCGTCAGGCGGTCGTCGCTGGCCAACGGTGTGTCGCCGCCCTGCAAATGGCGCACATCCTCATCGTTGACGAATAGGTTGACATAGGGTCGCAGATTGCCGGCGTCGTCGTACAGATGGGCCTGGAGCGCCGGATAGGTCTCGGTCAGCTGCTGAAGGGCCTGGCCGACGGTGTCGGCCTCGACCGGAATGTCTTTGTTGCCGCCGGCGTAGGGCCGCAGCGGGGTTGGGACGCGAATCGAACTCATGGGACCTCCTGCGTGGGCAGGCCGGACAATTGGACCTCATCGAAGGCGCCGCGCTCGTCGTCCAGGCGCCAGGCGCGATGGTCCACGACTTGGCCACCTTCGACAGACGTGATCAAGTAGACGAACCAGGGCAGGGCCCACTCCAGGTCGAAGGCCGACGGCACGGGTGGGTGGTCGGGGTGTGTGTGGAAGACCCCGACGATGTCCAGCCCTTCGGCTTCGGCCTGGGCTTCGGCCTCGATCATCTGACGCGGATCGATCTGGTAGCGGTGTGTGCGCTGGACCTCATCAAAGGAGTTGGGAACCGGAAGCAATTGCAGGGCGCGCCGGTCTTCGCCATCGATACTGCCCAACAGCAAGCCGGCCGCTTCCTGTGGGTAGGCCTGCTGGCCGTGCTCAATCAGCTGGTCGAGCAGGCCGGGCGCCAGGTGCAGGATCATGGCTTGGAGCTCCAGAAAGGTTCGTCGAGGTAGCGGCCGCCCGAGTCGGGCAG
>Ga0299906_10004951_pt1 | contig 10875 bp, 6 predicted proteins | sample RVTome_14_FD_200259 | JGI IMG/M metagenome (GOLD analysis project Ga0299906, IMG submission 200259) | Soil microbial communities from uranium-contaminated site in the Upper Colorado River Basin, Wyoming, United States - RVT145D125 (version 2) ... | reverse complement strand
ACTCGCCAAGTCGCATGTGGAGCCACCCGCTCGCGGGCGGCCGAATAGAGCAGGAAGAGGGCCGGGACGCCGACGATCGCCAGGAGCGCGAGCTTCGCGGTCGTCAGGAGCATCAACAGCCGGGCGGCTTCGTGGTCGACGGCGCCACCACCGGCGTCCCACAGGTGATCCACGATCAGCCAGGTGGCGAGGTTCTCCATCAAGTCGAAGCCCACGGCGAGCGCGATCAGAGCAACCGGTATGAGGAACAACAGGCTCCGGCGACCCAGTTGATCCGTTCCGCCGCCGAACGCGGTTTGCACCGCCCGTCGCTGGGTGTTCACGAAGACGAGCATGAGCGCCAGCCCGTACGTGAGCGCGAAGAGCGAGTCGACGACGACGTACGCGAGGAGCAGCTGCTTCGCTGTCGCGCTCGGGCTCGCCGCTCTCGACTCGACGAGCTCCTCATAGCGCAGCCATCCGTCGACGGCGCTCTGCAGTCGCTCCTGGGTCTCAGCGGCCTTCGGTATCGAGACGAGGTCGGTCGCGCCGTAGGCGGGCGATCCGCTCGGGTGCTTCGCGCGCAACAGACCGTCCAGGTCGCGGACGGCGACGAACGAGAACACGAGCGCGACGAGCAGGAGCGGAACGACCGCAGGCCTCGCCCAGGAGGTGAGCTTCGGAGGCGACGTTTGCTCGGCCAAGTGACCTCGACGCAGGACTGACGGCTGCCGCGCCTGTTCGTCGGACGAGCAACGTTAGTACGTTCCGTCACATCTGTGAAGAGGTGGATCCGCCTGTGCGTGCCCAACGAAGCGGCACTTCGTATCCAGGATCGCGCGCTAGACGGGTGACTGGCTCGGTGACCTTCGCGTCTACGAGGTCACTTCGAACGGCTCTGCGACGTGGATCGCCGTAGGCGGCGTGCCGTTCGAGCAGAGGATCGCGTAGGTGTCGGCCGCCAGGCCGGCGGTGAGGACGCTGACCTCTCCGGGGTCCACCTCCAACTGGACGACGACGGTGACGAACGCGGGCGTTCCCTGGGTCGCGCCACCCTCGTCGATCCGCGCCTGCTCGGCGAGCACGTAGGCCTCCAGCTCGTCGGCCGTGCTGGTCGGGTCGATCCGGACGAGCTCGAAGACTCCGGTCTCGTCGCTCTCGTTCTCGATGTCGAATGACGCCGTTCCCGCATCCACGGACTCGGGGCCGTCGTAGGCACAGTCGTCGCCGGTGAGCGTGACCCGCGTCGCGTCGTCACCCGCGCAGCCTGCCGCGGCGAGCACGAGACTCGCCGCGAGAGCGGGCGCGAGGCGCCTGAAGCGTCGCACGAGGCCGATGCTACGCCGTGACGACGCTCGCGGCCTGGGCCAGCCCGAGCTCTTCGATCGAGAGCTCGCGCATGCGGAACTTCTGCACCTTGCCGGTCACCGTCATGGGGAACGAGTCGACGAGCTTCCAGTAGCGCGGGATCTTGAACGTCGCGATCCGGCCCTTGCACGAAGCCTGCAGCTCCTCTCCGGTGAGAGCGATGCCGTCGCGGAGCTTCACCCACGCCATGACCTCCTCGCCGTAGCGCTCGCTCGGGACGCCGATGACGTACGCGTCGCTGACGCCGTCGATCGTGAGCAGGAACTCCTCGATCTCGCGCGGGTAGATGTTCTCGCCGCCGCGGATGACCATGTCCTTGATCCGGCCGACGATGTTGACGTAGCCGTCCTCGTCCATCGTTGCGAGGTCTCCGGTGTGCATCCACCCGTCGTCGTCGACTGCGCCGGCGGTGGCCTCTTCGTCTCCCCAGTACCCGAGCATGACGCTGTATCCCCGCGTGCACTGCTCGCCGGGCGTTCCCCGCGGCACGAGCTCGCTGGTGACGGGGTCGACGACCTTCACCTCGACGTGCGGGTGCACGCGGCCGACCGTCGACACGCGCTTCTCGAGTGGGTCGTCGACCGCGGTCTGCGTGGACACCGGCGCGGTCTCGGTCATCCCGCAGGCGATCGTGACCTCGTCCATTCGCATGTCGGTGCGGACGCGCTTCATCACGGAGACGGGGCAGGGAGCGCCGGCCATGACCCCCGTCCGCAGGCTCGAGAGGTCGAACTCGGCGAAGCTCGGCTCGTCGAGCTCCGCGATGAACATCGTCGGCACGCCGTAGAGCGACGTGCAGCGCTCGGCCTCGACCGCCTCCAGGACGGCCAGCGCGTCGAACGACTCGCCCGGGACGACGACGCAGGCGCCGTGCGTGACCGAGGCGAGGTTCCCGATGACACAGCCGAAGCAGTGGTAGAAGGGCACCGGCACGCAGATGCGGTCGAGCTCCGAGTAGCGGAGCGTCTGGCCGCAGAAGAAGCCGTTGTTGAGCACGTTGCGGTGCGAGAGCGTCGCGCCCTTCGGCAGGCCGGTCGTGCCCGAGGTGAACTGGATGTTGACGGGGTCGTCGGGCCCGAGGGCGGCCTCGCGCTCGGCAAGCGCCCCCTCGTCGACTCGCGTGCCGTCCGAGAGGAGCGCGTCCCACTCGTCCTCGAGGACGAGGGTCTGCTCGAGCCCGAGGCAGCGCTCGCGCACCTCGGCGAGCATCTCGACGTAGTCGGTCTGGCGGAAGCCCCGGGAGTGGACGAGGAGCTTCACGCCGACCTTGTTCAGCGCGTGCTCGAGCTCCGCGGTCTTGTACGCCGGGTTGATGTTCACGAGGATGGCTCCGATCCGCGCGGTCGCGAACTGCGTGACGAACCACTCGAAGCGGTTCGGCGCCCAGATGCCGACGCGGTCGCACTTCTCGATGCCGCGCGCGATGAGGGCGCGGGCGGCGAGCCCGACCTGCTCCCAGAGCTCGGCGTACGTCGCCCGGTAGTCCTGCTCGCGGACGACGAGCACCTCCCGAGCCGGGTAGCGCTCGACGGTCTGAAACAAGCTCTTGCCGATCGTCTCGTCGAGGAGCGGGATCGCAGTCGAGCCGCTCGAGTACGACAACGCCTGGTCATCGGAGGTCTGGCTGGGCTGAAGCTCGATCGCGGCCATCGGTGGCCCTCCTCGTATTCGCTGACACGAATGACCCTAGGCCGGATGCGAGCCGCGCGTAATGGGCGCGAGGGTGAGACTTTCCTTCCCTTTCGGTAAGGGTCGCCGTAGCATCGGTGCCACAGGAGGACCGGATCGAAGACCGGAAAGCACCAGAGCTCACGCGCCGCGAGCGCGACGTGCTCACCGCGCTCTGCCGCCCCTTGCTCGACGACGAGCTGTTCACGGGGCCCGCGTCGGTGCGCGAGATCGCGGCCGCCCTCGTCGTCAGCGACGCCGCGGTCAAGCAGCACCTTCTACACCTCTACGACAAGTTCGAGATCCGGGAGGCGGGCTCGAAGCGCCGCGTGGAGCTGGCGCGCGAGGCGATCCGGTGCGGCGCCGTGTCGCTTCAGGACCTCCGCGTGCGCGAGAGCTCGCTGGCGGCGGGGCGCGAAGCCGTCGCGCGCCGCGACTGGGAGGCCGCGTTCGAGCAGTTCTCCGCGGCCGACGAGGACGAGCCGCTCGGCGCCGACGATCTCGAGCTGCTGGCCGAGGCCGCGCTCTGGTCCGACCGGCACGACGCCTCGTTCGCCGCGCACGAGCGCGCGTTTCAGGCGCACACGCGCGCCGGCGACTCGCGCCGTGCGGCGGTCGTCGCCATCGGGCTGACGATCCACTACGTCGCGCGTCGCGATCTCTCGGTCGCCGCGGGCTGGTACCAGAAAGCGCAGCGACTTCTCGAGCCGGAGGAGGTCGGGCGCGAGCACGGCTATCTCGCGCTCCTGAACTCGCTGTTCGGCGAGGTGGGCGGGGACTGGGACGGTGTCGACGACGAGGCGTCGAGGATGCTCGAGATCGGGAGGCGCGAGGGCGACGCCGACCTCGAAGCGCTCGGGCTGACGTTCCAGGGGCTCGTCCTCTCGCGGCGCGGCGACGTCGTCGAGGGGACGAAGCTGCTCGACGAGGCGATGGCGACAGCAGCCGGCGGCGGTCTCTCGATGCTCGCGACCGGGATCGTCTACTGCCGGATGATGTGCGCCTGCCTCGACCTTCTCGACTACCGCCGCGCCGGCGAGTGGACGGACGTCGTAGACCGGTGCGCCTCGACGACCGGGATGGGCGGCTTCCCGGGCGACTGCCGAACGCACCGGGTCGCGGTGCTGATCGCGCGCGGTGCTTGGGACGACGGCGAGCGGGAGGCGCTGCTCGCATGTGACGAGGCGCAGACGTTCGACCTCGCGCACACGGGTCTCGCGTCGTACGAGCTCGGCGAGATCCGCCTGCGACGCGGGGACCTCCCCGGCGCCGAGGCGGCGTTCGTGCGAGCGCACGAGCTCGGCTTCACGCCGCAGCCGGGGATGTCGCTCCTTCGGCTGGCTCAGGGAGACGCGGCCGCCGCGGTGTCGTCGATCGACTCGGCCCTCGCCGACTCGGCTCTCGACCGGCTGGCGCGGGCGCGGCTGCTGCCGAGCAAGGTCGCGGTCGCCCTTGCGGCCGGAGACGCGTCGGGGGCGCGCGAGGCCGTGGCCGAGCTCGAAGAGACCGCCGAGACGTACGGTCTCGCGGCGCTTGGCGCGGCCGCGTCGCACGCTCGAGGCCAGCTCGAGCTGGCGGCGGGAGACGCCGACGAGGCGGTCGCCCGGCTACAGTCGGCCCAGCGGTCGTGGCAGCAGCTCGAGGCGCCCTACGAGTCCGCACGGGCGCAGGCGCTCCTCGCGGAGGCGCATGCCCTGCGCTCGGATCGCGAGTCGGCGTCGCTCGACCTCGCGGCCGCGAGCGCGACCTTCCGGCGCCTGGGCGCGGTGCCGGAGCTCGAGCGCGTCACCGCGCGGTTGGCTGAGCTCTAGGCCTTAGCTACGCCACTTGACGGTGCAGCCGACCGGCGGCGTGTCCGCGACCGGCGGGTCCTCCCCTGCGAGCGCGGCCTCGATCGCGTCGCGGACGTAGTGCGCGGTCACGCCCTCCTCCTCGCGGTTGTCGTCGACCGCGCCGTGGTAGACGAGCCGCCGGGCGGCGTCGTAGACGAACGCCTCGGGTGTGCGTTCGGAGCCGAGCGCCCGCGCGACGTCCTGGCTCTCGTCGTAGAGGTAGTCGAACTCGTAGCCGGCGCCGCGAGCATGCTCGACCATGGCCTCGAACGAGTCGGCCGGATACGCCTCGGCGTCGTTCGAGCTGATCGCGACGATGCGGACGCCGCGGTCGCGGTACTGGCGCTGGAGGTCGTTGATCCGGCCCTCCCACGCGAGGACGTAGGGGCAGTGGTTGCAGGACTGGACGAGGACGAGCACCTGCGCGTCGGCGTACTCCTCGAGCGAGTGGTCGCGCCCGTCGACGCCGGGCAGGTCGAAGGTCGGGGCGGTGGCGATCGCGCTCACGAGAACTCGAATCGTAATGGTGCTTCGCGGCCGGGACGCGACGGAGGAGTGCGATGCAAGGACGCAGGGAGCCTCGATATGAGCACATATCGGGGCGACTGAGGACGCCGCAGCGTGCCCTCCGGCGCGTTCCGGCGGCTCAAGGCTCCGTTGCGATTCGAGTTCGTCGCAGTGCCTCCTCGAGTTGCTGTCGGCTGGGGACGGGCGACGGGCGGCCGTCGGGAAGACGGTATACGCGGCATGTCAGCGAAGGCGCCAGCGCGGCGCCCTCCGGGTCGATGTCCCGCCCGTCGACGCGGATCGTCGGCGATCCGGGGAAGGCGAGCTCCACGGCCTCGTCGTGGCTGAAGATCTCGCGCACGTCGACCTCGGCGCCGATCCCGCGCGCGGCAAGCACCTGCTCGAGCAGCGCTCGCGCTTCCGGGTGCGACGGGCAGCCCTCCCAGAAGAGGAACTCGATCCTCACGCCGAGAGCTTGCCGACGATGTAGGAGGCTAGCCAGCGACGACGGGATTCGTCAGCGACCCGAGCCCCTCGATCTCGACCGTGACCTCGTCGCCCGGCTCGAGCAGCCGCCGCGGGCGCCTGAACACGCCGACGCCGGCGGGAGTCCCGGTGAGGATGAGGTCGCCGGGCTCGAGCGTCATCGTCTTCGCGGCGTGACTGATGATCTCGTCCACGCCGAAGATGAGGTTCGCGGTCGTCGAGTCCTGGAGCACCTCGCCGCTCACGATCGTCCGGATCGCGAGCGCGTGCGGGTCGGGAACCTCGGCGGCGGGCACGAGGGGGCCGACCGGGCAGAACGTGTCGACGGACTTGCCGCGCGACCACTGCCCGTCGGAGAACTGGAAGTCGCGGGCGGTCACGTCGTTCGCGCAGACGTAGCCGCGCACCGCCTCGAGCGCGTTCTCCTTCGACACGCCCTTGACGCGCGACCCCATGACGACGCCGAGCTCCGCCTCGTAGTCGCACTGCGTCACCTCCGGAGGGATGACGATCGCGGCCCCGGGCCCGATGAGCGCGTTCGGCCACTTGGCGAAGAGGAGCGGCTCCTCCGGAAGCGACACGCCCTGCTCCTTCGCGTGATCCCGGTAGTTGAGCCCCACGCACACGATCTTGCCGGGGCGTTCGATCGGCAGCATCCGCGGAGCGTACGTCGTTCTCTAGCCGAACGTGACGACGAGCTGCGGCGGGTTGTCCGTGCCCTTCTCCCGGCTGTGATAGGCCTGCTCCACGCCGCCGCCGCCTTCGCTTCGGTCGCGGACGAGGAAGCCCGTGTTGGTCGAGTACGTGCTTCCGAGCTGTCCCGTCACGTTCCACTCGCGGTAGCCCGCCCCGGAGGCCGTCCCCGCCGCCGAGCCGACCGGCGCGGGTTGGTTGCTCCAGGTCACGCCCGACTCGCTCCAGCTCGCCGTGACCGCGTACGCGTCGATCGTGCGTCCCGTCTTGTAGGAGCCTGCGTACAGGCGCAGCTTCGCGTCGACGACCTGGCACCCGGCGGGGATCGTCGGCAGCGAGAAGCGCACGAGGGCGCGCGCGTTCGCGCCGGACTTCGTGTCGACCTTGAGGACCGAGTCGTTTCCGTAGTTCGAGGTCGACGAGGACTCGAGGAGCCAGCTGTCGGCGGAGGCGCCGAGGGTGACCGTGCTGCTCGTGCAGCTGCCCGGCGGGGCCTCCTCCCGCGTCCAGGAGGCGCTCGCGGGGCTCTCGTCCACGTTGCCGGCCGCGTCGCGTGCACGCACCTGGAACTCGTGCGGGCCGACGGCCACTGTGTACGAGACGGGCGACGAGCAGGGGGCGAAGCCGGAGCCGTCGAGCGAGCACTCGAAGCTCGACCCGGTCTCGGTGGACGTGAACTCGAAGCTCACGGTCGCGTTCGTGGTCGTCGCGGGCGGACCGTTCGTGATCGTCGTGTCGGGCGGGGTCGTGTCGGCCACCTGGTACGTCCACGAGGCGCTCGCGGGGCTCGCGTCGGTGTTGCCGGCCGCGTCCCGCGCGCGCACCTGGAACTGGTGCGGCCCCGGCGACACGGTGTAGCTCACGGGCGAGGCGCAGGGGACGAACCCGGAGCCGTCGAGCGAGCACTCGAAGATCGCTCCGGTCTCGTTCGAGGTGAACTGGAAGCTGACCGTGGCGTTGCTCGTCGTCGCGGGCGGCGCCTGGGTGATGGTCGTGTTCGGCGCGGTCGTGTCGACCGTGAACGCGCGGCTCGCCGGAGTCGAATCGATGGTCCCGGCGGAGTCGATCGCGCGCACCTGGAAGGTGTGAGAGCCCGAGCTCAGGGAGGCCGTCGTGTGCGGCGAGCTGCAGGAGGTGAACGAGGCGGTGTCGACGCGGCACTGGAAGGTCGCCGTCTCACTCGCCGAGAACTCGAACGTCGGCGTCGAGTCGTTCGTGGGGCCGGTCGGGCCGGCAGTGATCGTCGTCTGCGGCGCGACGGTGTCGACGACGATGCTGCGGCTCGCCGGGGTGAGGTCGACGTTTCCGGCCGCGTCCCGGGCACGAACCTCGAACGTGTGCGCGCCCTCGCTCAGCGAAGCCGTCGTGTGCGGCGTGGTGCAGGACGCGAAGACACCGGAGTCCACGCGGCACTGGAAGGTCGAGCTCGACTCGTTGCTCGAGAACGTGAACGTCGGCGTCGAGTCGTTGCTCGGGCCGGTCGGGCCGGCGGTGATCGTCGTCTCGGGCGGCGTCGAGTCGCCGGGCTGCACCGTCCAGGAGGAGCTCGCGGGGGTCGCGTCGGGATTGCCGGCGGCGTCGCGCGCCCGCACCTGGAACTGGTGCGAGCCGATTGCGACCGTGTACGTCGCGGGCGAGGAGCAGGACGCGAACGCCGCGCCGTCGAGCGAGCACTCGAAGCTCGACCCGGTCTCGGTGGACGTGAACTCGAACTGCGCTGTCGTGCTCGACGTCGTCGCCGGCGGGCCGGCGGTGATCGTCGTCTGGGGCGCGACCGTGTCGACGGTGATGCTGCGGCCGGCCGGGCTGGCATCGACGTTCCCGGCGGAGTCGATCGCCCGCACCTCGAAGGTATGCGCACCCTGGGTCAGCGTCGACGTCGTGTGGGGAGAGGAGCAGGGTGCGAACGACGCGGAGTCGACGCGGCACTGGAAGGTCGACGTCTCGCTCGCGGTGAACTCGTACGTCGGAGTCGTTTCGTTCGTGGGCCCGCTCGGGCCGGCCGTGATGGTCGTGTCGGGCGGCGTCGTGTCGGCGGCCTGCACCGTCCAGGCGCGGCTCGCGGATGTGGCGTCCGTGTTACCGGCCGCGTCCCGCGCCTGCACCTCGAACGCGTGGGAGCCGACGGCGACCGTGTAGGTGACGGGAGACGAGCAGGGCGAGAAGCTCGCGCCGTCGAGCGAGCACTCGAAGCTCGACCCGGTCTCGGTGGACGTGAACTCGAACTGCGCTGTCGTGCTCGACGTCGTCGCCGGCGGGCCGGCGGTGATCGTCGTCTGCGGCGCCGTCTGGTCGACCGTGAAGGCGCGGCTCGCCGGAGTCTCGTCCGTCAGTCCAACGCCGTCGGTGGCTCTCACCTCGAACCTGTACGTGCCTTCTGTCAGCGGGACGGTCGTGTGTGGCGAGGTGCAGGCGACGAACAGGGCCGCGTCGATCCGGCATTGGAACGTTGCGGGCTCGCTCGCCGAGAACTCGAAGGTCGGCTCGGCGTCGTTCGTCTCCCCGATCGGCCCGGCCATGATCGTCGTCTCCGGCGGCGTCGTGTCAGCGGCCCGAACGGTCCAGGAGCGGCTCGCAGGCGTGGTATCGATGTTGCCGGCGGCGTCGGTCGCGCGAACTTCGAGCTCGTGCGATCCGAGCGCGAGCCCGGTGACCTGGTGCGGCGAGCCGCAGACGGCATACGGGCCGCCGTCGAGCGCGCACGCGAACGTGGCGCCGAGCTCGGAGGCCTCGAGCTCGAAGGTCGCGCTCGTGTCCGTCGTGGTCGCAGGCGGTCCGGAGACGATCGACGTCAGTGGCGGCGTCGTGTCGATCGTCCACGTCCGTTCGGTCGCGGTCGCATCGGCGTTTCCGGCGGTGTCCGTCGCCCGGACGGCGAAGGTGTGCTCGCCGTCTCCGAGGCCTGTGTACGTCTTCGGGCTCTCGCAGGCCGAGAAGGTCGCCCCGTCGAGCGAGCAGGCGAAGCTCGAGCCGGTCTCGGTCGAGGCGAATGAGAAGTCCGCGCTGGAGTCGTTGGTGAGGGCGGGCGGGGAGTCGGTGATCGAGGCCTCGGGCGCGACCGTGTCGATCGTCCAGGTGCCGGTCGCCGCGCTCATGTCCTCGTTGCCGGCGGCGTCGGTGGCGCGCACCGAGAAGATGTGCTCGCCGTCGGCGAGCCCCGTGTACGTCGCCGGACTGGCGCAGGGAGCGGGGAGGCCTCCGTCGAGCGAGCAGGCGAAGCTCGAGCCGGTCTCGGTCGAGGCGAAGGTGAAGCTCGCGCTCGCCGAGCTCTCGAACGCGGGCGGTGACGTGGTGATCGTCGTCTCCGGCGCCGTCGTATCCACGGTCCAGGTGTAGGAGGCGGGCTCGGCCTCGACGTTGCCGGCGGGATCGCTCGCCTGCACCCGGAAGCTGTGGCTGCCGTCCACGAGGTCGCCGTAGACCTGCGTGCCTGAGCAGGGCGCGAGCGCCTGCTCGTCCAGGGCGCAGCGGAAGCTCGCGGGCTCGTTCGCGGAGAAGGTGAAGCTCGCGCTCGTCGCCTGCGTCAAGGCCTCCGGCCGGGACTCGATCGTCGTCTCCGGCGCGACCGTGTCGACCGTGAAGCTGCTCTCCGCCGCGCTCGCATCGGCGTTGCCGGCGAGGTCGGTGGCGCGCACGCGGAAGGTGTGCGCGCCCTCGGCGAGCCCCTCGTAGGCCTTGGTGCCGGCACAGGCCGCGAACGCCTCCTCGTCGAGGGCACAGGCGAAGGCCGACGCCTCGTCGGCCGAGAACGTGAAGGTGGCACCGGACTGGTTGACGAGCCCGCTCGGCCCCGACTCGAGCGAGGTCTCGGGCGCGACGGTGTCGACCGTGAAGCTCCGCGACGCCGGCGTCCCGTCCGTGTTGCCGGCGGGATCGGTCGCGCGCACCGAGAGCGTGTGGGCGCCGTCGGCGAGCGCCGCCGTCGTCAGCGAGGCCGGGCAGCCTTCGAAGGCGAGCCCGTCGAGCGAGCAGGCGAAGCTCGAGCCCGGCTCGCTGGTCGAGAGCTCGAAGGTGGGGGTGGCGTCGTTGGTCGGCCCGGACGGCCCGCTCTCGATCGCGGTCTCGGGCGCGGTCGTGTCCACGGTCCAGGTGAAGCTCGCCGCCTCGGCCTCGACGTTGGCGGCGGCGTCGGTCGCCTGGACGGAGAAGGTGTAGTTGCCGTCGGCAAGCGGTCCGTACGTCGCGCTCTCCGAGCAGGGTGCGAAGGACTCCTCGTCGAGCGCACAGCGGAAGCTCGCGGCCTCATTCGCGGAGAAGGTGAAGCTCGCGTTCGTCGCCTGCGTGAGCGCGTCCGGGCGGGAGTCGATCGTCGTCTCCGGTGCGACTGTGTCCACCGTGAAGG
>Ga0299906_10004948_pt1 | contig 10881 bp, 11 predicted proteins | sample RVTome_14_FD_200259 | JGI IMG/M metagenome (GOLD analysis project Ga0299906, IMG submission 200259) | Soil microbial communities from uranium-contaminated site in the Upper Colorado River Basin, Wyoming, United States - RVT145D125 (version 2) ... | reverse complement strand
GAACACCTCGCGCTTCGCCGAGGGCAAGCCCACCGGGCCGATGGCGGTCTTCCATCTCTTCGACTCGCCGCTCCGGCTGTCGCGCCCGTACGAGTCGTACATGGGGTGCCTGACCGTGCCGGCGCGGGTGGCCGAGGCGGCCGAGCGCGCCTCGGTCCTCCTCGACTACCGCACGCCGCGCAAGCTGGTGACCGAGGCGATCGAGGCGGCCTACCCGGGGATCCGCCGCGAGCACGTCCACGTGTGGACCCTGCGCGGCAAGAGCCGCCTGCATCGCCTGGGCCGGGTGTGGGAGGAGTGGGAGAAGCTCGGCGTCCACCTGGTGGAGGACGGCTGGACGGCGCCCTCGGGGCTGCCCGTGTTCACCGACTCGGGCACGTACGCGCCCACCTTCCTCGTCGGGAGCTGGCGGGACGCGGCGGAGGCTCCTCACGTCTTCCTCTGCGACGGCTACGCGGCGACCGCCGAGGCCGTGCAGGCGGCCAGCCTGTCCGACGTCCTCGACGTCCATTCCACCATGGCGATGTTCTCGCCGTCCTTCGATCAGCCCTGCGACGTCGAGGCCCGGCTGATGCAGCTCGACCCGTCGGCTCCCGACTTCGCCGGCCGGCTGGCCGAGCTGATCGGCGGCCGGCAGGCCGACGCGGGCAAGGTCCAGACGTACACGGAGGCGATCCACGAGGCGGCGGCCTCCAACATGCCCCTGGGCAAGCAGGTGCTGCACGCCGACGACTTCCTGCCGGACAAGGACTGGCACGTGCTGGCGAGCGTCGGGTACATGTGCGACGACCCGTACTCGGGCACCCCCGGCGTCACGCAGGTGGCCGACGGCGTCTACCGGGTCACCACGCGGCTGGCGACGCGCAAGGCGTCGAGCCGGATCACCTTCACCCTGCGCCTCATGGAGCCCTTCGAGACGACGCGGCAGGTCTTCAGCCCGCTCCTCGTACGGTTCCTCTCCGGCGTCGATCACGTCACGCGGCCGGTCAAGATCTCCGACTCGGGGCGCATTCGCAACGAGCTGCAGACGATGCTGCCGCAGGCGCTGGAGCACGACGGCGAGCGCATCCGGGTGCACTTCGACCGGATCAACGAGATGGTGCTGCCGCGTGACAAGCAGGCCGCCATCCGGACGGTGCTCGAATGGTACAAGGCCAATCACCCCGTGTGGTTCGAATGGCTCGACGTCGTCTGAGTGGGGGGGGCCGACATGGCCGCCCCCACCCCCCAAACGCTCGGACCGCCCCGGCAAAGCCGTGACGGTCCTCGATTGCGCGATTCGCTCACGGACTCTGAGCGCCGTGCTGCTGGCGCTCGCCGCTGTCTCGGCCGGGTGCGCGCCGGCCGGCCGGGGCGGCCCGCTCCAGCCGCTGGTGGTGGGCGCCGAGCAGCATGTGACGCTCGAGTGGGAGCCGGATTCGAGCGACCAGCCCACCGCCGTCCGGGGCTACGTGAGCAACCAGTCGCCGTACACCTTCGACCGCGTCCGCCTGCTGGTCGAAGCCCTCGGCCCGGACGGGCAGATCGTCAGCCAGCGGGTGGTGTGGGCGCCGGGGCTCCTGGCGAGCTGGGGACGGACCTACTTCGAGGCGCCCATGGAGCCGGCGGCCGCCTATCGCGTGCGCGTCTTCTCCTACGACCGCGTAGAGACCGGCGGCCGCCGCCGGGGGACGTTCCGGTAGGGCCGGCTCGCCGGAGGGACCACGTTCCCGCTGCGGGTGCCGGCTTTCGGACCCCTTGCCTTTGAGGCCGGGAGGATGGATAGTCCCGGTACCGCACTCTGGGGAGGAACCGCCATGGCACGCTTGACGATCAACGGCAGGTCTATGGAGGTCGACGTCAATCCGGGCACGCCGCTGCTGTGGGCCATCCGCGAGCAGGTCGGCCTCACCGGCACGAAGTACGGCTGCGGCATCGCGCAGTGCGGCTCGTGTACCGTGCACATCGACGGCGCCGCCGTGCGCTCCTGCGTGATCCCGGTCAGCGCGGCGGTCGGCAAGCAGGTCACCACCATCGAGGGCCTCGCCAGCGGCGGGGTCCTGCACAAGGTGCAGCAGGCCTGGCTCGAGCACGAGGTGCCGCAGTGCGGCTACTGCCAGGCCGGCATGATCATGGCGGTGGCGGCCCTGCTGAAGGACAAGCCCAGGCCCACCGACGCCGACATCGACGCGGGGATCACCAACATCTGCCGCTGCGGCACGTTCCAGCAGGTGCGGCAGGCCATTCACGCCGCGGCCCGGGCATAAGGGGTGGACGCCATGCTCACCAGGACTCCGAAGATCAGCCGGCGCTCCTTCGTCGTCGGCGCCGCCGCGGCCGGCGGCGGGCTCGCTCTCGGCCTGAAGATCCCGTTCGGCGCCGGCGTCGTCCGCGCGCAGGACGGTACGCCCGAGATCAACGCCTGGGTGGTCGTGCGCCCGGACGACACGGTCGTGATCCGCATCGCCCGGTCCGAGATGGGGCAGGGCACGCTCACCGGCCTCGCCCAGATGGTGGCCGAGGAGCTGGAGTGCGACTGGTCGAAGGTCACGACCGAGTACCCGACGCCCGGCCAGAGCGTCAAGCGCAAGCGCATCTGGGGCGACTTCTCCACGGGCGGCAGCCGCGGCATCCGCATGTCGCACGAGTACGTCCGCCAGGGCGGCGCCACCGCGCGCACGATGCTGGTCCAGGCCGCCGCCGACGCCTGGAAGGTTCCGGCCTCCGAGTGCAGCGCCGCCAGCAGCGTGATCACGCACCGGCCCTCCGGCCGCACGACCACGTACGGCAAGATGGCGGAGGCCGCCGCCCGGCTCACGCCGCCGGCCAAGGTGGCGCTGAAGGATCCCAAGGACTGGAAGCTGATCGGCAAGTCGGTGAAGCGCCTGGACACGCTGCCGAAGGTGACCGGCGCCCAAATCTACGGCTTCGACCTCAAGCTGCCCGGGATGCTCACCGCCACCATCAAGGACTGTCCGGTCTTCGGCGGCAAGGTGAAGAGCTTCGAGGCGGCCAAGGTCAAGGGCATGCCGGGCGTCCGCCACGTGGTGCCGGTGGGCGATTCGGCCGTCGCGGTCGTCGCCGACACGTACTGGGAGGCCAAGACCGCGCTCGACGCGCTGCCCATCGCCTGGGACGAGGGCCCGAACGCGAAAGTCTCGAGCGCGACGATCGCCGACGTGCTCAAGGCCGGTCTCGACGCCGACCAGACGTTCGTCAACAATCAGAACGGCGACGTCAAGGCGGCCCTGGCCGGCGCCGCCAAGAGGGTCGAGGCGGTCTACGCCTATCCCTTCCAGAACCACGCGCCGATGGAGCCGATGAACGCGACGGCGAAGTACACCCCGGATCGCTGCGAGGTCTGGGTGCCGACGCAGAACGGCGAGGCGGCCTTCGCGGCCACCCTGGCCGCCTCGGGCCTGCCCGCCGACAAGTGCGAGGTCTACAAGATCAACCTGGGCGGCGGCTTCGGCCGGCGTGGCGCCTTCCACGACTACGTCACCCAGGCCGTCCTGATCGCCAAGCAGATCCCGGGCACGCCGGTGAAGCTGCTGTGGTCGCGCGAGGAGGACATGCTGCACGGCCGGTATCACCCGGTCATGCAGGCGAAGCTGACCGGTGGGCTGGACGCCGGCGGCAACCTGACCGGGTTGCACCTGCGCCTGTCGGGACAGTCCATCCTCACCGCGGTGTTCCCGCAGATGCTGCAGAACGGAATGGACTTTCTCACCTTCCAGGGGCTCCACAAGGCCGGGGACTTCGCCATCGGCTACAGCGTCCCCAACCTGCTGATCGACCACGCGATGCGCAACACGCACGTGCCGCCGGGATTCTGGCGCGGCGTGAACATCAACCAGAACGCGATCTTCCTGGAGTGCTTCATGGACGAGCTGGCCCACGCCGCCGGCCAGGACGCGCTCGAGTTCCGGCGCAAGCTCATGAGCAATCACCCCAAGCACCTGGCCGTGCTGAACGCGGTGGCCGACCGGGCGGGCTGGGGCAAGCCGGCGCCGCAGGGCGTGCACCGCGGGCTGGCCCAGATGAAGTCGTTCAACAGCTACGTGGCGGCCTGCGCGGAGATCTCCGTCAGCGGCGGCAACAAGGTGAAGGTGCACCGCATCGTCTCCGCGACCGACACCGGCTATGCCGTCAACCCGGCCCAGATCGAGCGGCAGATCGCCGGCTCGTTCGTGTACGGGCTGTCGGCGCTCTTCATGGAGGAGTGCACGGTCAAGGACGGCCACATCGAGCAGACGAACTTCAACTCGTACGACTCGATGCGGATCGCCCAGATGCCCAAGGTCGAGTCGATCATCATGCCCTCCGGCGGATTCTGGGGCGGTGTCGGCGAGCCGACGATCTGCGTGGCGGCGCCGGCGGTCCTGAACGCGTTCTTCAACGCGACGGGCCGGCGCATCCGCTCGTTCCCGCTCAAGAACCACGGCATCACGCTGGTGTAGGCGATGCGCAGGGCTCTCGCCGTGGCGATCGGGTGCGCCTGGATCGCCGCGGCGGCCGTGGCGGGGGCCGAGCCCCCGGCCGGCGCCGCGGCCTGCTCGGGCTGTCACGCGGCCTCGCCGCAGGTGACGACGCCGGTGCCGCGGCTGGCCGGGCGCGACCGCGCCGAGATCGTCCGGGCCATGCAGGAGTTCCGCTCGGGGGCGCGGGCCGGCACCGTCATGGACCGGATCGCCCGGGGCTTCACCGACGCGGAGATCCAGGCCATCGCCGCCTGGTACGCGGCCCAGCGGTGAACGCGGGCCGCCGCGAGTTCCTCAAGTCCGCGGTGGCGGTCACCGCCTCGGCCGCGCTGCTCCCGGTGCCCGCCTTCGCGCAGGGCGCCGCCGCGCGCGTGGTGGTCGTCGGCGGGGGCTTCGCCGGCGCCAGCTGCGCCCGCGCGCTCCGGACCGCCGACCCGCGCCTCGCCGTCACGCTCGTCGAGGCGAACGCGACGTTCACGGCCTGCCCGTTCAGCAACGCCGTGATCGGCGGCCTGCGCGAGCTGAGCGCCCAGCAGTTCACCTACGAGCGGGTCGCCGCCGGCGGCATCGCCGTCGCCCGCACGACCGCGACCGCCGTCGACGCCCCGGCGCGGTCGGTCACGCTGGCCGACGGCCCGCGCCTGCCGTACGACCGGCTCGTCCTGGCGCCCGGCATCGACATCCGCTGGGGAGCGCTGCCCGGCTACGACGAGGCGGCCGCCGCGCACATGCCGCACGCCTGGCGCGCCGGCGCGCAGACGCTGCTGCTGCGCCGCCAGCTCGAGGCGATGCCCGACGGCGGGCTGGTCGTCATCGCGGCCCCGGCCAACCCGTTCCGCTGCCCGCCCGGGCCCTACGAACGCGCCAGCCTGATCGCGCACTACCTCAAGACGAAGAAGCCCCGCTCCAAGCTGATCGTCCTCGACGCCAAGGACGCGTTCTCCAAGCAGCGGCTGTTCCTCGGGGCCTGGAGCGAGCTGTACCCGGGCCTGCTGGAGTGGGTGCCGCTGTCCAGGGGCGGCCAGGTCACCTCGGTGGAGGCCGCCACCCGCACGCTGGTGACCGACTTCGGCCGGCACCAGGCGGCGGTGGCCAACGTCATCCCGCCCCAGAAGGCCGGCCGGATCGCGGAGGTCGCGGGCGTCGCCGACCGCAGCGGCTGGTGCCCGATCGATCCGGTGACGTTCGAGTCGAAGCTGCAACCAGGCATCCACGTCATCGGCGACGCCGCCATCGCGGGCGCGATGCCGAAGTCCGCGTTCGCGGCGAACGCGCAGGCCAAGACGTGCGCCGCGGCGATCGCCCGCCTCCTTGCCGGTGGCACGCCGTCCGTGCCGAAGCTGATCAACACCTGCTACAGCCTCGTCGCGCCCGACTACGGCATCTCGGTGGCGGGGGTGTACCACCCCTCGGGCGGGCAGCTGGCCGAGGTGCCGGGCTCCGGCGGCGTCAGCCCCGCCGACGCGCCGCGCGCCAGCCGCGCGCTCGAGGCGGCGCTCGCCGAGGGCTGGTTCCGCACCATCACCGCCGAGGTGTTCGGGTGAGGCTGGCGGCGGCGCTCGTGGCCGCCTGCGCCGTCGCCGGCGGCGCGCACGCGCACGAGGCCCTGCCGGACTCGCTCACGGGCGCGCGGGGCGATCCGGCCCGCGGCCGGGCGATCGTGGCCAACCGCCAGGTCGGCCTGTGCCTGCTCTGCCACAGCGGGCCGTTCCCGGAGGAGCGTTTCCAGGGCGACCTCGCACCCGACCTGCGGGGCGCCGGGCGGCGCTGGACCGAGGGCCAGCTGCGCCTGCGGATCGTCGATTCCGGCCGGATCAACCCGGCGACGATCATGCCGGCGTATCATCGGACCGAGGGGCTCGTGCGGGTGGCGCCGGCGCACCGGGGCAAGCCGGTGTTGACCGCCGAGCAGATCGAGGACGTGGTGGCCTTCTTGACGACGTTGAAGGACTGAATGCAGCGACACGCATCACGGCGGGAGTTCCTGCGGGCCGCCGGCGGCGCCGCCGCCGGGCTCGGGCTCGTCTCGCTAGTGAGCGTCCGGCCCGCCCGGGCGACGCCCGAGGCGATGCAGGAGGCCATCCGCAAGGTGGTGGGGCCGGCCCGGGTCACCCCGGGGCGGGTGAAGCTCGAGCTGCCGCCGCTCGTGGAGAACGGCAACGTCGTGCCGCTCGCCGTCAGCGTGGAGAGCCCGATGACCGAGGCCGATCACGTGCGGGCCATTCACGTCTTCACGGAGCGCAACCCCCTGCCCGACGTCCTCGGCGTGCGCCTCGGCCCGCGCGCCGGGCGGGCGCGCGTGGCCACCCGCATCCGGCTCGCCCACACCCAGACGGTGGTCGCCATCGGGGAGCTGAGCGACGGCTCCTTCTGGTCCGATAGCGCCGCCGTCGTGGTGACCCTGGCGGCGTGCCTGGAGGAGGCGTAGCCGTGGCCCGCGCCCTGGTCAACGTGCCGGCCCGGGCCCGGCGCGGCGAGATCATCGAGATCAAGACGCTGATCTCCCACGTGATGGAGACCGGGCATCGCCGCACCCAGGACGGCGCCACCATCCCGCGCGACATCATCCGGCTGTTCGTGTGCACCTACAACGGCGCCGAGGTCTTCCGGGCCGAGCTGCACCCGGCGATCGCCGCCAACCCGTTCCTCGTCTTCTCGACGGTCGCCACCGAGAGCGGCACCCTCGCGCTGCACTGGACCGGCGACAACGGCTTCTCGGTGACGGAGTCGGCCGCGATCGTCGTGGAGTAGGGGGCCCCGGGATGGCCCCCGGCATCCCCGGCGACCGTCGCGCCCCGTGGCCCTCCTCGACGGCGCGATCCGGCGCGTAGTGCGGCGGCTCGGCGCCGCGGTGGTCGCGCTCCTGCTGGGGTCGTCGGTGTTCGCGGCCGAGATCCCGCGCTCCCAGCGCCGTTCCGGCTACGAGTTCATGAGCCGGGAGACGCGCGCGATGCAGGACGACGACACCGCCAATCCCGGCCTGCTGTGGGTGCTCGAGGGCGAGGCGCTGTGGGGCCGGAAGATCGGCGCCGCCGGCCGCGCCTGCGCCGATTGCCACGGCGACGCCCGCGCCGGCATGAAGGGCGTGGCCGCGCGCCATCCGGCGTTCGACGCCGCGCGGGGACGGCCGGTGAGCCTCGAGCAACGCATCCGGTCCTGCCGGACCGATCGGCAGCAGGCGCCGCCGCTGGCGTGGGAGAGCCGCGACCTGCTGGCCCTGAGCGCCTACGTGGCCCGCCAGTCGCGCGGCCTGCCGATCGAGCCCGCGATCGACGACCGGTCGAGGCCCTTCCTGGAATCCGGCCGCGCCGCCTTCCATCGCCGCCAGGGCCAGCTCAATCTCGCCTGCAGCCAGTGTCACGACGACAACTGGGGCCGGCGGCTCGCGGGCAACGTCGTCCCGCAGGCTCACCCGACCGGCTACCCCATCTACCGGCTGGAGTGGCAGAACCTCGGCTCGCTGCAGCGGCGGCTGCGCAACTGCCTGGTCGGGACCCGCGCGGAGGTGCCCGACTACGGCGCCCCCGAGCTGGTCGACCTCGAGCTGTACCTGATGTGGCGCGCCCGGGGGATGACGCTCGAGGCCCCGGCGGTGCGGCCGTGACGATCGTCGGGGTTCCGCGCGAGACCTTCCCGGGGGAGCGGCGCGTCGCGCTCGTGCCGACCGTCCTGCCCCTGCTCACGAAGGCGGGGGTCGAGGTCGTCGTCGAGGCCGGCGCCGGCGAGGCCGCCGGGTACCTCGACGCCACGTACGCGGAGGCCGGCGCGCGCGTCGAGCCCGAGCGCGCGGAGGTCTTCGGCGCCGCCGACGCCGTCCTCCAGGTGCTGTGCCATGGCGCCAACGACCGGACGGGCCGCGCCGACCTGGCGCTGCTCCGGCCCGACCAGGTCCTGATCGGGTTCCTGCGGCCCCTCGGCTCCGCGGAGACCGTGCGGGAGATCGCCGCCACCGGCGCCACCGCCTTCGCCGTCGAGCTGATGCCGCGCATCACCCGGGCCCAGCCGATGGACGCGCTGTCGGCGATGTCCACCGTCGCCGGCTACGGCGCGGTGGTGCGGGCCGCCGGCCTGCTGCCCCGCATGTTCCCGATGCTGATGACGGCGGCCGGCACGGTCGTGCCGGCCAAGGTGCTCGTCGTCGGCGCCGGCGTCGCCGGCCTCCAGGCCATCGCCACCGCCCGGCGCCTGGGTGCCGTGGTCTCGGCGTACGACGTGCGGCCGGCCGTCCGCGAGCAGGTGGAGAGCGTCGGTGGCCGGTTCGTGGAGCTGCCGCTCGAGACGGCCGACGCCGAGGACGCCCGCGGCTACGCCCGCCCGCGCGACGAGGCGTTCTACCGGCGGCAGCGCGAGCTGATGGCGCGCGTGGTGGGGGCCAGCGACGTGGTCGTCACGACGGCCGTGGTGCCGGGACGCCAGGCGCCCGTGCTGGTGACCGCCGACATGGTGGCGGCGATGGCGCCCGGCTCGGTCATCGTCGACCTCGCCGCCGAGCGGGGCGGCAACTGCGAGCTGACGCGCGCCGGCGAGACGGTGGTGGCCCACGGCGTGACGATCGTCGGCGCCGTGAACCTCGCCGGCACGGTGCCGTACCACGCCAGCCAGCTGTACGCCCGCACGCTCGTCGCCTTCTTCCTGCACCTGCTCAGGGACGGCGCCATCGTCGTCGATCCCGGGGACGAGATCACGCGGGAGACGCTCGTGACGCGCGGCGGCTCGGTGGTCCACCCTCGCGCCGGGACGGAGGCCTGATGGAAGCCCTCGCGACGACCCTCTTCATCTTCGTGCTCGCCATGTTCGTCGGCTTCGAGGTCATTACCAAGGTGCCGCCGACGCTGCACACCCCCCTGACCTCGGGGGCGAACGCGGTGTCGGGCATCACGATCGTGGGCGCCATCCTGTCGGCAGGCCTGCAGCTCACCACGCTGACGATGGTGCTCGGCTTCCTGGCCGTGGTGTTCGCCACCATCAACGTCGTCGGCGGCTTCCTCGTCACCCACCGGATGCTGCGGATGTTCAAGAGGAAGTAGCGGTGCGCCTGGCCCTCGTCAACCTCGGCTACCTGGCCGCCGCCGTCCTGTTCGTCCTGACCTTCAGGGGGCTGGGCCACCCGCGGACGGCGGTGCGCGCCAACCTCCTGGGCTCCATCGGCATGCTCGTCGCGGTCATCGCCACGTTCCTGCTGCTGGCCGGCGAGGGGGCGGCGGGGTACGGCGTGATCCTCGCCGGCATGGCCGTGGGCGGGGTGACCGGCGCCCTGCTCGCGCTGAAGATCCGCATGACCGCGATGCCGCAGATGGTGGCGCTGCTGAACGGCTTCGGCGGGGCCGCCTCCGTGCTCGTGGCCGGCGCGGCGCTGTACGAGGCGCTGGCGCGGGGCCATTTCCCGTCCGCGCAGTTCGCGGTCGCCACGGTGCTGGCGGGGATCATCGGGGCGGTCACGTTCTTCGGCAGCCTGGTCGCGTTCGCCAAGCTCGAGGAGCTGATCGGCGCCCGGCCCGTGATCTTCCCGGGGCAGGGGGCGCTCAACGGGGCGCTGCTGCTGGGGGCGCTGGGGCTCGGCGGCTGGCTGGTGGCCACGCCGGAGGCGCCCTGGATCTACTGGGTCCTCGTCGCGGCCGGCGCCGTGCTCGGCGTCACCGGGGTGCTGCCCATCGGCGGCGCCGACATGCCCGTGGTGATCACGCTGCTGAACTCATACTCGGGGCTGGCCGCCTGCGCCACCGGGTTCGTCCTCGACAACAACATGCTGATCGTGGCCGGCTCGCTCGTGGGCGCCTCGGGGATCATCCTCACCCAGATCATGTGCCGGGCCATGAACCGCCCGATCACCAACGTGCTGTTCGGCGGCGTCGGCGCCGAGGTCGTGACGGGGGCCGCCGCCGACGCCGTCTACGCCGGCAAGGTCAAGGCGGCCAGCGCCGAGGAGATCGCCATGCTGCTGGAGGCGGCCCGCCGCGTGGTCATCGTGCCGGGGTACGGCCTGGCGGTCGCGCAGGCGCAGCACGCCGTGCGCGACCTCGCCCAGCTGCTCGAGGCGCGCGGCGTGGAGGTCGAGTTCGGGATCCACCCGGTGGCCGGGCGGATGCCCGGGCACATGAACGTCCTGCTCGCCGAGGCCGACATCCCCTACGAGAAGGTCAGGGAGATGGACGCGATCAACCCGTCCTTCGCCCAGACCGACGTCGCCATCGTCATCGGCGCCAACGACGTGGTGAACCCGCTGGCCCGCACCGACCCGACGTCGCCCATCGCGGGGATGCCCATCCTGGACGTCGACAAGGCGCGCACCGTGATTGTCGTCAAGCGCAGCCTGAGCCCCGGCTTCGCCGGCATCCCCAACCCGCTCTTCGCCGCCGGCAACACGCTCATGTACTTCGCCGACGGCAAGCAGGCGGTGCTGGACATCATCGACGCCGTCCGC
>Ga0299906_10004947_pt1 | contig 10882 bp, 9 predicted proteins | sample RVTome_14_FD_200259 | JGI IMG/M metagenome (GOLD analysis project Ga0299906, IMG submission 200259) | Soil microbial communities from uranium-contaminated site in the Upper Colorado River Basin, Wyoming, United States - RVT145D125 (version 2) ... | reverse complement strand
GGGGGTGCCGGGGGCTGTCCTCTGCTGCTGGTTGGCTTGGGGGAGGCGCGCTGTGATCCCACACCGGTGTAACGGCGACCGAAATCGATCGGTGCCTACGACGACTCTCAAGCTGATGTGAAGGGTTTCCGCATGGCAAACTTTTCGTGGAAACAGGCGGTTGCTGATTGCGTCCTGGACATCGTCAATCGATCTGGGCATGAGGAATTCGAATTGGGGCAGGTCTACCAATACACTCCGCTTCTCGGCCGACGCTTTCCACGGAACCGCCACGTGACCGACAAAATCAGGCAAACGCTGCAATTGCTACGCAATGATGGCTTTCTGAGCTTTACCGGTCGCGGCAAATACTCACTCGTGCTCGACTATGATGATATTGTTGTCGAAACCGGCACCTTGGCAAATCGGGGTCGCGAAAAACCTCAGACACAACGCGTCGTGCGAACGGTTCGTTTGCGGGATACGTTCCTGGCGTCGGAGATCAAACGTCGCTATCGGTGCATGTGCCAAGTTTGCCGCGGCACTGTCGCTCTCGCGCGTGGGATGACGTATGCTGAGGGACATCACCTGAAGCCATTGGGTTCACCGCATCATGGACCAGATATCGAGTCAAACATCATTGTATTGTGCCCGAATCACCATGTCATGTTTGATCGGGGTGCGGCCATGATTGATGCCAATACTCTCATCGTTCGCCACGCCGATGGCGGCGTATTCGAACCCAACCTTCGTCTTTATGTGGAGCCTTGGCACACGCTGCGTTCCACCTTCCTGCGCTACCACGAAGTAACGATGTTCAAGCGTACGGGATGATTGATTACTATTTGTATCAATGTATCCGCTTACGTCCGTCATCGAGCCCATCCAAAGCCGGCGTCTTTGTTGAGACAACCGGAGCCATACAAGTCCAGCTCCGCGTGGCAGTCAAACGCACCCAAGGACGCTCTGATCGACCCCTTCAGGTTCGCGTTGCTCAGGAACAGTACCGATTGTTCGAGCAGGCGGCCGAGAAGGATGAACGATCGTTGTCGAACTGGGTCAGGGATCGGCTCACCAAGGCAGCCAAGAAGGAACTCGATTCGAGTTAAACCAGGCCGGCAGGGGCGAACTGACTCTCCGCGAAACGCAGGTGTAGATTTGCCGTACGACCCGGTTGCCAAGCGCTTCGGTGTACGCTAGACTCCTCGCCGCGTGAATGATCCTACCCGATGGGCGATTGGCATGCCCGGGGGGTGACATTACGATACCGGCTGTGGGAAACCGGGCTCCGCAAGGGGCCGGGCGTCGGCCGCGGCCGGGCACGAAGCCAAGCGCGAATGCGCCGGTTGTGCGGGCCGTGCCCTGTCCTGAGGCCGTGGCCCTGTTGATTCCGACCGACGTGTTCTCGCTTTTTTTAATGGCGCGCTTGTTTTTTTGGGTGCACCTGTCATGGGGCACGGGCTTTTTTCGAGACGGACTTCCGTAGCAGACGAAGGTTGCAGACGATGGCTAAGATTTCAGCGAAGAAGATTGAACGCATCGACGCGGTGGCGGACGACAAGGGCGTCATCACCGCGGCGGCGATGGACCAGCGCGGGTCGCTCAAGAAAGCGATCGCCAAGGACAAAGGCGTCGACCTCTCGACGGTCACGCCCGAGATGCTGAGCGAGTTCAAGGTGGCGGTGAGCAAGGTGCTGACCCGGCATGCCTCGGCGATCCTGCTCGATCCGGAATTCGGCCAGGCGGCCATGCGGGTCCGCGCGCCGGGTTCGGGACTGCTGACCTCGTACGAGAACAGCGGATACGACAACGATCGCCCGGGCCGGCTCCCCGAGTTGCTGCCGGGCTACGACGTCGCCAAGCTGGTCGAGCTCGGCGCCGATGCCATCAAGATCCTGCTCTACTACACGCCGTTCGAGGATGCCGTCGTCGACGGCCGGTCGGTCAACGACATCAAGCACGAGTGGGTTCGCGGGATCGGCGAAGAGTGTGCCAAGAACGACGCCCCGTTCTTCCTCGAATGCGTGGCCTATGATCCCCACGGCGGCTCCGGGCAGGACCTCGAATTCGCCCGCACCAAGCCCGAGGCGGTCATCGCCTACACGACCGAGTTCTCCAAGCCTGAGTACCAGGTCGACGTGCTCAAGAACGAAGTGCCGATCAACATGGCCTACGTCGAGGGCTCGAAGGCGAACACCACCGGCGAAACGGCTTACTCGCGCAGCGAGGCGAAGGACCTCTTCAACCGGGCCGCCGAGGCCTCGACGTTGCCGATCATCTACCTGTCGGCGGGCGTGGACGACGACGTGTTTCGCGAGACGATCGAGTTGGCCGGCGAGTCGGGCGCCAACTTCGCCGGGGTGCTCTGTGGCCGGGCGACCTGGAAGGAAGGTATTCCGGTGTATGCCAAGCAGGGCGCGGCCGCGCTCGAGGACTGGCTTTCCGACCGCGGCGTGAAAAACATCCAGGCGCTGAACGCGGTGCTCCAGCAGACCGCCCGGTCGTGGACGGACAAGTACGGCGGTCGCGATCAGATTCAGGTGGCGTAAGGAACCCCGAGCCGTTGGATTCATCCGGCGCGGTAGTGTGGTTGGTTGCGAGCAAGTAGTAGGAGTGTGCTTCGATGGCGGAAGAAGATCCCAAGGCTGACGTTCTCGAAGAGGAGGCCTCGGAGACGACGGACGACGCCGGCGGAGACGCGTCGACCGACGACGACGAACAGTCCGAGGTCAACAAGCTCAAGGAGGAGATCGAGATCGCGGTCGAAGATGTCGGCACGCTCCGCAAGAAGCTGACCATCACCGTGCCGCGCGATTCGATCGACCGGCGATTGAACGAGCAGTACGACGAGCTGTCGACCGACGCCGTCGTGCCGGGCTTTCGCAAGGGGCGGGCGCCGCGTCGGCTGATCGAGAAGCGGTTCGGGCATGATGTCGGCGATCAGGTCTGCACGCAGCTCGTCAGCCAGGCCTACATGGCGGCGACCGAAAAGGAAGCGCTCAAGACGCTCGGTGATCCGATGATCTGGATCACGCCGAAAGCCGACGCGGGCGATGCCGAGCCGGGCGACAAACTCGTGCCGGTGCAGGAAGCGTTCGAGGTGATCGAACTGCCCGACGACGGTCCGTTCACGTTGGTGTGCGAGGTCGAGGTCCGGCCGGAATTCGACCTGCCCGTGCTCGAGGGGATTCCGGTCGAGAGGCCGAAGATCACCATCGGCGAAGACGACGTGACCGAGCAGATCGACCGAATCCGGTCGACCCGCGGGAGCTGGGAGCCGGTCGAGGACGGGCCGATCGAAGCCGACGATCTGGTCGTGGTCGACCTGAAGATGACCGTCGACGGCGAGACGATCACCGAGACCGAGAACGCCCAGGTCGCGGCCCGACCGCAGGTCGTCGAGAACGTGATTCTCGAGAAGCTCGGCGAGGCGCTGATCTCGAAGCAGGTCGGCGACGTCTGCACGACCGAGGGCCAGATCGCCGAAGACGACGCGCGCGAGAAGCTGCGGGGCAAGAAAGCCTCGTTCGAGCTGACGGTGCAGGACATCAAGCGTCTCTCGCTGCCGCCGCTCGACGAAGCGTTCCTCACCTCGATGGGTTTCGAGACCGAGGAGGAACTCCGCAAACTCTTCCGCGAGCAACTCGAAGCGCGTCTCGATCAGACGTTGCAGAGCGGGATGCGGAACCAGGTTCAGCGGTACCTGCTCGACAACACGAAGCTCGAGTTGCCCGAACAACTCTCGATGCGACAGACCGACCGGGCGGTGACCCGTCGGATGCTGGAGCTGCAGTCCCAAGGCGTGCCGAAGGAAGAGATCGACAAGCATCTCGACGAGATGAAGACGCAGACGTCCGAACAGGTCGCCGACGAGTTGAAGCTGCAGTTCATCATGGACGCCGCGGCCGAAGACGCCGAGGTCGAGGTCACCGAGGAAGATCTCAACAACGAGATCGCGGTAATGGCCCGTCAGTACAACGTCCGGTTCGATCGGATCCGGGACGAGCTGGCCAAGGGCGACGGTCTGAGCAACCTCTATATCCGCATCCGCGACACCAAGATCCTCGACGACCTGATCGAGGACGCGAAGATCACCGAGATCGACGGGCCCGATAAAACGGCTGAAGCCGATAAGTCTAAAGACGCGGGAAAGAAAACCAAGGCCGAGAAAAAGACGAAGAAGAAAGCGACGAAGAAGGCAACCTCGAAGTCCGACGACGCGGACGCCACTTGACCGGGTAGCGGTCGGTCCGATATCGAACGAAGCGCTTCGAACTCGTCCGTCACGAAGAAGGGATGCGTCACGATGAACGAGATACCGTCACACTTGCTCCGCACGATGGCCCAACACCCGCAGTATCAGTTGCGGCGGGAGATGTCCATCGAGGATCTGCTGCTCGAGAATCGGATTGTCTATTTGGGCTATCCGATCGGCTCGGACATGGCCAAGTTCGTGGTCCAGCGGCTGCTCTATCTCCAGTCGACGAAGCGCGACCAGGAGGTCAGCATCTACATCAACTCGCCCGGCGGCTACGTGGACCAGACGTTGGCGATCTATGACACGATGCAGTTTCTCACCTGCGACGTGGCCACCTATTGCATCGGCACCGCGGCCAGCGGCGCGGCGATCCTGCTCGCGGCGGGCACCAAGGGCAAACGCTACGTCCTGCCTCACTCGAAGGTCATGCTCCACCAGCCCTACGGCGGTATCACCGGCCAGGCCGAGGACATCCGCATCCAGGCCGAAGAAGTCCTGCGCGACAAGAAGACCCTGATCGACATTCTCGCCAAACACACCGGACAGGACAAAGAGAAGATCGAGCAGGAAACCGAGCGTGACCGGTATCTCAGTGCCGACGAGGCCAGGGAATACGGCCTGGTCGACGAGATCCTCGGTACGAACGGCGAAACGAAAAAAGACACGAGTAAGAACTCCGGCAAGTAACGCTGGGACAAGTAACTCTGGCAAAGGGTGAGATCCATGACCACCGGTCAATACCGCATTCCGATCGTGATCGAAAAAACCGGCCGGGAGGAGCGCGCGTACGACATCTACTCGCGCCTGCTCAAGGACCGGATCATCTTCCTTGCCGGCGGCATCGACGACGAAGTCGCCAACGTGGTCATCGCCCAGATGCTCTACCTCTCCAACGAGGACCACAACGCGGAGATCAGCTTCTACATCAACTCGCCGGGCGGATCGGTCAGCGCCGGTCTGGCCGTCTACGACACCATGCGCTTCCTCCGCTGCGACGTGGCCACCTACTGCATCGGCATGGCGGCCAGCATGGGGGCGGTGCTCATGACCGGCGGGGCGAAGGGCAAACGCTACCTGCTGCCCAACTCGCGCATGCTGCTGCACCAGCCGCTGATCGGCGGCACCATGCAGGGGCCTGCGACCGACCTGTCCATCGAAGCCCAGGAAATCATCCGGCTACGACAGCGACTTTACGAGATCATCGCGAACCACACCGGCAAAGACCTGGCCGTCATCGCGAAGGACTGCGACCGCAACAAGTGGCTGGACGCGGTCGAGTCGGTGGAGTACGGTCTGGCCGACAAGATCCTGGAGCGCATACCCGAGGTGGCGCCCGGCGGCTGACCCCTCGCGGCCAACGCGAGCGGCATCCAAGACCGGATCGTTCGCGCGACCGATCGATCGCGCGATTGGGGCACTCGTGCAACGTAAGTCCACAGCCAACCCGGCCCGTTATCGGCCCCGGCACGCCTGGGGGCTCATACCCGTAGCCGCGCTGATGCTGTGCGCAAGCTGCATGAGCGGTGAAAAGGCCGTCCAGCTCGAGCGCGAAAACATCACCTTGCGCGAACGTGTCAACGTACTGAATGCAGCGCTCACCGAAGGCCAAAAACGCAACGACGAATTGATCCACCAACTCGACGCACTGCGTGAGCTCGGGCCGGCATGGCGACAACACCTGTTCATCGCCGAACGGATCGAGTTCGCCCGGCTCAGCGGCGGCCACGACACCGACGGCCAACCCGGTGACGACGCGATCGTCTTGTACGTCAGGCCGCTTGACGAGGCGGGCAACGTGGTCACCGCCGCCGGCGGCTTTACAGTCACTCTATTCGATCTGGCCAATCCGGAAGGTTCACGCGAGATCGGCCATTACGCCTTCGGCGTGGATCGGGCGAAGGCACTCTGGTACGACCAGTTCGCGACCCGTCACTACAAGTTAACGTGCCCCTGGCCGGCGGGACGACTACCCGATCATCGCGAGATCACCGCCCGTGCCGAGTTCACCGACGCGCTGACCGGAAAAGCGATGGTGGCACAAGATCGATTCGCCATCACCTTTCCGTAGGATCACACCGCATCGAAGCGCGAACCGGAATGACGCAAACCAACCAGCCCGAATCGAAAACGAGGTTTTCGTCATTCCGAAATCAGGAATAAATATCCTCGCTTGTGCTTCGGGCTGGTATAAGCATCGATCCATGATCGCAACCTTACCGCCGATCGGGACGCCGCCTTGACAAAACACCGACCTGCGACCCATAATCCATTTGACATGCGAACCATTCAAGCATGCATTCTGGTGAGCTACGTATTGGCGGTCGGGCCCGTCCTCTGTGCGGGCGGCATCCTCACCCATGCCTGCGACACCGTGTGCATCGCCTGTGAAGCCGGCTGTGAAACCGGCTGCGAATCGTGTTCGCATCACGGCAATGCGGTCGACCCCTGTCGGTCCACCGCCTTGATCCGTCCCCGTACGGCTGAGCTGTTCGACGGGGACGCCAACCCCTACGACACGCTCGCAGGGGCAACCCTCGTCGCCCACCACGATTTCGCCGTCGTGGTCGTGGCCGAACCACTCGCGCCGCCGATCCTCCTGCGCGGCCCCGGCGGATTCGACGAACGTTCCTGCCCCCTTCTGCTCTGATTCACCCGGCTTGATGCGGATGCTTTCGCTTCGCGCGCGGATGTCGACCATCCGATGCGCTCGCGGTGCTTGAAGTTGAACCTGTTTCCGTAGGGATAGACAAGTATGAACCTGGCTTGGAAAGAGACGGTCTCGGCCCTGATCGGCGCGACCGGCCTGATCGCGTCGGGCGTCGGTTGCGCGACGGTCGACGCGACGGCCGACTACCAACGCGTGCGGGAACACGTCGCCGCTGCGACCGGGCAGTCGACGCTCTACAAGCCCGCCGATGATGCGCTCGTGGCCGAGCGGGTCGCGACCCTGCTCGCCGACGGCGTGACCGTCGACGAGGCGGTGCAGGTGGCGCTGCTCAACAACCCGCGTTTTCAGGCGTCGTGCATGGACGTGGGGCTGGCCCGGGCGGACCTGGTCCAGTCCGGGCTGCTGACCAATCCCACGGTCGGGATGTCGATGCGGATGCCCTCGGGCGGCGGGCTGGTCAACATCGAAGCCAGCATCGCCCAGAACATCGCCGACCTCTGGCAGCTCCCGGTCCGCAAGCAGGTGGCTCGGCAAGCGCTGGACCAGGCGATCCTGACGCTCGCCGCCCAGGCGTCGACGCTCGCCGCCGATGCGAAGCGCGCCTACTTCACGGCCGTCGGAGCCGATCGCGTGCTCGCGATTACTCAGGAGAATCTCGACACGGCCGGGCATGTTCTGGAACTCACCATCGCCCGACGGGACGCCGGCGCCGGCAACGAACTCGACGTCAACCTGTCGCGCAGCCTGGTCCTCGAAGCGGAGCTGACGCGAACCACGGCGCGGTTGGCGGCGGCGAACGCGCACCGCAATCTGGCGACACTCATGGGCCTGACCCGCCGGTCCGACGATGTGAATCTGATCGACCCACTGCCCGACGCACTCGCGTCGACGCTCGACGATGAACATCTTCTCGCGTTCGCCCGGGAGCACCGGCTCGACGTGCGGAGTGCCGAAACAGCGATCACGGTGGCCGACGCCCAACTGGAACAAGCGTGGCAGAACGTTTTCCCCAATCTGACCCTGGGTTTCGAGCTCGAGCGGAACAGTCGCCGGCGTCAGCGTGGCCGATCGCTCCTCGCCGACACCGCCCGTGCATCGGCCGCGGCGGGTACGTTGACCGGTCCGGGTTTCCAACCGCAGTCGAACCGCAGCAACAGTCCCATCGCCATTCTCGGCCCCAGCCTCAGCGCCACGCTGCCGTTGTTCGATCAGAACCAGGCCCAGATCGCCAAGGCGGAAATCGACGTGCGGCGCGCTCGGAAAACGTACGAAGCAGTCGAACGCGCGGTGACGCAAGAGGTCATCGGCGCGATCGACCAGGCCCGGACGGCATGGCAACTCGCCGCGCTCTACCGCGACCGCTACCTGCCCCTGGCCGAGCGAAGTCTCGAGCTGTCACGCGAGTCCTATCAGGCCGGTGAGGCGCCGTTCCTTTCGGTGCTCGAAGCCCAGCAGTTTTTGCTCGGCGCGCGGCGACGTCATGTCGAAGCCGTACAAGCCGCGGCGGTCACCATTCCCGCCATCGAGCGGACCGTGGGGCGACCGTGGCACGAGATGCTCGGCGAAAAACCCGCAACCGGCGAACCGACCGAGCCCCTGAGCGTTGATGAGGGTAAGTGACGAACAAAGAACTACATGCGAGACGAGATCATGAATGCAACCCGAGCAACCTTCCTTACGACCGTGATGCTGATCGGCGCCGGCGCGCTGATCACGCTGTTCGTGCGACCGAGTGAAAGCGCAGTCGACCCGAATTCGACTGCGGACACTACCGCTATACCCTGCGCCAAGCACGAAGCACCCCAGTGTCCGTTTTGTCATCCCGCGCTGATTGAAAAACTCGGTTACTGCCGCGGACATCAGGTGCCCGAGGCGCTGTGCACCCGCTGCAATGCCGCAATCATCCCGGCGTTCAAAGCTCAAAACGATTGGTGTGCCGAACACGAGTTGCCGGCATCACAATGCGTCGCCTGCAACCCGGCGGTCAAGGATCGTTGGGCGTCCATGGCATCAAAAACGACCGCCAAGCCGGGTCGCGATCCGAACCGACTCTGGTGCACGGCGCACGGTGTCTACGAGGACGAGTGTTTGATCTGTCATCCCGACTTGAAGCACAAGCGCGCGGCGGGTGACGGCCACCTCGATCTCTGGTGCAAGGAGCACAACGTCGCCGAGCGCGAATGCGGTATCTGCCAGCCGCAGCTCGCGACCGCCTTGACCGCGGGCAAGGGCTTGAAGGTTCGACTGCCGTCGTCGCGATCCGCGACCAAGGCGGGCATCCGAACCGCGTTGCCGCGCGCAGCGGAGATCACCGGGGGGTTCCAAGTCTTTTGCGAAGCCCATTTCAATCAGAACCGGCTGGCCCGGATCACGCCGCTCGTATCCGGCGTGATTCACAAGGTGCACGTCGATGTGGGTCAAAGCGTGTCCGAGGGCGACCTGCTGATCGAAATCGCCTCGGTCGAGATTGCCGCGGCCAAGCGCGACTACCTGCTGGCCATCGTCGACGAGCGACTTAAAAAACTCGCCCACGACCGTCAGAAGAGACTGGCCGCCAAGGAAATCTCCGCGGTGCAGAACCTTCAGCAAGCCGAAGCGGAGTACGAAATGGCGCAGATCGCCACCCTCGCCGCCCACCAGAAGCTGCTGAACTTCGGCTTCACCCCGGACGAGGCGGATGAAGTCGCCGAGACGAAATCGAGTTCCTCGATCGTGCACATCCACTCGCCGTTCAGCGGCACGCTGGTCGAGCGCTCGGCGGTGGTGGGCGAGGCGGTCAAGCCGGGCACGCCGCTGTTCACCCTCGCGGACTTGTCGACGATGTGGCTGACGCTGTCGATCCCCGAGAGCAAGGTCGGCATGGCCCGGCTGCGTATGCCGATCCGGGCGACGTTCTCGGCGATTCCGGGGCGCGAGGCCACGGGCAAGATCACCTGGATCAACGCATCGGTCAGCGAACCCAGTCGCATGGTCGAGGCCCGCGCGGTGGTCGACAATCCCGGCGGCGCGTTGCGGAACAACATGTTCGGCGAGGCGCAAATCATCCTCGAGCCCGGTCGAAGCACCCTGACCGTGCCCACCTCGGCGGTGCAGCAGTTCGAGCAGCGACCGTTCGTGTTCGTCAAGCTCGATGAAGACATGTTCGAGCTGCGGCGCGTCGTGCTGGGCAACAAGCATCTGAATCGCGTGCAAGTGCTGGGGGGTGTGAGCGGGGACGAAGCGATCGCGGTGGGCGGCAGCTTCACGTTGATCTCGGAATTCCTCAAATCACGTCTGGGCGCGGGCTGCGTCGACGACTAGTCACGCTCGTGTGCCACTGCTGTGTCAGCAGTGGAAAACATGGGTAGCGACGCTGCACAGGAGCACTGCTCACAGAGCAGTGGCACCCACGAGTCGGACAGGATCGACGTATGCTCAACCGAATTATCGAATTCGCGCTCGGCAACCGCCTGCTCGTGATGCTGCTCTTCCTGCTCGTGTGCGGGTTGGGGGTATCGCGCCTGCTCGTGCTGCCGGTGGACGCCTTTCCCGACACGACGCCGATCCAGGTCCAGATCAACACCGTCGCTCCCGCCCTCAATCCGGAAGAGATCGAGCAGCAAATCACGCTCCCGGTCGAACTGGCGATCGGCGGATTGCCCGGGCTGGTCAACGTCCGTTCGATTTCCAAATTCGGGCTGTCGCAGGTGGTGGCCACCTACGACGACACCACGTCGATCTCCGATGCGCGGCAATACATCAGCGAGCGACTCGCGAGCGTGAGTTTGCCGAGCGGTATCGCGCCGCCGCGGCTCGGACCGATCTCGACCGGACTCGGCGAGGTCTTCCATTACGTGGTGCGCTCCGACGACCCGGCCCGTACCGTCGAGGAACTGCGTACGATTCATGATTGGATCATCAAGCCCGAACTGCGCAAAGTGCCCGGGGTGGCCGAAGTCAACTCCTGGGGGGGTAAGGAGCGGCAGTACCACGTCGTC
>Ga0299906_10004945_pt1 | contig 10884 bp, 6 predicted proteins | sample RVTome_14_FD_200259 | JGI IMG/M metagenome (GOLD analysis project Ga0299906, IMG submission 200259) | Soil microbial communities from uranium-contaminated site in the Upper Colorado River Basin, Wyoming, United States - RVT145D125 (version 2) ... | reverse complement strand
TTTTCATCCGCTCTTCTTTTTCCTTGGGAACAAAGACCGTAATTCGAGTGCCGTGTCCCGGCGCAGACCGCAGCGTGAGTTCGCCGCCGATCAACTCGGCTCGCTCGCGCAAATTGACCATGCCGAGACTGCCCCGTTTTTCGTAGTTCCTCATGACCTGCTCGACATCAAAGCCATTTCCGTCATCCTTGATGACCGTATAAATAGCCTGGGGCGTCTCCTTGAGTTCGACCACGATATTGTCGGCCTTGGCATGTTTGAGGGCATTATTCACCGTTTCCTGGACAATCGAAAAGATCGTGCCCTCTACCTTGGGGTCTTGCCGGGTAATATTACCGTGGGGGTTGTCGGTTTCAACTTTAAGGGTGAGTTTTGTCTTTGCTGACAGATCTTTCTGGCGTCGTTCCAAGAATACGTCCAGAGCCGCCTCCAGGCCCTGCGTTTCCAAAACCAGGGGGCGCAGTTCAAAAAGGGCGGTCCGTAACTGCTCCACCGAGCGTTTACCCAATTCGGCGATGTTGGTCAGCTCTTTGGTCAAGTATTGTATTGCATTGTCGGGATCTTTTTCGAGCGCCCGTTGGCTAAAATCGACGCTCATGAGAATTGAGCTGACCCATTGAGTAGGACCATCGTGCAAATCACGGGCTAATTCTTTGCGGGCTTCTTCCTCGGCCTCGATGACTTTGTCCCGTTCGGCTAACACGCTTTGGTGCAGGCGGGCGTTGTCGATGGCAATAGCAGCGTAGGACGCGATAGAGCTCAGCAAGGCAGCATCGTCTTGGGTAAAATTGCCTGCTTTCTTGTTCATCACCTCTAAAACGCCGATGACCGTATCATGGAGGATAAGCGGGACACAGAGAATATTGCGAGTGAAAAAATCGACCGTCTGATCCAGCTTCTTGAAGTGCCGTTTATCCTTTTCGACATCGGCAATAATCAGCGGCTTGCCGGTCCGAGCCACATCACCCGCGATCCCCTCCCCTTTGGGAATACGGAATGGTTTGACTTCGGTGGCTTTGTCACCCAAAGCGATCTGAAAGACGAGATCACCCGTGGGCGGATCGGCCAAAAGCAGCGAACCGGCCTCGACATTAAGCAGCCGTTCGACCTGCTCCATAATACGGGTCAAAACTTGATCGAGTTGAAGCGTTGACGAGAGGGTGCCAACTACATCATTTAGAAACACCATTTCCGCCGCGCGCCGCTGGCTGGACTCGTAAAGGCGTGCGTTGCGAATGGCAATTGCCGCCTGAGTAGCGATGGCCGACAGCAGCCACAGATCGTGATCATTGAAGGTATTGGGTTCATAGCTCCAAATGGCGATCACGCCCTGGGCATTTTCATCGGGCAGCAGCGGGTTTAGAATTGGCACACCCAGCCAGGAACGGATCTGTCTGTCCGGGCAAAAGCGATTGACCTCGACGATGTTCTGAGTTTTTTGAATTTCAAACAGATCGTGGACTAGAAACGGAGCTTGAGTGATAAGGACCTGTCCGGTCAGGCCATGATGCCTGGAAATTCTAACCGAGATCGGCTTCATTTGTTTCTTCTGTTCAACGACCAGGGCATAATTTAGGGCTTTCAAATCGGGGTCATACATGACGAGGGCAAAATTGGCGGCATTGACCAGGCGGCTGCTCTCTTTGTAGAGGGTTCTAATGACCTTCCGTAAATCCAGGCTGGACCCAACTGCGACGGCCATATTATACAGCGCCGTAATCTCGTTTATTTCTCTAGCAAGCCGTTCAGTTTTGTTATTGTCCACGTTATTGTTTCCCGAGACCGGTGATATTTCTATGTTGTCAATAGCATCGGAGCGGAAAATATTGGGTTCTGGCATTTTGATCATGTGAGCCATAACCTCGATCCGTGAAGCGAGTCAGCGTAGCCTTTATAGAGTGAAATGGTAGCCTGCTTCGAGCCATGCCCAACAGTTATACTATTGGAAAACGCTTTTATCTAATCTGGCAAGCCAGCGTCTTAACAATTGAACCTTAAGATCATAAATGAGAACTATGTGAAAAAAATATAAAAACTATATGAAAAAAGTTAGAAATGTAAAAGTTTGCTGTCGATCCAATAATCCTTAACACCGGCTCTTAATTATAGTATAACATAAGTTTGGTCAGTTGGGTAGTCTTGCTCAAAACTATCAGGGGTATACAAGATAGTCAAAATGAGATCACAGAGGTTTTGATCGTTAAGTCAAACAACGAATTTGGGATATAAACTGGCGTGCTCTAACCTGTGGAGTTTGCATTCAGTCATTTAACATGTTCAAGAAAATATCTCACAGAGGCACAATTATGTTTGGCTGGGGCTGGAATCAAGTAATTGTGACCAGGACCGTATTTTGTTCCACCTTGTCTCCCGGAGCGACCCGGACGGTGTGAGCCACTCCGGCGCGAGGGGCCTTAAACTCATTTTGCATTTTCATCGACTCCATAATGACGACGATATCACCCTTTTCCACCTGTTGGCCCTGGGCAACGAGAACTTCCACGATCACCCCCGGCATAGGAGCCTTGATAACGGCCTCACCCGTAATGGCAGCCGGGCCGGATCGCAGGCCGGCGAGGCGACGGCTATGCTCATCTTCGACGACAATTTCAAGGATTTGGCCACGCAGTTGAGCGACATACACCCCATCGCCTTCATTCATCCGGACATCGTGGGACCGACCATTAATAATGATGGAATGCATAGTAGTATCTTGCATCTGCTGCATATCAACATTAATTACCTCACCATCAACAATCACCTGACCGTTGCGATTGATGTCGATGATAAACTGTTGATCGCCAACCGTCGTGATATATTTCATGAACCCTTACTCCATCCCACTCAACGCAGCCGCCGATCCAGCGCCTCTCGCCGGCCATACAAGCGCCAGGGGCTGGGACCGCCCTGGTGCAACAAAATCGCTTGCTGCGTCCGTCGATGCGCCACGAGGGTTGCGGCGATGGCAGCCACCCGCACATATTCGGGATCAGGCGTTTGATTGAACTTGAATGTATCTTCCAGAAAGGTGGTATCGATCTGCCCGGCCTGAAAGCGGGTCGAATTCATCATCTGAATGTGGAGTGGCAACGTTGTCGAAACGCCGGTTATTCTGAACTCTTCCAGGGCACGACGCATGCGCAAGATCGCTTCGCCGCGCGTTTCACCCAACACAATGAGTTTGGCCAGCATCGAGTCGTAATAGGGCGTCACCTCCGAGCCAAAATAGATGCCGCTGTCGACGCGCACGCCGGGACCGGTGGGCGTGGTCAGGCCGATGATTTGGCCGATTGACGGCATAAAGTTGTTGCTGGGATCTTCGGCCAGGATGCGACATTCCATCGCCCAGCCCTTGAGCCGGATATCAGCCTGCTCATAACGCAGCTTGCGGCCGGAAGCAATCCGTAACATCTCCCGCACCACGTCCACTCCGGTGACCATTTCGGTCACCGGATGCTCGACCTGGAGGCGCGTATTCATCTCCAGAAAATAGAAATTCCGATCTTTGTCCAGCACAAACTCGAAGGTGCCGGCAGATGAATAATTCACCGCTTGAGCCGCCTTAACGGCAATCTCGCCCATCTGCTGCCGCAGGTCTTCATCCACGATGGGCGACGGTGCTTCCTCGATCAGCTTCTGGTGGCGCCGCTGCACGGAGCATTCGCGCTCGCCCAGATGGATGACGTTGCCATGTTCATCGCCTAAGACCTGGATTTCAACGTGGCGGGCGTTTTCGATGAATTTTTCCAAATAAAGCCGGCCATCGCCGAAAGCGGCTTCTGCCTCACGCCGGGCCATACGAATAGCGTCAGTCAATTGCTCAGGGGCGCGGACCTGACGCATACCCTTACCCCCCCCCCCGGCAGCCGCTTTGACCAACAATGGAAAACCGAGTTCCGCCGCCGCAGCCTGAAATTCGTCATCGGTTATATCTTTTGACTGGTCCGTACCGGGCACCAGCGGCACCCCGGCCTGACCCATCAGTTGACGGGCCTGGATCTTGTCACCCATCAGGCGGATCGCTTCCGGAGAGGGACCGATCCAGGTGATGCCGGCCTCGATCACGGCCTGAGCAAAATCGGCATTTTCGGCCAGGAAGCCATAGCCCGGATGAATCCCGTCAACGCCATGCTTCTTAGCCGCATCGATAATTTTGTCGCTCCGCAGATAGCTCTCGACGGCCTGAGGCGGGCCGATGCAGCAGGCTTCCTGAGCCATTCGAACGTGGGGAGCCATGCGGTCAGCCTCAGAATAAATGGCCACGGCATCGTAGCCTAATTCCTGACAGGCCCGAATAACCCTGACCGCTATTTCGCCTCGATTAGCTACCAGAATTTTTTTTAGCATAGTCTATCTCATAAAGGAATATTCCCATGTTTCTTGGGTGGATTTTCATCTCGTTTGTTTTGCAACATCTCTAATGCGTTAATGAGTCGAGGCCGGGTCCGGCTGGGTTCGATGATGTCATCCAGATAGCCCCAACTGGCCGCCACATATGGGTTTGCAAACGTATCCCGGTATTCCTGGACGAGGGTTGCCCGCAGCGCTTCGGGATCAGCGGCTTCGGCCAGCTCTTTACGATACAGGATGTTGATCGCGCCTTCGGGCCCCATGACGGCAATTTCAGCCGTGGGCCAGGCCAGGTTGACGTCACCTCTGATATGTTTACTGCTCATGACATCGTAGGCGCCGCCGTAAGCCTTACGCGTGATCACCGTAATTTTTGGAACCGTGGCTTCGGCAAAAGCATACAGCAGCTTGGCCCCATGCCGAATAATCCCCCCATGTTCCTGGGCCACGCCGGGCAAAAACCCGGGCACATCCTCTAACGTGATGAGGGGAATATTAAAACAATCGCAAAAACGGACAAAGCGAGCCGCCTTACTGGAAGCATTAATATCAAGTACGCCGGCCAACACAGCCGGCTGGTTGGCCACGATACCGATGCTGCGGCCATTCAATCGCGCAAAACCGACAATGATATTTTGGGCATAATGCTGGTGAACCTCCAGAAAACTGCCCTCATCGATGACGGCCTCGATGACCTCGTGCATATCATAGGGTTTGTTGGCGTTATCGGGAATAATGGTATCGAGCAAACTTTCCGTGCGCAGCGGGTCATCCTGGCAGGTCACCGTCGGCGGATCATCCATGTTATTGAGCGGCAGGTAATTAAGCAAGGTCCGGACTATGTACAGTGCATGCTCCTCGTTTTCGGCGGCAAAGTGAGCCACGCCACTAATTTCACTGTGAGTCGTTGCCCCGCCTAATTCTTCAAATGACACCTCTTCATGGGTGACCGATCTGACCACATCGGGCCCGGTCACAAACATATAGCTGGAATTCTTGGTCATGATGATGAAATCGGTCAGCGCCGGTGAGTAAACCGCGCCCCCGGCACAAGGGCCCAAGATGCAGGAAATCTGGGGGACCACGCCGCTGCTGAGAGTATTACGCAAAAAGATATCGGCATAACCGCCCAAACTAACCACGCCTTCTTGAATGCGGGCCCCGCCCGAATCGTTGAGACCGATGATGGGCGCTCCATTTTTTAAAGCCAGGTCTTGCAGCTTGATGATCTTGTCGGCATGGGCCCGTCCCAGGCTGCCACCTATCACGGTAAAATCCTGAACAAAGATGTAGACCAGCCGCTGATCAATCGTCCCATAGCCGGTGATCACGCCGTCACCGAGCGGCTTGTTTTTGTCGAGGCCAAATTCGGTCGCCCGATGGGTAACAAACGCGTCGATCTCGCGAAACGATCCTTCATCCAGCAGTACTTCTATTCGTTCTCGGGCCGTCAGCTTGCCTCTGGCATGTTGGGCCTTGATACGAGCCTGGCCGCCGCCTTGCTTTGATTCCTCTTTCAGTTCACGTAGCTTCTTTATCTTTGGATCAAGTGCCATCTATTTCTCCGTCTTAACAGTTTGGTCTTTGAATAAAAAGTGTGCCGACAAGGCTCTAAGGGTTTTGGAAACCTTTAGGGCCTGGCGCACATCCTCAGGAATAGATCATGATCGGTGAATTTAACGGTGCAATCGTACTAACACCCCAAGCCAAACATTAGTTGCGGCATTATCCCAAAAAATCCAATAAATCGAGCCGGATTATAACATAAGCCGGGTATTTGAAGAAACATTGCGTTGAAGTCAGGCCCCGTGCTATAATCCGACCCTCTATCGCCAACATCAACGGGGGAGCATCATGTCATCATCCAAAATCGAAACAGAAGCAAAATTCATCATCCCCGAAACCGGTACGTTTATGGCTTTGCAACGTATCACGCGCCTGGGCGATTTTGAATTGACCCCGGTTGGGGTCAAGAATGTACGTGATCGTTATCTGGATACCGCCGACAGAGATCTCTACCGGGCGGGCTACGCATGTCGTATCAGGACAGGAAACGAGCGGCAGCGCTTAACCCTAAAATCACTAACCCCGGCTACTGAGGCCATTCACCGTCGCCATGAGATCGAGGCAGACGTCGAAACCCATCAACCTCAAAACTGGGTCAAGGGAGAAGCCAGGGCGTTGGTCCTGGAGATTATTGGATCGGCCTCATTGGAAACGCTATTTCACATTTACCAAACGAGGCATGTTTATCACGTCCTTCACCAAGGTCGGCCCATCATCGAGTACAGCCTGGATGAAGTCTCGTTGCATCAAGATACAACCATAGACTATCTCGAACTCGAGGCAGAACTCATCGAGGGTGTGGCCGAGGCTGATTTAGAGCGCTTCATCGAGACTTTATTAGCCGGCTGGCCTTTGCAGCCCGAAACGCAAAGCAAATTTGAGCACGGTCTGGCCAGCCTAAATCGAGACAAACGACCTGATTGATTGATTGATTGATTACCCCGCTTGTTGTCAGGGCGATACGCTGATATCATCTCAAGACTTCAAGTGACGTAGGACAAACTTAAGTTTGTCCTACAAAAGCCCCTACTTTTGAAGAAACACATACGCTTCATGAAACAAAAAGCCGGCCATTTGGCCGGCTCAGTTCTGGATCAGGTTAGCCTTAGTCTTCCCGAGTCGCCAAGGTCCGGGCTACAATGGCATCCATCTCTTCCCGTTTCTTGTCCTTCGTTTTACCGGCATCCGAATTTTCGTCGACGTCTCCATTGCCGTCATCATCCCAATTTTGAAAGGCGGCATAGGCCAGGGCCATGGCCGTTGGCACGGGTTCATCGGCCTCGGCTTTCGACTCAGCCTCTGACACCGGTTCGAACTTCACCGGCGCTTTCACTTCTTCAACGGGCGGTGGCAGGAGCGCTTTTATGGATAAATCGACCTGGCGCTTCTTGCGATTGACTTTCAAAATCTTGACCGCTACCGAATCGCCAACGGCCAAAGCCTCGTTCGGGTGTTTGATGTAATCGTGGGTGACCTGAGAGATATGAACTAAACCGTCACGGTCACTGCCAATATCGACAAACGCCCCGTAAGACTCAAGGCGGGTGACCGTCCCGTCAATTTCAGCCCCTTCCTCAATATCTTTCAAGCGCAGTTTGACGGGTTTGACCATGGTGAGACTGATCCGCCCCCGCTTCTTGTCAACTTTCTTGACCCAAACATCAACCTCTTGGCCTTCGCTGACCACATCGGTTACTTTGTCAACCTTATGCCGGGACAATTTGGAGATATGGACCAAGCCATCCTGAGGAATACCGATGTCGACAAAGGCGCCAAAACTGGTGATGTTTTTGACTCGACCGGGCAGATGTTGGCCCATCTTGAGAGTATGAATTGACAATTCACCGGAAAGGGCCTTCGCCTGGTCTGTCGAGGGGGCCGGCTCATCTGAGACCGGGGCCTCAGCCTGCCTTTCCTCCTCCGCTTCAGGAGCTGGGGTCGACTCGGACTCTGGGTCCGTTTGAGCCGTTGAAGGGTTAGAGGAGAGTTCAGCAGCTTCAACCGGCAGGGCCTCTTCAACCGCTACCTCAACATTCTCCTCTGATAAAACGATGTCTTGTTCACTCATGATAACCTTCTCCTTACCAGCGCTAACCTTTCGTAAAAAGCCGGGGGCGCCCGGGACGGCTCTCACAAAATGCACTGATTGTACAAATTTTAACAAGTTCGGATTATACCACCCTTAAAAAGGGCTGGCAAATATGATCCGGACTCCCCTTTCTACCTGGCTCAATTCAAGTTGATCGGAAAGGCTTGACCGGCGGCAATATCAAATTGATAAGCGTTAATCGCATATCTGCCGCCCGGCGAGTGGCCATTGATGGTGTAGTGACCGGGATCGAGCGTAAACTGTTGGGTGCTTTTGGGCGGAATTACCTTTGAATCATTGGTCGGCCCGATCACGTCGACCACAAAATCCACATCGGTATTGTTGTTGAAAACCATCAACCCTTTACCGGCGGGTACGGCCGGGCCCGGTGGTGGTGGCGGGGGTGACGTTGGCGTCGGTGGCGTCGCCGGGACCGCTGCCAGAGCAGCGTCGGCATCGACCTTATAACTGGAAATGATTTCGTCCCAGGTCGGCCCCATCTCCTCATAAGCGGTCGTCACAAAGAAGAGGACAAAAATGACCGTACTGCGCTGCTCGAAAAAGAAATCCGCATCACCAGGACCACTGGCCGCATCATAGACCGTGCCCACGTAAATACTATCATCCGGCTGGACTTCCTGCACCAGCACCTCATACTCATCACTGATTTCATCCATGAAGCTCGGCAAGAATCCATCAATGAATGCCTCCATCTCATCATCCGTCAAAACCTCCCCCGCATCGATAAATAACACGCCCACACTCGAGCGGTCGTCGGCAAAAATGACGCTGGTCGCATCACCACTGACCCCCTCAAAACCTTCAGGCAGGGCAAATGTAAATGCCCCGGAAGGATGGGTATAAGGCTCGTCCTCAAACGGTAGGGGTTCGTATTCTACTTCAGGCTCTTCGACCGAGTCCGCAGCCAACGAATCACCGGCAGTCGAGCGTTCCACCTCGCTCTCAGCCGGGGTGGTTGTGGGCTCAGCGACAGGCGTAGGCGTAGCCGTCGGTTCCGGTTCCGCCTCGACCACAGCCTCGCCTTCAACCTCAAACTCAAGGGTTCGATCCAGTTCATCGTTTAGATAGACCTCGACTTTATATTGGCCTACCGGCCAGAGTTGATCGTTACTCAAACTAAAGTTGATGTCGGCATTGCTGCCGGTGACCTCGTCCTCCCAAAGCTGCTGATTGGGGTCCTCCCCGTCGGCTTCGATGATCGTCCAGACAGCTTTAACCGTTGTATCGTCCGGGGCATTGGCCAACTCGACCACGGCATAAAACGTCTCATTTTGCTCAAAAGTTGTTGTCGGCTGACTGCCTTCGGCGTCTCTGGCCATATTGGCTTCCTGAATATTGGCCGTGCTCACATTGAAGCCACAAGCCAGAGCTATTAGTACCAGTACGGCCATTACAAACGATATCCATCTTGTCATGATAAAAACTCGTCCTCCCATTTGCGGATAAAAGTGACTCCATTTTAAGGGGTTAACATTCAAAAGTCAACGGCATTTCGGCTGATTTGTGGCGAATCGGACGACTTTTCTAAATTAGCCGCTCCTGGGTATAATCAAGCGCAACGTTATTCACAGGAGTCGGACAGTCCCAATAGGCTGACAATCTGTCACCTGACACTTGACACCTGATACCTGACACTTATTTGAGGAGTGAATTATGCCCCCTGGCATTACCATCATTGGTTTGGGACCAGGTGACAGCCGCCATTGGACCCGGGCCGCTTACACCCATCTTCAGGAGGCCGCTGAGGTTTATGTGCGCACCGGCCGCCACCCCAGTGTGGTCGATATTCCGGCCAGGACGATTCGTTTCGATGAGCCAGCCAGGTTGAATGATACGGCCCGGTCCACGCCAGCTCAATCGACCAGCACCACGTCTGCCGCTGATGACATCGCCGCCGAAATCGTACGGCTGGGCCAACGTGAGCAAGGCGTCAGCTACGCGGTGCCGGGCCACCCGGACCTGGGCGAGGTGACTGTGTCGCGCATCCGGGCCCTGGCCACGGCCCAGCAGTTGCCGGTCACGATCATACCGGGCCTTAGTTTTATCGAACCAACTTTGACTGCCCTCCAACTGGATGGCGCTGGCAAGCTGCAAATGGCCGACGCGGCGGAAATGGGCCGGCTGCATCATCCGCCATTCGAGCCGGACCGGCCGGTCCTCATCACGAATTTATTCAACCAAGAACTGGCAGCCAAAGTTCAAGGCGCCTTGCTAAATGTCTATCCGGCTCAGTTCCGCCTTAGCCTGGTCCAGGCCGCCGGCGCCGCTGCCGAGCGGATCTGGAGCTGTCCTTTGTCCGAATTGGGTCGCCAACCTCAGCTCGATCAGCTAACGACGTTGTATCTGCCCCCGGCGCCAAACCTGAGCAGCTTCTCGGCCTTTCAAGAAACCGTTGCCCATCTTCGTGCGCCGGATGGCTGCCCCTGGGATCGGGCCCAAACTCATTTGAGCTTGCGGCCGTATCTGCTGGAAGAAACCTATGAGGTATTGGAAACGTTCGACGCAGACGACCCGGCCGCTATGGCCGAAGAGTTAGGTGATCTCCTGCTGCAAATCGTGCTGCATACGCAAATCGCCATCGATGAGGGCGAATTCAAGATGGGCGACGTCATCGATCATATCAACCACAAGCTGTGGCGACGCCATCCCCATGTATTTGGCGATGTAGACGTGAACGGAGTAGACGAGGTCCTGACCAATTGGGAAGCCATCAAACAAGCCGAAAAAGCCGCCAAATCGACCAACTCAGACCGGGCCGGCCAGCCGTTCACCTCGGCCCTGGACGGCATTCCGGATACGCTACCGGCCCTGGCTCAGGCCCTGGCAATCTCACAACGAGCGGTTCGGGTGGGGTTTGA
>Ga0299906_10004944_pt1 | contig 10885 bp, 9 predicted proteins | sample RVTome_14_FD_200259 | JGI IMG/M metagenome (GOLD analysis project Ga0299906, IMG submission 200259) | Soil microbial communities from uranium-contaminated site in the Upper Colorado River Basin, Wyoming, United States - RVT145D125 (version 2) ... | reverse complement strand
CCGTGACGGGCACATAAGCCCGAATATGTGGCGCGCCACATATTCGCAGTAGACGGTGGGGGTGGTTCCCCCGAAGAACGCAACGAGGGCCTGGAACTCGGCGACGATTGGATTCACGCCGGTGGAGACGCCGTTGTCGCTGATCATGACTGCGTCGTCCGTGAAGTTGCAGCGCACGGCGGGCCATACGCGAGCGTCACGGCGAAGTAGCGGACCACTGCCTCCATGGCGGCCTTGGCGGCCCCCATCGCGATCCAGGGCTGCCACGTCCCGGTCCGGGCGCCGGGGGCGTAGGTGACCGCGACGATGCGGCCGCCGGGTCCCATGAGCGCGGCCGCCTCGCGGGCGCCGACCAGGAAGGCCTTGGCCTGGGAGTCGAGCGCGTGGTCCCAGGCCTCGAGGGTGATCTCCAGCGGCTTCTGGTAGAACGTCGCCAGCTCGGGACGCGCATTGGCGACGAAGACGTCGAGGTGGCCGAAGCGCGCCTTGATCTCGCCGAACATCCGCCGGACCTCGTCCGGTCGCGAGACGTCGGCCTGGACGAGGAGGCCGTCTCCGCCGTGCTTGCGCACGCGGTCGAGGGTCTCCTTTGCGGCGGCCTCGTTCTGGTAGTAGTGGACGGCGACGCGGGCACCCTCGGCGCCGAGCTTGAGGGCGATTCCCCGCCACCATGCCGACGCAGCAAGTCGCTGTAGAGCCTGCGCGTCCCTTCCTCGGGCTCGGCGTCAAGCTCACGCCGCAAGCTCGTCACGCACTCCTGATACTGGCGCAGCGCTGCGCCGCGCCGTCCCTGCCAGTCGTACAGTCGCATGAGCGTGCGGTGCACGGGTTCCTGGGTGGGATCGAGGCGGAGCAGGTCGAGCGCTGTCTGCACGGCAGCGTCGACCCGCCCCGCGCGCACCCGCCGCGCCAGGAGCTGAGCCAGCGTCTCCACGGCCAGCTCGTGCAGCCGCCCGCGTTCGGCGAGCAGCCACTCCTCGAACGGCACCGACTGCTCTGGCAGGCCGGCCAGCAGGTCGCCACGGTAAAGGGCAGCGGCGCTCGCCAGCGCGGCCTCGTCGTCCCCGCGCGCCAGGCGTTCGAACTCGGCCACGTCGGTCGCGACGGCATTCTCGTCCAGGCTGATCGTGTCTCCCGCGGTCACGATAAGAGGGGCGCCGCGGGGGAGCAGGCGACGGATCGTCATGACGGCCTGCCGCAAGCTCTGGCGAGCGGCGTCCGCCGGCACGTCACTCCAGAGCAGTGCCGTGAGCTTGTCGCGCGGATGCCGCTGGTCACGCTGGAGGGCGAGGTACGTCAGCAGTGCCTCGGCCTTGCGCCGACCCGCGACCACGGTCGTACCATCGGCGAGCCGGGCCTCGAAGCTGCCCAGAAGCGTCAAGCGAAGACTGGTCAACCAGCCCTCCAGTGCGGGATCGACCGACTCTAACGCCCTCCCCGGGCAGGGTCCAGACGACGGATGACGATCATTACGCACGCAGCCGGAGGCGCCTGGCCTCGCGCGTCTAGGACTCCTCAGTCCTTGACCGCGATCACCTCGATCTCCACCAGGAGATCGGGGTGCGCGAGGCGGCGCACCTCCACCGTGGTGCTGGTGGGCAGCGCGCCGAAGTACTCCATGCGCACGTCGGTGTGCTTGAAGAATTCCTCGATGTCCGTCACGTAGGTGTTGGTCTTCACCACGTCGGCCAGCGTCGCCCCGGCCGCGGCCAGCGCGGCTTTGATGTTCTCGCCCGTCTGGCGGATCTGCGCCCGCATGTCGCCCTTGCCCACGACCTCGCCCTTGCCGTCCCGGGCGAGCTGGCCCGAGACGAAGATCGCCTTGCGGGCCTCCACGACCACGACGTGTGAATAGAGAACGTTGCCGTTGACCACCCGCTTGGCCAGCGCCTCGGGCTGGATGTTCTCTCGTTTCATGGCGTTCTCCTCGCCTGGCGTTCGCGCAGGGCGCGCCAGACGCGCTCGGGGGTCAGCGGAAGCTCGCGGAAGCGGACGCCGGTGAGCCGCGCCAGTGCGTTGCCGACCGCCGGGCTCACCGGGACCAGGCTCCCCTCGCCGGCGCCCTTGGCCCCGAACGGCCCGGGCCCGTCGGCGTTCTCCACGAAATGGCACTCCAGGCGCGACGGCACATCGGCCGCGCGGGGCACACGGTAATCGAGCAGCGTCCCGTTGAGGAGCTGGCCGCCGTCGTACACCATCTCCTCGCAGAGCGTGTGACCCAGGCCCTGCAGGACGGCGCCCTCGTCCTGCGTCTCGCACGACAGCGGGTTGATGCGGCGGCCGACGTCGGCCACCGAGACGTAGTCCTCGACCGTCACCGCGCCGGTCTCGACATCCAGGCTCACCTCGGCGGCGCCCGCCGCCATCTCCCAGAACGGCGTGCTGCCGCCGAGCGGCGCCCGGGTCGGCCCCGGCGCGACCACGCCCCGCCCGATCAGCTCGCCGCCGGCCATCCCGAAGTGCGCGCGCAGGAGCGCATCGTAGTCCAGGTGCCGCTCGCCGTGGACGACGGCGCCGGCGTCGATGCGGAGCGAAGCCGCCGGCGTGTCGAGCGCCTTCGCAGCGATCCGGAGCAGCTGATCGGCGACGTCGCCGGCGGCCTCCTGCACCGCGCGGCCGACCATGGTGGTCGAGCGGCTGGAGCTGGTGGTCTGGTCGTAGGGCGTGACGCTGGTGTCGGGCAGCAGCACCGTCACGCGCTCGAGCGGCACCGCCAGCACCTCGGCGGCGATCTGCGCCAGGACCGTGCGCGCCCCCTGCCCCATCTCGACCGTGCTGGCCAGCACGGTCACGCTGGCGTCGGCGTGCAGCCTGACGATCGCCTCCGACACCGAGGGCGCGATGCTGGCCTTCAGCATCATGGCCACGCCCCGCCCGCGGCCGGCGGCGACCGCCCGGGTCCAGCCGATCGCCTCGGCCGCGCGCGAGAGGCTCTCCTCGAACTTGCCGTCGATCGGCGTGTCGCCGGGCGCGAACTCCTCGCCGTGGGCGAGCAGGTTCTGGCGGCGCAGCTCCACCGGGTCGCGGTCCAGCCGCCGCGCCGCCTCGTCCACGAGCGACTCCACCGCCCACGCCAGCTGGGGGACGCCGAAGCCGCGGAAGGCCCCGCCGGGCGTGGTGTTGGTGTAGACCGCGGTGCTCGCGAGCCGCACGTGCGCGACCCGGTAGGGCCCGGCGGCCGTGTACGTCCCCTTCTGGACGATTCGCGGACCGATGTCGGCGTAGGCGCCGACGTCGAAGTCGGCGTGGCAGTCCACGGCCAGCAGCATGCCGTCCCGCCGGAAGCCCAGCCGCACGGCCGCGCGCGTATCGCAGCGGCGCACGGTGCGGAACGCCTCCTCGGCGGAGATCGCCAGCCGCACGGGCCGGCCGGCCGCGCGCGCCAGCGCGGCGGTGACGGGCTCGAGCTTCGCGTAGGTCTTGCTGCCGAAGCCCCCGCCGACCAGCGGCACCACGATGCGGATGCGCCCCAGCGGCGCGCCGAACATCTTGGCCAGCTCTACGCGGACGGAGAACGGGTTCTGCGTCGAGGCCCACACCGTGAGGCCCGTCGCATCGTCCCAGGCGGCCAGCGCCGCGTGCGGCTCCATCGCGTAGTGCTGCACCCGGGGGAACGTGAAGGTGTCCTCGACCACCACGTCGGCCCCGGCCAGCGCGGCCTCGACGTCGCCGCGCGCGTAGGCGAACTGGTGGCAGACGTTGGTGCCGGGCCGGGGCCGCAGGCTCGAGAGGTCGGCGAAGTGCCCGGCCAGCGGCTCCGTCGTGTGGACCAGCGGCGCCCCCGGCGCCAGCGCCGCCTCCAGCGTGGTCACCGCCGGCAGCTCCTCCCACTCGACCTCGACCAGCTCGAGGGCGCACGCGGCGACCGCGGCGTCGATCGCGGCCACCGCGACGACGGGCTCGCCCTCGTAGCGGGCGACGTCGATGGCGAGCATCGGCCGGTCGCGGAACGCGGGGCCGTGGTAGGGATCGCACCAGGTCAGGTCGGCGCCGGTGAGCACCGCGTGGACGCCGGGCACCGCCCGCGCGCGGCCGGTGTCGATCCGCACGATCCGTGCGTGGGGGTACGGCGAGCGCAGCAGTGCCGCGTGTGCCATGCCCGGCAGCTCGAGGTCGGTCACGTAGCGCGCGCGGCCGGTCACCTTCTCGAGCGCGTCGCTCCGGGTCACCGAGCGCCCCACGACGCTCAGTGCGCCCGTCCTGCTCTCCGGCCGCGCGGCCGGCGCGCCGAACCCGAGGCCGGCCTGGATCGCCTCGACGATCTTGAGGTAGCCGGTGCAGCGGCAGAGGCTGCCGCGCAGGTAGCGGACGATCGATTCGCGCGTGGCGGCGGGCTCGTCGGCGGCCAGCGCCCGGGCCGTCATCAGCATGCCGGCGGCGCAGAAGCCGCACTGCACCGCGCCGCGCTCGGCGAAGGCCCGCTGCAGCGCGCTGAGCCGGCCGTCCTCCTCCAGCCCCTCGACCGTCTGCACCTCGCGCCCGTCGGCCTCGACGGCCAGGTACGTGCACGCGCTCACCGCGGCCCCGTCGACCAGGACGGTGCAGGCGCCGCACACCTGGGTGTCGCACGAGCGCTTGGCGCCCTTGAGCCCGAGCCGGTCGCGGACCACGTCGAGCAGGAGCGCCTCGGCGGGCAGCGCCAGCGCCACCGCCCGGCCGTTCACGCGGAGGCGGACGTCAAACGACGACGGCATGCGGATAGCGGGCGTCGGGCGCGCGCCCCTCGGCGCGGGCGACGGCGGCGGCCAGGGCGCGCCGGGCGAAGACACCCGTCAGCTCGCGCTTGTAGTCGGCGGCGCCGTGCAGGTCGCTGACCGGATCGATCGCGCGCGCCGCCAGGGCGCCGAACTCCTCGCCCATCCCGCCCAGGGCGCCGAGCGCGTGGCCGGCGAGCGCGCCCTCGGCGGCGGCGAGACGGTGGGGGCGCGCGCTCACGCAGCCGACGGCCAGGCGGACGGCGGTCACCCGCTCGCCGGCGTCCAGCGTGAGCGCCAGCGCCAGGCCCAGGGTCGGCCGCTCGTAGAGCCCGAACTTGACGTAGACCCCGACCGTGCGCGGCGGCCACGGCCGCAGCCGGACGCCGGCCAGCAGCTCCTCGGGACGGCGCGCGGTCTCGTAGGGCCCGCGCACGAAGTCGCCGAGCGCCAGCTCGCGCGGGCCCGTGACGGACGCCAGCCGCACGGTGGCGTCGAAGACCAGGAACAGCGTCGCCAGGTCGCTGTGCGGGTCGGCGAACGCGAGGTTGCCGCCGACGGTGCCCACGTTGCGCACGCGCACGTTGGCGACGTGGGCGGCCACGTCCGCCACGAGCGGCCAGCGTGCGCGGACGACCTCTGAGCGCTCCAGCGCCCGATGGGTCACGGTGGCGCCGAGCTCCAGCCCCCCGCCGGTCTCCGTGAGCCGGCCCAGGTTCGGGATGCGCTTGAGGTCGATGAGATCGTCGAGATGCACCAGGCGGGCCTTCATCAGCAGCAGCAGCTCGGTGCCGCCGGCGTAGAGCGCGGCGTCGGGCCGGTCGGCGAGCAGCGCGGCGGCCTCCCCCACCGTCGACGGCCGGTGCAGCTCGAATGGACGGAGCATGGTCACTCCCCGATGGCGCCGCGCAGGCGGGCGGCGAACTCGTCCACCAGCTCCTCGGCCCGGCGCTGGATCACGCCGGCGCCCAGCGCGCCGAGCTTGCCGAGCACGCGCCCCTCGGCCTCGACGGCGAGCCGGCTGCCGGCGTCGGCGGCCTCGACGGCCAGTCGCACGGACATCTGCACCTCGGCGGCGAGCGCCCCGTCGCGGCCGCGGCCCTCCAGCGCCAGGCGTCCAGGCGCCTCCTGGGTCACGCGGATGTCGAGCGGGACGGAGAGCGCGAACGGCCCCACGCGCTGGCTCATCCGCGCCGCGTAGCGCCGCCGCGGCTCTACCTCGCGCGCCTCCAGGCAGCCGGGGATGCAGGCGACCATGCGCGGGACGTCCCACAGCACTTCCCAGACGCGCTCGGGCGCCGCCGCCAGCACCAGCTCACGCACGACGCGCATGGCTCACCGGCGCCACGATCTGCTCGGCGATCATCTGGAGGTAGTCGATCCGGGCGCGGACGTCGGGCGGCAGGCTGTAGATCGTGAAGCCGAGGCGCTCCAGGCCCAGGGCGCGGGCCCGCTCGATCGTCTCCACGCAGTCGGCCGGCGAGCCGTGGATGGTCCAGTCGTCGAGGCTCGCCTCGAACCCGAGCTGCAGGCGCCCCATCGCTCGCTCCTGCATCTGCCAGGTCCGGTACATCGTGAACGTCTTCTCCAGGTAGCCGCGCGCGGCGGCCGCCGCCTTCTCCTTCGACTCTCCCACGATCAGGCTGCGCGAGGCGCCGACGAAGCCCGGCGTGGTGAGGCCGGCGCCGGCGCGCGCCTCGCGGAACACCCCGGCGAACCGGGCGATGTCGGCCCAGCCGAGCTGCGGGCCGAAGAACACGCCGTCGGTCAGCCGGGCCGCCCGCCGCGTCGCGCCCTCGCTCTGGGCGCCCATCTCCAGCGGCGGGTGCGGCGTCTGGAAGGGCGTGAAGCCCATCCGCCCGCCCTCGACGCGCGTGTAGCGCCCCTTGAACGAGACGTTTTCGCCGCGCCAGAGCTGCTTCATCAGCGCCAGCGACTCCTCCAGCTTCGGCACGCGGTCCGCCCGCGCCAGGCCGGCCACGGCCAGCTCCAGCTCGCGGTAGCCAATCGCCACGCCGACGTCGAGCCGGCCGTGGGTGATGTGGTCGAGGGTCGCCACGCTCTCGGCGACCTCCACCGGGTTCAGGATCGGCAGCAGCAGCACCGAGGTCTTCAGGCGCATCGCGCCCGTCTCCGGCGCCAGCCGCGCGAGCATCGGCAGCGGCTGCGGCCACACGGTCGGGTGCGACAGCCAGTGCTGGCCGATGGAGACCCAGGCGAACCCCATCCGCGAGGCGGCCGCGACGACCTCGATGGCCTCGTCGATGATCCGGGTCGGCGGCCGGTCGGTGGGACTCCAGAACGGCGTGAGATGGAAGCCGATCTTCATAGGGCTCGCGTATACTGCCACAACCACGACGACCCCGCAGCCCGAGGGCGACCCATGACACCCAGGCCAGGCACGTCCAGCATCGTCCGCGGTGGACGCGTGCTCGACGCCCGCGCCCACCGCGCCGACCCCGCCGACCTCCTGATCACGGGCGACACCATCGCCGAGGTGGGAGCGCCGGGGCTGAAGGCGCCGGCGGGCGCCACGGTGATCGACGCCCGGGGCCTGCTCCTGCATCCCGGCCTGATCAACGCCCACACGCACGCCCACGGCAACCTGGCCAAGGGCATGGGCGACCTGTGGACGCTGGAGCTGCTGCTGACCGCGGCGCCGTGGATCGGCGGCAACCGGACGGCCGAGGACCGGCACCTGAGCGCCAAGATCGGCGCGGTCGAGATGGTGCTCAAGGGCTGCACGGCCGCCTACGATCTGCCGCTCGAGCTGCCGCTCCCGACCCCCGAGGGGCTGGCGGCGGTGGGCCGCGCCTACGCCGACGTCGGCCTGCGGGCGGTGATCGCGCCGATGGTCGCCGACCGGAGCTTCTTCGAGGCGATCCCCGGGCTGCTCGAGGCGCTGGCGCCCGCGCTGCGAAAGGACGTGGACCGCCTGCGCCTGGCGCCGTGGAAGAGCAGCGTCGCCAACCTCCGCAAGGCGCTGCGCGGCTGGACGCTCGACCGCGAGCACGTGCGGCTGGCCGTGGCGCCCACCATCCCGCATCACTGCTCCGACGAGTTCCTCCGCGCCTGCGTCGACCTCGCCAGGGAGCACGGGGTGGGGCTGCACAGCCACGTGGCGGAGTCCAAGGTCCAGGCCATCGTGGGGCTGAAGCGCTACGGCAAGACGCAGACGGCCCACCTCGACGATCTCGGCGCGCTCGGCCCGCACTTCACGGTCGCCCACGGCGTCTGGCTCGACGCCGACGACATGAAGCGGCTGGGCGACCACGGCGCCTCGGTCGCCCACAACCCGGGCAGCAACATGCGCCTGGGCAACGGCCTCGGCGACATGCGCGGGATGCTCGAGCGCCGCGTGAACGTCGGGATCGGCACCGACGGGGCCAACTGCTCCGACAACCTGAACGTCTACGAGGCCATGCGCCTGGCCTCGCTGGTGTCCAAGGCCCGCCGGCCGGACGTGGAGCGCTGGGTGACCACCGAGGAGGTCGCCCTCGCCGCGACCGAGGGCAGCGCGCGGGCGCTCGGGACCGACCAGCGCCTCGGCCGGCTGGCGCCCGGGTACAAGGCCGATATCGTCTTCCTCGACCTCCAGCACCCGAACTGGATCCCGCTCAACGATCCCACCAACCAGCTCGTGCACACCGAGGACGGCGGGGCGGTGACGCACGTGATGATCGGCGGGCGGATGGTGGTCGAGCACCGCCGGGTGACCACGGTGGACGTGGCCGCGCTCGCCCGGCAGGCGGAGGCCGCCCGCCAGCGGCTGGCCCGCGCCAACGTCCCGCTGAAAGGGCTCTACGAGCGGCTGGCCCCCGTCGTGGGCCGCTACTGCCCCGGCCTCGCCCACATGCCGTACCATATCGACCGATACGTCGGGAGCTGAGCGCAACGTCCGTCACGACGAGGAGCCCACCATGAAAGACGGCCTCCGGTTCGTCGATTCCGACATGCACATCATGGAGCCGCCCGATCTCTTCGACCGCTACCTCGACCCGAGGTTCAAGCCCCGGGTCAGCGTGCCGGTGGGCGCCGACGGCCGGCCCAAGCGCGCCGCCGCCGGGTTGACGCTCGTCGATGGGCTGCCCACGTCGGACATGGATCTCCAGCAGTACCGCAAGCGCGTGCGCCCGGCCTCGTCGGCGACCACCCAGCCGCTGTCGGGCTCACGGCTCTTCGACACCGGCCGCCTCGACTTCGCCATCCAGCGCGACTACGACCCCGAGGCCCAGGTGATGGGCATGGCGATGGAGGGGGTGGACATCGCGGTCCTCTATCCGACCAGCGGCCTGTCGCTGATCGCCCGCGACAACCTGGACCCCCAGCTCTCGCTGGCCCTCTGCCAGGCCTACAACAACTGGATCCACGAGTTCTGCCGCTACAGCCCCGACCAGCTGAAGTTCGTGGCCATGCTGCCGGTGCACGACGTGCACCTGGCCTGCCGGGAACTGGTGCGCTGCGTGCGCGAGCTGGGGGCGGTCGGCTCCTTCATCCGGCCCAACCTCGTCAACGACCACTACTGGCACTCGAACTACTGGGACCCGCTCTACAGCCTGCACGAGGAGCTGAACGTGACGTGGGGCTTCCACGAGGGCGTGAGCGCGCTCTACTCGCGGATGATCCCGCTCTACGGCGAGAACCGCTTCTACCGCCACGTCGCCAGCCACTGGATCGAGATGCAGCAGGCGCTCGTCGCGATGATCATCGGCGGCGTGTTCGAGTTCCACCCGAAGTTGCGGGTGGGCTTCCTGGAGGCCCAGAACTCGTGGGCGCCCGGCCTCCTGTCGCGGATCGAGTGGGACTACCCGCAGTACCGCGACTCGCACGCGCCCTACCTGACCCTGACCCCGCGCGAGTACTTCCGGCGCAACTGCTGGGCCGCCGTGGAGGGCAGCGAGCCGGAGATCGAGGCCACCGCCGGCCTCATCGGCGCCGATCGCATGTGCATCTCGACCGACTACCCGCACTTCGACTCCAACTTCCCGCACGTGTCGGAGAATCTCCTGAAGAACGTGCCGCGCGAGATCGCCGCTCAGATCCTGGCGGGCGGCGCGCACCTCTACGGGTTCACCGACGCGGACTTCCAGAAAGCCGGCGCCGCGGCCGCCCGGCCGCGCTGACCCTCACGCCAAGGAGCCCGTCATGAAGGATGGCCTGCGGTTCGTCGACTCCGACATGCACATCATGGAGCCGCCCGACCTGTTCGAGCGGTACCTCGACCCGAAGTTCAAGCACCGGGTGCGGGTGCCGATCGGCGCCGACGGGCGGGCGCGGCGCGCCACGTCGGCCCAGATCGTCATCGACGGGCTGCCCGGCACCGGCGACGCCGACCTGCAGCAGTTCCGGAAGCGCGCCCGCCCGGGCGCGACGCAGAGCACGCAGCCGCTGTCCGGCTCGCGGCTGGCCGACACCGGCCGCCTCGACTTCGCCATCCAGCGCGGCTACGACGCCGAGGCCCAGGTGATGGGCATGGCGATGGAGGGCGTCGACATCGCCGTGCTCTATCCCACCAACGGCCTCTCGCTGCTCGCCCGCAACGATCTCGACCCGGAGCTGTCGCTGGCGATCTGCCAGGCCTACAACAACTGGATCCACGAGTTCTGCGGCTACAGCCCCGACCAGCTCAAGTTCGTGGCCATGCTGCCGGTGCACGACGTGCACGTGGCCTGCCGGGAGCTGGTGCGCTGCGTCCGCGAGCTGGGCGCGGTCGGGTCCTTCATCCGGCCCAACATGGTCAACGGCCGGTACTGGCACTCGAACTACTGGGATCCGCTCTACACGCTGCACGAGGAGCTGAACGTGACGTGGGGCTTCCACGAGGGCACGGGGGCGCACTACTCGTACCACAACGTGCTCTACGGCGAGAACCGCTTCTACCGCCACGTCGCCAGCCACTGGATCGAGATGCAGCAGGCCCTGATCGCCATGATCATCGGCGGCGTGTTCGAGTTCCACCCGAAGTTGCGGGTGGGCTTCCTGGAGGCCCAGAACTCGTGGGTGCCGGGGCTGCTGTCGCGGATCGAGTGGGACTATCCCCAGTACCGCGACTCGCACGCGCCCTACCTGGCCCTGACCCCGCGCGAGTACTTCCGGCGCAACTGCTGGGCCGCCGTGGAGGGCAGCGAGCCGGAGATCGAGGCCACCGCCGGCCTCATCGGCGCCGATCGCATGTGCATCTCGACCGACTA
>Ga0299906_10004942_pt1 | contig 10885 bp, 7 predicted proteins | sample RVTome_14_FD_200259 | JGI IMG/M metagenome (GOLD analysis project Ga0299906, IMG submission 200259) | Soil microbial communities from uranium-contaminated site in the Upper Colorado River Basin, Wyoming, United States - RVT145D125 (version 2) ... | reverse complement strand
ACTGGCCGCCGCAGCCCGGCGACTTCGAGGAGGCCGAGAAGGTCTGCCGCGAGCTCGGCCTGGGCGACCTGCTCGACCGCATGCCGGGCGGCCTCTTGCAGATGGTGGGCGAGACGGGTTGGCAGCTTTCCCACGGCGAGCGCAGCCGTCTCTACATCGCCCGCGCCCTCCTCCAGCAGGCCGACCTGCTGGCGTTCGACGAGAGCTTCGCCGCTCTGGACCCCCACAACCTCGATCGGGCGCTCAAGACGGTCCTCGCAAGGGCGCCCACCGTCCTCGTGATTGCCCATCCGTGACGGGCGCTGGTATCCGGACCACAGAATCAAGGCAATCAGGCCAGCATGTCATGTCATCGTCCTAGACCGTAGACCGTAGACCGTAGTGAGATTAACCACTGTCCTCCGGCATAACCCCTCAATAGCTGTTTCAACTTCCCTCTCAATAAATCTATACATCGTTAGCCCACTTCTAAGTGAGCGGAAGAAGCGCTTGTCAGCGACTGCAACGAAACTGCCTTCGGACCTATGCGCCCGCTCGTCCTCGATCGCTCTACACGCCTTCTTTAGTCGGCTCAAGTGTTCCAAGAAGCGTTCGCCAGAGACCTCAACCTCATTGCGCCAACGATAGGCTCTTGAACCGACAAAACCCGTTGGAACCAAGATGATTCGCAAAAAGATGTTCAGCGCGTTAGCACTCTCAAGAAGCGCGTCTAACACGTTTAGAACATAACGTTGCGAGCGCTGTCCACTAAAATAGATATGCTTCTCGTCGTTCTTAGAATGGCTGTCACCTCCCACGCAGTAAATCGAACAACCCTTCTTCCCGGCAACTATTTGAAGCCGGTGCAGAATCTCATTTACACGATCCTTGAACAGAGCAACCCTGCGACGATGTTCTGGCGTGTCCCCACCCACCGATTCAACACCGGTGGCGGTAGAGTCGATAATGTCATACCAAGCTAAGTAGCTGAAGTCGTGCCTTCCAGTCTGCCGTTCGAACTCTCTAATTGCAATTTCAATATTCTCCACAAGGGTCCTGCAACGATTGAGTCGGTCATCGAGTACCGTGACAATATATTCCAGTGCCTTCTTAGATCTGTCTAGATTGAATGGTGCGGGGCTAACTGAATTCAGGCGAGCTTCCAGCTTTCGGACGAGAGTGCTCCTTTCCAATCCCACATCAGACATCCTCGTATTGTAATCTCGTACCGTTCGGTAGCCGCTGAGGCCTCGATTGCTCTTTTCGGAAAGAGCCAGGAGACCGCTCTCCAAAGATATCTCTGCAACCGCCAGGCACTCAAAAAGCTCCCACGAAGAAATGGCGGCTTTCTCAATCCAGGTGTCAAAGAGCCGTGCCTCGCCAGCAGGTTCACCAACTGAAACCGCATCCCAATAGGAGCTCCATGTGCGGCTTCTCAGAGTGTCGCAAAGTTCCGTATCTAAATAGTCACGACATTGGGCCACGATTTTCCTGGGCTCGTCCGTTTTGTAGCCTCGAAATTTAAGTTGAGCAGAGTGCAATGCCTCCCAGCCGCGACTTCTTTTCAACACCTGTAGACCTCCTTGTATAGACGTCAGTTCGCCCCATTCTATGCTCCGGAAAAGCTGCCTGCCATCATCTTCATACCAATCACAAAATATATTCAGTTCCGCTTGAAGTGCGGCCGCAGTTGAGCGCGGATTTATACAGGTCGCAAGGAGAATCAAAGAGCGATCATCAAGCGGCCCAGCTTTTCCTGAGGCCGAGGACTTGTTTGAAAGCAACTCGCCTAACAAATATCCCAATTCAAAGGCGGACTTAAGTGCTCCCGGTTTGGAGGCGTGTCCCCCAGGCTTCTCCCCTAGGAGATAAGGCCCACCATCTCCTGGTTTTTTCAGTATTCCTCGCCTCAAAAGTCGCCGAGTCAGCCAAATATCCTGGTCGCGCCTGTCAGAAGATTTTTTAGAGTATATTGATACGGCGCCCTTTAAATCAAAGTCTATTCTCACGATTCCCTCGTCTCCACTTTGCCCAAATATTGGTGTCATGAAATCGAATGCAGGACCGATACGCATGAGAAGAACAAGGGATTTCTCTGCTATAAGATGTGGTATATCCTTTCGCCGACTTCCACTGATAACTCCCTGAAGAACCTCCCATGAGAGACGATCATCTTGTTCAGTATATTGAACATTCTCACCATGCCGATAGGCGCGGTATACAAGATCATCAGATTCGCAGATAATGGGCACCGACACGCCCAAGTCGTTACATACGTCCAGCACTAGGCTGAAAAGGTTAGCTGCTTCACGCCGATTTGGGACGCCGTATCTTTCAGAGAGGCGATTGAGGAGGCTCGGCCAGGGAAGTCCAATCTTCAACCTGTCGCGATTCGGCGCTTCGGCGGCCGTCGCCGTTAGTATTTTCTTCCCTAGCTCCCTCGTCTCCTTGCGCGCTGCCAGCTCGTAGCGCTTGTGTAATGTCAAAAATATATCTGAAACATCACTGACTAAGCTCCGCACGTCTCCCTTATCCCGAGTGCTTAATTCCCCAACATCCTCGTCGCCACTCCAAGTAGAGTCTATAGTATCCCGAATCCACTCCAAGGAGCTCGCCCCTAGGAATTGAGGAGAGTCGACTGGTGAATGAGAACTCCTTGATGAATAGTTCCTTAAAGCCTCAAAGCCTGAGAATTCAATAATCGCTTTAAGTTCCTCTCCATGCCAGGGACCAAAGATCCGCTCACATTCTTGTTGGCTAAACGAGTAGTCGCATTGACGTCCCGAGAGATTGGTAAGGGTCTCGAGGAAACACTTACCGACTGCGACCCCCAGTATATACTGAGAAAGTCGGACTCTGTTGGTGGGTGTATTGCACGATGAATAAATTCTCGCGAGGTCGGTATTTGACGTCGATGCTACAGCTGACAGGAGCCAGTCAAGCAATCTCATTACAGATCTCTTCTGCATAGGTCTCAGAGTAACGATTGGAACTATTCTAGTCCAGATCAGGTCGTCAACTCGTCGGGAATAGGATCTTACCTTAATTATGTCTAACATGTCGATAAACCCCGCCGGTAAGTGCTTCTGCCATGCTTCAAGAACCGCTTCATCCGGAAAGAAAGAATATGCAGAAACGCCGTACTTGCGTTGAAGTGTCGAACCTACGTCTCTGCTCGTCCAGGAAATGGATGAGAGGAGAGTTGGTAAATCTTCGTCTCGAAGACGAATAGGCTCCGAGATCGGAAAGTCGACAAGGTAAGGCCTTGGAAGAAGTGACATTGCTCTTACTTCTCCCGCGCAAAACTGCATCACCTGCTCGTCATCTAGCTCTAAGCAAACAGAATCGGGCTCGATTAAATCCGAGCACCACCAGGCACGGTCGATGCAAAAAACATGCGTCGTAACAGTTGCGCCAGCCACGTCTTCTAGGAGTCTTTTGGATCTCGCCAGTGTTGTACCTAGGATAAGAGTATCGTCGACAAGTGCAACTCGTTTACCTTGGAAAAACTCAAGAGACGAGTCGAATACTCGATCGCTCACTATGATTTGTTCGCAGGGGCGTATCCCTATTCGCACCAAGATGTCGTAAAGGCACAGCGAAGAGCGAGCCATGAAAACGACTACGTCATCTTGGAGTCGTGAAAGAGAGTTCCCGAATGAGAGAAGCTGCGTGGCAACCTCGGTGTTAAACTGACCAAGGAGTAAAGCTTTTTGACCCATTACCTTGCCTTTCCTTTCAATCTATGTTATCAGTCTGGACATTAAAAGTATCGATGCTGCTTAAAAGTTACCTTAATTGGTAGCCCCGCTGGTGTGGGCGCGTCGAGGCAATGCGCAACCGCCGGATAGACCATAGTCGACTTCCGACACGAGCGTCGCGTTGGTAAAGCGGTAGCTTCCGGTGCTCATAGCAGCCCGACGGCGATCAGGGCGAGTCCGTCGACACCGCCGGCTCTCGTTCTCCTGCAGATCCCTGGCCGGCGCCCCGAACGCTTTCCAGACGGTCGTTGGGTCTTCACTCGGCCCATGGCGGCTGGTCCCCATAGTGGCCGGCCGTACAATGCGGCTGATGAGATCTGCACGGGAAGTGAGGTGAATTCGGGGCATCACGATCTCCTAAGCTGAATGTACCATACCAGGTCGGTAGAGGCCAGTGGTGAGCGCATGTTGCTCGAGGGTCCGTCGGGCGGCGGCAAGTCGACGCTGCTGTCGTCGATCCTCGGCCTGCGCGCCCCGGACTCGGGCCTGCTCTTCCTCGACGGCCTCGACCGTCCGTCGCTGGGGGACGAAGGCTGGCGTCGACGGGTGGCGGCGGCGCCGCAGTTCCACGAGAACCACGTCTTCCTCCACACCTTCGCCTTCAACCTGCTGATGGGCCGCGACTGGCCGCCGCAGCCCGGCGACTTCGAGGAGGCCGAGAAGGTCTGCCGCGAGCTCGGCCTGGGCGACCTGCTCGACCGCATGCCGGGCGGCCTCTTGCAGATGGTGGGCGAGACGGGTTGGCAGCTCTCCCACGGCGAGCGCAGCCGTCTCTACATCGCCCGCGCTCTCCTCCAGCAGGCCGACCTGCTGGCGTTCGACGAGAGCTTCGCCGCTTTGGACCCCCACAACCTCGATCGGGCGCTCAAGACCGTGCTGGAACGGGCGCCCACCGTCCTCGTCATCGCCCATCCGTGACGGGCGCCCGCATCATTGCCCGTTTGTCAGGCTTTCTCTGGGCGAAGCCGTGGGTGCTTTATGGCGATGGCGGGGCGCCAAGGTCAGCCGCGGGCTGAGGACGCGTTCAGGGCCACTGCGGCGCGGACGAGGGACTCGAAGGCCTTCTCGTCGATGTCGTCTCCCTCGTGGAGGTCAATGGCGCGCCTCACGTTGCCTTCGAGGCTGGAGTTGAAGAGACCTGCCGGATCCTCGAGAGAGGCTCCCTTGGCGAACTGCCGCCGGTATGCCGCTCAGCCGCGAGCGGCGTGCCCCATGCTACCGCAAGGGCGAGCTTGCTTTCCTTCTGGGCATGCGCTTAGCCTATCACGGCCTGCCGCCTCTTACGGGGGCGAGGAGGAGGACGGTCGGAGAGCCCCATCCGATTGACGCACTTGACGAAAGGACCGGGCCGTCATATCGTCGTCTCCATGGACGTCCCAGCGCAGATCGAGGCGCGCTTGCACGAGCTGCCCAGCAAACGGCGCCGGGTAGTCGCCAACGGTCTCGATCGGCTCGCGAGGGAGCTGGTGGCACTCTCGGCGGTCACCGACGATCTCCGGAAGCTCGAAGCCGCGAGCCGTGCGGCCGCCGACGCGGTCGAGCTTTTCATGACCGGCACGTCGGGCCAATTGACACGGCTGGCTCGGCTTCTGGCCGCCATGCGGGGCGAGACCAAGGCTGAGGAGATGACGCTCGGCGAGCTGGAGGCAAGCGGACGGTTACAAGTTCTGGCTCTGTACCGCGAGGTCGAGGAGGAGAGCTTGACGGTGGCGGAGCTCGAAGGAGCCGGTATCCAGCGCCAGCGCCTCAAGCAGCTTCGCGATCAAGGACGGCTGCTCGGCATACGGCTGCCGTTCCAACGCGGCTTTCTCTACCCGCGCTGGCAGTTCGGCGAAGACTTGAGGCCGCGAGAGTTCCTTCCCGAGGTGCTGGAGGCCGCGCGCGAAACGGGGTTGGACGAGATGAGCGTCCACCGATTCATGACCCGTCCACAGTCGTCTGGTGGGAACCCCACTCCGTTCGAGCTCTGTGAGCAGGGCAGAGTCGATCTGGCTCTGAACGCGTTGCGCGCCGCGGGCGAACTGGGCGGTTGACGGGTGCATGTCTGAGGACCGGCTCACGATTCCTCCGCCTCCTGAGCGGCCACCGGGCCGTTTGCCATCCTTGGCAGCTCAACAGCCGATCGTCAGTTGGCGTATCCACGCCGAGGCGAATCCCCTCGAAGCACGGCAGTATCCGACGGGCAAGTTCCGCTTCGACGCTCCCACGGGGCAATATCCCGTGACCTATGTCAATCTCGATCGTCATGCCTGTTACGCGGAGGTCTTCGGCGACGTCTTGGAGATTCCTCCCTGGTCCGGCAGGCGGCTCCTTTCGCAGGTTCGATCAAATCGGCCATTGCAGCTCATCGCCCTGGATCGTGCCGAGGTGCTGAAGGCTTTCGGCCTCGACCTCAACATCTGTTCCAGTCTCGACTACGCCCGCACCCGAGCCTGGAGCCGTGCCTGGCACGAGTGGTATCCGCAGGCCGACGGCATCCGCTATCTCGGCCGGCATGCGGTGCAGCAGCGAAACGTCTGTCTCTACCTCGACCGCTGCGGCGGCGATCTGGAGGCCGGTCTCGAGGGTCACTTGCAGGATCTCCGGCGCGACGGCCTTGTCGCAGCTCACAAGTACAACTTGGCGCCCCGCCTGTTCTTTCCCGCCTCCTGAGATCCGCACGAATCGTCCTCGTCACGACGCGGACGCCTTTTCCTGGATCGCGGCGAACGGCACGTCCGCCAGACGCCCGAAGAGCGGGTGCGAGCCGAGACGGCGCCGCGACAGCCGCTCAGCCGCGAGCGGCGTGCCCCATGCTACCGCACCCGCCCCCTCGCGCGCCGGCACCGAGCATCTCGAGGCGTTCAAGGTCGGCGAGGACTGCATCGTGGCCCTGGCCCTCAGGACCTTCGAGCGCGCGACGGCTTCCGGGAATCCGTCGAATCTCCTGTAAAATCGTCACCGCCGCTGACGATTTTCCTGTAAAATCGTCAGCGATGCCGTCTCTCACGCGATTCCGTTGGCTCAGCGAGCGCATTCCGGCGGCCGACCAGCGCCGCATCGTGGTGGTCACCGGCGCCCGCCAGACCGGCAAGACCACGCTGGCCCGCGCCGTCTACCCCGACCTGCGCTACGTCAACCTCGACGACGTCGAGGCGCGCGAGGCCCTGCGCGCCACCCGGACGACGGCATGGGCACGGACCGTGGGCCACGCCGTGCTCGACGAGGCGCAGAAGGAGCCGGCGGTCTTCGAGAAGGTCAAGTACGCGTTCGACGAGGGGAGCGTCGACTTCACGGTGCTGCTCGGCTCGTCGCGCTTCCTGCTGCTGGAGCAGATCCGCGAGTCGCTGGCCGGCCGCGCGTTTCTCTACGACATGTGGCCGCTGATGCTCTCCGAGCTCGCCGTCGAGGCCGGCGAGCGGCCGGCGCGGCCGCTCTTCGACGCTCTCCTGCGTCCGGCGGCGGGGATCGACCAGGTGTTGGAGGAACAGCCCGAAGTCCTGCTCGGTGAGGACGAGGAGCGCCGGCGGGCGGCCTTCGACCACCTCGGCCGCTGGGGAGGCCTGCCGGCAACTCATTGGCCAGACCTCTCTCACACGATCGGTACGGCCTCGGCGTTGGCCGTGTTGCGCTGGTTGAGCTGATGTCGGACGGCGAAGACGAGGTCGCTCCACAGGCCAGTGAAATCGAGGTAGTCGAGGAAGTCGTCGATGAGGGAGGTGACGGCCAGCTCCAAAGTCTGCGCGGCGCTGGCGTGGCGTCGGGCGGCCCTCTCGGCCGCGTCGCGAGACGTGAAGGGCGGGACGGTTTTCCACTTGATGTCGCGGTTGGCGCGGCGTAGGCCCCTGGGGGCCATGTCGGGCAGGAGAGGATCGCGCTCGTCGACGCCTACGACGAAGCGCTCGAGGCAGGTGTTGGGAAATCTACCGAAGAGGTCGAGCACGTCTTTCATTCGCTGGCGGGCGAGCTTCCACAGGTGAGCGCCGAGCTCCTGGCGCGCGCCTTCGACGAGCCCGCGGCCGGCATTGGCGATCAGGGCATGGGCGTAGGCGCCGGGGGAGCTCGTCATCACCTCGTCGAACTCGGAGGCGGTGGCGAAGGAGAGCTTGAGCCGGGGATTCTCCCGCAAGAAGGCGTCGGCCAGGCAGCCGAGCAGCAGGCGCGGCAGGTAGCTGCCGAGGTGCCACTCCAGGTCCTGCCAGGTCGGCGCGCCGCGGTGCCGGGTCTGCTGAAACCAGGCATCGCGCACACGCGCGACCTGCCGCGTGCCGTGGCGGTGGCCGAAGTGCCGGAGCTCGTGGTGGAGGGCGTACTTGAGGTGGTCGTCGACCCACACCACGTTCTGGCACATGTTGGAGAAGGGCGGCAAGTCGAGGATGGCGCCGTCGCTCATGCACAGCCCGGCTCCGCTGACTACCTGGCGGTACGGATGGGCCCCGACACGCCAAAGATTCTCGAGAAAGCTCGACACGTCCTCCTCACTGAGCTCGACGGGGAGCGCCGGGTCCCTGGCCGGGCTGTAGCGGGCGAGCTGCACGATTCGGGTGGCGAAGCCGTCGATGGCCCAGCGGCGATACTCTTTCGGTGGAAGCGTGCGGGCACGGAAGCGGTTCTCCTCGTCGCGGGGGATGTAACCGCCGGAGAAGACGAAGTAGCCGACGTCGGGAGCCGCGGCGAGGGTCTCGAAGTGCGCGCACAACCGCAAGATGTTGGTCCGCACGCGCTCGGTCTCCTCCGGCGCCGGCTGGCCGTCCGCGAGCAGGACGTCGGCGTCGAAGCGAAAGACCGGCTCGTAGCGTCCGATGCTGGCGATGCGCACCATGGCCTCGGCCACCTTGGGGGCGTCGTAGTAGAGCTGCTGCGCCCCGCCGACCAGGAACTTGTCCAGCAGGCCCTGAAGGTCCACGGGCATGCCCTTGCGGATGACTTGGAGCACGTCATTCAGAGTCATGGCCGTTACCAGGCGATTGCCCCCTGGACGTCCGATCAAGCCCTGAGCCGCCAGAGAGCCCTCGAGCCGGCCGATGAGATTGGCCTCCTGGGTGAGCTCGGGATACCGGCGGTAGACGACGTCGGTCCAGCCGACGTCGAGGAAGACGAAGGCGCGCCCGCGCCACCCTTGAGCCGGCGCGAGGAGATCGTCGAGCTGGCGAAAGATTCGGACCATGTCGTCCTTGATGAGGTCCCAGGTTCTGGCTCCGGACGGGTCCGCCTTGAGAAGGCTCTTGAGGTGCGGCGGCGGCACGTAGTGGACGAAGAGCTTGTAAACCCGCGTCGGGGCGGCCGCGGGCCCGGGGACGGAGATGGGCTCGGGCGCCGGCGCCGGACGCTCGCCGACGCAGTCGCGAACGAAGCTGGTCAGAGCCGTTTGGACCTTGTCGAGGTCGTCGCGATCCATCGTGACCGCAGAGATTCCCGCGATGTGAAAGGTCCAGTTGCCGTGTCTCCTGAGGTCCTTGAACTCGTCGTCCTTGAAGTCCTTCGGGTCGTCGGCACCGTGGTCCTTCAGATCGTCGTAGTTGAGGCCCCTGAGGATGGGGAGGACTTGCCTTCCCAGCTCCGTAGCCAGACGCAGCTCCTTGAGCACGAGATGGCTCCGATGCACGGCGTCCCACGAGATGATGACGACGAGGCCGGCGCACCCGTCGATCGCCTCGCTGATCTGCTCGTCGAAGGGCACGCCGGGGCGCGCGTCCCGCTCATAGATCCACGCGGTGAGGCCGTCGCGCTCGAGCCGCGCGGCGATCTGCAAGGCGAGCTCGGCGTCCTCGGCGGCGTGGGAGATGAAGAAATCGGCCACGGGCTCACCCCCTGTCTCGAAATGACATCACCGGTCAAAGCAGTGGTGACAAGACTGCAACTGGCAGCTTGGTCGTCTTTGATCGTGAGAGGACAACCGGCCAGTGCCCCCACTTTAACACGACGTCCAGGAAACCGCACAACCTGCTGGCGGCAAAGCTGGCGGCCACCCCACTCCGCTCGAGCTTTGTGAGCAAGGCAGAGTCGATCTGGCTCTGAACGCGGTGCGAGCGGTCGGCGAGTTGGGCGGTTGACGGGTGCATGTCTGAGGATCGGGTCCATTGCAGGATCTCCGGCGCGATGGCCTGATCGCGGCTTTCAAGTACAATCTGGCGCCGCGTTTGTTCTTTCCCGCCGGGCGGTGACCCCTCAAACCAACTGCGAGAGGAACCCGGGCCACGTTGCCGTGCCACGGCCGGACGGCGAAACAAAAGTAGAAGCTCTCGAGCACGCTCAGCCAACGGCGGACGCTGTCGACGGTGGCGCCGACGGCGGCGGCCAGGGAGCTGTAGCTGGTGAGCTGGCCGGCGCGCTGGATCACGAGCTGCGCCAGCGTCTGCACCTTGGCCGTTTCCTGGATCCGGGTCAGGTCGCGCAGCTCCTCGCGAAAGAGCTGCTGGTGGCGCAGCCGCCGCCAGCGGTTGGCGAAGCGGCGGTCCTGCCGCTGGAGGGGCTCGGGGAAGCCGCCGAACTCGATCAGCGCGCCGAACGCGTCGTCGTCGACCGCCGCCGGCGCCCGCTCGCCCGGCGGAGGGCCGAGCTCGGGCCGCGCCAGCTCGGCGACCGAGAGCGGGTGCATGCGGTAGCTGAAGTAACGCCCCATCAGGCTGTCGCCGCCGGCGTGGAACGCGCTCAGCCGGGCGCTGCCCGTCACCAGCACGTCGGCGGCGCGCTGGTAGACCTTGAGCGTGAGGGCGATCCGGTCGCCGGCGTCGAGGCGATCCTGAGCCAGGACCCGCTCGAGGTGCCGACCCGGCGTCCGAAGCGGTCGGCGCCCGCGTCGATCGCCAGCTTCCAGGCGACCGGCGCGGCGGCGCTGGAGCTGGCCAAATGCGGAGGACGAGCCTTGATATGGCACTTGACCATTCTTGTGGGCGATGCGTTGGCAAGTGTCCTGTTTTCAGCGGTTAAGGAAGTCTGTGCCAAAATGGCGGAGGGCATACTTGTCCTTCAGAGCTCTGACTTGATGGGCCGCTGGTCTGTTTCGAGCAAGCGGACGCTCCCAAAGTAGGATCGCAGCCTCTGCAAGGCACTTCCGGCAATTGGCAGAGGTGCGTTGCAGGCCCTGCAATGCTACTTCCTCAATTGGCGAAGGTGCGTTGCAGCCTCTGCAAGGCACTTTCGGGAATTGGCAGAAGTGCGTTGCA
>Ga0299906_10004941_pt1 | contig 10886 bp, 14 predicted proteins | sample RVTome_14_FD_200259 | JGI IMG/M metagenome (GOLD analysis project Ga0299906, IMG submission 200259) | Soil microbial communities from uranium-contaminated site in the Upper Colorado River Basin, Wyoming, United States - RVT145D125 (version 2) ... | reverse complement strand
CATGAGTGTCTCCCTTCCTGACGTAACGCGGCGTGGCGCGGTGGTACTAGGGTCGGCCGGGCCGGTCAGGACTCCATCAGAGGGGTCCCGAGACCCGGGGTAGGGTCTGCACCAACGGCCGAGCGGGCGCGCGTCCGTCGCTCCGAGCGGAGTGCGAGCACGGCACCGAACGCGAAGAGCCCCATCGCCGGGGCTCCGACGAGCGGATGGACGAAGGTCCACAGCGCGCCCCCGACGCCGAGCGCGACCGCTCCCGCCAGTGGAGTGCCGGCGCGATGGAGGGCGACGGCGGCGCCGCCGAACACGGCGAGCGAGGCAGCGAAAGCCCCGAGCGGGAGCAGCGCCGAAACGACCGGGGAGGCGGCGAGCGTCGCACCGATGTCGAGCGCGACGGCCGCGTGCTCCGGGTTGGCCCGACCGTAGTCGGACAGGGCTCCGGTTGCGAGCCCGGCGACCCCGTCGAAGGCGGCGAACGCTGCCACCCACGGGACAACGGCCAGGCGGGCAACGGCCGCCTCGGCGTCGCGCAGGCCGTCGAGCAGCAGAAGCACCGCGATGCCGAGGAGGGCGGCGAGCGGGATCTGGAGGGTATGGATGAGGGTCCACACCGCCAGGTCGTCGGCCGGAATGAGCGTTCCGTCGACGAGCGGATGGACGGCCGCGAGCACGCCGACCCCGACAGGCGCGGCGAGCACGGCGATGGTGCGCAGAGCACGGGACTGCATGGGCGTGCCTCCTGGTGGTGGTGGTGATTGCCACGGCCACCGTATGGAGGCACGGCCGGAGAGGCATCGGGGCCGTCCCGACACCGCGGGCTGGGGCTAGCCCGAGGTCGTTCGACCCGGCAGCGAGCGCCCGGTCAGGCTTCGAGGTAGGCGAGGACGGCGAGGACGCGCCGGTGATCGTCCGGGGCCGGGAAGAGACCGAGCTTCGAGAAGATCGAGGCGATGTGGGCCTCGACGGTCTTGGTCGTCACGAAGATCCGATCGGCGATCGCCTGGTTCGAGCGGCCCTCGGCCATCAGCCCCAGGACTTCGCGCTCCCGCTCGGTCAACTCCGCGAGTGGATGGGACGCGCCGCGCCTCGCCCCGACGAGCGGGGCGACGACGGCCGGGTCGACGACCGTTCCGCCGCGGGCGACGCGCCGGACCGCATCGGCCAGGTCCTCGAGGTCCGAGACGCGGTCCTTCAGCAGGTACCCGGTGCCGCGTGCTCCCTCTTCGAGGAGTCGCAGGGCAAAGGCCGGCTCGGTGTGGTGCGACAGGACGAGGATCCCGATGCCCTCGCCGTGCTCCTCGCGGATCGCGACCACGGCGCGGAGCCCTTCGTCGGTGAACGTCGGCGGCATGCGGATGTCGATGACCGCCACGTCCGGCGCGGCCGAACGGACGAGGTCGAGCAGCTCGTCGGCCGTACCGGCCTGACCGACGACCTCGAAGCCGGCCTCCTGGAGGAGGCGGGCGATGCCCTCGCGGACGAGCAGCGAGTCGTCGGCGATGACGATGCGCATCGGCGAACTGGTCAGCGGATCTCCCTCGCCATTGAACGTGGCGATCGTGACAGGTCGGCGCGACGCTCGCCATAGGGACAACCCCAACGCCGATCCCGGGCCCTCCCGACGCGAATGACGGGACCGCCCCGATGCCGCCTCGCGGATCCGCGACGACGCTGGCGACATGCCAGTCCGGTCCGCCCCCCAAGGCGGGCATCGAGGAAGGGAGCCAGCCATGAACGGAACGACCATCGAGCCGACCGACACCGATACGGTTCAATCGCCTCGAGGCCGGTGCACCGTCGCCGGTTGCGACTGCAAGGACGTCCGCATCGTCCTGCGCCGCCGCGTTGCGTTCTTCGCTGACTTCGCGCGCCGGCACGGACAGACCGCCAACCGCGTGATTGCGCCCGAGCCCGGCTGGGCCATCCCCCAGGTCGGCCTGCTCCGCTGAGGCGCACCCATCCATCCACCGAACAGGAGTGACATGAACGCCCGACCATCGACGCGAGCGCTCGTCGGAGCCCTCGCCAGCCTGCTTGTCGTCCTCGCGGCCTGCGCCGTCGTCGACGTCCCACCGCCTTCGCCGTCGCCGCTTCCGCTCGCGACCGCTCCCGGCGCCGGGGCATCACCGACCTCCGGCGGGCGCGTCGTCATCGACCTCGACCAGGCGCCCGACAAGGACGTGACGATCGAGGTGATCGACGCATCCGGAACGCTCCTCGATGCGTCCTCCGGCCAGCCCGGCGATGGCGCATCCGTCGAGCCGTACACGGTAGGTGTGTCGAACGTCGATGCGACGACGCTCCGCCTCGTCTGGGTGGATGGCCCGTGCGACAGCGTGAGCAGCCTGACCATCGACGAGTCGGCGACCCGATTCCTGCTCGTCCAGCCCGAGTGCAGCGGCGACGGGGTCGCCTATGACCGGGTGCTCGAGCTGTGGTTCTCACGTACGGTCGACGCCGGTGCCGTCGAGATCTCGCTCCAGGACGGGATCGACACGAGCCGTTCGTGAACCGAGCACCAGGTCGCGGATGTGGGGATAACCCTGTAGGTCCGCGCGCCTCAGCGTGGGAGCATCCGGGCACATGACTACGATCCTCATCGTCGACGATCACGCGTCGTTCCGCGAGCAGGCCCGGGCCCTCCTCGAATCCGAAGGGCTGACCGTGGTCGGCGAGGCGGCCGACGGAACCGAGGCCGTGGAGGCCGTGCGCCGCCTGCGGCCCGACGTGGTCCTGCTCGACGTCGGCCTACCCGGCGCCGACGGGTTCACCGTCGCCGAACTCCTCGCCCTCGAGGTCCCGCGTCCGCAGGTCGTCCTCATCTCGAGTCGCGAGGCGATCACATACGGTCCCCGACTCGCAGCGAGCCCGACGGCCGGGTTCGTCCAGAAGGACGACCTGTCCGCCGCCGCGCTCTGCGCGCTGCTCTGACCTGACTCTAGGGACAACCCCAACGACGTCTGTCGGGCCCGCTCCGATGGCGCGCCGCACCGCTGGCGCCACGATGACGTCACCGGGCCGACCTCCCACAACTCGAGGCACCCGGACCACGGAGGACCTGCCCATGACCCCGGCGATCGCGATGAACGGGGTGACCAAGCGCTACCAGTCCGTCTCGGCGCTCGACGGACTCACCCTCGAGGTTCCGGCCGGCTCGATCTTCGGCTTCCTCGGACCGAACGGTGCCGGCAAGACGACCACCCTCAAGATCCTCGCCGGCCTGACCCGCGCGACGGCCGGCAGCGCCTCGGTGAACGGCGTCCCGGTCGACGTGCAGGGCGCTCACCGCGCCCACGTTGGGTACCTGGCCCAGGAGCCGCAGTTCTACGGCTGGATGTCCGGCCGGCAGGTGATCGAGTACGTCGCGAGCTTCTACCGCGCCCGGACGGATCGCCGCCGGATCGACGAGCTGCTCGAGCTGGTCGGGCTCACCGAGGCGGCCGACCGCAGGACGAGCACATATTCGGGCGGCATGCGCCAGCGCCTCGGAATCGCCCAGGCTCTCGCCGGCGACCCGGCCGTGCTGCTGCTCGACGAGCCCGCGGCCGCACTCGACCCGCTCGGCCGGCACGACATGCTCAAGCTCATGGAACGCCTCCGCGGGACGACCACGATCTTCTACTCGACCCATATCCTCGACGACGTCCAGCGCGTGAGCGATCACGTGGCCATCGTGGACCGGGGCCGCGTCGTGGTGAGCGCCCCAACGGCGGAGCTCATGCGCCGGTCGGCCGCCGACTCGATCCTGGTCTCGCTCGTCGGCGCATCCGATGCCACGGCCGGCGACCTCACGCGGTTGCCCGGCGTCGCCGCGGTGACCGCGGCCGGCCACGAGGGTGGCGAGTGGCATTTCCAGATCACGGTCGACGAGGGCCAGACGCTCGCCGTTCAGGGCGCCGTCATGCGCCATGCGGTCGCGACCGGCCAGATCGTCGCGAGCAACCGCCGGGAGGCCCTCGATCTCGAGGCCGTCTTCCTCAGCATCGTCAGTCAGGAGCGTGCATCATGACCGCCTCGGCTTCCACCCTCCACGGGTTCCGGCCGTTCTTCCGCAAGGAGCTCCGCGAGTGGTGGCAGCGCCGGATGGCGCTCATCACCCTCGCCGTCGTCGGCGGCCTGGGCATTGTTGGGACACTTGCCACCCGGATGGACGAGCTGGCCGGCGGGATCCCAACGCCCGCGATGCTCGAGCCGACGGCGAACGTCCTCGGCGCCCTGTTCGACCAGTGGATCCTCCTTGCCGGGATCTTCGCGAGCATCGGCATGCTGACCCAGGAGCGAGCCACCGGAACGCTGGCCTGGACGCTCTCGAAGCCGGTCTCGCGCGTATCGGTCCTGCTCGCCAAGTGGACCGCGGCGATCGCGATGCTGGCGGTGTTTGCCGTGGCTCTGCCGCTGGCGATCAGCGTCGGCGTCGCGACCTGGTCGTATGGCGCCGTTCCGGACCTCGCGTCCGTGGCGCGTTTCGGCCTCGTCCTCCTCGGCCTGCCGGCCTTCTTCGTCGCGCTGAACCTCGCTCTCGCCACACGCCTCAACAGCCAGGCCGGCATCGCCGCCATCGCTTTCGGGGTTCTCGCGGTGCCGTACTTGCTCGGCGGGTTCGTCCCGATCATCGTGGAAGTCTGGCCCACGTCGGTCGGCGCCATGGCGGGTGCCGTCGCCACCGGCTCCGCTCCCAACGGCCCGGGCGTGGCCGGTTGGGCGATCGGCCTCGCGACGGTCGGCGCGGCCGGCCTCCTCGTGTTCGGCCGCGAGGACTTGTAGCGATGGCCGCGATCCAGTCGTTCGCCCGCACGTCGCGTGTGGCAGTCCTTTTGCTCCCGCTCATCGTGGTCGGCTGCATCGGCGGCCAGGGACCGGTCACGAGCGAGACGCGCGAGACCCGCCCGTTCACGCGGGTCGAGGTCGGCGCCGGCGTCAGGCTCGAGCTGTCGATCGGTCAGGCCGGCTCGATCGAGGTCGCGGCGCAGGCGAACATCCTGCCGGCGATCGGCACGGAGGTGTCGGGCGAGACGCTTCGGATCGAGGCCCGCGAGGACTACACGACGACCGAGCCGGTGACGGTGACGGTGACCGTCCCCGTCCTCGACGCGATCTCATTGTCGGGCGGCGCCGCCGCCGTGATCTCCGGCCTCGAGTCGGACGCGATCGAGCTTTCGGTCAAGGGCGGCGCTCGCGCCACGGTCGTCGGGACGACCGGAACCGTCACGCTCACGGCCGACGGCGGGTCGACGGTCGACCTCGGCGCCCTGACCGCCGGGGAGGTCTCGGTGACCCTGGCCGGCGGCTCCGCCGCGACCGTGTCGGCCTCCGGCGCCGTCCACGGCGTCGCGAACGGCGGCTCGCAGCTCACGGTGCGCGGGAGCGCGGTCGTGAGCGTCGAGGAGTCCGGCGGCGCACGCGTGATCACTGACCGGTAGCCGCAGGGCACGGCGCTCCGGCCGGATCCGGCCGGAGGTTCCGGGGAGATTCCGCCGAATTTTGAGCATTTGGATACGCCTCTTCCTCATAGTCTGCAGACGCGCTGCGCCCGCAGCGCGCTCCGCGAGGGAGGCGGATGGACCCGGAGCTGATCGGTCGCGCCAAGCGGGGCGACAAGGAGGCCTTCGAGGCCATCGTCCTGCTGCTCGGTGACCGGCTCTACGCCGTCGCGTATCGGATCCTGCGCGACGCCGGCAGAGCCGAGGACGCCGTCCAGCAGGCCCTCTTTTCGGCCTGGCGGGAGCTACCCACCCTGCGCGACGACGGTCGCCTGGAGGCGTGGCTCTACCGGCTCCTCGTCAACGCCTGCTATGCAGAGATCCGGCAGGTTCGGCGTTGGGGATCGGGCCTCCGGATCGTCTCGGTCGAGGTTGGAGCGGACGACGACGCGCAGCTGAGCGTCGACCGGCGCGACGAGCTCGAGCGAGCCTTTCAACGACTGTCCGGTGAGCAGCGCGCCGTGCTCGTGCTGCATCACTACCTCGGTCTATCCGGGGCCGAGATCGCGACCGCCCTGGGCCTCTCGCCCGGAACGGTGCGATCGCGACTCCACTACGCCCGTCAACTCATGCGCGCGGCCATCGAAGCCGACGCGCGCCCGATCACGAGCGGAGGCAGCGCATGACCCGGCAGCTCGACGTCGACCGCGTCCTCGAGGACTGGTTGGCCGAAGGGCCCAGTCGGCTTTCGGACCACGCCATCCGCGACACGATCGCCCACCTCGACGACATCGCACAGCGGAAGCGCACCTGGCTTCCGGGGAGTGAACACATGCATCGCCTGATCCTCTCGGCGACCGGGATCGCTGCCGCGGCCATCGTGGCGGTGATCGCCATCGGAACGCTCAACGGCAATGGAGATCCCGGAGGACCGACCGGCGTCCCGTTCGTTTCGGAGCGCCACGGTTACACGGTGATCCTGCCCGCCAATGAATGGCGGCTCGAGGAACGCCCGGGCACCTGGGCCCTCGGCGACTTCTTCGACGCCAACAGCCCCTCAGGGGTTGACTACTACGAGCGGCTCGACGCCACGCCCACCCGCGGACCGACATACTACGTGTACCTGGCCTCGCAGCCGATCCCGTTCGGCATGCCGTTCGCCGACTGGGCCGCCGGACACGACAGAGCCAACGAGGCCACCTTCCCGTGCTTCAACCTGGTCGGCGACTACGAGGACCGCCTCGTGGACGGTGAGACCGCCCGAATCGCGACGCACACGTGCGACGACTGGGGCGGTCCCGGAGTCGCCTGGACCACCGTCCAGACGCTCCTCATCCACAACGATCGTGGCTACGCGATCTATGTCTGGCCGTTTGGCGACGGCGCCAACATGCCGCCGGTCAACGAGATCCAGGCCGTCGCTGCGGACTGGCTTGCTCGCTTCTCCTTCAACGATTGATTGCCATCCAGACGCGACTGCGTCAGGCCAGGGAAACGGCGGTGCCCGTAACGCGGATGCCGCCGTCGGCGTCGGGCACCTCGACCTCGATGAGGCTGGGTCGGCCCATCTCGACACCCTGGCTGATCGTGAACCTGGCGGGCGGCAGCAGCTCGCCGCGCCAGCGCAGGTAGGCACCGAGGGCGGCCGCCGCCGCCCCGGTTGCCGGATCCTCGACGACGTTGCCGACCGGGAACGGGTCACGCGCCCGGAACCGGTCGGCAACCTCGCGCCAGATGAGCTGGACGGTCGTCAGGTCGGCGGCCAGCATCGTCGCACGCAGCCGGTCGAAGTCATAGTCGAGTCGGGCGAGTCGATCGTACGTCGCCGCGGCGAGGATGAGATGGTGCGCGCCGGCGTAGCCGACCGCCGGCGGCAACACCGGATCGAGTTCCTCGACTGCCCACCCGAGCGCGTCGAGCGTGGCGTCGACGAGCGTCGCATCGGCATCCCGCGCATGGGCCGCGACGGACGTGAGTGTCGCCCGCAACCGGCCGTCGGCACCTGGCGTCGTGTCGACCGTCACGAGCCCGTCGTTCGTGACGAGGCTGAACCGACCATCGCCCTCGCCCTCGGCCAGGGCCACCCCGCTCGCGATCGTGGCGTGACCGCAGAACGGCACCTCGGCCGCCGCGCTGAAGTAGCGGACCCGATAGGCACGCTCGCCGGCCGGCGGATCGGGCACGAGAAAGGCCGTCTCCGAGTAGCCAACCTCGGCCGCGATGCGGAGCATCTCGTCCGCAGGCGGGAACGCCTCGCCGATCCAGACCCCGGCCGGGTTCCCACCAGCAGGGTCGGCCGTGAAGGCGGCGAGACGCAGCAGATCCGGCACGGGAACGAGCGTAGACGATCGTCGGTCCATTGCACCGGGCCGACGAGTCGCCCATGCTGGTTGCCCCGCCGCGGATCGCGGGGCAGGATCGGGAGAGAGCTGCGTGGCGACCTGGGACGCGCGGGCATGGCTGGCCGGGCTCATCGGCTGCGAGCGAACAGAGCTCGCGGTTCGGAGCGTCGATACCTACGGCGACACGGAGACGCAGGTCAGGTACGAGCGCGGCGACCAGGCGATCGCTCGTCTGATCGTCGCCGGCCCGATCCTTCCGATGGGCAAACCGGACGGGCAGGGGCACTGGGCGGTGTCGGTGCGGATCGGCTCGGGCTCGCAGGACGTCCACAGCATCGACGTGCCACAGGCGGACGAGATCGTCTACTAGGTCGCCGTCATCGCGATAACCGCTTCAGCGTGCCCCTATGATCGCGCCAGCGTGCACTTCGGAATCATGCTTACTGCCGGGGATCCCCGGACAGCCGCAGATCTCGCGGCCGAGGCGGAGGCCGCGGGCTGGGACGGGGTGTTCACGTGGGACGGCGTCGCCATCGGGCCCGGTGACACGTATGACCCATGGGTGACGCTGGCGGCGATGGCGATGCGCACGTCGCGGGTCCGGCTGGGGGCGATCGTCACGCCGCCGTCGCGGCGGCGTCCGTGGAAGCTGGCCCGCGAGACGATGTCGGTCGACCGCCTGTCCGGGGGGCGGCTGGTCCTGCCGGTCGGACTGGGCGCGCTCGACGACGGCGCGTTCGGCAACGTCGGTGAGGCGACCGACACGCGGACCCGGGCGGAACGGCTCGACGAGTCGCTCGCGATCCTCGAGGGACTGTGGTCCGGCGAGCCGTTCGGGTTCGAGGGCCGCCACTACCGGTTCGGGCCGATGACCTTCCGGCCGACGCCGGTCCAGCGGCCACGGATCCCGATCTGGGTGGTCGGGGCGTGGCCGGCCGAGCGGTCGATGGCCCGGGCAGCGCGCTGGGACGGCATCCTGCCGTACGCCCTGCAGTCGTCTACGGCTGGGTCGGTCACGCCGGAGCTGGTGCGCGAGATCCGCGAGTGGATCGGCGCCCGCCGGTCGCTCGACGGCTATGACGTCGTCGTCGAGGGGGTCACGCTGGCGGACGACCCGGCCGCCGCGGCGGCGGAAACGGACCGCTGGGCGCGCGCCGGCGCCACGTGGTGGATCGAGTCCGACTGGGAGGCCGGGACCGTGGACGTACTGCGCGCGCGCATTGCCGCGGGACCGCCACGGGTCGAGGCATAGAGACCGCCATGACCGGCGCGTCTCCGCCGCTGCCGGGCGTTTAGCGAGCGTTTGGCCGCCCTTTCTATCGTTTGTTCCGTTGACCACGCCCTTAGGCTGAGGTCAGATCGCTGAACGGAGGTGCGGCGTGGTCCAGATCGAGGCGCCGACACGTGTTGATCCGCCCGCAGTGGAGAAGCTGGCTTCCAGGCTGCGCGGGCGGGTGGTTGGACCGACTGACGATGGGTACCAGCAGGCACGTGCCGTATGGAACGGCATGATCGACCGGCGCCCGTCGTTGATTGCACAGTGCGCGGGAGTCGCCGACGTGATCGACGCCCTGGCCGTTGCGCGCGAGCACGGGCTTCCGGTGACGGTACGAGGTGCAGGGCACAGTGTCGCTGGGAAGTCCGCTTCCGATGCCGGATTCGTCATCGATCTGGGGCCGATGCGCTGGGTGCACGTCGATCCCGAGTCGAGGATCGCCCGCGTGGGGCCGGGTGCGGTTGGCGGCGATCTTGACCGTGAGACCCAGGTACACGGGCTGGCCACCACCGGCGGCACCGACTCCACGACAGGGGTCATCGGGCTCACCCTCGGAGGCGGGGCCGGCTTTCTGACCCGGCGGTTCGGGCTGGCGATTGACAACCTCCTCGGCGCCTACGTTGTGCTGGCCGATGGCCGCGTGGTTCACGCCAGCGAGACGGACAACGCCGATCTCTTCTGGGCGCTTCGTGGAGGCGGGGGGAGTTTCGGCATTGTCACCGCTGTCGAACTGCGCCTCCATCCGCTTGGTCCCGAGCTGATGGTGGCCCAGGCGTTCCACCCCTACGAGGACGCCGGGACCGCCCTTCGATTCTTCCGGGACTTCACATCGGACGCGCCGGACGAGGTCGGCTTCTACGCCCTGGCAGTGAACGTGCCGCCGCTTCCGGGGTTCCCGGAGGCGTTCCACGGCAAGACCGCGATCGCCTTGATCGCTTCGTACGCCGGCAGCCTGGCCGACGGCGAGCGGGCCCTCCGACCGATCGGCGAGTTCGGCGAACCGATGCTGAAGGTCGTCGCGGCGATGCCGTACGCGGCCCTGCAGCAGAGCTTCGACGCGGCCAACCCTGCTCACGAGCGTTACTTCTGGAAGTCGCATTACCTCGGCAGCCTTACGGACGACGCCATCGATGTCTTTGTCGCTCACGTCGATCCGCTGCCCGGCCCGTTCAGTGCCGCCTGGTTCGAGCCGTTAGGCGGAGCGCTCGGCCGCGTTCCCGCGGAGGCCACCGCATTTCCCCATCGTGACGCCGCCTACAACTTCGCGATTTCGGCGGGTTGGACGGATGCGGCCGACGATGAACGCGCCGTCGTATGGACCCGCGCGTTCCACGATGCGATGACGCCGTGGGCGACGGGCGGCGTATACGCCAACTACGTCGGCCTCGACGATGTCGGCCACCTCCGCGCCAATTTCGACACCAACCTGGATCGGTTGCGCGAGGTCAAGGCGAAGTACGACCCGGAGGGCGTTTTCGGCCTGTGGGAAGGGGGCAGTTCATAGCGCGATGCCAGCGGACCCCGCCCAGGCCTCGATCTGGCGGACCAATTGCGCGGCGCCCATGCGGGCCGCGCGCTGGTGATTGATCAGGACCGTCCTCCGGGCTTCGTCCGTGTCACCGCTTTCGTGCAGGCTCTCCGCCAGCCGCCAGCCGGCATACGTTCTCCAGTACGCGTACGTCGCCTGCTCCGCGACACGGCGCCATCGATCGGGAATCGGCCGCGCGAGCCGTGAAGCCTCCGCCTCGGCGAGGGCGAGGAACGTCTGAGGCCGCTCCAGGCGAAAGCCGGCCAGCACGCCCGGTGGAGAGCGGAGGAGAAGCTCCTGCGCGCGCTCGGTTGCGGCACGCG